>Ga0316189_10003421_pt1 | contig 15423 bp, 18 predicted proteins | sample LowCovwburrow_MG_FD_204930 | JGI IMG/M metagenome (GOLD analysis project Ga0316189, IMG submission 204930) | Coastal sediment microbial communities from Maine, United States - Lowes Cove worm burrow | ecosystem: Environmental > Aquatic > Marine > Coastal > Sediment | place: USA: Maine... | reverse complement strand
GAGCTGGCTCGAGGCGGCACGGTCAAGGTAGTGACGGAGCAGCAAAATATTGTGGTGGGTGATTGCGTAGCCGTGGAAACCGGTCGTCACACCAACCTGCGACGCGTATCACAGACACAGTGCAGTCCACCACGCCAGTCGCACCCGACCATCGACCCACAGATTTCGCAGTATGAACAGGGCGAAGCCAATGCCTGCCATCAAGCCAAGGAAGAACTGCTGAAAGCAAAGACAGAAGCGGACATCAATGCCCTTACCCGCAAGGTACAGGTCATCTGCGACCACTGACATCAGTGGGCGGCCCTGTAAATTCCTCGATCAATTTGAGCGTGCGAGCATGGTGACTGCCCTGCCAGTACACCTGCTTACAGTCCGGGCATTGCCGGAATACGTCATAGTAACGGCGGGTTTTTGGCTGCAACAACGGGTCGACGCTTTTTTTAGGCACGGGTGCGAGGCTTCCGTTACAGCGCGTGCAGCGGGTAAACGGGCGTACCAGCCCGTACAGATCCAAACGCTGCAGAACCTCCCTGACCTGGTCTTTTGGGCTGGTGCTGCGAACAAACAAGCCGTGATCGATAACTTTATACTGCAGCAGTCTACGGTCACGGGTGAGTACAATACGTTGTTGCTGCTGACTGATCATGGCGACTTCGGCATCCCGGTAATCATTGCGGTACAGGCAATCAAACCCCAACAGGCGCAGGTAGCGCGCCAGACGCCCCAGGTTGCAATCGACAATAAAAACCGGATTCCGCAGCGGCTGCGGACGCAGACGTATCAGTGATGATACATCCAGACTCTCAAATACCGGGTAGACACTGACGTGGTCACCGTCACCGACGGTATAGGAAAAATCCACCGACCGGCCATTGACAAGGATCAGCTCGATCTCCGGATGCGGCACACCCAACGATTCAATCATGTCCTTGATCGAGGCACGCCGATCAAACCGGTGTTCAAACTCGACCTTGCGCCGCACAGCCGGCAGAAAGTCGTTGAGTTCTTCGTAGAATCTGAACCAGGCAGATGCCATCGGCTTAACGCATAAATGTTGGGACGGTGCAGGTAGTAGTATTATAATATAGCAGTGTCTTTAATTGATAATACCACACCGCTTCAGCAGTGTTGCCACACGGCATACTGCAGCTAACCGGGAAGTACACAAATGTCTGTTCGACAAATCCTTTTCATGGGCGATCCCCGTCTGCTGGAAATCGCCAAAGCGGTAAAGGCATTCAATACACCGGAACTCCATGCGCTGGTACAGGACCTTATGGATACCATGCATGCCGAGGACGGCGCAGGTCTCGCCGCACCACAAATTGGTGTTGGACTGCGCGTGGTTGTTTTCGGATTTGACTGCAACCAGCGCTACCCTGATGAAGAGTCAGTTCCCCGAACAGTGCTGATCAATCCCGTTGTTGAGCCACTGTCCAATGACAGAGATGAAGGTTGGGAAGGTTGCCTCAGTGTGCCTGGCCTGCGCGGTGCCGTGTCCCGCTATACCCATATCCATTATTCAGGCTTTGATCAAACCGGCGCAGCGATAGAGCGGGAAGCCCATGGCTTCCACGCCAGGGTAGTACAGCACGAATGCGACCACCTGGACGGCATCCTTTACCCGCAGCGCATGACAGACATGCGCCTGTTTGGTTTCAACCAGGCGCTGGAAGCCAGCGAACATCTGACAGCCATGCCCTGCGATACGCAGCCCGAATAAGTACCGAAACCAGTATGAAAAAGCCGGTTTTTCAACAATCCCGTCCACTTTTTCTCGATTTCTGCTAAAATACCCCTGCACCGGCGCTGGACTAAAACAATATTTGCCGGGCACATCGGGGGAGCTATAACATGTACTGTCAATTCTACGGTTTGCGTGAGAAACCGTTTTCACTGCTACCAGATCCTGAATTCCTGTTTTTCAGTCAAAAGCATGAGAAAGCGCTGAATCTTCTGGAACTTGGCATTCTCAACCAGTCCGGGTTCTGCGTCATTAGCGGTGAGATCGGCGCAGGAAAAACAACCCTGGTCCGCGAGCTGATGAACAGGCTTGACGAACGTGTTCGAGTCGGCCTGATATCCAACACGAATTCGAATTTTTCTGATCTGCTGGGCTGGATTCTGGCAGCCTATGAGCTGGAGTCCGAGTCGGGTGAAGCCGTTTTCCAGTATCGCCATTTTACAGACTTTGTCATAGAGCAATACGCCAGCGGCAAACACACCCTGCTTATCATTGACGAAGCCCAGAACCTGTCCCTGTCCGCGCTGGAACAACTGCGCATGCTGTCGAATATCAACTCCGAAAAAGACCTCGTTTTACAGATTATCCTGATTGGTCAGAATGAACTGCGCACAAAGCTTCAGCAGCCGGAGCTGGAACAATTTGCCCAGCGTATCGCTATCGACTATCACCTGGAAGCGCTCGACCAGGAAGAGACTGCCGCATATATAAGACACCGGGCAGTTAATTCCGGTGGATCGCAACAGCTGTTTAATGATGCCGCTTGCAGACTTGTTTACCAATACAGTGATGGCATACCCCGCCTGATCAACCGGATCTGCGATTTGAGCCTCGTATACGGTTTTACCGAGAGTAAAAAATTCATTGATGCTGATCTCGTCGAAGCCGTGACGGAAGACCAGCAGATAGACCAGCTCATCACCAAAACGCCCGCAACACCTTCCAAATCCATAACTCTCCCTGAAAAACTCGCTACAACGCGAAAAGATGCATCTGAGCCGGTACAACCGATTATCCGTCAACCGGAACCCACCCGGACCAGCACCATTGCGAAGAGCGCTGACCTGAAGCCGGCAGAAAAGAATGTCGTAAAAAAGACCGTCAAGCCGACAAACAAGGAAACTGAAACACAGCTCACACACGGAGCAAGCTCGGCCATCTACACAGCTACCGAGAAAGCGTCCGCCGAGAAGGTCCAGGCTGAGTCCATCGCAACCGAAATAAGCAGTGTGGCTGGCACTCTTACTGAAAAATCGAAAGTCGACACTGCTTTTGCAGAGAAATCCGAAGCCGAAAATCTCGCTGCGGAAAAAGAAGCAGCAGAAAAAGCGGCTGCAGAAAAAGCGGCGTCTGAGCTGGCTGAAGCTTCCATGGCTACTGCGAAGCTGGCCGAATCGGAAAAACTCGCCGCTGAGAAGACTGCCAAAAAACTCTCTTCAGCAGCAGAACAAGCTGCTAAATCCAGCGTCGAGAAGAAGCAAACTGCAGACAAACTGGTCGCTGAGAAGGCCCGCATTGAAACTCAAATCCTGAAGGAAGCCGAGGCCACAAAAACTGCAGCCGAGAAAGCTCTAGCGGAACGGATTGCTGCTGAAAAAGTGGCTGCAGAAGCAGCAGCTGCAAGCGACGCCGCTGCGAGGAAGACTACTGCAAATCGGGTCGCCGCCGAAAAAGCAGCGGCCGACATGGTGTCTGATTCAGAAGCCGCCGCAAAACGCGCACTAACCAGACAGGCTGATGCCGAACGTATTGTTTCCGAGAAGGTGGCCGCCAATAAGGCAGCTATTGAGAAAGCCCGGGCAGATACAGAACTGGCCAAAAAGGCTGCTGCAGAAAAAGCCGCTGCAAATTCAGCCGCCCGGGAAAAAGCCATGGCCGCAAAACAGGCTGCCCAAAAGGCGGCTGCTTCACGCGCAGCTACAGAAAAAGCGCTGGCCGAAAAGGAAGCTGCTGACGCAATCGCTATAGATAAAGCTTCGCTTGAGAAAGCTGCATTGGCGAAACTTGCTGTCAGCATTGCTGCTACTGCACAGCAGGCTGCAGACAGGGCGGCAGCTGTCAGGGCCGCTGCACAACAGGAAGCCAGTGAAAAAGAAGCTGTTGCGATCACGGCCGCCAGAAAGGCCGCCGAGGCGAGTGCACTTGCTGAAAAAGCAGCTGCCGAAAGTCGCTCACAGTCAGATACCACTGACCTTCCTGTGAGCCGTCAGCCGACCCGGGCGGCGCAGCCCCGAGCCACACACAGGCGGACCAGGGCAATCCTCGCTTTTTCCGTTGTTTCTGTGGTCGTAGCTGCATCCACCTGGCTGATAACCAGATCAATCGACACAGGCGCCATAAGGAATTCTGCGGTTGCCGCCGGGCAATCATTTGCCGATTCAAGCCCCATGACCGAAGCTGCAGCCCTGGAACCTGCCATCGAGAAATCGGATTTGCAATAACGGCCTAAGAATTGTCGTGATTTTTTACAGTTATTAAATTTATTAACTGTATGTTTTTTAATATATCACTCCATTCATAGTCGGTATATTTTACATTTTTAATTTTTGCTAATAAGTCCGTATCTTCTAAACTACTTATTTCCCTGATAAATCCTGAATTGGCTCGAATCCTGCTCCCTGGTCAGTAGCGTGACGAAAAAATAATTACAGCCTTCCGCCAACAGGAGGAAGGCCCAGATGGGAGAGACTGCTGTGAATTTCATAAAATCAGACGTTGGAATCATTACCATCCTGACCATGCTGCTGTTCGCTCTAGTTAAGTCTCAGGGCGTAGCCGCAGCAATGACCAGCGTATTCTCTTAAATAATCACCAGAAAAGCCGATACAGATGACAGCTTGAGCTTCATCTTCTTTCAACAGGCTTTTCCGGTGATTAGCGGTGCAGAGAATTGTCGTAATGAATACCAAGGGTGGCTGCGGGAAAACCACCGTCGCCACCAACCTTGCCAGCTACTGCATTTCTCAGGGCTATGCTACGGACCTGTTTGACTATGATACCCAGGGATCCACTATCCAATGGCTAAAGACGCGTGATCCGGAGTTACCCTCTATCCGTGGTGTCGCTGCACATAAGCCGCCCCCGGCAGGTATAACGCGCTCCTGGCAACTACGAATTCCCGAACACACTCGCTATGTTATTCAGGATACGCCAGCCGGACATGTCGGCTTTGATCTTGTTGACCGGGTTAGCGAGTCAGATATTATCCTGATCCCCGTGCTACCCTCGGCGATTGACATACATTCCACAGCGAACTTCATACGCGATTTGCTTCTCGTCGGCAAAGCACGTGCGAGAAACAAACGTATTGCAATAATCGCGAATCGAACCCGCGTTCGTACCCGGTCGCTGGATATGCTGGAGCGATTTCTAAAAAACCTGGATATACCCGTCATCGCACATATCAGGGATACGCAGAACTATGTGCGCGCCGCAGAAAGGGGTATCGGTGTCTGTGAACTTGCGGAACGTGCCGCGCAGCGGGATGCGGGGCCATGGGCAAACATACTTCACTGGATTCAGCAGTATGACAGTGAAACAGTCACCATCCCTGCATCGACTCCCTACGCAACCCCCGCCTGAAATACCACCAGACACGCTCCCCGACTTGTAATGATGCTACTCGGGTGTTGTATCGCCCACCAGCGTCTGGGTTTCGATTCTGACAATCACCGGCCTGCCATCCTCCATTTTATACCGCGCGTATTCCCTTACCTTGCTCACCATGTCCTGCCCGTTCGTTGAGATGGTCTCTCTAATGGTCGAATTTGATTCTGCGCTTGCCCCGTCCAGTGCCACGTTGATGACAATATCCGTGCGCTGATAACTGTAGCCTTCAAGGTCAAGGGTATTCCAGCCCTGTCTGATCATCTCCAGGTACTGCCCCTTGTCGATCCTGGCAGTTACCGGAAGATCATTTCCAGGAACATCAATATACTTGAAGAAGCCTTTGCCCAGGTACCTGCCAATTTCGTCGGCATCGTGATTTTCCGAGGCCAGGTCCGTCGCTGCAATCACCTGACGCACATGATCCGCTGTGATTTTCGCTGTAGTGAATATATTGGATGCGACGATTTCCACGATATCCGCCGCCTGTGGGTACGCAAACAGATCTATCGTCTGGTCTGTCTCGCGCTGATTCGAGACATTTTCATAGCCAACAACCATCTTTTTTCCAGTTTTCATCTGCGCAAGGATCAGATGGGTCTGCTGGTCCGTAAAACCATGCTGCGCGTTGGCTGCAATAGCCTCGTTGCTATCAATACGAACCAGCATATCGCTGCCGGGTTTTTTACTACTGCCGACATCCACCATGAACGAACCGTCCTGGTAGCGGTGGATAGAGAGCTCGCCCTTCTGCAGCACACAACGCTGTAGCTGATCCGCCGGATTGGTTCTGCACCTGAGTTTCCAGTTGTTCTGGTCACCTTCGCCATACAGCGGCTTCTCCGCCTCGCCCTGAATGACTCCACTGCCATCCGTATAGAATATGCGGTATCCAACGCCATGATATTCTCCACGTTCCTGGCGAACGAGGACATTGAGTTTTTTACCCTGGTCGGGAAAGAATGAACAGCTCACCGCGCTACCAAGCGCAATCCGACTGGTTACAGCCTCTTTAGAGCTAACTTCTTCCCATCCGTCAACATAGTGGCTGCGTGATACGTACGCGCATAACTCCTCTGCATTGCCAGAAGCACTGATCAACATCATCGCCAAATAATATTTCGCCAGGCGCTGTAAAAACAGGTTCATAATATACTCCCCAAGCTCTTGTAACATGCTCCGCAAGGAATCTGTACCAGGCGGCCACCCTATGCAACGAACTATCATACTTTTCCTGGCAGGTTTCCTGCTGGTTGCCGGCTGCACAGAGGATGCGCAACGCAAAGACATAGCAGACCTGATCGGGCAGATAGAGCAGGCACGTCTGAGAAGCCACGTCGCCTCACTGACCGAATCCGGACCACGCCCGGCGAATAATGTGCAAGCCACCCGCCACGCTGTCAACTATATCAAGGCAGAGCTGGTCAGTTTTGGCTACCAACCCTTTGAGGAATCACCCGGCGCGGCCGTGGCGCCCGATCAGGATGGTACCGAATTCATAAATATTATTGCAGAACATTCCGGCAGTAAGACACCCGCCAGCATCCTCGAACTCGGTGCACACTATGATACGGTCGCCACCAGTCCCGGAGCCGATGACAATGCCAGTGGCGTCGCTGCCGTTCTGGAGGTGGCCAGAGTCCTGTCACAGGCCACAATGAAAGCAACCGTTCGCTTCTGCTTTTTTGCCCTGGAGGAAAACGGCAGAGAGGGCAGCCTGTATCACGTTCAGCAGATTCAGCGCCGCAACGAGGACATGGATGGCGCCATCATTCTCGAAATGGTCGGCTATGCCACGGACAGGCCGGACACCCAACGCACACCGGCAAGAATCCCGTGGCTGTTCTCGCCGCCCACCACCGGCAATTTCGTGGCTGTGGTAGGTAACCTGCATTCCGGCGGACTCGGCAATCGATTGGAAAACGCGCTGGTGAGCTATACTCCCGGCCTGCCCTACTTCAGCGCTAACCGTGCAGGAGGCTTTTTCAGGGACGCACTACGTAGCGACCACAAAGCCTACTGGGATAGCGGCTACAGGGCTATTATGCTGACCGATACCGCCAATTTCCGTAACCCCCATTACCACCAGCCATCCGATACCACGGATACACTGAACTTCCGTTTTCTGCAGCACATCGCTCAGGCAACAGCGGCCATGCTGCTGGAAACAGGTAGATGAATAATCTGTATTGGCCTGCAGCGCGCCCCATCTATACAATTAATTACCTCGCCACACCAACAGTTGAAGAAGGTTGATCTATGTTTAAAGCCCCACGCTGGATAATGTTCTTGTCCAGCTTGATATACACGATGCCGGCACTGGCTATCCTGCTCGACTGCAAACAGAACGAGGACGGGACCTACCTGTGCGTCGAAATCGAGGGATCTCGGGCAATAACCCCCACCAAAAGCGCTGTGCCGGAAATCGACACTATTCACATCGAGCAGGCCAGAAAGGAGTGCATCTACCATGAACCCCGCACACGACCGCGCAGCGGGAGCGCCGTCCGATCGGAAGCCAGGAAATCTGCACAACAGGACTATGATCGTTGCGTGGCAGACAGGGCGTGGGAACTAAAGAATCTGGGACATCAGCCTGATCCAGAGATCAAATAAATTAGCCTGTACAACAAGTAGCTATAACAACCTTTTGATATATAAGAATTATTAAAATTGCTTATATAGTCAAATTCATGGCAATGATGCGTTCGATGCGGTAGCATACTAGCTGTAAAGAGGCAGATATAACGTGTGGCTTAAAAACTCTGCCGTTTGGTCGCTAAAGACATCGCATAGTAGGGGTTAATGTGATGAAAGGACTTGTCAGGATATCGACTACTGTATTTGTGCTCGCCTTGTTGGCGAGTGCGCAACTGCACGCCGAAAACGCAGTTTTCTCTGTCGGCAAATCCGCGGTCGACAAACCTGATAACTGGCAGACCTTCAGTGCCGGCATGTCAGACCAGCAGTACCGTAACGCTTACCGAAACAATCAGCATCGGATAGGCAAGTTCCTCAAATCGTATTCCGAGAATACACTGCTATCGATAGGCATTCCGAAAGCCGGTGTTAAGGCCATAGGCGTTGCCGCCGGCCTGGCAGCCAACCGTGATGCAACGCTCTATCTGAATAAAAGCAGGATACTGGCGCTACAACTAAAAGATGTTGCCAATGACAACCGGACCATGTTCATTGGCATAAAAATGGACTGGTAACCAGCCTGCTCCACACACTAGCGATTGAGATAAACACGCCCTGGAGCACCACCACCGCGGGAAGAAGACTTACCCCCGTTGCCATGCGGAGTCGGCATGGGATGTCGGCCATATTGGTGCGGGTAAGGCTTTAAGGGATAGCGGTAACGGCGGTTAGGAACGTAATAGGCCCCTGAATAGTTTCCATAGTACTGTTGCTGTGCAAGCAGTTGTGATTGTTGCAGCTGCCTCTCTTGCAACCGCAGCTTTTCTCTTTCGAGTCGTACTCGCTCACGTTCCAGTCGACTGGATTCAATACTGTTTGCCACATCGAGCACTGACTGATAATCCGCAACAACGGGTGGTGCAGGCTCAGCAATAACTACATCCAGAATTTCAAAGCTGGCAAGACCGGCTTCCGGTGGCGCTTCTGCGTAGTGCGTAACACCATCAGGCCCCGCCCACTTGTATACGTCAACCCCGCCGGCTGTACCGCTAACAAGCGCAGACAGAGCAATAAAAACGGCCGCTAATGAGTTCTTGCTTCGCTTCATACCTGACACCCCCGTACTGCCTGCAGTTAAAGTATAACATCGGGGTTCCCTTAGGTGGTATAATCTCAGCTTATAAGGCAGGCTCTGCACGCTAAAAATCTACAATCAGCCTGGCTGGCCCGTACATTTGGCTTTCCAGTGAATAAAACCGGGGACTGATACATCTAAAACAGTAATGGAGATCATTAACCGCCTCTTCAGCGCGCATTGCATGCGCGGGAAAATAGCCGATAACCGCGACCGGTTGTATCGAGTGGCGCTCGCCTGGTGCGGGGATTCATCGGTTGCCGATGACCTGGTTCAGGAGACATTGATGATAGCCCTGCAGCGCATTGGTCAGCTACGCGACCCACAGCGCCTTAACGCGTGGATGTATACTATTCTCAGCAACTGCTGGAAGCAGCATTTGCGCCGCATGCGGCCAACCGTCGATATCGACGAAATCGATATTTCATGTGACAGAGATGCAGAAACGGGAAGCAGCGAGCAAGAGATTATCGAAAGTGTCAGGCGCGCAATACTAAAGTTGCCGGCAGGACAACGACAGACCATTACGCTGGTTGACCTGGCAGGCTTTTCCTATTCAGAGGTAGCGGAAATTCTGGATATTCCGATCGGAACCGTAATGAGTCGTTTATACACCTCAAGAAATTCCCTGCAAAAATTTCTTGCCAACTTCCGCACTCGACAGCCCATCGAAACCACGTATCTACGGAGGGTAAAATGAGCCAGCAGGATTTCCGTATCGAGCGTATTCTCCACGCCTATGTCGATGGCGAACTCAGCGCGCCTGAGAAAAGCCGCCTGCTGGTAAAGATAGAAAATGACAACGCCATCCGCGAACGTGTATGCGACCTGCGTCGCACCAAGGAATGGGTCATGTTTTCTTTTGAGCATGAAACTGCACCGACCCGGTCTTTACCGAGCATTCGCAAGCACCACTTCTGGCAAACACCGGGCTTCCACATCGCTGCTTCGGTGCTGGTGGCAATACTGACATTTGGTGCCGGCTGGGTTGGACACTCGCTACAGGACGGTACCCCGCAAAACCTTGCTCTGGGGAATATCAGCGGCGAATCGCAGCATGTTATCCTGCATATTGGTGAATCCGATGAAGCCCGTTTTACCAGTGTTCTGGCAAAAGCTGAGCGGATTCTTAACGAGTACCAGGATTCCGGGGTTCAGGTTGAAGTTGTCGCCAATGGCGATGGGCTGAATCTTCTCCGCACTGCGTCATCCCGGCATGTCGATGACATCAAGCGCATGATTGCCACATATGACAACGTTCGCTTTATTGCCTGCAGCAAGGGGCTGCAACGGCTCAGGGCAAGCGGCCTGGATCCGATCGTCGTCAGCGGCGTCGATGCTCACGAACCTGCAGCTGACCACCTTATTCAGCGCTTGACGGAAGGCTGGACCTACATAAGAATCTAGCCGTCCGGTTCGGCCAGAGACTCCAGCAGGTGCTGCCGTGCGCTTTCGGCATCAACAAGTACAGCAGTGAAACCGTACGCTGCAGTCAGCGTCGCTACCAGTTGAGCGGCTGCATTCACAAAGGCCTCATCGTCGGAGTAATCAAGGGACTGTATTGCGGATGCTACTGCTTCATTATCCCCAACCGCCGCAGCACGCAATACGGTCGGAATAGTTATTCCGCTATCGCCATGCACCGAATCCAGTGATTGCAGCAACCTGGCAATATTGATGACCGCCGGTGTATCCAGGGTCCCACCGGGCACCAGATCAAGGGGGGTCATAAAGGCCCTGGCTTTGACTGCCTCCCCCAGCGTAATTTCTCCGATCGAGAAACGAATTGTGTTCCCTTCTTCATACTGGAACTCGCCGTCGCTGCCGGTGATCCCGGACAGCGAGCCGGATTCGTAGCGCACACCCTGTACCGGGCCATCAACCAGCCGGCCGTCGTTGATCACCACGATCAACCCGACGCCATCACCCCGCTCCTTATCCTTGTCCTCATGCCCGGTACCCGAACCCGAACTGGCGACAAAAGCACACTCGGCGCCGGCCAGTGATAACAGGCCAAACAGGGCAATAACGATACGCACGGCTATAGATCTCATGGCAGCGCTCATTATACTAAAATATTCTTGCCGGAACCCGGTGTGTGTGCGTTAAAATCTGTTCCAGCGGCCACCAGGAGGCAAACCAATGGCGGGGGAAAAAGCTGTGCCGGAAAACAACAAGCTGGATCAATTGGTTGCCGAATCCCGGCAACAGCGTGACAAACGTGAGCAAGGCTACCGGGAACAGGCGCTCAAGATGTATCCGTGGATATGCGGCCGCTGCCAGAGAGAATTTACCCGCGCCACCGTGCAACAGCTTACCGTCCACCACCGCGACCACAACCATGACAACAATCCTGCCGATGGCAGCAACTGGGAATTGCTGTGTGTCTATTGCCACGACAATGAACACCAGCGGCTGCTGGAAGCCGGGCGCGAGACTAACGCGCCGACAAGCAGTGAAACAACGTCCGGCGCCACACATAATCCTTTCTCCAGTCTGAAAGACCTGCTGGATAAATAGACCGCCAGGACAGCCAGGGATCATGCCTATAGTCGCCCGCATCCGCTACTTCATCCTCCCCCTGCTGCTGTTATCAGCAACCGGCTTGTGGAGCCCGGACCTGCCGGCGGTTGATGACCCCCACCGGATACCTGAGCTTGAGCTTGAAAAAACCTTTAGCGGTGACTTGCCAGAGATGCGCAAGCGCAAACGGATTCGTGCGCTGGTCACCTACAGCAAGACGGATTTCTTTTTTGAACAGGGCCGTGCGCGCGGATTACAGGTCGAGTTTTTACATGAGTATGAAAAATTCATTAACAAAGGTGTAAAACGCGCAACCGACAAGGTACACATCACCTACCTGCCGGTTACTTTTAATGAGCTTATCCCCGCATTGCGGGAGGGCAAAGGCGATATCGCTGCGGCCTTTCTGACCATTACCCCGGAGCGCGAAAAGCAGGTCGCCTTTGCAACCGGCGGCAAAATGAAGGTCAATGAACTGGTCGTGGCGCATAAAGACGTCGCCGGCGACCTCAAATCGATGGAGGATCTGTCCGGAAAATCCGTATACGTGCTGAGCGGCAGCAGTTATGTGCAGCATCTGACACAACTCAATCAAAATTTCCGACGCAAACGCAAACCTCCTGTCAGGATTGTGCAGGCCGACCCGAACCTGCTCAGTGAGGATATCCTGGAAATGGTCAACTCCGGCGTAGTGCCCATCACCATTGTTGATGACTATAAAGCGCGCGTCTGGAAGAAGGTGTTGCCTGATATCCGGGTAAAAGAGGAACTCAGTATCAGCAATGACAATTCCGTCGGCTGGGCGACACGCAAGCAGAACACGGAACTGGCCGGCAGCCTGGACAAGTTCTCGCTTAAAGTCAGAAAAGGTACGTTACTCGGGAATATGCTGTTCAAACGCTATTACAGAGAAACCCGCTGGATCGACAACCCGGTCAGCAAAAAGGAGCGCAAGCGGCAGGAAACCTTTATTAAGCTGTTTAGAAAATACGGCAAGAAATACGATTTCGATCACCTGGCCCTGATGGCCCAGGCCTACCAGGAATCGGGGCTGAATAACAAAAAGAAAAGCCATCGTGGCGCTGTAGGCGTTATGCAACTTTTGCCTTCAACGGCAGCTGACAAAAATGTAAACGTGAAAAACATACGTGTTCTGGAAAACAATATTCACGCAGGCGCCAAGTATCTGGCCTTCATACGGGACAGGTACTTCAGCGATCCCGGAATCAGTCACGAAAACCGTCTGGCATTTACCTGGGCCGCCTACAATGCCGGTCCGGCAAAAATACGCAAGATGCGTGACAAGGCTGTGAAAATGGGCCTCGATCCTGACATCTGGTTTGGCAATGTGGAACTGGCGGCCGGCAAGCATATCGGCAGGGAAACGGTTCAGTATGTGGCAAACATTTATAAGTACTATGTCGCCTACAAGCTGGCCAGTGAAATAACCGACAGGAAAACGGATACATCGGGTTCGGCTGCTCAGTAATGCGGTGGTGGCTCTTCTCCGCGCGAATCCGCACCGGAAGGCGCCAGTGCACTGAGTTGTGTCTCAAGCCGTTCGACCAGATCTGCCAGTGCCCTGACCTGTTGCTCCTGGTTCAGTAACGTACGAGTCAGCTCCTCCAGGGCCGATTCCTGGTGGGCGTAGCGCACCTCGAGCGTTTCCAGTCGTGCGCCAAATTCCTTGTCTGTCATCGTGTCTTGTCTGCCTCTGCCTCGAACGCCACTTTACTTAAGGCGATTTGTCGGATTGCGCTATGCTAATCCGACCTACAGAGTAAGGCCAGCGCAAGCGTTACGTAGTTACGCAGGTTGGGTTAGAGCGCAGCGTAACCCAACGATGTCGCTGCTGCCCGCTCCTACGGGTTGGTTCAGGCACGATCAGGGGTGTACAGAGCCATGTGTTACGGATAGTGTAAAATCAGCAACAAATACTGACGACCCAGCTGTTTCAGGAGAAGTCCCTCGATGGCCCGTTCAATTGGACCCGGATTGCGTCACCAGTGGCAACGACTGTCCTGCTGGCCCGGCGGAAAATGGTTATTCAACCGCGTGCTGGGTCTGACCGTACCGTATACGGGCACACTCGGCGCCAGCGTGCAGACACTGGCGCCCGGACACTGCGTGGTCATTCTGCGCGATCGACGCAAGGTACGTAATCACCTGCGATCCGTACACGCCATGGCACTTGGCAACCTGGGCGAAATGGTAACCGGTCTGGCCCTGCTGAACAGTCTGCCGGACAGGACACGAGGTATCCTGACCGGTATTTCCATCAGCTACCTGAAAAAGGCACGTGGCATGCTCACCGCAGAGTGCCATTGTGATATTCCGAACAGCAGTGATAACTGTGAACTGGCAATTAACGGGGATATTCACGACAGTGCCGGCGACACGGTTGCCAGTGTGGAAGCACGCTGGCTGATCGGTCCTGAAAAAGAACAGCCCGGTGTCCACTGAGTTCTGCCGCACTCTGGGTATCGATGTCCCGCTGATCTGTGGTGCGATGTACCCCTGCTCCAACCCTGAACTGGTAGCGGCGGTCTCCGAGGCAGGTGGTATAGGCATCATCCAGCCGCTGAGCCTGAGTTATGTGCACGGCTACGAGTTCCGTGCGGGGCTACGCTATATCCGCAGCCTGACCCGCAAGCCGGTGGGCGTTAACCTGATTATCGAAAGAAGCTCGAAAAAATACCTGCAGCGGGTCCACCGCTGGCTTGATATAGCCCTGGAGGAACAGGTGCCCTTCCTGGTCACGGCACTGGGCAATCCGCGCTGGGTGGTGGACAGGGCCGGAGCCGCAGGTATCACCGTGTATCACGACGTTACCAGCCGGAGATGGGCCGAAAAGGCCCTGGATGGCGGTGTTGATGGATTTATCTGTGTAAATAACCGTGCCGGCGGACACGCCGGGACGCTGTCACCGCAACAGCTGCTGGATGAGCTGGCAGCGCTCGGCAAACCGCTGATCTGCGCTGGCGGGGTAAGCACTGCCGATGCATTTGCCAGCGCCATAGAGGCGGGCTATGCGGGGGTCCAGATGGGCACCCGTTTTATTGCCACCAGCGAGTGCAGCGCACACCCGGACTACAAGAACGCCATCCTCAAGGCGCGCGCAGACGACATCGTGCTGAGCGAGAAAATCTCGGGCGTCCCGGTGTCCATTATCAGGACACCCTATGTCGAACGTATCGGCACCCGGGCGGGCGGGCTTGCCAGATGGATGCTGCGGGGGCCAAAAACCAAGCACTGGATGCGCACAGTCTATACGCTGCAATCAATATGGAAGCTGAAACATGCCTCCCTGCAGGGCGCGCACTACCGTGACTATTTTCAGGCCGGCAAAAGCGTCTCGGGCATTACAGCTATCAGACCGGCGGCTGATATCGTCTCCGAATTCGCTGCCGCGCTGACTACGCCGCCAGCACAGTGAACCCGCCGGATTCAGATACAAATCCCTTTCAGGACAATAGCCTGTTGACGTTTTTGATCCCTTCTGGCTAAATTCAACCTGATTGCACAGTATACGGTCTCTTAGCAACAGGTTTTTCTTCAGAAATTCATGTTAAGAATCCGTCCTTACCTGCAATTGCACATGCTTTCACTGGTTCAATCTAGAGGCTCTACAAATGGCTACAGGCACCGTAAAGTGGTTTAACGAATCCAAAGGTTTTGGTTTTATCTCCCCCTCCGACGGAAGCGCCGATGTTTTTGTGCACTTCTCGGCAATTTCTGGCGACGGTTTCAAGACACTGATGGAAGGCCAGACCGT
>Ga0316189_10003420_pt1 | contig 15425 bp, 10 predicted proteins | sample LowCovwburrow_MG_FD_204930 | JGI IMG/M metagenome (GOLD analysis project Ga0316189, IMG submission 204930) | Coastal sediment microbial communities from Maine, United States - Lowes Cove worm burrow | ecosystem: Environmental > Aquatic > Marine > Coastal > Sediment | place: USA: Maine... | reverse complement strand
CAAACTGCCTGGTATCAAGGGTTACTTCGCCACTTATCTTCATCTGCCCATCTTCATTGACAACAACGATGGGGATCTCCAAAGTCTGGTGTACATTGTGTAATTCAAAATCACCGATGATCACTTTTTGGCCGTTCTCTTCCTTGAGCTGCTTCATGGTGAAGGTGACATTGGCGTACTTTTCCACTTCCAACCAGTGCCACATTTCTTTGTCGCGCTTCTTCTTGCCCGTGACCAGATCAGCGACGGAGAATGAGAACGACGCGGCAGAAATTTCGTTCGCGTCGTTGAGCACGACCCCACAATTAAATTGCGTCGGGTTGGCAGTGAAGCTGTGGCCGGTTGCGCGAGCTGAAGCTGAAACCCAACTTTTTTCCATATCCAGTTGCAGGTCGCCGGCAAATAAGCAGGTGCCGACCGCGAAAATAGCCAATACTACATATTTCCTCAACCCCGCTAATACGACGGTGCCTCTCTGAAAATAACGACAAACCATAATGTTCTCCAATTCTTTTTTCAAAATGCTTAAGGTGCCAGGTGAGGCTGGCGCCCTTGGTAACAAATCTAGTGACTCAATATGATTAGAACCTGATCTCAAAATCACAAATTTGTTATATAAGGTTTTGCACTTTCCAGAGGGTTGTAGACGACACTATATTTTGATGGCAAGGGGCTGGCTTGCCCTTTCCAAATCACCACACAAGCAGGGCGAAAATGAATTGTCTTCTTCTTCTATTATTTGGCCAGGGACTTGAGCCCATGGAAACCGTCAAAGTCGGCGCTCCCATGGTGGCCTATACCCTTCCGGATCAACACGGAAAAGTTCATAGCTTCACACCGGGAACGCGTTGGGTACTGATCTCCTTCGAAAAAAGAACTGGGTCCATGGTGAAACGCTGGCTGAAAAAGAAAGAACACGATTACCTCCCGGACATGGACTGGATTGTGGAAATCAGCAGCATGCCGGAATCGATCGCCAGGAAAATTGCACTGCCCAAGATGCGCAAACTCAAGCGTCCCGTGTTGATCGCCAGCCAAACGTCCCTGCGAAAGGTCTTTCTCATGCGCGACAAAATGTTGACGGTTTTGCAGTTGGACCCGCAAGGTATCGTGGAAGCCATTCACTACGTTGCAGACAGTAAGACCCTAAAGGCGCTGGTGGCCGGTTCATGAAAAATATTTTTCCCGCCGCACGAATGGCAAGCGCCGCCCTGCATAAACCCCGCTTAACCCTGGTCCTGGTGGCCCTCGCACTGATTTTTTCCGTCAGTCGCGTGGGGCAGATTGAGTTGCGTACGTCGAACCTGGACCTGATTGACCCTGATCTGCCCGAAGTGCGCAAATTTGAGGACTTTGCCGATGCATATGGTACGCCGAATGCACTGGTTGTTGTGTTGGAAGGTGAAGACCCGGACGCGCTTCGCGACGCCGTGGATCTGTTGGCCCCGCGTCTTCGGGCGCGAGAAGATGTACGCGCCGTCATCGAACGTCTTCCTTACGATCGGGCATTACTCATAGAGAATGGTTTGGACCCCTATCTGGCGAATGGGGAAGAAACCATGTTCTTTATCTTTGTTCAACCGAAGGATGCCCGATCGCAAGCATCGCTGCTGGCCCCTTTTGTGGCCGGCGTGCGCGAGATTATTGCACAAGCCCGCCTGGAAGAATCGGAATGCTCTGTGGGTTTGACCGGGATTCCCAAGTATGCACTCGACGACGGTGAGATTATCAAGGGCGATATCACCCGCCTTTCCCTGCTGGCCCTGTTGCTGATCTCGCTGATTTTTGGTTTGGGGTTCCGCGCCTTGACCGGACCACTGGCGGCCACTTTCACCGTGATCGTGGGTTTTGGACTGACACTTGGACTGGTCTCCTTTTATCCCGGTCACCTGACCCTGCTTTCAGCCATGTTTGTTTCCATGATTTTCGGGTTGGGCATTGATTGCGGTATCCACATTGTGTCCCACCTGGAAGATGCGCATTTGAGCGGGTTGCCAAGGACCGTTGCTTTAGAGCGTACTTTCAGCGAGCTGCAACGACCTTTGAACATGGCCGCCTTCACCACGGCAGGCGTGTTCTACGGGTTGACCTTCTCCGGCTTCAAGGGTTTTGCCGAATTGGGGTTCATTGCGGGCAGCGGCATTCTGCTCTGTTATTTGATGATGCTCACTTTCCTGCCCGCCCTGTTGGTGGTTCTGCCCATTCAGCCCAGACATCGAACCCATTCGAGTCGTATCTCCCGTTTGCTGCTGAAACTGCAGAGCAAATGGTTCGCGCCTGTCTTGTTGGCCTGTTCACTGCTGATCCCCCTGATTGGCTGGCCCGCCTTTGACAGTAATTACCTGAACCTGCAACCCGAGGACTCAGAGGCGGCCCGCTTAGAGCGCCGCATGATGGAATTCAGTGAGTTCTCACCCTATTTTGCCGTTTTTGTGAGTCAGGACATGGCTCAATGCGAGGCGTTGAGTGAACGCCTGCGAGAAGAGCCCACTGTTGCGGAGGTACGTTCGCTGACCGACCTGGCCGAACTGTTTGACGTGTCGAAGCCGCCCGAGGAACTGGCTGGCTTGTTCCTCAGCGAACAGGGAGACTATGCGACTTACGCCTACCCGGCCGGTGATGTCTGGGACGAGCAGGAGAATCGTGCGTTTATTGATGCGATGAGAGCGATCGACCCGCGTGTCACCGGCATGCCCTTCCTGGGTGATTTTATGATACAACGATCGCGCGACGCCCTTCGCGTTACGGCGGTTCTGTCTCTCATCGTCCTATTCATCGCCACCTGTTTGGACTTCCGCGAGCCACGGAGAATCTTACAGGCCTTGTCTGTGCCCTTGCTCACCATGGCCTGGATGGGCGCGCTCATGAAGTTGGCGGGCATTGCCTTCAACCCACTGAATGTCATGGCCATTCCCATTGTGCTGGGGATTGCCATAGACGATGCGGTTCACATGCTGCACCGTTTCGAACATGAGCGAGGCCAACTGGTCGCCACCCTGGCTGGCGCCGGCCGTGGGGTTGTTCTGACCTCCATGACCACCCTTGCCGCCTTCGGTTCCGTGGTTTTCACGGATCATCGGGGTTTACAATCCTTCTGCCTCGCCCTGTCAATCGGTGTGCTCGTTGCTTTGATTCTTTCGGTGGTTGTTTTACCCTGGCTGCTCACCCGCTCGCCGGCAAAGGCATCGACTTAAGACTGGTTGACATTGACACTGATCCGGAATGGGGCCATGTTTTTTTTCTGCCACGCCCCTTCAGCTCCATTGATATTTTTACCCAAGCCCCCTGGATAACCCCGCTATTACTGCATTCCTGCATTTTATTTAAATTTATCTGTATCCAACGACATACTTATACCCACTTATGGGGTACAAGGCAGGCGTTAAGCGTTGTTTACATCTATTCTGACAAGGGTCTGTCAAAAACTCGGAGGAAAAAGCAAATGAAGAATCTGATTGCTGTACTGGTGCTATTTCTCGGCATGCATGGTCTTGCTCAATCGGCAGGCAAGAAAGAAGTAGAGTCAATGGTGCCTGGCTTCAAGTTCATGGGCCAGAATTATGGGTCTCAGGAAGAGTTTGGTTTAACCAGACGCTGCAAGACACCTCTTTTGGAAACCTTCCAATTGGAAGCCATTGAGGCCAAGACCGAAATCTGGCGAAAAGAAGTGGGCCAGTACCTGTTCGACGGTCACGGTTACAGAGCGGCCAAGCCGGGTAGCGGCAGCGAGTGCGGTGGTTTCACCCCGCCCAGCATCGATATTCCGGTTGCCTTCCACGTGATTCACGACGGTAACAATGGAAACCTCTCTGAGAGCGACGCCAACCGCCAGATCAGCATTCTCAACGGTGCTTTCAGCGGAACCGGCTTCAGCTTTTACCTGGCGATCATCGACTGGAGCGACAACGCCAACTGGTACTACAACATGTCGCCCAACGGCAGCGCTGAAGGCCAGGCCAAGAGAGCGCTCAGCGTTGACTCAGATGTTTATCTCAACATTTATACCGCCAGCCTGAGCGGTGGCCTGTTGGGTTGGGCTACCTTCCCCTCGAGCTCCGGCAGCACGGACGACGGCGTTGTTCTGCTCGACGAATCTCTGCCTGGCGGTAGCGCAGCGCCCTACAATAAAGGCGACACGGGCACCCATGAGGTCGGCCACTGGCTGGGCCTCTACCACACCTTCCAGGGTGGCTGCAGCGGCAATGGCGACTACGTGTCTGATACACCGCCCGAAGCTTCCCCCGCCTATGGTTGCCCCCGCAACCGCGACTCTTGCGCCGGTGGCGGCAAGGACGACATCAAGAACTTCATGGACTACACCGACGACGGCTGCATGAACCACTTCACCGATTGTCAGACCGTGCGCATGCACGAGCAAGTCGCGGCCAACCGTTCTCAACTGTAAAACCATTCTCAGTCTGAACTTGCATCCCCAGACACGAGAAGAGCATCAACCTGCCCCCATGCCCCCAAGAAGGGGTTCCCTCTGGGGAACCCTTTTTTCTCACCCTATCGTTTGTGACGATCTAAACAAGCTGGAAAAGCCTGCTGGTTTGTTGACTTTGCCTAGCAAGTCTGGGAACTGTCAACCATTCGCTCTCAAGTGCGGGCTAAGAGGGCGAGAAGCCCCTTTTTCTTAGACCTTTGGTCCTCCTGCTGATACAAGACACCTGACAGCTGCACTTACCAACGAAGCCAAAAATGGAGCAGACTTCTTGGGTAAGTGCCCAAAGACCGCATTGCGTTTGAGAAAAACAGGTTCTCGCTTTCACCACGGCCAACTTCTTTTCTGCTGGCAGTTGCACAAGACTCCTGTATGGTAAGCCTGTTTTAATCCAGGGCTGATGTCCTGGCCTTAAAAGTCGCGGCCAGGATCTGACTGTCGAACCGAAAAGGAGCATTGAAATAAAATGGGCTTTTGCAAAAAACATGAATCTCTTTTTGATCATAAAACGTTTTTAAGGTTGAGGCTTTTATCAGAACCCTCGACATAACACCTCAAGGTGTTCCCCAGCGATGCCTTGACAGACAATGAACACAAAAGGTGAGCCAGTTCACGTATATGTCAATTTTGGCTTGCCGTCACTTCTTTAAAACCGTTATAATTTGCTTAGGGCAAACCAACAGGCTCGCCACATTGGAGGCAGACATGAGCAAGACACTTCAGATTTTTTCCCAAACTTGTCCCCCGTGCAGCGGGGAGAAACTCAAAGAAAACATGCATTCCCATGCGCTGAGCGTTGAGAATGTAGGAGAGCCCTCGCCGATTTTTTGCGGCCGCTGTCTTAAAACCTATCTGATGGAAAGCTTGGGCGTATGAATTCCCTGTTACGGTACTGGGCCAGGTCGTGTCCTTGACCTGACAGTTCCCTCATTCTCCAAGGCGTCTCTGTGCGTATTCGGCGAACGGGACAAACTTTATTAAACAGCCGCCTCCTGCCCCCTAATCATATGAAGAAATAAAAAGCCCCTCAGCCAGAGCTATCTGGTTGAGGGGTTTCCTATATGGGAGTGCCAACAATTTGTTATCCTGGCCACTTGGGAGAAAATTGTGGCAGCCGGTTCTTTCCCGTGCCTTAAACAGAACCGCCCCCCAGCCAGAGATACCTGGTTGGGAGGCGGTCAGCGTCAAGGTGTGACTTTTTGAGTTCGATCAGTCTTGTAGAGTAGGCCCTTGTTTGCCTTCTCCGGTATCGTCAATGCTGTGGTCCCACCAAACCCCGCCGGGGCCGAAGAATTTCATCAGTTCCGTGGCGAGATCTACATCGGTTGCTGAATCCCAGGTGCCAATCGCGGTATCAAAACCGGAATCGAAGGAATTCACTTTGGTGGCGTGACAGGAAACCGCACATGAGTTGGGCATGCCCCCCTCATCCTGATAGGCCAAGGTCTTTTCAGGTGAGATCACCTCGAAGGTGTGGCTGTGCACATCGTAGTTGATCGCCGACTTGGCGGTGGTGGCATTGTGGCACTTGGAGCAGCGCGACAATCCCATCGACCGTTCAGGGGCGTAGGGGTGTTTGGTGTGTACCGAGACGGCCAGACCAATGTCAACCTCGTTGGTCTCGTAATCGGCCACCATTTCTTTGGTGATCGATTCGAAATCGCCGTGGGTGGCATGACACGCCAGGCACAAAGTATCGTTGTCGTTGGCCGTGGCGATTTCCAGGCCATCGTCAACGATCACGTCGCGGATCAAGTGCTTGTTGGTGGTCGTGCCGTGTGAGTTGTGACATTCCACGCATTTGACGGGGTGGAATTGGAAGTCGGGTTTACTGGACTCCAAGAAATCGAAATACTGCTGGTGGTGTTGCCTTGAGGTAACGCCATCAGGCCATCTGCCTGCCGCATCCGAAAAGAAATCGGCCAGCACTTGGCCCGTGCCGGGAATCCAAGAGGTGCCCGTCTCGTCGTTGTAGGGCCAACCATGGGTTCCATTCGGCACCGAACTGGTGCGGCTGTGGCATTGGCCACAAACAGCATTTGCTTCGGCGGTTTCCAATTCATCCGGATTGACGATCAGGTCCGGATTACCAGCGCCCAGAATGTGTGCGGAGCCCGGTCCGTGGCATGCTTCGCAGCCCACGTTCACGATATCGGTGATACCGTCGTGGTCGTAGTCGAAGTAGCTAGGATCGTCTTCGCGGAACAGGGCAGCGGGGAACGCCTTATAGTACCATTCACCCGACTCGTGTTGTCCTACTTCGCGGACACCAGTCGTGTGGCAGCCAATACACTTCTTGGAATAGGTGCGTCCGTTTTGTGCCGCCAAATCAGCTACCGGTGTGGTAGCGTCGTAGCGGGGCAAATTGGCCGCGTCGTACCAGGCTTCGGGATGATAGAGCACGTAGGCGTGGGTTTTTTCGTTGAACTGAATTGGGCTGACATAGTTTTCAGCCGAATATCCGTCAGCGGTGCCAACGACCGGTACCCGGAGCAGATACCGTTGTTTCCAATCGCCTGTGCCGCCCTGAGTACAGACTACCGGCATGGTGGATGTACCGATTGTGACGAAATAACTTCCGTCAGCATAGGAAAGTACAGGTGCATTGGGCTTGTAAACATCAAAAACAGAAGAGATGGTGTTAAAGTCCAGCCCTTGCATGAAATCGTCGACGCCGTTTTCGTCGTAATCAGCTACGACACCTTTTCCAGCCATCAACGTATATTCAGGCATGGGCCTGCGCAGGGCCTGTGCATGTTTCGTATCACGCCAGGTACTGTAGTCCTGGTGACATGCGATACAAAACTCCGAGCCCACATATACTCCATCTTGTAGGGTTTTACTACTGTACATGGTGCGCAGTACATTGGCCATTGCATTGGCTTTCTTCGCCTGGGCCGGGGTACCGTCATTATCTGCGGCACGGGTAGGTTGGCCAGCCACTGCCGAAATGATTGCGAACATTGAAAGAATTACTAGCCGGCTCATGAGAACCTCCTTATGGGTTTCAGAAACTACCCGTAACGCGGGCTGTTCCCTTTTAAGTTGGGGTCTACTCTTCGAGTAAGTGCGGATTGGTATTAGAGCCATGTACCGCCGAATGACAACTGGTACAGGCATTAAAACGTGATTGCGACATGTCGTGGAACAGAGGCGTGTCCGCATGGCATTCCAGACACAACTGGCTGGACTGCGCACGGGTCAACATGAACGGATTAGGGGAGCCATGCGGTGAATGACAGCTAGCGCATTCTTCGGCCTCCCGGGGTGCGTGGGAAAAAACGAAGGGACCTGATTTTTCCCGGTGGCATTCGGCACAGGCAGAACTGCCCGGTGCCGCGAGTAAGTCTTGTTGGCCCGGCTGGTGGGTTGCATGGCAACTGGTGCAGGCCATCGGCTTATTTCCGTCGCGATGGGTATAGGGCATGGAAAAGGCGACCATTTGTTCGCGGTGGCATGAGATGCACAGCTCCGGCTGTTCTTTGTTCAGCATGGGTTCGGAGAGCGCATGTTTGTGGCCAGACCCGTGGCATTCCAAGCAAGAAACGCCAGCGGCCTTGTGGTCCTCGGTCGAGGGGAAGGCATCTCTGCCGTGGTCCTTGTGGCATTCTCGACAGTTGTTTGAGATCTGCTCTTTTTGGGCAACCGTGAGGATGTTTTCCAAGGTAGCGTCTTCTTCATGGTCGAATCCGGCACCATGGCAGGTTTCGCAGGACCGCTCTAGCATGTTTGCTTTGTGCGCTATGGCTTTGAAGTGAGGCATGGTCTCGTAACCAACCATGTCATCATGGCACTCCATACAGGCTTCGGCGCCAATCCAATTTTCGGGGAGGTCGTCCCCTGGCTCTGCTGGAAGCAGCAGGATCAACAGGAAAATTTGCGTGACAAACATCTAAAACCTCCTGCCCAGGGAAAAGCCGTAGCGCTCGACATCGTAGGTAAGCGTGTCGACTGGGTTATTGTAGGACCAATTCTGAAGGAACAGCGCCCATTGGAAGGATCCAGGGGCATCCATTTCAAATCGAACGTCGCTTTGATTCAAGTCCAAGGGGTAGGAATCACCCCGATCTTCAAAGCGACTGAAACCGGCGATCAGACGGGCTCGCTCTGAAAGAGAGAAGGAGCCGCGAGCGCCTAACTGCAACAGGTCTGAATCGTAGCGAGAGGCACCGGTTTGCAGTTGCGGCGCGTAGAACAAGGTAGACACATCGCTTTCCAAGTCAATGCGGTTCAACCACAGGCTCACGTAGGAGCCCAGTTTGTTCTGATAGGCTAGCGTCAGGCCTGAATTGCGCACAACCCGCTTCAAGTTCACTTCATCATCCCGGTTATCTGCCTCTTCACGGCTGCTTTGCAAGGTACAGCTCAGGCCTTCCAGTTGACCGCTCCTGGCCCGCCATCTGACTTTGGCCTGGTAACGGTCCGAAGACCGCGGATCTGTGCGGAAGATTTTTTTGCTAAAGGTGCCCTTATCCCAGCCTAGCCAGGCGCTAAAGGCGCGATTGGGACGGAAGCGCGCGTTCAAGTTCCAACCGTCCGCATCGCGGGTCTCGGAATAGGTGCCCGCATCTACCGATTGCTGCCAGGAGAGCTTGCGACGTTCGTCTCTGAAACCGGCCCGCAGCCTAATTGAACCATGGCTGTAGATGGCTTCTGCGGCCAGATCGGTTTCGGTTCTGTCCAATGTACCAAGGTTCGAAATATCTTCTTCCAAGGTAATAGTTGACTCGCGCCCGATCAAATCCACCATGGCCAAACCGTCCAAACGGGTATCGATGCTTCGGTCCCGACTCATGCCCGCCAGTTTGAAGGTCACTCGGGGCGTCAGCTTGAATGCCATGGCCAGTTTGGTTATTTCCGTATCTCCGTCGCCTTTGCCATCCAGTTCGTTTCGAAAAGCAACGTGGCCGACCTGGCCGCCTACCAGACCGTAGGTTTGGCTTTCGTCCCGTCTTGTTTTCAACCGATCCTGGCGCCAGAAACCGAAGGCTGTTACTTCTACGCGGTTGTTGTGCCAGTCTAAGGATACACGGGTCGCCGGCGAGGTGACTTTGTCCTGGCCTGGACTGTTGATCTGAGTGAGTATATCCTCGTCCTCTCGACCCAGGGCCTGGCCGTCGTTGCCTGGTACTGACCGCCAGGTTCGCTTCAAGCTACTTGCCAGCTGCTCTACTGTCAGGTGAACCGGAAGGGTTCGGGTCTCGAGCATAAGACCATATTCTTGCCAACTCTCGTCCAATGTATGATCGGCCACATAAGACTCGCCAAGTCCGAAAAAGGGCCGGCTCAACAGACCGTCACGCTTTTTTGAGTTGGCTCTCAATTTCAGACGCACAGCCTCGAACCCATCGTAGAGGAAACTGCCCTTCCAGCGGGTGATAGCCCAGTCGCCATTGGAGCCGCCCAGATTGTAGACGCTGGAAGAAAAGAAATGTTCGCGTTTGGAATAGTCCAGATTAAAGCGAATCGTTCCTTTGCGTTCGATACGCAGCCCGGCTCGTTGGTAGGGTTCGGCCCCAAAACCTTGGGCCTGAAAGCGAAAAAGGTCCACGCTTTTCACAGCCAGGTTCAGACTGAAATCCTCAAGGAACAAACCATCTTCCAAGCCGAAGTGATTGGCAAATAATGTCGCTTCGCCATCTGTATCCATTGAAGCGTAACCCAGGTTCAAACGGCTCTCTTGAGCCATAAGCATGGGCGCCACTAGTAAAAGAAAAGTCAACACTGATTTAGCCATCATATCACTCCCGTGTCTCTGTGGCCATGTCATGATTTCATGATTCGGTTCCAAGAGATTGTATCAAACTCCGCCCACGGTGCAAAGGCAAAAGGAGCTAAAATCACACTATTCCCTCTAAAACCCAGATATCTAGTCACAACATTCATGGTTTTGGACAAGCCCCTCTAAAAGATGCACCTAATTGTGCTTAATAAGACTGTTCCCTAAATGCCTAATGCGCACTGTTTCATTATTACGGACGCCAGTTCAGGAAAACACCGTAACTTTCACCCGTAAAGCGCGAGGATACAAATTCATCTTCCCTGTAATTGTTTCGAGACAATGTTAGGATCAACGACACTTTCTCGGAAAGCTCAATATCGTCTCGTAGGCTTGCCTGGTAAAGGTCAAAGGGCAGCAGGCCCGTGTTTTCATAGCCAATGTAATTCAACTGCAATTTGTTCCGTCCGGCTTTCCAAAGCAGATGCGCTCCATATTGCGCGCCATCTTCGCGATACAACGAGGTTTGCAGGCTGAAATCTTGAGGCATGCGCTGGCTGATGCGACTGTCTGATTCGTAGTACCCGTAATTGAGCAGCAAATTGATGGATTCGTTTGGATGGATGTCCAAATCAAAATCGTATTGCTTTTCTTCGCTTTTGTAGCTGATCTCGGGAAGCGGATTCTCGTTCTGGGTCCAACGGGCAGAGGCGCGCAAACTCATGAAGCTGAAAACATCAAATGAGCTGTTAAACTTAAGGCGGTCCCGATCGATAAAGTCGGTGCGGACCACTATTTCATCCGCATGAAGGCTCTGCCAATCCAATCCAAGTCGCGTTTTTCCCTTACGGTAAGAAACAGCCGCATTAAATTTCTCCAAGCGACGTCTGAAATCACCATCCTGGCCACCCTCAATCACGATCTGGGCGACATCGGCAGCAGCATAGATGTCGCTTTTGCTTATGCTGAAACCCGTCTGGAACACCAAGTTGGGCGAAGCACGCCAAGCCAGGCCAGCTCGAAGCGTGTCGTCTTCTTTTTCCAGCGAAGTCTCCGTTTCCAGCAATTGACTGATGTCTTGGGCTGTGCCTCCACGAAAGGGAGTTGCCTGTAGAAAGACGGTTTGAACCATGGCCAATCCGTCCAATTGTCTGTGACGCCGCCCGAAATCCGCTTCCAGCTGAACGCCGCCCAAATCTGCTTCCATTTTCAGGTCAGCACGCCAGCTGGGGTTACGGGTTTTGTTTTGAATGTTTTCGGTGCGACCGGCGAAGAGGCGCCTGAGTTGGAAAGAAACCAGGCTGCCTGCAAGAGATTCCTCTTCGCTGCCGTCGCTCTCGGCATCCGCGTAGTTATAGGCTCCGATTAAGCGAAATTTAGACCAGGCACCGTGAAAAGAAAGGTGAGTCAAGGGCGTTTTTGCCGTGTTTCGGCTGTACCGGTCAAGGTTGTCCAGGCTGACTTCATTGCCTAAAACTGTAGCCAGGCTATTGCCGTCGCCGGCATCGGCGACGAGTTGATCCAAGCCATTGCCTTCAAAACGTCGCCAGCCCTGGGAAACTTCCCCGCCGATGGCGCCGCGTTCGAAGCGCAGACCGCCAACCCATTCATTTTCCTGTTCGTTGCGATGACTGAGCAGGCGAAATTCATCCAGGCCCACGTGAAAAGTTGTCTGGCTCGGGCCCCTGCGATCATTCCAGCTCAGGTCCAAAAAGGGTCTGAGCGTTTTATGCGGGAACAGTTCGAGTTGCAGCTTAAATAATTGCCGCTTTTGGTCCAGGGTATGTTGCCCTGGAACGATTCCCTGCTCCAGGAACGGGTTGGCAAAAGCGGGTAGGGCGCTGTAATGAGCGTAACGCGTGTAACTGCCCTTGAGCTGGTAGCCTCGTTTCCGTGACATCTGCCAGCGCACGCTGCCATTTGGACTGGCGCCGAAGCCTGAGGCGTCGATGCGCAAGCGGTCCAACAGGCGGGTTTTGCCCTCAATGTCGACCCATGACAACCAAAAGTTTTGCAGTACGGGCCCATCGTCCTGGTTGTACTGGCTTAGAAAGAGGTCTTCATTACCGCGAATATTCCACTTCTGTACCCCCAATTCCAAACCAAAATCCACATTAGTTTGGCCCAGAGCCGCAGGGATGAGCAGAAACAGAAACAATAACAGTTGGTTTCGCATGGTAACGCTCCTATTTCAACAACAGATGAGAACGATTGGAACCGTGAATCGCGCCGTGACAGGTGGTGCAATTCTGGTAACGCGGACTCCTCATGTCGTGAATGGCCGGGGGTTGAGAGCCGAATATGGGTTGGGTGGTTTGACTGTGGCACTCCAAACATAGCTGGGAAACGCGGGTTCGCGTGAGTTGTTTCGGGTTGGAGGAACCGTGTACCTGATGGCAGCTGAGACAATCACCCACGACGCCTTGGACATGCTCGAAAACAAAGGGTCCTTTCTTCTCTGCATGGCAGTTCAGACACATCTGTTCAGGACTCGCGGTAAGCACCTGGCCCGGACGTTGGTGTGCCTGGTGGCAAGAGATGCAGCTCATGCCGCCGCGCCCCAGCTTGTGACCAAAAGGCCTGTTCTCTATGGAACGGTGTTCGAGATGGCAACTCAGGCAGGTGGCGTCGAGCGTGTCAGACAGCAGGGCGACGTTTGGCTTTTGGTGTTTGTGCATGTCGTGGCAATCCGAACAGGTTAATTGAGCCGTACCCGACATGTGTTTGGGATGGACGGAAGATTGATGACAGGAAAGGCAAACCTTCTGACCCAACCCCCCCAGTGGCGTGTTGATATTGTCGGCTTCAGGTTCGTCCATGTGTTCTTCACTCGTGCCGTGGCACGACTCGCAATTCACTTCGAAGAGGGGGGCATGGACTGTTTTATTGATCAACTCGGGAATGTCATCGTGACACTCAAGGCAGTCCTCACTGGGTTCGAAGCTGCTTGGATCTTGGGCGAAAACCGCAGATCCTATCAGGCAAAGACAAAGAATACTGCTATGCGAGAGCCAATGGTTTTTCATGTATGCCATCCTTGCATGCTTTACTGGGAAGGGGTTGGAATCTAGCTCTCATAGTGTCATATCTTACGGGGTCTTTACAAGAGAATATCCGGCTACCGCATGGCTGCGGTAGCCGGATATTTCAATCCTGTTGTTTACGGTTTCGCGTGAACCTTCGCCACCGACATCTCGCCATTGGGTCCGTGGCAGACGCCACAGGATTCGCCAAAGGGTGAGGTATTGATGTAGGTATGGGCCGCAGCATCCAAGGAATCGTGGCATGCCAGGCAAGCCGACGAGTTAGCTGGGATCGGGCTGTAGAATTCATATGGTTCGATGGTAGGCTCGATCCCTGCGCTGGGAACCTCGTAACTGTTGCCCACGTGGCAGGATTCACAGTTGGTCAGGTCACCAGGGTAGAGAAGTTCATTGTAGTTGTGGGGCGTGCCCCTGTAACCGATGATCGTATAGTCGGCAGCCAATTCCTCACCCATGTGGATGCGGTGGATCATGAATTTGAAGTCGATGCTCCGTGCCGGCATGTCCTCAGCCGCCCGGAAGGGAGAGTCGTCCGCGCCTGGCTGGTGGCAGATGACGCAGTATTCAGGACTGTGTCGGTTCCCACCGTGTAGGGTCAGGTTATCGTGACAGGTGTCGCACTTGGCGTCGCTGACAACGGCTCGCCTGGGAAGGACCATGTCGCCTGTTACGGCGAAGCTGAATACCGGGTTCTCCGCAGTTTCACGGTGATCGGTTTCATTGGCGAGTCCCTCGTTCAGAAGAACATTGCGGCTTGCTTCGGCACCCAGGGTGTAAGAGCCCACGGCGTCTTCCGGTATGGCGGCTTCAAAGGTATAGGAATAACCCGTGCCATTCAGAACCATGCCTTCCAAGGCCGATTCACGCACCATGTAGCTGTAGTCGTCGTTGGGACCCGCGATCAGGAAGTTAACCGATCTCATCGCCTCGACGGCAAGAGTCTCACCCGCGTTTGTGGTAAGATTAAAGTTAACCGTGGGGAACGAACCGGGTGTGGTATCAACAACCTCGAGAATCTCGATGTTGATGCCTTCCAACTGCTTCGATTTGGTAGGAATGGTGTGCGCACCAATAATGGAGGCGTCGAATTCCAGTTCACCCTCGGGGAAGTGGCAGCTGGCACATTGGTTGTCCGAAATTTGCGCCATGTCCAGGTGGTTCTCGCCGGTGGCGAAATTCACATCGTCATGGCAGGAGCCGCAGGACTCACGGTTGGGATTAAACATGTAGGAGTCGCCTTGGGCCGCATCGGGGGTGTGGCAGGTTTCACAATTGCGGACGTCCTGTGGGAATCCCACGGTCGAATAATCGTGAACACTCTGTCGGAAACCAACGATTGCATAGGAGCCACCCGCTTGAACAGAGGGCAGATTGTGACCCATGTGAATCTTGTGAATCATGACATCAAAATCCACACTCTCGCCCGTGTCAGGGTCAACAACGCCATCTGTGTGGCACATGATGCACAGTTCCACTTTTTGGCGGGCGCCACCGTGAAGGGCCAGGGTATCGTGGCAGCTGTTACAAGTCTCGGTGCGAACCACATCGCGAATGTCTGTTACTTCGCCGCCGGAAGGCAGGAAATGAACGACTTCATTGGCGACCTCACGACCCAGTTCCCATTCGCGCAAATCCCGTCGCAGGTACATGCCCACGGAATGGGTGGCATTTTCGTCGTAGTCATCGGGCAGCATCGTGTCAAAGGTGTAGCTGTAAACGCCATCACCCAGGGCAACCAGGTCGGATGTCGCATTTTCAGTCGAGGGCTGAACTGCGGAATCACCCGTATCGGGACTGGTTTGCGTACGGTTGGTAAGAGAAGTGTACTGTCCAGTCTCTGGGTTCACATAGGCCAGAATCATACTGGCCGTAATCGGGCCCGGCGATTCCACACCGTTGATATCCAGGGTTGCACCTTTATCATCAGTTAATTTTATGGTTACGGTAACCACCTTATCAACCAGAACCGTCTCCAGAACTTCTACATTAAGTCCTGGACGTATAAAGCTCGTCTCTTTGGCTGTGAGATAAAACTTCTTGCTAAACTTGGAATAGTCCATCTGGCGAACAGTTTCCGCCGCTCCAACCAGCACTAGACCAAGGAAGATTAGAAACGAAATTTTGAACGATTTCTTCTTGAGCATCTCATCACCTCCATGGATTGAGATCAGCACCTGAGGTTGAGTCGCCGGTTTTACCGGCCCAAAATTGCCAGAAA
>Ga0316189_10003419_pt1 | contig 15425 bp, 12 predicted proteins | sample LowCovwburrow_MG_FD_204930 | JGI IMG/M metagenome (GOLD analysis project Ga0316189, IMG submission 204930) | Coastal sediment microbial communities from Maine, United States - Lowes Cove worm burrow | ecosystem: Environmental > Aquatic > Marine > Coastal > Sediment | place: USA: Maine... | reverse complement strand
GATTCAAAACCAGAATACTCGCTAAAATCACTGCTCTTACTTTGATCCAGTTCATCAATAAATTTGATTTTAATAGACCAATAAATAATTTGAAAGTTGCTATCATTTAATTAGCACAACGGGTTATGTTAGTAACCTGAGTTCGACGTAAGAAAGATGATAATGCTTATTTTAAGAGACTCAAACATGGTTTTCTGGCAATTCCTCCCTTCAGGGAGGCTAGGAGGGTGTTATTTTGCATTTAAGATCTACAGATCGATCTATAAAACACCCCTATAATCCCCTCAAGGGGATATTCCTAACTAAGTTATATCGAACTCAGGTTAGTAGTTATTTTGCTTTTTCAATTCGATCACCAATTCTTGATACTTAGCCGAAGAACCCGGATCCTCCAATAGCCTTGAAGACTCTTGCAAAACAAACAAATCATTTCTTGAAGGCATTTCATCATTCTCCAATTGATTTTCAATTTTTTCATGAAAAAATGAGAAAACCCTTTTCACTAGCTTTTTGGATTCCCTGGTTTTCTTCAAGGCATCCAAGAAACTGGCTAATTGAATATCAGCATAAGATGGTTCCAGGTGGTCAAAATATAGATTTTCATAGGCAAAGAATGCCAGCTCATTTACCTTCTCCATATCTCCCTTCTCAGCATAACCATTGATTAATTGATTGAAAGTGAACTTAAGCGGAGTAATCATTCTTGCTTGAAAATCCTCGTGGTTAAAATAGACATTTGAGTTACTCAGGTTGGAATAGTTTGCACCCTGGACCAAATTTTCATATGACTTTCCCAGGTTCATTTGGATCTCGTCTGTTGCCCTTTTTTCTGGGGTCAGTTTATACACCAGTCCTTCTTGACTTAGATAGGGCTTCAAATCTATGTTGAGGGAATTTAAGGATGTGGAATTAAAATACATGGGCCTGCTCCAGTCATTGGAATAAAGTACATCAAGAATAGCCAACTCACTTTTTGGCAAATAGGATCCCGCGACATTGATATGTAGCATCCCTTTTGTTGTTGAGAGGTTTATCTGTCTGGAGGGTAAAAAATAATACTCGCCACCAGAAGAGCTTTGTACTAAAAGTTGTGGGTTTTCGTCTTTTAGTGCATTTATATACTTACCCCAAGAAATTGGAGATTGTATCGTCTCATGAATATAAAGAGGATCATAGGGACCATATTGATTTTCTCCCGACTTAAGCGTTAAACTAAATGGAGCAGAATCATAGTATTGACGGCTGAGTTGATTGATGTACCAATCAGCATTGAAATAGCTCAACACCTTTACACGCACATCCGTCCGGTATCCTTCCACCTCCTGTAGATACCATAATGGAAAGGTGTCGTTGTCTCCACCTGTGAAGAGGATAGCTCCTTTTTCACAGCTGGCTAACAAATTTCTTGCATGATCAATCTGGTACGTTCGGTCTGACCGGTCATGGTCATCTAAGTTCTGATAAAATATCCAGATGGGTATGCAAATCGTAACCAACCCAGAGATATAAGGGATTTTCCAATTTCTGGTGATTTGAGAAATCGACATAATGCCCAACCCAATCCAAACACAGAAAGCAGCATAGGATCCCACATATATGTAATCCCTTTCTCTGGGTTCGTTTGGTGTCGCATTCAAATAGATAACTAACAAAAACCCTGTAAGGAGGAAGAAAGACAGATTTGCAATAAAGTTTTTCTTGTCCCTTTTATATTGAACGATTATACCTAACAGTCCCAATAAAAAGGGAAGCATGTAGTATTGATTACTCGCCTTGGAATAGTCGATAAGTGACCGATCAATAGAACCCTGCCAGGGAGCCAGCCAGTCAGCGTGTTGGATATCACTAGCTCTTCCCGCAAAATTCCACATGAAGTACCGACCAAACATATGACCCAGCTGATACCGAAACATAAATGTCATGTTATCCCGAAAACGAGGCTTCTCTCCTGCTGACAAGCCTGTCCACCGTCGATAGGTAGCTATATGTGCGGGCTCATTGCTGTAAATCCTCGGTAGCAGGGTCATCCGTTCCTCATCGTAATGATATTTAGGAATTTCTCCAATCCTAGTATAGCGATCACCGTCCACAACATAGCTAAGTGCCTTTGTCGATGAACCGTTAATTTCTGTATCAAAATAAGGTCCATAGAGCAGCGGACGATCAGGATACGACTCCCGGTTCATATACGGTTTGATCTTTGCCAGATTGCCCGGACTGAACTCATTAATTGGCGGTAGTTGGGATGACCTGATAAACAACATGAGGTAAGGCGAGAACCCCGCAATCAACATGACGATGGAAGCCAGAATCAATCTGGATTTTTTGTATCGCATCCATGTAAAAATGATCGCTACTAACAGAGCAAAAAGCAGAAGGAAGACTCCTGAATAAAAAGGAAGAGACATTTGATTGACAAGGAACAAATCCAATTTAAATGCCCACTCAAAGAAGGCAACAGCTATAATTTTGCTAATAAACAGGATACAGCCAATCCCCAAGGCAATTGACAGCACTATTTGTTTCCAGTTTTCAGGATATGTCCTGAATCGCCAAATCAATATGCATACAGGCAGGACGAGTATACACATTGGGTGTATGCAATACGACAACCCTATCAGATAAGAAAGTAGTAGAACCCCTCGTTTCCTATCCCTTTCTTCAAGCATGCTTCCCTGAATGGAAAGCCAGATCAGGAAGACCATAAAGAAGACGGACGGTCCATACGTTTCAGCTTCTACCGCCGAAAACCAGAATGAATCGGAAAAGGCCAGACATAATACGCCTCCCAAGCTTCCAATAAAAAGCACCCATTTTTCGTGAAAGAGCTTGCTCCCAAAATACCAGGCAATCAAAAATAAAAAGCCTACGGCCAGCGCAGAGAAACTTGCAGACATCAGGTTAACCATCCATGCAACCTGGTAAACATCTCCCAGGGCCAACATGGAAAACAGCCTGGCTATCAGTAGTGTCAGGGGGGTTCCGGGTGTGTGTGGTACCTGAAGTTTATAGGCTGCAGCGATGGTCTCCGAACAATCCCAAAACGAAGCAGTAGGCTCTAATGTCAGCAGGTAAGTGGTAAAGGAGATCACAAATGAAGCTAAGAAACCAGCTGACCTTATAGGTTCACTCTTAATGTGTGTCGCCCATTCTTTGAGGGAATTACGTTTGGTAAGACCGATGGCTGGAAAAAGAATTCCACTAATCAGCAGGATCGGACCGATCCATAAAGTAAGTATGCCAAACCCATGAGGAACAGGATCAAAGGCCATTAGCACAAATGCTGCAAGTTGAAAGATAATGGCCAGTACAAAACAAAGTAACCTGTTGTCAAATGCGCTTAATTTCATCCGACAATCATATGCAGAGGAGCAACGAAGTATAGTTAAGCAGTGTAAAGAAGTGTTAAATCAATGTTAAAATGACTCATTACCTTTTAGTTGATGAGTTGTGGGCATATTTTTATAAATAAAATCCTTTGAAAAAACTGATCATAATTGGAAGTATAGTTGTGACTTTTTTGGTGTGTATCCAGGGTTATTGGTTTTCCAAGGCCTTTGATGCAAACGCTACCCAGTTTGATCACTCTGTGTCAGTGGCACTATTTACGGTGGCCGATACCATGAGTGAGCATGCCAGCGTTGAAAAAAGATCTTCGAACTATTTTTATGTAACAACCAATAGTCCGGTATCAAGTCAAAAAGTTGACACGATGATACAAAGGGAGTTTTCCAACAGGAACATCTTGCTGGACTATGAAATAGGTGTTTACAATGCCGAAGATGATTCTTTGGTGCATGGAAACTACATACAACCTGCAGTGCCCAACACCATCGAGGCTGACAATAAAGAAGTGGATGGAATTAACAAAAATTTCGCTGTCCTTTTTCCTTCAAGGAAAAGTTATCTCGTCGGGCAAATGGACATTTGGATTTTTGTCACGCTTGTGCTTATCCTCTTTACCTGGTCTTATTTCCATTCAATCTCCTACTTAAATAAGTCTCCAGGATCATTTTTTAATAGAAAAAATCAAATCCGTCTGGGGAACTCTTGCCTTGACTTTCACAACCAAAATCTTGTTGTAAATAACTTAACCCACCGTCTCACTTATAAGGAAACCAAAATTCTCAAGCTTTTTTTCGAGAACCCCAATCAGGTTATTGAACGGACGGTATTTCTAGAAAACGTATGGAAAAAAGATGGATTTTTCGTCGCTCGAAGTATGGATGTTTTCATATCAAAGGTTAGGAAATACCTTAGTATGGATCAGACCATCAAGATTGAAAACCTGCGCTCCATAGGTTATAGGTTACTTGTTTCGAATAAGGGGAAATAGAGACTCCACCTCCAATACGGACCAAAGTCACCTACATTTCGTAACTATCATCCTTATTCATATCCCAGAAAGTATTTTGGCAAACGAGAGAATTATCTACCTATGCGGCATTTTCCGCAAAAGCTCTGTTTACTTCGTCTAGGAGCTGATCTGTGTTGAATGGCTTTACAATATATGCCAAAGCTCCAAGTTCCATAACTTTCCTTTTCATTGAATCCTGACCGACCGCACTTATCATCAAAACCTTGCAATCCAAATTGCTTTTGCTGAGTATCGTTAGAACCTCTAGCCCTAGCATATCAGGAAGCACATTGTCTAAGGTTATCAAATCAGGCTTAAGACTATGAGCTAAATCAATAGCTGATTCTCCGTTGGCAGCTTCCCCCACAACCTCAAATCCTCTTTCTGTTAAGGTGTCTTTTATCATGGCTCTCATAAATATCGTATCATCGACGACTAAAATTTTCTTCTTCATGGTATTTGTATTTAATTGTTAGAAATATTTTTTATTTTATCCAATAATTCGTCTTGAAATATCCATATAAAATGTGGTGATATCGAAAGTGCTGGTCCGTGAAATATTGCCCTCGAATGAATGACTGTTTCATTTTTTTTAATCTCGGATTCAATATATTTATGAAGAGTACTCGAAGGGATACTCACCAAAGATGGAACATCTCCATAAGCCAGGATTTCAAGAGCATTTGCAAATTCTGTTATTACAGAGGCCGCAAGTATGTTGTCTATCTCTTTTAAAAATTCCACTTTCATTAGCTCGCTATCTGCTGATTTACCCGAGCTAATGTCTAGCGGTAAGCATGCATGATTGATCTTCTCTACATCATCATTTGCAAAGATCAGATAACATGCACCTGCAAGCTCACCTTTCAGTTCTGTTTTAAGAAGATGTACTTCATTGCCTCCTACTAGGGCAAATCTGTCTAATGCTTGGTCATCATATTCTATTCTCTCAATTGCAATGGGTGTTTGAAGAATCTGCTCCATTGATTTTTTTGCTAAAGAAAACCCTCCATTGATGAGTTGTGCGGCTGCCTCTACCTCGTTCGTACGTGTGCTCTGTGACATTTAGTCTATTTAAATTGCTTTGCTTAGTTTTCTCATGGGTACATAGATTCTGTTATTCGAATCGTACGGATCCAAAATCTGTCTGCTTTCTTCAGGTATCATATCGTAATACCCAATTACCAAAAAACCATCATCTGTAAGTGAATTCAATAGTGATTCCAAGACTTTCATTTTTAAGAGATCATCGAAATAGATCATCACATTTCGACAAAAAATGATTTCAAATTTCCTGTCCATTGTATCAGTTACCAGGTTGTGGTGTCTAAAATCAGCGTGACTTCTGAATTTGCTCTTCACCACAGCTTCTCCACTATCCATATCAAACAAATCGGTTAAGTTCCCTTCCGGAAGGTATTTTCTAAGGGATTTTTCATATTTGGTTAATAATTCTTTTGGGTATTTAGCTCCCATGGCTTTTGCAAGTGCCTTTGAGCTTATATCGGTTCCCAGTGCTTTCGTTTTTCGCAGAAGGTTTTTGTTGTCTGCAACCATGGCCATTGAATACACTTCTTCTCCCGTTGCGCAACCCGCATGCCAGATATTGATTTCACTATGGCCTTTGAAGTTATCCAGTACTTTACCCATCGTATTCCATATTTCTGGATTTCTAAATAGCTCAGTAAGGTTAACAGTGAGGTCATCGATACAGCTTTTAAAAAAAGTCTTGTCCTTGAGGATTACATTCCACAGATCTAGCAAAGAATCCATTCTATTCTTTCCCATCAACCTTGTAAAACCTCTTTTCAATGATTTGCTTTCATAGTTTGTAAAGTCAATCCCATATCTGTTCTTGATTGCACCAGTTAGTGCTGCCAATTCTTCATCCGATATTTCCTCCTTTGCGGTCATGTTTATTCGTTTAGATCGCTTCTGTATAATTAACCCTCATGGTTCTTTTCTCATTGTACAGGTAATCCAGGATTATTGAAATATTTAGCACAAGACAAACATTTCCATTACCCAGGATAGTTGCTCCGCTAAATAATTCTAACTTATCCAAAGGCCTTGAAAGTGGTTTTTCCACAATCTCCTTTTGCTGCAAAAGCTTATCCACTACAATTCCCATATACCTGCCGTTGTAATTGACGATGATCACCTTGACATTCCTGGTCGTGTTTTGAAGCTTGTCGAAGGTGGAATGCAAAGATCCTTTCGTGTAAACATTCTTGAGGGAAGGCAATTCAAAAAGATCGTTAAGAAAAACGAGTGGCACTGTCCTGCCCAGGTAGTTAGCCATCACACCTTTTCCTACTTTATGGATATCCTTAGTTTCTAATGAAACGACTGCCTCCGTAAATGACAATGGTGCGGCATATTCCTGATTACCTTGTTCAAAAAGAAGAGCTCCCTTAACGGCCATGGAAGATGGTAGTCTCAGGGAGAAAGTTGATCCAACTCCCACCTCCGAATCTACAGAGACCTGACCTCCAATTGATTCAGCGGCTCTTTTGACCACATCCATCCCCACACCTCTACCTGATATCTCTGTGACCTTAGCTGCATTTGAAAATCCTGCCTCAAAAATCAAATAGGTGATCTCTTTCTTGGTTAAAGTTTCTGCATATTCTTCGGTAATCAGGCCTTTTTCAATTGCCTTGCGCTTGATGACTTCAGGGTCAATTCCATGCCCATCGTCTTTTACTTCGATGAGTACGTTGTCTTTTTCATTTTGAGCTGTAAGTGTAATACTCCCAGCTCTTGGTTTTCCAGCTTGCTCGCGTTCATCCGGATTTTCTATTCCATGACTAATGGCATTTCTAACCAGGTGTACCAGCGAATCACTTATCGTTTTTAAAATATTTCGATCAATTTCAATCTCTGTGCCTTCCAAATTCAGGTTAACTTCCTTTTCTTCAATCTCTGCTACATCTCTTGTTATTCTATGGAATTTATTGAACAGAACATCGACGTGAACCAAACGAATATCCATGATGGAGTACTGCATGTCAGAAGTAATTCGATGCAGGCGCTTGAATTCGTTGGAATTGCTGGAAGTCTGATTCCTGGCAATTATTGTGTCTTTTTCAATGATCAACTCTCCTACTAGGTTTAGCAGACTATCCAGTTTCCTTACCGGAATCTGGATCTGATCTGAAAAATGAAGGTTGGAGTGAATGGTATCGGCGTTAGTATCTTCAGGAAGATCCTCAACCGGAGAACCCGCTTCGTCCTTCACTTGCTGACTGTTTGAGCTAGCTACTTCATCTTGCTCAAAATGCTTTTCAACATATAGCTCAATCTTTGCCAGAAGGCCCTTATAGTGTACTTCTTTACCTGACTTAAGTGACTCGACCAACTCACCTAATCTATCATTGGCACTAAATATTAATGTGAACAGGTTTTTTTCAAGATTTACCGGCTGATCTTTTATATAGGTGAAAATATCTTCCAGCACGTGACTAATCTCCGCGATTTCGTCAAATCCCAGAGCCATGGCATTTCCTTTGATGGTGTGGGTAATTCTAAAAATGGATTCAATCGCTTCTTTATCCTCTGGTTTTTTCTCAAGTGTCGTGAATAATTTATTGAGTTCTTCCTGGGCCTCAAAAGCCTCTGCTCGGAACATTTCCTGGTATTGTTTCTCTTTTGATTTGAATTTCATCATTCTTAGTTTAGGCTACTTACAAGGAAAACTCCAATTTCATTCAGTGCAACGACTCGATCAATGTTCCCTGAATTGATCGCTTCTTTGGGCATACCAAAAACCACTGAAGTTTCTTGACTCTGTGCGACAGTAAACCCACCGGTTTGCTTGATCTCAGTAATTCCATCTGTTCCATCCCTTCCCATACCCGTGAGAATTACACCAATGGATTTCATCCCATAGACCTTTGCAACCGAGCTCATCAGCGCATTCACCGATGGGTGATTAAATTCTTTGAATTTTCTTTTTGTAGATCCAATTACCACATCCTTGCCCCTCCTTTTCACAATCATGTTCATCTTCCCTGGTGCCACATATACATGCCTTGGTTGTAGCTTGGTTCCTAACTTGCCGACTTCGACATTTAACGGGGTGAGACGATTGAGACGGGATGCAAATGACGGGATAAAATTGTCTGGCATATGCTGCGCAACTAAAACTGGAACTGCAAGATTTTCAGGAAGTTGTTTAATTATCGTTTCAACTGCTGTTGGCCCTCCGGTTGAAGACCCGATGACAATTATTTCATAATCCAGCTCATTGGAAAATGTATGCGGTGCCACAATAGTTTTAACACCATTCTGGCCAAGCAATTCAAGGTTTGCATTCGCCGCTACCTTGACCTTCTTAATCAAATCCTGGCCTATGTCCATAATCCTTACTTTGCTTCTAATCGGTTTGTTTAAATAGTCAAATGCACCTAATTTCATAGCTTTCATTATTGGGGTGAGATCCGTATTACCAACGGAACTCAACAGTATGATTGGAGTAGGCTTTTGTCTCATAATATTTTCAACTGCGTAGAGTCCATCGTATTGACCCATATTCATGTCCATTACCACCACATCGGGTTGATTTTCAAGCGTGCTTTCAATCGCTTCTTTCCCGTTGTTGACCTTGGAAATGACTTTTATGTTTTTGTCTTGGTTCAATATGTCAGAAATCAATAATCTCATTACAGATGAATCATCAGCTACCAGAACTCTTATTGCTCTGCGCATATTCAGTTAAGCAACCTTACATGCCTTGTCAATTGAATCAACAATTGTCTGTGGCGTAAAAGGTTTTACGATATAATCGGATGCCCCAAGCGAGAGTCCTTGATTGATAGCAGACTGTTTTCCAATTCCGCTTACAATTATCACTTTCGAACGAATGTTTATTTTCTCCTTTAGTATCCTAAGTACATCCGTACCAATCATATCTGGTAAAATATTGTCCAGTGTAATTACATCGGGATCAAGCGATAAGGCCAAATCGATAGCTGTCTCTCCATTTACAGCCTCACCTACAACCTCATAACCAGCCTCGATGAGCGCGTCATTTATTTGAGATCTCATATATTCCGAATCGTCTACTATTAATACCCTCATCTGATTATAAATTGTTAAAGTTCAATTGCTCTGATTCTATCATTCTAAGTATGTCGATCAGTATGATCATGCGATCTTCTGACTTTACGATACCAGCAATACAATCCTGATCTAAAGAAGAGTATTGCATTATGCCGGAAGACTTATCAATCTTGGCCTTTAGTACACTCAGGGTGCTTGGAACCTGTCTCACCAGAATACCTACATTGTAATCCTCGCTTTCTATCACCAGAGTGTATTTATTCATCAATGCATCCAGATTTTCATCTGGTTCAAGATTGAATTTTTCCTCCAGGTCCATCATTGCAATGATGGTTCCCCTAATATTTGCTACCCCTTTTATATAATCCGGGGTTTGTGGAATTTTTGCTATTCCGGGTGTAATCACAATCTCCTTTACATGATCAATAGGGAGCGCATACTCTTCACCACCCAAATTGAATATAATGAGCTGAAGAGATTCACCTGATTCCTCATTTTGGGAATTCACTGCCGCTGCAGCTTTCTTAACTTCTTCGATCGAAATCTCTTCTTGTGAAACTTCTTCGATAGCGACTTTCTCTGTGTCTACCAGTTGTACTTCTGCTTCTGACATTTTATACTTCTTTTAGTTTGAACTTGCTAATTCCTTCCAATAGTTGATTTGCGATTTCCGCCAAATCATTGCTGGTGGCAGATACCTCATCCATTCCTTGTCTCAGGTTTTTTGATGAAGAGGCAATTTGTTCTGTTCCTGAAGCAGTCTCCTCAGACACCACCACAATTTTCTCCACAGACTTCGCCGCCTCATTTATGGCTTCTTCCTGCTGTTGTGCTCCTTGAGTAATCTCTTCTGACTTATCAAAAGTTTCTGTCGTCGATTGGTCAATCATTTCAAAAACTTTTTCAGCTGAAGCTGAGGCTTTGTTTCCTGTTTTCACACTCACATCCATCCTCTTGATTGACTGATCAGCAAGGTCAATATCCTTTTGCACCTCCTTAATTACTTTCTCAATATCCTGAGCACTGTTGCGAGAATCTTCCGCTAGCTTACGGATTTCCTCAGCTACAACCGCAAACCCTCTCCCTGCATCTCCAGCCCTGGCGGCTTCTATGGCAGCATTCAAGGCAAGCAGGTTCGTTTGAGAAGCTATATCAGTAATTACATTCAGCGTTCGAGCGATCTCTTCCGATCGCTTCGTTAGTGCATTAATGGATTCTGAAGTGACATCTGCAGATTCCTTTATTTCATTCATGCTATCCACAACTGCCTTAACAGTTTCAGTACCTTCTTTGACACCTTTCGTTCCATCTTCCGCTGCTTTGTTGATCGTCATCGCCTGATCCGCAACTTCTTTCGCTGACAAAACAACGTCGTTCAGAAGTTTTGAAATTCCATCCACCTGTTGAGATTGATCCTGAACACCTTCCGCCATTTGCTGGATTGCAGAGGACATCTCTCCGGTACTTCCTTTCATTTCCTCACTTTTGGTTGTCATCTCTTCTGAGGAAGCAGCAACCAAATTGGCTAACTCATTGATACTCTGTAAAAGCTCATTGAGATTAACAAAGGCAGTAGTTAATCCTTCTGACATAGTTTTAATATCACCCTTACAGTCCACATCCACATTCTGAGTTAGATCACCATCCGCAAGGCTTTTGACAATGTTGCTAACCTGAAGCACTGGGATTCCGATGCCTTCAAGTAAAAAATTGACAGATTCTAGCAAATCAAGTTCAGCACCTGTAGCACCTTCAATATCAGCTCTCTCCTTAAGATTGCCTTCGTCGTTTACAACCTGAACCACCCGTTTCACTTCTTCCAGAGCCTTTTTCTGAGAAGTGATATCGGTGGCATACTTCACTACCTTGTAAGGGTTCCCGTTCAGATCCAATATGGGATTGTATGAAGCTTGCAACCAAACAGTTTCACCTGATTTAGCTTTTCGTTCAAATTCTCCGGTTACATATTCGCCTCTATTCAGTTTAGCCCAAAAGTCCTTGTACGTTGAGGAGGTCGCAAAATTCGAATCAACAAACATTCTGTGATGATTGCCCTGAACTTCTTTCAAACTATATCCGACTGTCTGAAGGAAGTTATCATTGGCCGTAATAGCAGTGCCATCCAAATTAAATTCGATGACAGCCTGGGCCTTGCTTACCGCTTCGATTTGACCTTCAAAATCACTATTTCTCACTTTTTGATCTGTGACCTCAGTAGCAATTTTTATTACTTTACTAATATTTCCATCACCATCTTTCACTGGCGTATAGGAAGCTTGAATATAAATTTCCCTTTCGTCTTTAGTAATTCGCTTGAATTCTCCACTCAGGATTTTTCCCTCTGCCAAATTCTTCCAGAATTGCTGATATTCAGAGGAGTTCGCATAGCCGGCATCACAAAACATTCGGTGATGTTGCCCTACCATTTCATCAGCATGACTGTAACCGAGCGTTTTAACGAAATTGTCGTTTGCAGCAAGTATGGTCCCATCTGTTTTAAATTCGATGGAGGCCCACCCAACATCTACTGCAGCTTTTACCGCCTCACCCTGTATCCGGGAACCAATCATTTCTGTGATATCCGCTGCAATCTTGATCACCTTGTAGACCTTGCCTTCTGTGTCTTTCACTGGTGTGTAACTGGCATTGATCCAAAAAGCTTCTCCTCCGTTTTTTACCCTTTGAAATTCCCCAGATTGAACCTCCCCATTTGCCAGGTCTCTCCAGAGTTTTTCGTATTCGCTCGTTTTGACATAGTCTGCATGGCAGAACATGCGGTGGTGATTGCCAATCATCTCTTCTTTCTTGTATCCCAGTGTTTTGACCCAATTGTCATTCACGTCTGTGATTGTACCATCTGGACCAAACTCGATGGAGGCCCAGGCGGTGTCCACCGCATCTTTGATATCACCTGCTGCTATCTTTTTAACATTTTCAGTAATATCCTTAATGAACGCCGTGTACTTCACTTCATCACCCACTTCGATCTTGCTCAAGGATAAATTACCCCAGAACATACTGCCATCCTTTCGTGTCATTTCAAGATCACGTCCTAAACCGATAACCTTATTAACTCCAGTTGTAACATTAGAATCTATGTAATTATCATGACCGACCCGATGCTCCATCGGCACAATCATTTTTACATTTTGTCCTATGACTTCTTCCCTGCTGTAGCCAAACATCTTCTCGGCTGCTTTGTTGTAAAAAGTAATCTCCTTGTTAGAATCAATAGTTACAATAGAGTCTACTGCCTGCTCCAAAGATTCACGCATAAGGTTTTCAGACTTTTTAAGTTCCTCAATCTCTCTTTTCAAGCTGTTCAGAGATTCCCCATTTGATAATTCCAAACGGTCAGTTCTACTACTCTTCTTCTCTGTTTTTGAATTTGAAGCCACTCCATTGGAGGACTTTCTTTCTTTTCTTATGTTTTCTTTAATTGGCATGTTTTTGTGATTAATAGTTTTAGGCACCTATGTGATTTTTAAATAATAATGATCTTGACCTAATTAAAAGGTCTCTGAAAAAATCTTCAGCAAGTATTTCCAACCCCTTCTGTTTGTATCTAGTAAAGAGCACCTGAGTGTGTGCAGATAATTGGGTCAGACAAAAAGCAGTGATCAGGAATATTTTCTTCATGGTATAATTATTTGAGTCAAAGGTCAAATTCGCAGAAGAATTATACTTCAGTATTTTGCGGAATTGTGATATATAGGTAGATCACCTAGAGCTTCTCTCCCGTTTATTAGCCTTCGGAACTCTCCAGATTGAACCGCCTCATTTATCAGGCTCTTCCAGAATTTTTTGTAACTACTGGTTTTGACAAAGCATGCATGGCAGAACATGCGATGGTGATTACCAACCCTCTCTTCTCTCTTGTACCCCAGCGTTTTGGCCCAATTATAATTCAGGTTTGTTATTGTACCATCTGAATCAGATTCGATAGAAGCCCAGGCTGTTTGCAGAGATTCCCTATTTAATAATTGCAAACAGTCAGTTGTACTATTTTTCTTCTTCTCTGTTTTTGAATTTGAAGTCACTCCATTGGAAGACTTCCTATCTTTTTTAATGTTTTCCTTGAGTGGCATATTTTTTATGATTAATAGGTTTTTACACACGTAGGCGATATAGTGATATTGGCCTAATTAAAGGATCTCCGAGAAATTGATATTAAAATCGATCTATACGATCTAACCGAAAATGGGTGTAATTATCCCAGCCAGGATTTGCGTTGATGGTAAAGAATGTAGAATTTTTCCAAAGAATGGCTCTCTATACTTTCTTTACAGGCATGAAAACTTGATGTGATCTGATGCTCCAGAGTCACTTGCTCATCAGAAAATGTATGACGAAGAAATACGTGTACCTTTTTTTCTCCATCTTCAATTTCTTTTTCAAGTTCAATGGAGTCTCTAAATTCATCATTTTCAAAAAATGAAATATCATTTCCCGATGTCACAACAATTATCGGAAGGAGCAACCATGAAAAGCTGAGATTCAATATCGAAGGGTGTTTTGTTTTCACTTTTTTTGAAAATTGGGTGAATATGGCAGTTTCACTTATGATTCCGCAAGGCTGTAATTCAAGATTTTCTTTTATTGTCTAATGGAATTAGACAATGTCAATTTACCAATGGGTCTACTGGTGAATTCACAATGAAGAAAGGAACCTTGGTTTCATGCTTATAAAGCATTTGCTTTGATAAAAGCTTATGATAGGAAAGCCATTTCCTATCATAGGCGGCGTAGTAAGTATTTGACATGTATACTTCAATTTTAAGTAGTGGTTAAAAATCTATTCAAAAATTGAAGTGAGCAATCCGAAATTTAATTTGCTGGTTAAAAATCTCACTCAAAATATTATCAATTGACAATATCTGTGACAATAATAATTACTACCTACGGCTATATACTATGTGATTTCTTCTTAAATACAAGTAAGTAAAATGCGTAATTCTTTAAGTGGTAGCACAACATTTCAAAAATTCTCGGCGAAAATACATGACCAATTACTCAGGATCCACTCATAGCGTAGTTTCAACTACGCATTCAGATGAACGGTAAAACAAAAAAGACGTAGCAAACCTGCCTTGTCGACAAACAGGTGGTATGCCTTGTCTGTTTTTGATCACCTACGCTTTGATAGGGGTCATATTCGTATTATTGCGCATGAATGAAGAAACAAATGAGACGACCAGGGAAGATGATCCATATTAGAAAGCTGGAGAAAAACATGGTAGTGGTTGCATTCTTTCTATTCTAATTATTGTGGCGGCCTTGATTGGTATGTTCTTTTTTGACGGAGAAGGCGCAAAAGATTATCTCGAAGTGTATCCAGGTGAGCAAGCACACATTAGCATCAACTCGGGGCTTCAATCTTTGGAAGGCTATCATTCTTTTTCAGAACTGAAGGTACGTTTGGAAACAGAGAACAACAGGGAGCTTATTGCCAATTCTGATACTTATAAAGCATACACTGATGAAATGCTGTCCAATGCCGACATTCAAATCATATCCATAGAAGACATTCCTGTTTCTGTAGTTGAGGAAGAAATTGTGTTTAAGTTAGAAGTTGAAATACCAACGAAAATGCTTCAATTGGAAGCACAGGACAAATGTCCATTGATGGATTCGTCACCTACCCAGTGATAGATTTGACTCAAAAGGTTTTCGAAGCTTATTTAGTTACAGATACGACTCACGCATTTAAAGGGACGTATTCTGTCAATTTTATTGAGAAGAAAGACGGGACAGATTTTTACAAAATACTCAACGCAATTTATGTGATCGCCTTGCTATTGGGTTTGTGATAGGCATTGTCAAAATCATTCAAATTTTCATAACTGCAGGTAAGGAGAAGAAAAAAACTAGCTAGTCTCCCGAGCTGGTGCGAGCTTGAAGCTCGTACCTCTATACTAATTCAACTTTCAATAATCCCTTCCCTCCACTATAATCTATTGCACTACTATACTTCCAGTGTTCAGGCTCTGTCACAAAACCTGAT
>Ga0316189_10003418_pt1 | contig 15427 bp, 8 predicted proteins | sample LowCovwburrow_MG_FD_204930 | JGI IMG/M metagenome (GOLD analysis project Ga0316189, IMG submission 204930) | Coastal sediment microbial communities from Maine, United States - Lowes Cove worm burrow | ecosystem: Environmental > Aquatic > Marine > Coastal > Sediment | place: USA: Maine... | reverse complement strand
CAAAGGCTCTTGCCTTGGCCGGTAGGGAAAATCGCCAAGGCGGAACGGCCCGCCAAAACAGCGGCGATCACTGCTTCCTGCCCCGGCAAAAAGGCATCAAAGCCGAAGATCTGTTGCAGGGTTTCTTCGGGCGTACTTGTCATATTCGTCAATACGGTCATGCCTTCTCCCTTGTCGATTTCGGACAGATCTTGCCCCCGGATCTCTGGAACTGCGAATCAGAAAAGATGCTGTCTATGCAACATCCGGGTACTGCGGCGGGCTGTCCCCTTTCCGCTTGATGATTTTTGGATATTTCCCTTTAGGAGCAGGAACAGGCTCTGTTATCGACACCACATTGATCTGATGCCACCAGTCATCACTGAAATCAAACCAGTAAGCAAAGGCTTCGCCTTCCTTCAATTCCAGAGATCCTATCTTTATTTCTTCACAGACTCCGTCCGGTTTCGGCTCATCAAATCCTTCCCCTGCCGACGATGAAATATATTTTTTATTCTCGGGATCCATGGGGCCAGCGCCCTTGAGCTGGAACTCGTAAAGATGCTCTTCCTCACGATCAAAGGCCTTGAATAAAATCTTATGCAGATCTTCCAAGGTCTGATTTCCCCGGATCTCCACAGTTCGACCAATCACCGGATTGTTTTCAACAAACTCTTCGGTCAGCGGGCCGCTGATGATAAATGCCTCAAGGGTATAGAGCGCGTTCCTGACCGTTGCCCTGTCTTTCTTCTCATCATTCTTCCGTCCCGGAATATAGGGAATGAAGCCCTTTTCATAGGCAACCTTCTGGATATGCAAAGGCATGCTGCGGGCATCCACGGCAAATCCGTCCACCGTAATCATCCAGGCCATTGGATTATCATCCATTTTGCTCGGCAGGGTCCAATTCAGGTCAAACTGCATCATGTTCATCAGGTCGCGAATCTGCTTGGATTTGCTCGCCCCGTTGCTCGTACTGATCCCGAAACCTGCGCAGAGTCCCCCGGCAGTCAGAGATGGCTTCTGACTCTTGTCAAAAAGAAAATTAACAAACCCGAGCGCATAGATAACACCGCCGGCCCAGCTGTTGGTTTTCCCTCTGGTGAGCGGGGACGGTCGCTTGCGGCAGAGTGCAGCGGTCAGGTAACGGGCCAGCTGAGCATATTCCTCATTCAGCTGTTCCTTACAGAACGCGTCGGTCAGGGAAGAGATTGCAGCAAAAATTTCCTGCATCTTTTTCGGTACATTTTCTGATTTTGTTTTCTTTGCCATGAGGTTGTCTTGGTGAACAGGATATTTTACTGCTGAAACCGCAGCATTGCAGACTACTGCCTTCCGGGATTCTTACGAAATCAACTCAACAGGAAAAACTACCTATTACAGACTGAAAGAGCAACCTTTTTCTAATAAGCTCCCTGAAAAATGCACTTAATTGAGATTGTCCGATGCATCTACGACTTTCATAAAATGCGACAAATACTCCTCAGGCATTTTTTCAGGATAAATTTCCCCGTTCATCCGATGTCCGCATGAAGCCCATACGACACCGTGCTGTCCATGTGCTATTTTTCGCATCCTCTCCCCCTGCCCGCTGACAATATAATACTCAAAATACAGGACAAATCCTTCTGTGAAAATTTTATAAAGATACATTGAAACTTCTATAATCTCAAAAGGTACCGCCTCTTGCAGATGATGAACCTCTGCATGTACACAGACAAAATCACCGCCAGGATTCCGGGAAGATATATCGGGAAGTTTTGTTGCAAGATAATGATCACGTACCCGTGCCTGCCAGTTATAATAATTCGAGAAATAAATATTACCGACTAAGTTCGAGTCCTCTCGGGATGTGAGAAACTGCTGCCGAAGCAGTATATTTTGTTTCTTTGCGGAAACAGTTGCGGAAAAGAGGGGTGCAGCTTGCGAGAAAAACGGATGTCTATTCTTCCCGGGAGGCTCGGAATCATCCTGAGAAAGGGAAAGCTTCTCAAGATATGCTCTAAAGTACTCAGGCAGGCAGGCAGGCTGAAGATTACCATGCCCCTCTATTTTCACCCAAGTGGTTGCAAGTTTACCGGAGACAGCCCGAACCAGACTGCCGTCCTCCTGTTTTTTGAACCACTTAAATGCCAAGGAAAGGAAGGACCGGGAAAGGTCGGTATCCTCCAGCAGACGGACCTCCCCGATCACAGTGTCATAACTGTCCAATTGCCGGTCAACAGAAAACAAAGACCTGTTCGTCACCATTCCCCATTGATGGCTTTTCATATCCCGGACAAGAAACTCGGATATGGGCAACAGGGCTAATTCTCTTAACTCACCCATCCATACCGGGATATTGGTAAAATATACTTTTCCCTTAGGACCCCTGCCCTCTAAAAAAGTCGTTGTAAATTCATGGGTAAAACTGCCGACCCTATTCGGCCAGGCATCGGTATTCCCTGAGACCGGCACCCGCTCTGAAATAATATTGCGGTGTTCTTCCTGAACGACCACAGCCAACATCCGCTCTCCTCTCAGAGTCAGCCTGACCGGAAAGGTGAGAACATAACAGCTTGATATATCATTCCGACATTGAAACAACACCGTATCATCCTTTTTTTGGACAATACTGATCATGCTCGGCTCGGGACAAAGTGCCAATGCCTTGAAAACAGCCTCAAAGGCAGCCCAGAGTCTGGTTCCTGCCCGGTCCGGACTGTCGCCATGTTCGGTCAACCCGGCAAGAATCGCCCTGCTCCCTTCACCCAGCAGGCGTTGCCATTCTTCTTCGCTGCGACCGGATAGAGCCTCCAGATCGCATCCTTGCTCTCCCCGACCTGCTGTACAGACGACCGTTCCTTCATTATGGGTCAAAGAAAGATGCACTCCGGCATCCGTAGGAATTGCCAGGGAAGGTTTTCCCTCCTGTGACCAGGAAATTTCAATGCGGGCATCAGACGCACGCAGGAGAGGCGCCAAGGCATTTCTGATAAACGGCAACTCCTTTTTCCGCCGTTTATCTTTACCGAAATGATGCAGACCGGGGATAAAGTCCGAACTGAGTTTCGGGAGAGCACAGCGGGCAGGCAGCAGCACCTTTCTCTGTTGAAGTTCTCTCCGCAGAATCCCGCGATCACGCTGACCCGGACAAACCAAGTCCTCCGCTGTCGGGTTCTCCTGTCTGTGTTCGATAATCCGGGCACGATAACCCGTTATCCGTTCAATAACCTGCCCATGTTTATTGAAAGCCGTCACAGTACCGGAGATATATTTTTCCGTATGCTCTTCAATTATAGCTTTTCCCCAAACAGGCTCATCAGTACTGCTCTCTGTCAAAAAACGCTCAATGCGCTTGATGTGTGCGGGCAGGCAGAGATCCCTCGGGATCGGAAGCTGCCCTGACTGCAGAAGTGCGTCTCTGAAAAAAGGATTGCCGAGCTGCCATGTCTCCTTCAGAGTATCGGCAGGATCGGATGTGCGTACTGTTGTGAACAGGCAGGTATCGGAAGTAAGCTGAAAAATCTTCCGGATCCTTTGATACAGAGGACCTTGAAAGAGCAGCTCTTCTTTGTACAGATCAATCTCAGGTGAAATATCAAGCGGGATAAGCCGGCCCGGAGGCTCCGTCTGCTCAGCCCCACCGGCGGGCCTCAGCAGAAAGGTCGCTGAAAAATGATCGACACTGAAATCGGTCTGTTTTGTTCGTATCTGCACCCGGACTGCCGGGCTGTCCTGCGGATTATCCGACTCCGTCACCTGAGCATGAAGCTCAATCTCGGTTCCGCTCCTTTCCGACAGGGTAATCGGTCGAGTCAACTCAATATCTTCGATACATACGGCATCAAAACCGATGATGCCGGTGACAGCCCGCACCGCCTGGGCCATGGCTTCAAGCCCGAAAACCATGGGAAAAAGATAGGTGCCGCGCCGGCAATGATCCTTGATATAGGCATCGCTCTCCAAGGTCAAATTCGTTCTGCAAACAAGCTCAATACCAGGATAATATTCTACAATTTCCTCCAGAAACTGTAAGTCTTCCGGAACGGATACAGGGGAGGAGCCGAACGTGTCCAGTTCAGAGGTCCGCGCAGTAACAACAACCTGATCAATATCGGGATCATGAGTAATGAGCCGGAGAAATCGAGCGGTTCCCTGTTGTACGGACAGGGCATGCAGGCCCATTTGGCTCAGCCAGGCCGTGCTGCCCATTTTTATCCCCATTCCCACTTCATCCCAGATGCTGAAGGCAATGCTGAGCACGGCGGTACAGGGCGCGGATTCTCCGTACTGTCGCAGAATAAGCTGGAGGGCCTCATTGGAAAAGCCGTACCAACCGTTTTGCATCATACCGGATATCCCGGTGATGGATGAAAAAGCGATAAACAGTTTCGGCGGATGATCCTTCAGGGCTGCACAGAGGTTGATCGCACCGATGATTTTCGGACTGACTTCTTCCAGGGCCTGTTCTGCGGATACGCTGTTCAGTTCACCCGGTCGGTTCAGAGCACTGCCGTGAATAACTCCGGTGATCTTTCCCTGTTCTGTTTCCACCTGCCGAACGAGTTTATTGACCGCATCGGCATCCGTCACATCACATCGGTAATAATGCGCTGACAGGCCCGCTTCTTTAAATCGACTGAGCGTGCGAAGAATTTCATCATGCTGTTCGTTATTTTTTGACGGTGAAGTGCTGCCGACCAAGGCCAACTGCACTTGTGCAGCGCGGGCAAACGCCAACGCGCACTCCGCAGTAATCCCCTTTGCCCCTCCGCTGGCAAGAACAACATCTTTCGGCGACCATTCTATCGGTCTCGGTGCATCTGCGGCAATATTTCTCAACACAGGGCGCGGGACCCGTCGAATCCGGTCAGCGGCATAGCCCACGGCGGCATAGCTTTCAGCAGTGGAGAGTTCCGCTGTTATATACTTGCAGAGCTGCTCGGCTGGAATCTGCGGAGAAAAATCGAGCACCCTTATTTTAAGGTCGGGTTGTTCAAGATGCAGACTTGCGGCCAGGGCCTTTGCCGAACATCGGCTGATATTCGCCGTAACAGGTCCGTTCCCGAAAAAACCATCGCCGAACTGCACCACGGCAAGTGAATGATTGCGTAATCCGATAAAATGAAACGGATGAGAGAATATTGTGTGCAGCCTGAAAATATGTTCAATCAGAGTTTCCTGATCGATCATTTCACTTGCTGTCCGGCGGGGCAGCAAGGCGATGACGCCTGTGAATCTGGTCAGAAAAGAAGATGTTGCCCGACGCACCTCTTTAAAGGATGCACATATCAATGTTGCTGAAGAGGCGGAACGGAGAAAACATCGCTCAAGCTGTTCGGCGATATGCTGTTCAGCAGGGTCAAAGAGGAGGAGAAACTCTTCATCCTGCCGGAATGAAACCTGTTCAGCTGTATGCTCCGTCGGCAGCGGTTCAGGCGAATACCGGACAGTAAATTCCCGTACCCATACCGGATACTTTGAGGTAGCGATTTCAGCGACATCCGTATCCTGCTGATCAGATTTTCTGTAAAGAAGATTCACCACCTCCTGCAGAGTGGCGTTGGCGTATTCCGAAACACTCAGCTTTGCGGCAGCCAGACCTGATCTGTTTGCCGCTTCGGCAATCAGCTCGGATGCTTTGATGGAATCGAGATTCAGATCATCCAGCAGGCGCAATTCCATGGAAAGACTTTCCGGAGAAAAACCGGTTCGTTCTTCGATAAGGGCAAAAAGCAAATCAGCACTGTTTTTTTCTTCCGCTTCATCCTTCTCATCAATATTTGAAGCGTTCTTTGCAGGTAAAAAAGTAAGGGAGGGAGTGACAATCGGCTTTGATTCAGGTTCGGAAGGCACAAGACATGGCTCTCCACCCGAAGATGCCATACTCTCAAGGTCCGCCCTGATAAGGCTCCCGAGAAAACGACCGCGCTGTTCCAAATAAGCCGCCAAATTTTCTTCGGAAATACCGGCGGTTTCTGCAAGCAGGCGATCTGTCTTACCGAAGTTACTTTGTTCTAATGTATGAGAGTTCGGCAGAGAAAGACTCTGCTCTTTCTGCTCCGGAAAATGCTCAGGAAAAGGACGCTCACAGGGATTGGCGAGAAAAACGCGTTCATCAACCGGCGTGAAGGAACGGACAAGACGATCCTCATACAGGGCATGCCAGTTGATCGTTCCACCACGGACAAAATAGTTTGCCAGAAAAAGATTCAGATCTCTATCCCTGTCCGGTTCAGTCTCAAGAGGAAAACAGGTCGGCCCATCTTCTCCCTCTCCTTCATTTTCCTTTGCAATATCCTTTGCAATGATTGAGCGGGCAAGGCCGGTAAGTACCCTTCCCGGTCCCACCTCCAGGAGCAGATCGCATTCCTTGCTCATTTCCTGAATCAAGGAAATAAAATCAACCGGCAAGATAACCTGTTCTGAAAAATGTCTCCTCAGATCGCAGTTCTGATCAACTTTTTCCCCTTGCAGACCGCTGAAGAGAGTCGTAGTCAACTGTTTCGGTTGTTCAGGAAGCAATCGGGAATCGGCGAGCACCTGAGCAGCTGAGGAGACAAACCGTGAATGGAAGGCATTGGCAACCGGGAGAAGCACGCCCCGTATCCCTTGCTCTTTCGCATGACGGCAGGCCTGCTGAACGCAGGAGGGTTCGCCGGAGATAACCGTTTGGGAGGGACTGTTTTTATTCGCCACAACAGCATACCCTTCCCCGGCATCAAGAATAGCCTGAGCCTGAGCAGCTGAACAGGCAAGGCTTGCCATGGTTCCGGCAGCACCTCCGGCATGATCCTGTCCCGGTGCCATTGCCTGCCCCCGGAGTGCGGCAAAACCGATCAGCTCTTCTCCGGAATAGGCCCCGGCAGCATAAAACGCGGTCAATTCGCCGAGGCTGTGCCCCCCCGCCGCATCAGGACTGATCCCGAGTCGGGCCAGTTGCTCCAAACGGAGCATGGAGGCCAAGCAGAGAGCGGGTTGGGTGATCTCTGTCTGCTTGAGCTGCTCCTGCCAGTTTTTCACCTGCGATTCATCAAGCGCCCTCTCTATAGGTCGAAAGATAAAATCACTCAGCTGCTTTCCTTCCGGCCAACCGAGAGCCTTTTCCATCGCCTGAACAATATGTTCAGCCCAGTCGTGCCGCTGAACAAGCTGACACCCCATATTGATTTTCTGTGATCCCTGGCCGGGAAAAAGGAAACCGACACGGTGGCTTTGCACATCGTTCCCTATACAGATACCTGAACGAGGATCAAAAAAGGTTTGCTGTCCCTTCGGAGGAGATGTACGAAGGATATGGGCAATCTCGGCAAGGGCGTCCAGAAGCATCTCCGGTGATTCCGCCATGATCGCCGCCCGAACCGGACCGCAGGCTTCATTATGCCCGTAAAGGGTTGCGAGATGGGCAGCCAAGTCAAGACGCTCTCCTTCACAGATATTGCGGGCAAGGCCTTCTGCCGCTCGAATTCTCCTCAATAATTCCTCAACAGTGGGCGCACTGAAAACAAAAAGCTCGGTGCGTTGGTAATCCGCCAATAATTTCTGTTCACGGATTGCGGGTATGAGCTTGGGAGAGGGCGCATCACCGGAGGCAAGGGCAAGGTGCGAGTTAATACCGCCGAAGCCCATACCGGAGATACCGGCCCGCAGGGTTTCCCGGGGCGGACGGACTTCTCCGTGCACAAGAGGATAGAGGCCCGTTGCCGTCTCTGCAAAAACAGGATTGGGATCAAAACAGTTGGCAAGCGGGGGGAGAATTCTTTGATTCAACGAGATCACAGTCTTGATCAATGCCCCGATTCCTGATGCCGCCTTGGTATGGCCGATAAGCGACTTTAACGAGGTCATGCCGCAACGACGGAGCAGTGTTGATCTGCCCTGTAGGGACACGGCATGCCGTGTCCCTACACCGCTGTCCGTATTCATTGCCAGGGCTATGCCTTCCAGTTCGGTTTTATCACCGACAGCGGTACCGGTTCCGTGCCCTTCTATAAAATCAACATCGTGTATATTCCAACCGGCTCGCTCATAGGCTCGTTGTAAAGCCCTGGCCTGTCCTTGAGCATTCGGGGCGGTTAAGCCGCCTTTCCCGTCTGAAGAAATACCCCAGCCGTGCAGCACCGCATAGACATAATCACCGTCGGCAACAGCGTCTTCCAGACGCTTCATCACCGCAAAGCCGCATCCTTCTCCGGGGATAAATCCGTTTGCCCTGCGATCATAGACCCGCATATCCTCTGTGGCCAGTGCAGCGGTCTTGGCAAAACCGACCAGTTCAAAGGTGTCCAGGCTGATATCCACCCCGCCGGCCAAGGCCAGATCCAGATCTCGGTTAACAAGATGGGTAGCAGCGGTTGCCGCCGCAATAATTGAAGAGGAGCAGGCCCCGTCAACAGTATAGCCGCCGCCGTGCAGATCAAGATAATTACAGATTCTCCCGGCAATGGTATTGGACAGGGCACCGGCCAAGGTATCTTCTGTAATCGGTGTAAAAATGGATTTATAATATGCCTCCGTTGTTCTGAGGAACTCTGCGGTCTGTTCCGAAGACAAACCTTTTTCAAGGGCGGCTTTCTCTACTACTCGACGGACAAAAGGCCATCGGAGACGCATGCCCTCGGACCGTGAATATTCGCCGGTCAGGGTGTTGCCGAGAATAACCCCTGTTCGTTCCTTGGGCACGGATGTTTTGCTGAACCCGGCATCGTCCAACGAGGCCAAAGCAACCTTGAGTGCCAGCCAATGCACAATATCAGCGGATTCAAAGGTTGAACGAGGAATACGGTACTGAGCTGGATCAAAGGCAAATCCATCAAGTAATCCGGCCTTGCGGCAGTATGTTTTATCCGGTGCGGCAGGATCAGGATCGTAATAATCCGAAGCAGGTAAACGGGTGTCCGGGAAAGGGCGGAACTGACGCCTTCTTGTCAGAATATTTTCCCAAAAAGAACGAAGGTCCTGTGCTCCCGGATAATGACAGGCCATACCGATAATGGCAATCAGCTTTGAATTCATTGAATATATGTTATAAAGAAAGTCCTCCCCCTGCGCAGAGGTATGACATAACCAAAGAGAGGCAACCTGTTCTTTTCGTTCTAACAGGTTTTGTTATGGAAAATTGGGTTGACAGGGTAACACCCTGTGTTTGCGCTGTACGTGCATTTTTTTTGAACCGGCCTCAGCCTTTGCCTTTTTTGAAAATTCAGGAAGAGGCTGTTCGTTAAAAAAAATATTGCAATTCAAAAGTGAGTTGGCTGCCCTGTTCAAGTGGTAAAAGGGCATTCTGCTCCGCTGCATCAAGAAAAAACAGTGCTTCCAGGTGCAGCTTCTACCTGTCGGGATCTCGGTTCAGGCTGCATCGTTCAGGGTCGGACGAAAGCCGCCTATAACATCGTTATTAAAAACCGTCAAGTGCTTATCCGCACGATCATCAAAGACGTATTCCCCGATAATCCCGAGATCGGCCCCGCTCTCATAAATACCGTAAACCTAATAAATTATATGAGGTTACAGGTAGCTGTCATTTTTTTCAAAAAAGAATCGCTCAATTAAGGCACCTGTTTTTCATGACAGAATAACCTGCTGAACTTATTTATTCTAATACTCATCCGACAAGAACAACTTGAAACTCATTATGAGCCAAAATTTCATAAGATCATCCTCGTCCTCTGAATTATATATTTCCCCTTTGCTCGGGGTCAAAGAATATTAATCAATCTGTGCAGAACAATGCACCATAATTATCGAGGGACAACTCTGAGACAAATAAAAAACGTAAACTACCGGAGGAGAAGCCGATGCTTCACAAGGAGACAGCACGTAGGGTGGGCAACGAGCAATAACAACGTTCGGCAACGAGCAATAACAAAAACAACGTTCGGCAACGCGATATGTTATGGATCTTGGCGACAAACGTATCAAATGTTAATTCGTTGGTATCTGAAGGCATAAGCAGGGACTCCATATATTATTGATCATGCCCTTTTGATAACACATATTCGTGAAATAAAATAGTGGGTTGTCAAATTTATAATTGCTGGGCGGATGCCAGGCTCGCTCCCGTTCCGGCAGGCGGAACGACAGTACCGCGCCTCGTGGCACCGCCGCGAAGGACACGATCCCCGCCGGGCTTGTCCGTGTTTCTTCCTTCTCCCAAATACTGCCGTCTTCAGGCGCATTCTCATAGTTTCCATGCCAAGGATCTGCAACCCATGTCCCAGACATTACCCGGCATATCATAAAGGCCCCGGTCATTGGGCTACTTTTGCGCTACCGAATGGGTCTCACTCTATCGGGCCGGTATACAGGGCTGTCGAGCTACCCGCCCGGCAGGCGTATTCCCATTGGGCTTCACCGGGCAGGTTCAGATCTAATTCTGGAAGCTTCCGGTTGATCTCTTTCAAAAAATCCTGACAGTCATTCCAGCTCACCTGTTCCACCGGGCGATCAGAGGATGGAAGATCAGCAGATTGAAATTTACTCGGATTTTTTCCTGTCACCGCCAGCCAAAGGGCCTGAGTAACTCTCATTCAAGACTCTTTAAAAAAGCCTTCAAACTCCTCCCGCGTCCAGTTAACCCCAATTTCTTACGAATGTTCTGGCGGTGAAAAATGATGGTGTTCTCGGAAAGACAGAGCAAATCCGCCATATGCTTACTGCTCTTTCCCTCCCTGATCAGCCCTGCAATCTGAGTTTCCGCCGGAGTCAGGTCAAACCCGGAAGTAATCAGCTTCTGCGAAAACTCCGAAAGGATTTCATCCAGCCCGGCACTGATGCTGTTCAGGCATTCCTGTTGCCTCGGTCGGCGCAGGGTATCCCGCAAAGTCTCCACCAGCGGAAAGACCCGGTTGTAAATATTCGCCTTGATTTTCTCCCCTTCTCTTTCCGTGATTTCCTCCCGGATCTGCATCACCGCCTCAAGGGCATCGGTGCGCTGCTGCACCATTTTCTCTAATTTTTTTCGATTATAACTGATCTCCAGATGGGCGGCTATCCGAGCCAGCAGCTCAGGTTCCCGGAAAGGCTTGGTTACATAATCCGCCGCTCCTGCCTTGAATCCTTCAACAATGCTGTCTGTATCGTCCTGCACGGTCAGGAAAATAACCGGAATATCCCTGGTCCCCGGATCTTTTTTCAGTCTGCGGCAGACCTCATAGCCGTCCAGGTCCGGCATAATAATATCCAGCAGGATCAAGTCGAAGCGAACCGACTCCACCTGCTCCAGAGCGGACATCCCGTCCTCGGCAAAGGCAATATCGTACCCCTGTCTGGCAAGAATGGAGGCTGCCGCCTGGATGTTCTCCGGTGTATCGTCAACAATCAGTATTCGTGTTTTTTTCATCAGTAATTTCCTCTTTCTCCTCTTTTTTTTCAATATTTTGCTGTGTCGATGTCAGCTGTTTGATCAACTCAGGATATGCATATAAAACCGTTTTCATTTTTTCAACAGCAAAATTACAGCTGTGTATCTTCAGATTATCCCCGTAAGTGATCAATGCGGTACATGAATACTCTTTGCCGACCCTTTTGGCTTTTTCCGCAAAGTGTTCAATATCGCTGAACACCTTGGTTCGACAGACTTCCTTCCACAGGGGCAGAATTTCTGTCTGCAGTTGTTGGATAAGGCAAGAAAAATCCTGCATTCCTTCTGCCGGAGGCGTTATCGGAAGAGTCTCCTGCTGCCCTTCCTTTGCCTCGGCGTACGGGACAAAGCGGGCAAGCTCTTTCAGCAGATCAGTTTGCTGAATCGGCTTGGCCAGAAAACCGTCGAATAATCCTTCCGCCATAATTTTTTTTTGGTCCTGCTGCAGGGCCAAAGCGGTAATCGCGATGATCGGTACATGGCGGATTTTCTTGTTTTTTCTCATTTGTCGAGCTGTTGCACAGCCGTCTTTCTCAGGCATTCGGATATCCAGCAGCATTGCATCCGGTTGATGTTTACGGGCAAGATCCACAGCTTCTTGACCGTTTTTCGCCTCAATAATTTGTATTGGCATGTGGGAAAAAATGCCCCGGAGCAGGTCCCGATGCTCCTGAAGGTCATCAGCGATCAGAATGGTCAGATCTTGAAAAATAATTTTTCGGGAAGTTTTTTCAACTGCTTTACGCTCAAACGAGGATGTATGAATGACCGGGACAGCCAAAAAACGCACTGTAAAGATGCTTCCTCCGCTCGTCCTGTTGCGGAAAGTAATCTCTCCGTTCATTAATTCAGCCAGATGGCGGGTGATGGCCAGACCGAGTCCTGTTCCCGAATTCCGCTCCGGATTTGCGCTGTCCTGCTGAAAGGGATCAAAGATGATTTCATGCAGGTCCGCAGGAATGCCAGGGCCGGTGTCTTCCACTGTTATCATCAGATTGATTTTTTCCTGAGTTCCCTGGTGTTTGGTCTGCTCGGTGTTCATCGTAAGACGAACATATCCTTTTTGAGTAAATTTTACAGCATTACCGACCAGATTAAACAGAATCCGACGAAGCTGTGTACTGTCCAGCACCAGAAGATCAGGGACAGCATCATCCACCTCAAGAGACAGGCTAAGCTGTTTTTCCGTCATTTTCAGAAAGAAGACCTGTCGGATTTCGTCAAGCAGAGCGCGAATTCTGATCGGTTCCGGCCGGAGATCCACCTTTTGTGCTTCGATTTTGGAGAGATCAAGAATGTTGTTGATCAAGGTCAGGAGATTTTTTCCTCCTGAGCGGATAGCCCGGACATAACTTTGTTGCTGTTCATTCAGCCGCATATCAGCAAGAAGGTCACTGAAACCAATCACCGCGTTCATGGGTGTGCGGATATCGTGGCTCATATTGGCCAGAAATTCGCTCTTGGCACGGGTTGCCGCCTCAGCCTTTTTCCGGGCCTCAACAGCCTGTTGAGAGCGGAATCGGGCTGTCTCTTTTTCGCGAATCAGCAGTTTTATCTTTTTGCCCATAGATCGGGAAAAAAGAAACGCCTGCATCAGCGAGCTTGATTTTGTCAGCGCAGGAGTAAAGGAATACTCCAGTAACGGGGTGCATATTGTATTACCGGTAATCAGGAAGAATATGCTGAAATGCATCAGATAGTAGAGGGCCTGCCGGTATCCCTGCATGCAAAATAAAATGCCGGTCAGGATCAAGGCCAGATAATTTTCCGCAGCAAAACAAAAAAGAAACGAGCTGTCTGTTTGCCTGCGAAAGAGATACAGGATGCTCAGGGTGGTCCAGGCGGCAAAGCGCCACTTCGTTAATCGGCATAAGGCCGGAACGTGATGACCCGGATTCAGCAGGGAACCGGAAAGCTGCATAAAGGAGAGGTGACAGAAAACATATGCTGCAATGTGTAAGCAAGAGCAGCCCTGTGGGGCGGGAAAGAATGTCGGAATATCCCGGATGAAATGAAGACTGTTGGAAGAGAGAAGGAAAAGTAAATAATAAACCTTATCGCGCACTAATAAAAAAAACACAGTAAGTCCAGCACAGTATTGCTCCGTAGAACAAGCCGATCCCCAGGTACTCCTCCAAACAACCTGATTTCATAATCTCCTCCTTTTCCTTTTTTTTGTGGCATTCTGCTAGGCACCGGTTTCCGTCCGTCAAGACAGGGAGAAGGCCCCTTGAAAAATAAACAGAATGATCTGATGACATCATTGCCGATGTTGCATCGACAAGTTGAGTATCCATGAAAAAGTAAAAAAAATGAAATTTATTTTGGGTAATCCGTAAAAAAAATAGTACCAACGCTTCGGCAGCTTACAACAGAACTGAGAGGGTCAGCCATGATTTATTCTCTATGTTTCCAGTAATTGATTGAATTAAAACAGTCGGTTATTGTCTGGTTATAAGTTGAGCGACCGCTTAATACGAGTTTTTACTTCTTGATTGCCAAGACTCTGTACAAGCGGGTGCGACAACTTGTGTGCAGGCCGGGAAACGGGTTCTCGACTGTTTTAAGGACTAATGCAAAACGGAGGAATGAAACATGGCTGTAGTACAGAAAGGAGACAGTATCTCTTTGGCTCCAGACGGAGCAGAATCCACAAAGATTAAGTGGCAGCAGAATTTTGCGCAAAGGAGCAAAGTCTTTAACGTAATCCCCTTTACGGTCAAAGGATCCGGGGCCAGCGGTACACTTTTTTTGGAAAACGGTTTGGCAGAGGAATTTTTGAAACTGTGTGAAAAGGATGAATCTGCAAATCCTTTATCAGCATCAGGGGGGTATACCATTCAAGTCACCGATGTAATGCAGTACGGTCAGGATGATGCAGACGATCCGAAAGTTCGTTTTTTAGTATATCATGATAAGTCCGATAATATTTATCAGCATAGATTTATGCAGACAACAGCATTCGGTAATGTGATGGAAAAAGTTAGCGATGTTGCTGGCAATATTCCAGGACTGGGGGATGTCATGAAAAAGGTAGCCGGTTATACAAAGGCATTTGTCGGAGATTCTTTGAGAAGTTTCTAAAAAAAATGAGTTGGACAGACTGAAAAACTGAAAACGGTTTGTCCAACTCTGATTATTTTGCAGTAAAAAATAATATTATTAAGCCCCTGCAATTTTGCAGAACAAATAAAAACAAAAATGAACAACTTGTCCGGCTCCCTGTTGAACCGGTCGCCAAGGAGAAAAGGAAATGTCATTACGTATTCCAGGAATTGAAGTTGAGGATGTGAGCAAGGTGGTGCCGGACCAGCACGCCCCGGCGGCTGTGATCGGTTTATTGGGAGTCACTGAAAACGTGCCTGAGGAAGAAATGGGTCGAGCAGGACGGCGGAGTCGTTTTATGGAGCTGTTCGGTCGGGCCTCTGTGTTCAGCATGCCGGAGGCGGATCAGGCCTTTGCCAACGGAGCAACCGAACTGGTGGTGGTGCCGGTTCAGGATGAGCAGGCGGTCAAGGCAATGATTGATTTTTGCCCAGGCGGCGAGGGCAATCCCTTAATCAGTATCCCTCTTGAAGGAGAGGGAGCGGCTGAAGCCCTTATGCTGGCCCCGGCTGCCGGCATTGACGGGACTGCTGTCAGCGTCAAGGTGATGGGTAAAAAAACAGACCCTGCTTTTGACCTGAACATAAGCGACGGAACAGCAAATGAAAAGATCATCGGGCTGACCTTAGAAAACATTGTGGAAAAACTGGCTGCTGAGTCCAAGCTGGTTCAGGCCGAGAAGCTAGGAAAAACAGCCGGTCGTCCGAAGAACGGAGAGTATAAATCAGCGGCAGGTGGCTCTGATGAGGGGAAGGCGATTTGCACCTTCACGGCTCGGGCCGCAGGCACCTGGGGTAACCGGATCAGGGTGGGTGCCCAATGGCGCAGTGATAAACGCACCTTTGATCTGATTGTCAGTCTGCCCGGTTCCTGTAAGGGAACTCACAGTAAATAATTTACCCGCCCAAGAGGCTCAATAATAATATCCCATTTGGGCAACCTGTCGGACCGTTGAATTCTCTGCTCGTATGGCTTCATTTCTTTTTCAGTAAGACGAAC
>Ga0316189_10003417_pt1 | contig 15428 bp, 15 predicted proteins | sample LowCovwburrow_MG_FD_204930 | JGI IMG/M metagenome (GOLD analysis project Ga0316189, IMG submission 204930) | Coastal sediment microbial communities from Maine, United States - Lowes Cove worm burrow | ecosystem: Environmental > Aquatic > Marine > Coastal > Sediment | place: USA: Maine... | reverse complement strand
GACTTCGTGGTCGATTCGGAGACCCGCCTGCTCAAGACCGAGATGGTGGCGGGTCCGGGCAACGTGGCCGATGCCCTGTATGTGTTCGACCAGCGCGTGTTCTGGAACCTTCTGCCGGAGTAGTACCGCAGCCGCTGTCCCCGCGTTCTCGCCCGGGCGATACCAGGGGGACATGAAGGCGCAGGAAGCACTGACCTCGCGGCGCACCATCCACCGGTTCCGCGCGGAGCCCGTGCCCGAGGAGGTGTTGCTGCGGGCCCTGAGCGCGGCGAACCACGCGCCTGCGCACAAGCTCACCTGGCCCTGGCGGTTCACGCTGCCGGGTCCGCGCGCGCGCGACGCGCTGCTGCAGATCAACCTCGGCCTGAGGGCCGACAGCAAGCCGCTCACGCCCGAACAGGCACAGGCGCTGCGCCGCAAGATGTGTGATCCCGCCCACCTGGTCGTCGTGACTCAGGTGCTCGCCGAGGATGCGTACCGGCGCCGCGAGGACTACGCGGCGTGCTGCTGTGCGGTCCAGAACATGATGCTGTCGCTGCACGCGAGTGGTGTCGGCTCCAAGTGGAGCACCGGCGCCGTCACCCGCGCCCCGGCGTCGCTGGTCGCACTTGGAATCGACCACACGGTCCAGGGGTGCGTCGGGTTCGTGTGGGTGGGGATGGCCGAGGTGGTCCCGCGCTCCCCCGAGCGGCCCCCGCTCGCGGAGCTCATCCGCCGAGTGCCGTAGCCGCCGGGCGCAACAGACTTGCTCGTGGGCCTGGATTGACATATGGTTGCGTAGTGGGAGCAACCATGTCCTCTATCCTCACACTCGTGGAGCAGGTCGGTAGGCTCGATCCGGAGCAGGTCGCCGATCGCCTTGTCGAGACCCAGTGGGATCAGTCCGCAGAGTGGCTGAACCGGTTCAGCGAACGTCTGGATCAGCAGCGCAACCGCCTGGACCATGACCGAGCGGCCCAGGCGCTCAAGCGCACGCTGGCCGTCTGGAATGTCACTCAGTCGGCAGCCGCCCAGATGTTTGGCGTCAGCAGGCAGGCGTTCAGCAAGTGGCTGGAGCGGGGAGTACCCGGTGACCGCGCCACAGCGGTGGCGGATCTGGCCGCCGCCACCGACCTTCTGGTGCGGCACATCAGACGGGACCGCATCGCGGCTGTCGTGCGCCGCCCAGCGCCGGCGCTAGATGGTCATTCGCTGCTCGATACCTGGAGCAAGCACGGAGCGGGAGCAGTGCTGCAGGCCTGTCGCGACATGTTCAGCTTCGAGAACGCACAGGGTTGATGAAGCCGGTCGTGGAGGAGTTGCTGCGGGACCATTGGGTCTGGTGGCGCATTGCGCAGCGGGGCTGGACCAATCCGTTGGATCCGACGTTCGCGCAGCGGCAGGGTGGGCGCTGGAACCCGCCTGCGAGCTACCCCACACTCTATCTGAACGAGGATCGGGTCACAGCACGCATGAACCTGCGTGCGTTCATTGCTGAGTGGCCCTACGGTCCGGGGGACCTGCGGTCGGAAAGCGGGCCGGTCCTGGTGGGTGCTCTGCTTCCGCGCAGACAGCGCGTGTGCGATGCGCACAGCCCGCAGGGCATCGCAGCGCTGGGCCTGCCGCGCAGCTACCCGCTGGACTGCGAGGGGAGGCGGGTGCCGCACGCGTGCTGTCAGGCGCTCGGGCAGCGGATCAGGTCCGACGGTCTGCGGGGCGTCCGAGTGCGCTCGGCGCAGGGCCCCGACGGCATCGGACGGGAGGTGGCGTGGTTTCCGGCGACAGCGCGAAGCGTCGCGCGGCGGGTAAAGGTCCTGGCGTTCGACGACTGGTACTGGGCCTGACCGGCCGGCGGGGTGGCGGCTAGTCCACCTTGGTGGATGTGACGTCGCGGCCGACGAGCGTGCCCACATCGTTGCCCTGGCTGATCAGGCAGGCGGCACCCTTCTGACCGAAGTTGAACACGTGCACCGGCATGCCGTGGTCGCGGGCCAGGAGCAGCGCCGACTGGTCCATCGCGCGGAGGTTGTCGCGGATCGCGTCGTCGCTGGTGAGCGTGACGTACCGGCGGGCGCCGACCGTGCGGTTGGGGTCGGCGTCGTAGATGCCGTCGATGCCCTGCTTGGCGGCGAGCACGGCGTCGCAGCGCGTCTCGATGGCCCGCTGGGCGGCGGGGTAGTCCGTCGTCACGTAGGGCTGGCCGATGCCGCCGGCCAGGATGACCACGCGGCCCTTCTCGAGGTGGCGGATGGCGCGCAGCCGGATGTAGGGCTCGGCGACCGACGGGATGGGCACCGCGGTCATCAGTCGGACCTCGAGCGAGGTAGCGTCGAGCGCGGCGCGCAGCAGGACCCCGTTGATCACGGTGCCCAGCATGCCCATGTTGTCGGCCTCGACCTGCTCGATGTTCCAGTCGGTGGCCAGGTTGCCGCGGAAGATGTTGCCCCCACCGACGACCGTGATCACCTCGATGCCCAGCGCCCTCAGCCCCAGGATCTCCCCCACGATGTGGTCGATCGCCACGCGGTCGAAGGTCTGGGTCTTGTCGCCGGCGGCCATCGCGGCGCCGGACAGCTTCAACATGACGCGCTTGTAGCGCATGGGGTCTCCCGTGCGCGTTGGAGCGTATCGCGGCTGTCCGGCGGGCGCGCGGACCGCTGCTACGAAGCCTCGGCCTTGTGGACCACGACCTGATCGTAAGGGATCTCAACCCCTTCGCGGTTCAGGGCGTTGTAGCAGGCCTCGCGGATCTGGTGGAGCGCTGCGAGGTAGTCGGCTGAGTCGCACCACGCCATGACCATGAAGTCGATCGAGCTCGCTCCGAGTCCCACGAACGCCACGGCAGGGGCCGGATCGGCGTTGGTGGTGCTGGCGCTGGCGGCGGCATCGGCCAAGATCTTCATGATCTTGGCCGGATCCTCGCCGTAGGCAACCCCGACCGGGACGTCGGCGCGGCGCGTGCCCTTGGTGGTGATGTTGGTGATCGTGCCGCCGGTGATGGCGCTGTTGGGGACGATGATCGTCAGCCCGTCCGCCGTGTGCATCGTGGTGGCGAACATGCCGATCTCGTGCACCACGCCGGTCTCGCCGCCCGCGGAGATCATGTCGCCGATCGTGAACGGGCGGAAGACCAGGATCATCACGCCTGCGGCGAAGTTCGACAGGCTTCCCTGCAGGGCGAGGCCGACGGCGATCCCCGCCGAGGCGAAGATGGCCACCACGCTGGTGGTCTCGATGCCGACGGCACCGAGCGAGGCGATGGCCGCGGCGCCGATGATCGTCCACTGCAGCATCGATGCCAGGAACTTGCCCAGCGCTGGGTCGAGCTGTCGTTTCTGGATCTGGTTGACCGCGAAGCGGTACGCCCACTTGCTGATGAGCCAGCCAACAAACAGGATTGCGAGGGCTTGCAGCATGCCCAAGCCAAGGTTGAGGCCCTGGGAGGCGTAGATGGCGGTGTCGGCGGAGAGGCCAAAGGCCTCGACCACCTGCTCTGGGGAGATTGTCATGGGGGCAGTTCCTAGAGGATCGTCGCGACCAGGGTGACCAAGGTCGTCTGATCGAGGGGTTGGAAGTTCTCGACCGGTACGTTGTCGAAGATGAGCGCGTGGGACAGCTTCACGGAGAACGTGGAGCTGAGGGCTGAGGAGAGCGTCAGCGTGTTGAGCACGCGGAGGTCTCTGAAGTCGAGGATGTTCTCGTAGACCTCGAGCACGTTGGTGATTCCGACGGAGTCGCTGAAGGCGTGTGACCCGGCGAGCAGCATCCTCCCGGCGAAGATGTTCGCGAAGTCGGGGTCGACGCCGTCGACATAGAACTCCTGTGCGTAGTCGAAGCCGACCTCGCCGCGGATCTCGCTGCGCTCGTCCTTGAGGAGCAGCTTGCTGTAGCCGAGCTGCTGGTGCGAGCGCAGGTCGTAGCCCGCGAACACGTCGTGGAACGCGCCCGAGAGGAAGTACAAGCTGTCGGTCTCGGAGAAGAACCGGTCGTACCGGGCCTCGCCGTGGAAGCGTCGGGCGTTCTCTTTGAATCCCTCGCCGCGCTCGTCCACGTCGATCGTGCCGTTCTCGTCGCCGTCCGGGACGCCTGCGCCGATGTTGAGCCCGGTGAGCAGCGACAGCTTGTTCTGAGACCACCGGTGCCCGGCGGCCACACCACCGTTCACTGCGTACAGCGACACGTTGCCGGTTGTGTAAATTCCACCAAGCTCAGCGGATAGCGTAGTCTCCGGCTTGATTTTTTCTTCTTCAGCGGGCTCTGGAGGCGCCTCGGCACCTACGAACTCGCTGTCTTCCGCCATCGCCAAGGGCGCACACAGTGCCAGAAATAGGGACATCTCTCTCTCCGTGAGCCCCCCTGCTATCCAGGATCACGGATCTGTGTAGCCCAGCTCTCGGAGTTGCTCCGCCAGGTCCTGGTGGAAGCCGGACACCTCTACGCCTCCGGGCTCCGGGGCCCACACGATGTCGACCGAGACCGAGAGCCGCTTGTCCCGCAACGTGAGCACCTCGGTGCGCTCGGCGGTGGGGGTGAGCGGCTCGCTGACCAGGCGCTCCCCCAAACGGACGTGCTTGCTCATGAGCGTGATCACGAGCCCGTCAGGATCCCAGGGGTCGCCGCCGGGTTGTAGGTAGATCGCGTCGGGCGCCGTGGATCGGGCGGGAAGGACCAGCTGGACCCGCCGATGCACTCGCTCGGGTTCCACCTCGCTCGCTTTGCCGCGCGGGTCGTAGCTCTTCCAGACGTTCTCGAGCCCGTCGGGGTGCGACGCGACGAGGAAGATGTCGTGGGGCCAGTTGGGGATCGTGTCCAGCGTCAGCCGCCACACCGGCTCGACCTTCCGACCCAGCGCACGACCCAGCGCAGCGGGCAGCGTGCCGGGGTCCGGCTTCGCGGGCGCGAGGTTGTTGTGCTCGCCAGGGTCTGTGGTCAGCTCGAAGAGGGTCTGCGCCCCGGCGCGCGAGACCCACTTCTGGCTGTCGGACAACACCCCCCACGCCTCGGCGCCGTACAGTGGTCGCCCGAACGCCTGGGCGCGTTCCGCCAGCGCCTCAGCGGCACCGGGGTCGCCCCACGCAACACCGACCAGAGACCGACCCGGGCCCTCCGCCACCGGCAGGCCGGCGATCTCCAGCAGCGTTGGGGTCACGTCAAGCAAGGACACGGGCGCGTCGTGGCGCCCTGCTGGCAGCCCGGGACTGCGGATGGCGAGCGGCACGCGGAGCAGCTCGTCCCACATCGCGTGGCCGTGTTCAAAGCCGCCGTGGTCCCACAGCTCCTCCCCGTGGTCGGAGAACAGCAACACCGTGGCGTCGTCTCCGGCGGCGGCCAGGAGTGGCAGCAGGGCGTCGTCGACGGTGCGGATGTTCTGGTCGTAGCGGCCCGTGACGTACCGGCGGATTGCGTCGTAGTCCTGGGCGTCGGGCGTCATGCGCGTGAGCGGGCCGCGCGCGAGGTTCTTGAGCCCGGCGGGCCGCGAACCAGAGAACCGGCGGCGCTGTCGCAACGGCTCGTTGTACGGCAGGTGCGGCTCCATGAAGTGGACCATCAGCAGCACGTCGCGGTCGGAGTGGTGCGCGAGGACGGCCCGAGCGTGGTCGACCACGTCGGCCGCGGGGGCGAGATGGTCGTAGACGTACCGGTCCCAGCCGCGGTGGACATCGAACGGTTGGGAGAGGAACGCGTTGGCGACGAGCGCCTCGGTGCGCCAGCCGGCCTGGGAGAGCGCGCTGGCGAGCGTGGGGCCGGCGTAGAAGTCCTCGGGCTGCCGGCCGGTGAGCGCAGCTCGGGCTGAGGGCAGGGTCCACGGTGCCACGCTGCGGGCCTGCGTGAACACCGCTCCGTGCGCAGCCCAGCGGTCCAACAGCGGCGATGTGGGGCGCTCGTAGCCGTACAGACCCAGGTGGTCGGGCCGGAGCGTGTCGACGAACACCAGCACGATCCGCTCGGGGTCTGGGTCGGGCGTGTACAGCACCGGGGCGGCCAGCAGGACATAGTCGAACGCGGTGGTGGCGCCGGGCTCGGTCTGGATCTGCAGCGACACCGGTCGACCCGCCCACGGCGTCAGGTCGAAGCGCATCGGCGCGGGCGTCCCGGCGAGGACGGGGTGGGTCCCGACCACGGTGGTCCGTCCCTCCGCGGTCACGGAGACCGAGACCGTGGCGCCGTCGCTGACCGTGGCGCTCGCGATTGCGGGTGGGAGCAGGGTGGCGTCGAAGGTGAGCACCGCGCCGGCCGGCGGGGTCAGGTCGAAGACCGCGGTGGCGGGCGCAGGCAGGTACAGTCCCGTGTGGGACGTGGTGCCCAGGGTGAAGCTCCGCCGCGCGAACGCTCCGGGGTCCTGCGTGGGGCTGGTCGCGAGGTTGAGGTCGTCCTCGGTGTTCGTCGCCCGCGGGAACGTGACCTCGAAGTCCTCCCGGCGCGGTGGGTCCCCGTCGGCAGCAACCCCGATGTACAAGTGCGTTTGGTCGAAGCCGAAGTGGTTGGGACGCATCCCGAGGCGCTCGAACCACACAGCCTCGCCGGCGCGCTCGACCACCAGGCCGGGCGGCGGGCTGCTGCCGAAGTCGTGCGTGCCGCGCAGCTTCGAGGGGAGGAGGCTGGCGTGGAACGGGAGCGGAGCGCGGTACACGGCGGTGGCGTCGTGGTTCGCGTGGTGCTCGAACGCGCCGAGCAGACCGAACGACTCGGGCGCGGGCGCGCCATCGGGGCGGTTGCTCTGCGGCAGCGTGAATCGCGCCGGCAGGTCGGGGTCGTGCAGCCCGATCGCGCGGTCCTGAGCCGACACGGGGCGCTCGGTGGTGGGGGTGGGGCGGTCCAGGAAGGCCGAGCTGGGCCCGAACACCCCGCATGCCATGGTCGACAGCAGCAACACGGCGGTGGTCTAACCTGCATCGTGCTTTCCGCATTCACCACCGCCGTGGCCCATCGCGCCTCCTTCCTCGCCGACTGCGATGACGCGCAGACGGACTGCTACCGCTTGCTGCACGGCACCGTGGAGGGCGTGCCGGGGGTGGCGGTCGACCGCTACGGACCGGTGCTGCTGGTCCAGACGTGGCGGGAGCCCCTCGGGCCGGAGGTCCTCGACGCGCTGGTGGAGCACGCGAGCGCTGCCGTAGGCACGCCGCTGCAGGGGGTGCACAACCACCGCGCCCGCCCGGTGGACTTCGAGCGGTGGCACCCGCTGGCCGACCCGCCGATCGCACAAGGCAAGGAAGCGGGGCTGGCCTTCGACGTCTCTCCGCGGCACCGCGGGCGCGACCCGCTGTTGTTCCTCGACCTGCGCCACGTCCGGCGTCGGGTTCGCGCGGAGGCCGACGGCCACGACGTCCTGAACCTGTTCGCGTATACCTGCGGGGTGGGGGTCGCCGCTGCAGCGGGCGGTGCGGCTTCGGTCCTCAACGTGGACTTCGCGCGCTCGGCTCTGACGATCGGCGAGCGGAACGCGGCGCGCAACGGGCTCGCGTTCGACACGCTGCCGCAGGACTGCTTTCCCGTGATGCGCCAGCTCGCCGGGCTGAAGGTGGGTCGGGGGGGCGCGTATCAGAGGATGGCGCCGCGCACCTTCGGGCTTGTGATCCTCGATCCCCCGCGGCGCGCCACGAGCCGCTTCGGCACTGTCGATCTGATGCGCGACTACCCCTCGGTGTTCAAGCCCGCGCTGCTGAGCACCGCGCCCGGCGGCGTGATCGTGGCGACCAACAATCTGGCGTCGGTGGACCTCGACGACTGGGTCGACATCCTGAAGCGATGCGCGAACAAGGCGGGCCGTCCGCTGCGCAGCATCGAGATCATGACGCCCGACCCGGACTTCCCGAGCCCCGACGATCGGCACCCACTCAAGGTCGCGTGGTGCGGTGTGTGATCAGCTGGGCAGCGGGTTGATCCCGAACAGGCGGGCGATCCAGGGCAGCGCGTAGAGCAGCACGAGCCAGACCCCGATCCAGCCCAGCAAGAGCCCGGTGGGCGGCGTCCAGGCCGCCGGGTCCCGCTTCAGCAGCCGCGCCGCGCCGATCACCGCGCCCACCTGAGTCCACAGGAACAACCCCAGGCCGCCCGGGCTGTGCAGAAACGACGTGATGAGCTGGCCCCGCGCCGCGTACACCCAGCTGCGCGTCATCCCGCACTGCGGACACGGAAAGCCCGCGATGGTGATGGAGGCGCAGGTCTCGCCGAACTGCGTACCATTGGGGAGGTACACGAACTCGTGCCCTTCGGGGTGCAGCAGCAGGCTGGAGGCGAGCGCGAGCGCCCCGCCCAGGAACAGCACCATCGGCCAGATCCACCAGCGCAGCTGGACGTTCGCGATCCGGGTCAGCCAGCGATTCAGGGTGTTGTTGGTGGACATGCCGACTCGCGGGGCTCCGTTGCGACGGGCTCGTTGGGCGCGTATCCTCGGCGCCCTCGGAGGTCCCGTGTTCGTTCTCGCTTGCGCCCCTCTTGCTGCCGCTTCGATCGGGTGGCAGTCCCCGGATCAGGACGTGCTCGACGTCCTGCACGCCCCGCACGCTCCGAGCGTCTGGGTGTCGCCGACCGGCGGCCACATGCTGCTCGCCGACCGCCAGCTGTACCCCCCGCTCGCCGATGTCGCGGCGGGCTGGCACGAGCTCGGCGGGATCCGCGTGCAGCCGGGCACGGGGCTGAGGCACGGAGCACGGGGGCTGACCGACCCGCGCCTGGTGGTCATCGACGGCGGGGCAGAGGTGTCGCTGGCGCTGCCCGACACCGCGGTGCTGCACAACGTGAGATGGACCGCGGACGGCGAGCGGTTCGCGCTCACGGTCGAGGACGCCGGACAGGTGGGCGTCTGGGTCGGTGGCGTCGACGGCGCGCTCTTTGAGGTCGACGGGCTGTTCGTGAACCCGTTCCTGGGCGGCGAGGTGTCCTGGCTGCCCGATCAGAAGCGCCTGCTCGTCCTGGCGGTCCCCGACGACCGCGGCGCACAGCCGTCGGCCCCGCCCATCCCCGCCGGACCCGTGATTCAGGAGGGAAGCGGCGCCACAGCGCGCTCGACGTACGAGGCGCGCAACCTGCTGCAGACCGCCCACGACGACGCCTTGTTCGATCACTACGGCACCTCGCAGCTCGAGGTTGTCCACCCGGGCAGTGGGAAGCGCACGCCGCTGGGCGAGCCCGGGGTGTACGGATCGGCGCGGTTCTCCCCCGACGGGCGCTTCCTGCTGGTGGAGCGCCTGCAGGGTCCGTGGTCGCACGCGGTCCCGCTGTGGCGCTTCGCGCACGAGGTCGAGGTCTGGAACCGGAAGGGGCGCCAGCTCGCGACCGTCGCGTCCGCCCCGCTGGCCGACGAGGTGCCCATCCACGGGGTCGCGGAGGGTCCGCGCTGGGTGAGCTGGCGCGACACCGCCCCGCACACGCTGGTGTGGATCGAGGCGCTCGATGGCGGGGACCCGGTCGCCGAGGTGTCGCATCGCGACCGCCTGATGCGACTGGACGCACCGTTCACGAACGAGCCCAGGGAGGTCTGGAGGGCCGCGCACCGGATCCGGGACTGGGCGTGGGCCGCAGAGGGTGCCACCCTGATGGTCACCGAGCGCGAGCGCATGCGGCGCTGGCGCACCACCTGGCTCGTCGACGTCGACACGGGCAAGGCCCGCACCTGGTTCGACCGCAACGAGAAGGACCGCTACGGAGACCCGGGACGCGCGTTGCGGCGCCGGCTCGACAACGGATTCTCGGTGCTCCGCCAGCGCGCGGATGCGGTCTACTTTGCCGGGGAAGGCGCCACCGAGGACGGCGCGCGCCCCTTCCTCGACCTGCGCACCCTCGGCGGCGACGACACCGAGCGCGTGTTCCGCTCAGATGCTGCACACTACGAGTCGTTCGTCGCGTTCGCGGGGTCCGACGACCGGCTGCTGGTCCGCAGCGAGTCGTCCACCGAGGTCCCGAACTTCCACCTGGCGACCCTGTCCGGGTCGGTCGAGGCGCGGCAGCCCGTGACGCGCTTCGTCGACCCCACTCCGACGCTCCGCCAGATCGACAAGCGCATCGTGCGCTACGAGCGCGCGGACGGGGTCCCGCTGTCGTTCCACCTGTACCTGCCGCCGGGCTACGAGCCAGGGACGCCGCTCCCCACGGTCGTCTCGGCCTACCCGCTCGAGTACTCCGACCCGTCCACGGCCGGGCAGGTGAGCGGCTCGAGCGTGCGCTTCGAGCGCTTTCGGGGGTCGAGCCACCTGTTCTTCCTGCTGCGCGGCTACGCGGTCCTCCACCGGACGGCGATGCCGATGGTGGGCGACCCGGAGACGGTCTACGACACGTTCGTCGAGCAGCTCGTCATGGACGCGGAGGCCGCGGTGGCCAAGGCCGTGGAGCTGGGCGTGGCCGACCCGGAGCGCATCGGCGTGATCGGGCACAGCCACGGCGGGCTGATGGTCGCGAACCTGCTCGCCCACACCGACCTGTTCCGCGCCGGCATCGCCCGCAGCGGCTCGTACAACAAGACGGCCCAGCCGTTCGGCTTCCAGTCCGAGCGGCGGTCCCTGTTCGAGGCGCGCGACGCGTACATCCAGCTCTCCCCAACGTTCTTCGCCGACCAGGTGAACGAGCCGGTCCTCGTCATCCACGGCGCAGCCGACAGCAACCCGGGCACGGTCACCTCTCAGTCGGAGGTGTTCTTCGAGGCGGTCCGCGGCTCGGGGGGCACGGCCCGCCTGGTCTTGCTGCCCTTCGAGGACCACGGCTATCGCGCCCGCGAGTCGGTCGAGCACGTGCTGTGGGAGCAGCTGCGTTGGTTCGACCTCCACCTGCGCGGCGGCGAGTAGCCCGCCGTCAGTCCGCGCGTTGTCGGCGATTGCCTTCAATGACGGATGGCGAGGTTCAGCAGGGTCCCATTGGTCTTGTCGATGCGGTAGATGATGACGCAGTCCTCCACAACGTAGCGACGATAGCCCTCGAGAACTTCGAGCGAGAGTTCACGTTGATGCTAAACGAGAGCGCAACCGGTCGCGAGATGGTCAATGATATGCAACGGAGACTGTACGAATCAGACCGCAAGTCGTGATCGTCCTGCACAACTCGGATATCGGCGCCGACGCTGGCGGAGGCCATGCCCAGCCCAGACCCACCCCAAAGCCCGGACAGAGCAGGCGCGATGCGCTTCGGGCTCGAGCGAGAATAAACGCTCGGCATCGAGGACGGGATGCTCGTTCGAGGGCAAGGAGGAGAGTCGACGTCAGCGGGGTCGACTGCTCGCTCGATCAGGTCGGCGCCGCCACTGGGCTCAACCGGTTCCGACCGAATAACTACGAGTCTGCGACGATCGGGCTGCATCCCCTCGGCCCAGAGCGGGCCGACGCATCGGTGCTGTTCACCGCGCCGGGTCTTCATGTCTTGCATGTTGACCTTGAAGTTGGTCTGAACGTAGCCCAGCTACCTGGTCATTCCAGCGCATGGGCTTGTTCGAGCACCGCCGCACGCGGCTGACGTCCGCGCCCGTGGTCACGGGGTCGCCAGTCGGCTAGCGTACGGAATGCAGGCGAAGACGCGACGGGTTGGCGGTTGGGCGGTGTGCAGCCTGGTGCTGGCGGCGTGCGCCGGTCCGGGCGGGACGGTGGTCGACCTGCGACCCGATGCCGCGCGCACCGGCGAGGACGGTGCCGACGGGCCACATGGGGTGGCTCACGCCACATTCTCTGTGCAGGCACGGGTCACGGATGTCGTGGACTACGAGGTGGCCTGGCCCGCGAACGCGAGCGGTGGGTTCGACGATGCGGCGGGACGTTGTGAGGTTGTGGCCTTCATCCATGGCGGGCTGGTGGCCGCGGATCGCTACCGGTGGCTTGTCACCCACTTCGCCTCCCGTGGCTACTGTGTGCTGAGCGCAGAACACGACCTGGATCTCGCAATCTTCGAGTCTGCCAACACCTCGCTGGCCCTCGACGACGCCCTGGCACGCTCCGAGGCGGGCCGTGGGCCTCTGGCGGGTGCGCTCGGTGCGCGTGCTGCGGTCATGGGTCACAGCCTCGGCGGAACGGTGGCCGCGTTCCGCTGGGTGGCAGATGCACGCTTCGAGGGTGTGGCCATCCTGGCCTCCTGGGCGGCCCAGGCCACACCGGTCGAGGACCAGGCCGGCCGACCGTCGCTGTCCTTGATTGGCAGCCAGGACCGTGGGGGGGAGGCGACCCAGGAGGCGTTCGAACGCTACGCCCGCTTTGCCCAACCTCGCTGGTTCGGCGTCGTGGACGGGATGAACCACTACGACTGGGCCGACGATCCCAGCGACGCGAACTTGCTCTCGGACGGCGTGCCGACGCGCCCGCGTGCGGACTCACGCCGTTCCGCCTCGCGGGTGCTGGATGCCTGGCTGGACGCCTGGTTGCGCGACGATGTCGTCGCCCGCGCCGCACTCGAGGCCCACAACTTCGAGCATGTGCTGCAGGCACCGTGATCCTCCTGGGCCTTGCTGCCGTGAGCCTTGCCTCGGATGTCGCTGCGATGCGTCACCTGCATGGGGCGGCTCCCGCAGCCGCGGACGTGGGGAGTGGTGGGATGTCCATCGCGGCCGACCTGGGCCCGGTGGTGGGCGTGGGCTACCGGCACCGCGCCTGGCTCGGCGTGGCGGTCGGGCACGGCGCGCCGCTGGTCGGTGCAGAGCGGGTGTGGGGCGTCGACGCCACGGTCGCAGGCGGCCTCACGTTGCTGCTGGCCACGCCGGGTGCGGGGCTCACGGGCACTGCGGCGGTGCGCGCCGGCCTCCGTGGCGACGACGCGCTCCTCACGGCTGGGGTGGTCGTGCCGGTGGCGGTGCGGCTGGACTGGCCAGTGGCACTGGTCGTGCCCGTCGACCTGGAGACGACCGCGGGCTTGCGCCTCGGGGGCGTGTGGGTGGGCGCCAGGGGCAGCCTGGGCGGTGCCTTCGTGCCCGGCCAACCCCCCTCACTGGGAAGCCAGCTGAGCGCCTGGGTCCGGCTCACAGAGCGCTGAGGTCGACGTCGCACGGCCTCGGGTGGTGCGCTGATCGACCTGAGTTGCGTCCCGCATCAAGGTGGGGCGGGCGCCCACGGTTCGTCGAGCTGACCTGGCTTGAGGCGGGTCCTACCCGTGCCGCGACAGGATGGCGTCCCGCTCCTCGACGCGTTCATCGTCCTCTCCCATCATCTCGACCATCCAGCGTCGGGCGTAGGGGCTCGACCAAGAACAAACGCTGCATTCGGCCGCGCTGCACGCCCGATGGCTGCTCCGCCTCATGCAGCGCAGCAGGTACATCGATCGAGAGCCCGGCGGTCGACAGAACACGGAGCGCGTCACCGAGCATCTCGGCCCCGCCGCGACCACCGCGACGCTTGCCAGTGAGGGCCGCCATGACAGCAGAGCGGGGCAACTGCTCGAGGGATGCCCAGGAACCTGGGAGGCCTCCCGGCTGTGCTTCGAACACCGCGTTGGTCCAGCGGAGACCCGGACCAGGCTGACCGGACGGCAATCGAGGGCGCCGTCGGCCAGCGAGGATGGCGAAGGCAATGACGTTGCTAAAGAGCGTGGAGGAGTGCAGGTACACGCCCTTGCGACGGAATCGGGCCGACTGCTTGTTCAGGGGCAGCTTGTCGGCGAACTTGTCGGAGACGACCTGGCAGTGGAGGTCGTTGGCCATCACACCGCCTGTCTGCAACGCCTACGAGCTCGTGCTGGTTGCGGTCGCGCAGGGTGCAGACGTGGAGGTTCAGGCCGCGCAGTTGTCGCGTCTGGTAGCGCACACGTACGCCCATCTTGACGCTCCGGTTCACGTGCTGGAGCCCGGGGACCGGCCATCCAACGGGAAAGATGCCCAGCAGGTATCCGGAGTCGCCGCCGAAAGACCAGTGCGCGCCGGTTAGCAGTCGCACGTGGAGGTGAGCGATGCTTGTGCTGTTCTGGGCGTGTGGGGTCAGTGGACAAGTCGATCCGGAACCGCCCGAGCTTCCAGCACCTGACTGTACAACCGGCACCATCGAGGTTGGTGGTGGCGAGGTTGAGCATCGGGATGTCACGCTCCTGTTCCCGGGGGGAGCGCTCTCCGCTCCAACCGACGTGACACTGTGTACCGAGATAGCCGCGCCGGGCGTCGCGCCCACGTCAACGGTGGTGAAGGTTCGTCCGGCCAACCTCGTGCTCGCCGCCCCTGCGGTCGCAACGGTGCGACACCGAGGTCTCGACGACGACACCGCCGCGCTGTTCGCGCCGGACGCCGACGGTGAGACCGTCCGCGTAGTGACCGCGACCACGGCGCCCGGTCAGGTCGAGGGTCCGCTGTTCTACGCCGGGGGGCTGCTGTACGTCGCCGACGATGCCCGGGTCCTCGAGGATCATGATGGGCCGCTCACGGCGGTCGACGTGCTCGTGGTTGTCGACAACAGCCCAGGAATGTCGGTGAAGCAGGAGACGCTCGCGGACGAGCTTGAGACAGAAGTCGTGGCCGCTGTGGCCGACGATGTCGACTTCCACATCGGCTTCGTCACGGCCGACCTGGACAGCTCCTTGGAGCCGCCGGGCACGCATGGTCGGATGCTCAGGTTTGGGTCCGTCCCCTACCTCGATGAGGACGCCCCGGGGCTCGGTGCCATGGTCCACGACTCTGTGCTCCTGGGGGAGGGCGGAAGCGCCCTTGAGAAGGGCATCGGCGCCGCGTTTCTCGCACTCGATGACGCCGAGGGGGACAACGTGGGCTTTCGGCGCGACGAAGCGGCGCTGCGGGTGGTGGTGTTGAGCGACGAGGCGGATGGCACTTCCAAGAAGGTCGCGACCGCCGAGTCCCTCGCCAGCCTGATCCTGGGCGCTGCGCCGCGCGCCGCAGACGGCACTTTCTACGCCATCGTCGACAGACCCGCTGCGACCGCCTACCGCGACGTGGTCATGTACACCGGCGGCATCGACATCAGCATCTGGGACTACGACTACGCGCGGGTGGTGTCGGAGCTGTTCACGCTGCCGCCGAACCAGCTCTTGCTGTCCGACATGCCCGACGCGTCCACCATCGAGGTGTGGCGCGTGCCGGGGGGTGTGGGCGCGCAGGCTCGGGTCCCTGCGGACCTCGTCACTTACGATGCATCGTCGAACGGCCTCACGGTCGACCCTTCTGGGTTCGAGTCGAGCGACGTGCTGTGGGTCGTGTACAGCGAGGGGTGACCCATGGCGACGCCAATCCTGCTCCGACTGCGGGATGGGCCGGCCATCCCTCGGTCCTCTTCCTTGACCTTGCACCGATTTGATGGACCACTGCGTAGGTCTGACCGCCACCGGGCTCGGGTTGTGCGCAGGGCTGTCCCACCCGCCCGCCGCTGGACGCGGGCCGAGTACGACCGCATGGTCGCGTCGGGCGGCTTTCGGGATGAGCGGCTGGAGCTCATGTACGGAGTGATCGTCGAGATGAGCCCCATCGGGAATTCCCACAACTGGGCCGTCGAACAGCGGACGCTGCTGCTGGTGCCGCTCGCACTGCAAGGCAGGGCGCGCGTTCG
>Ga0316189_10003416_pt1 | contig 15428 bp, 12 predicted proteins | sample LowCovwburrow_MG_FD_204930 | JGI IMG/M metagenome (GOLD analysis project Ga0316189, IMG submission 204930) | Coastal sediment microbial communities from Maine, United States - Lowes Cove worm burrow | ecosystem: Environmental > Aquatic > Marine > Coastal > Sediment | place: USA: Maine... | reverse complement strand
TGTCGGCGCCATCGCCATGCTGAAACTCGTCCGCTTCACGCCGCACGCGTTTGTCAGATTGGACGATTGCCGCCTGGTCTACAGACCAATGACGAAATTCAGGGAACAGGAAATTTGGCACCGAGCTACGGGACAGAGTCGCGAGCGGTGCGGCGCTGGTGGCGCCAATGACATCGGATAGCGTAAAGCGGTTGCGGTCACCGTAGGGTTTATCGCCGCGCCCAAGCAGGCCAGTGAGGCGCACCAGGGATCGACCATTTCCGGTGTTGCCATGTGGTTCGTAACTGTCGTAGCCAAACGACTCGATGTAACCACCGCCTACAATTACCGTCTGGTCATCTTTGTGTAACTCGAAGCGCCCGCGAATTCCGGTGTACAGGGGCGTCATGTCGATGGGGAAATATTCCTCCGGGTCCTCGGACAATTGTTGACCAATCATGACGCTGGTGATGATCGGGTACGGTCGATCGTCGTGCTCGACGAGTTGAAAATCATCAACGGTCAGCCGGGGATTGTTTGCAAGAGCTGCATCAAGTGCGGCCCGATGAAATGTGAAAAACTTCTCGTTGTCGTGCAGGCCGAAAGGCTCAAGGAATATCGAACCGACGATGTCTGAATAGGCTTCATCACCACGACCCATTTCGAGCAGCTCATCAACTGTACCGGCGTTGTGAATCGCGGTACTGAATGACAGCTTGTCGACAACCGACGGGCGCAAATTGTCATCGCTGAGCTTGTCCGGCGCAATGTAGGCGCCGAGAAATTGTTCATCGCTGATGTTCAATGGTAACCAGGTGTATGGGACTGTTGCCCAGCTACCGCCGGAGTTCGAACTGATATAGCGGGCACGTTGCAGCCAACCCAGTTGATGCAGGGCACGTAACTGGCCCAGCGACGCCGACGCCGAACGCGTACCACCACCGGAAAATGCGATGCCAAACGATGCGCGGTCACTCAGGCCCGGAACCGCCAGCTCGTCGTCCGCGATCTCGGGCGGTGCAATATCCGACTCCGCAGCAACGATCCATGTACGCACTGCGACCTCATCAACGCCGTCCTCGAACAGGAAGGGAAGGCCCAGGGCCAGCAGCACGATACCCAGTGCGGCGCCTGTCTTTGCAGCTCGTCTCACAATGGGTTCATAATAAGCAAGAGAGCCCAATGAATATAGAGCTTCCCAAATCACGCGATCATGCCTACTGGCAGCTCTGGGCGATGCGGGCGCTGCTGGTGCTGGGCGCCAGCCACCTGCTTGCCGGTATCGTCTTCTTCTTTGCCTACAACTGGGACGATCTGAGTCCGTTCGCGAAATTTGGCCTGTTGCAGGCGGGCCTCGTCGTCTCCGTTGTCGCTGCTCTTCGCCTGAAAATCGAGTCTCCGGCAGGGCAGGCATTGCTCATTGCGGCTTCAGTATTTACAGGTGTGCTGCTTGCCGTCATCGGGCAGGTCTACCAGACCGGCGCCGACGCATACGAGCTGTTTACGGCCTGGTCGGTGCTGATCTTGCCGTGGGTGATCGCGTCACGCAGCAGTGCGCACTGGTTCCTCTGGATTGTCGTTTGCCTGACAGCTTTCTCCTTGTACGGCGGCCAGGTTCTCTTGCCTCTCGGTGTCCTGGCTGATGACCAGCTCGGTATCGCTGTCGGTATTGCTGCCATCGTGTTCCTGGGCGGGTATGAACTCGCGGTGCATGCGGGCTTCGATTGGCTCGGCGATCGCTGGTTACGCGTAACGCTTGCCCTGATTGGTGTGGGCATACTATTCGTGCCGGCAATGATGTTCGTGTTTGACTGGCACGGTATCTCGCAGGGGATTGCAGCATTTGTCATTGTTACGGCTGCTCTGGGTCTCGTGTACTCACGACTGATTCCTGAGTTCGCGATTATCGCAATCACGACAGGATTCGCGGCCGTCGTTGCGATGGCAATCGGCGCACGTGCCGTGCACGAGATCATTGGTTTCGACGACGGTACGACTAGCCTGATTACAAGTCTCATCGTGCTGGTCTTGTGGTGCGCGATGCTAACTGCGGCGACGGTGCGATTGCTCAACGCCATGAGCGCAAGAATGACAACAGGGCATAGCGATGACTGACGAACGCTTGCCCTGGTATGTGAGACTGGTCGTTGGTGTCGGCGCCTGGATCACGGCCGTTGTGCTGATGTTTCTGGGCGGCGCCATCGTATTTGTCGCCCTGGAGTTTGAATCAGGTGGCGCGCTCGCGTTGATCGGGGCCGCGTACCTCTGGGCGGGGCTTCGGATTATCCGGCAGCAGGACCGGGGCATCTTCGCGAACCAACTCGGCCTGGCGACTGCCGCAGCAGGTGCGGCGCTCGTTTGCGGAGGGATGGCAGCTGAGGCAGAAGAAGTCTGGGTTGGAGTTCCCATTGCAGTGGCTATCGCCGCTGTCATCTTCATGGTTTCGACCAATCGAATACTGCAGTTCCTTGCCTCGGCGCTTGCGGCTGGCTTCTTTGTGGCGACGTTGGTCGTCGAAAGAACACCGTATGCGCTGGATATTGTCGCGCTTGCAACGCCGGTCGGACTCTACCTCCTGCTGCGACCGCCAGAGCGCGATATCACACCTGCAGCCATCGTGTTGCTGCTGTTGTTTCCGCTGTACTCGACCTTCATCGCGCCCGATGCCTACTGGGTACGCGACATTCAAATGGGTGGCTGGCTTGCCAGGGCTATTCACATGGCATTGTTCCTCTGGCTTGTCTCGCTGCACTGGAAGCAGAACGCCAACCAGGGCCTGAACCAGGGCGCGATTGCGTTCATTGTTGCCGCGCTGTTTGTTTGCTTGTTGTTGCCCCCGGGAGGATCTGCGGCACTCCTGATCATGACGTTTGCCTATGTAACCGGTTCAGCGCCGTTCGCGACGTTGGGCGTTGTACTCCAGGCCCAGTACATCATTCGTTATTACTACAGCCTGGAAATGAGTCTGCTCAACAAGTCCTTCCTGCTGATGGCCGTTGGTGCGATTCTGCTCGTAGCGTGGTGGTTGGCAGAGCGCGCTCGCAGGCAAGGAGCGATACATGAGTAGGTACGCGACCTGGCTGGTGCTGGCCGGCATGGTGCTCGTAATCGGCGCTGCGAATTACACCATTCGTGACCGGCAACAGGTGGTGGACAACGGGCAGCCGATACTGCTGGAACTGCGGCCGGTCGATCCCCGCTCGCTGATGCAGGGCGACTATATGACGTTGCGCTATGCGGAGCCGTTGTTCCCTGACCCGCAGGAGCGCAGCACATTACCGCGGCGCGGTGCGTTCATCGTGAAGCTGGATGCCGACAGCGTCGCTATGTACTCGCGGCTTGACGATGGCACTTCACTTGCCACGGATGAAGTACGCCTGAAGTACAAACTGCTCGATGAACATGGCTCCATCCGTCTTGGCGCTGAATCGTTCTTCTTCGAAGAAGGACAGGCCGACGTCTATGACTCAGCCCGCTATGGCGTCTTGCATGTCGATACAGCCGGAAATAGCGTGCTTGTGGGGCTGGCAGATGAAGACAAAGCACTACTGCGTCCCGGTGGAGGCGGGGCCATCAACTAATCATCAGAAAACTGTCACCTTGTGATCAGGACCTTCCGGGTACCCTCGCGCATCTTTGGCAATGTCGAGTTGCCGTCCAAGCTGTTGAGAGAGGGATGAAATGATCAGCCGGTCAAGCCGCCAGAAATTGCAGGTACGAGCCGCCATAACCGCCTTGGTGTCGGTCTGCCTCGCTGCGTATAGCACCCTGGTCTACGGCGCTACGCAACCGACGATGAAGTTACGATTCCCGCATACGCATGTGCAAGAATCAGTGCGCGATCTGATCGAAACCGTCATCGTCATGCCGCATACAACCGATGCGGAGTTGGGAGTGTTTGGTACCTACGAGCGCAAGACAATATCAGTCGCGGACGCAGCGATAGGTGCCTCGATGGTGCCATTGTATGTTTCCATCGACCTTATACAGCGGACGCCCAATGCACTTGCTCCACCGGAACTTGTTATTCCCTTTCTTGTGCTGCCATGGACTCTGGCGGGCGCCGCCGCTGCGAAAATTCAAAAAGAGATTCAGCAGTTTCGCGACCGTCTCACGGATGAGTTGACCAAGTCGGCGGGCCCGCCACTCGCCAACGAGGTCATTGCGGGTGATCTCTATTCGCAGTTACGTCGGGTATCTGGCATCGATGCGAATGTAATCGCCGAAACTACGACAATACCGGTTGGTACGGATGTCGTTCTGTTTGTGAAATTCGCGTCGGTGGTCATCGACATTCGGAAGAGCAAGGCAAACATAGAGACCGGGGCCAGTGCGACGTTGCGACGGGTCAGTGACGGTAAGACGTTGTATTACGGGGACTTCTACTACCAAGACGAGGACAAATTACAGAACTGGATTGAGGACGACGCCGCGCTCTGGCGGACTTATCTACACTTTGCGCGACACTATTTTGCTCGCCAGATCACCGCTGAATTATTCGAAAAATACGAGCTTAGGCACGAGCTTCGTCCAATGCCCACGGAATCTGTTGTGCCCGTGAAGGACGACAATTGGCAAGTCAGAAGCAGATCGGGCAGCCCGACGTTGGCATGGGAACTCCGGCTGATGGGGCGCGATGACTACGGTCCCTGGACAGACGATATAAGTGAGGCCACTACGTTCTTTGATCTGGAAATCTACGACAATCATCGGTTGATCTATTCCGCGAATCATATTGCCGATTCTTACCATCTGGTGACTCAGCCACTCGACAGGTGTCGGGACCTGTATTGGACAGTTCGGCCGTCCTATCATGTTGGCGGTAAGATCAGATACGGTGAGTGGATGCGCTACTACAAGAGCGTTAACCAGGACGAGGGGCACGTCGGCACCAAAGCCTCGGAGATGCCGGCGTTCTTGAGAGGGTTTGCTGTGTTGGAAACGGCGTGCAGATAGAAAAGCTAATTGCGATGAGGTCCGTCACCGGCAATTCGTGTTCGATAAGGATCGATCCGTAACTCCAGAACTAAAGGCGGTTGAGGCTCCGGATCTGGAGGAAGTTGTCGTCCCAGACAATTAGCGGAGCGCGCCGTCCGTGATCCATTGGCGGATGTGGCCAATTTCCGTCGCGTTGAGGGGATTACCTGGGGGCATTTGTGAAAACTGGATGCCAGGGTCGTTTTCGAGTTTCTGGATCAGGTAGCTGTTGTCCGGATCACCGGCGATAACCCGGATACCTGCACCGCTGAGCTGAATGGTCGGCACGCCGACCAGGTTCATGAAGCTCGTATCGGCGTCAGAAAGGTCGAGATTCGCAGATGCTACCCCGGCGCTGTGGCAGTTCGATGTGGCGCAATTCGGCGTAAATACGGTCGCCTGGATCTGATCCAGCGTCGGGCCGATCACGACAGGTGTCGTGACGGAAAACCTGGACTGGAAGTCACCGCCCGCGGTGCCATCGCCGGACGGGAAGGAGCCGGGGTACTCGCCATCGAGCGCATTGCCGTCGAGGTCCATGATAACGGTCCCGCCGTTACCCAGCAGTCGAACCTGGTAGGTGTCGTCTGTGAGTGCTGCCGCTACGGTAAAAATGGCACTTTGCGGATTCGCACCCGGAACGGTGATCGACGTGGCAACAACGTTAACGTCATCGCCATTGGCAAAGATTCCGTCGCCGCCACTGGCATCCACGATGAACGTGTTGGCGTCGACTGATGTGGCATCGACCTGGCGGTCGAAGCCGGCGATGATCTGTGTTGGACCAGCCTGGAGATCTGCCCCGGGCATCGGTGTCAGTGTCGTCACTCGAATCGGGTTATTCGGAACCACGGTATCGTCAACGGCACCGTCCGTGATCCACTGACGAATGACGTCGATATCGGCCTGCGCCATCGGTCCGCTCGGTGGCATCTGCCCGCCACTGGCGCCTGGGCCTTCGAGCTTCGTGATCAGGTAGCTGAGGTTCGGATTGCCGGGGTTGACCCGCTGTACGCCAGCATCCTGTGTCGCAGCTATACCGACAAGCTGTGCATAGCTGTTGGCGGCCTCAAGATTCAGACCCGCATCCGGTGTGCCGCCAGAGTGACAGCCGGCAGTTGCGCAATTCGGTGTAAACACGCTGGCCTGAATCTCGGAGAAGTTCGGTCCGAATCCAGCGGGTGGGGGTGGAGGAGGCGGTGGTGGCGGCGGAGGAGGCGGTGGCGGTGCGGTGCGGTTGAACTCTTCGACCGCATCATCATAGGAGCCAAGGTTGCAGCCCGACAGAATACCTGCCGTCAAAAGGCATGCAAGTAGTGCTTGAACCCGGGTTCTGGAAGACATTCGTATACCGCCCACACAATCGTTGTAACGATGTTAGCGTCTGGGGCCCGTCAAATCGTGACCGCGATCACAGTACTGAATGTCGCCGGCCGGCGACAAAGCGTTCTCCAGGCCGGGTTCCAGGTCGTAGTTAGCTGCCCTGCCATTTCTGATAGTCTCGCGACATGAAAGCCAAGAAATCTGCATTGCTCTTTGCCGCGCCCGCCTGCGGCAGCATGTTATCCCTGCCTGCCGTGGCACAAAGCGATATTCACCCCTAATCTGAGCGAGAAATTTTCCCTGGATCTCGGCGTGTACTTCCCGGAACGGAAAGTGAAGATGAGTTTTTACTGGTAATCGCTACGCGTAGTGCGGGTACACCGGCTGATACATGTAGTCATGTATTTCAGCGTTGATGTCGTCAGGTTCCTCTTTGTCCGTGAGCCCCTGGTCATACACCATCTTGGCGACGTCATAGGCGATCTTCGCTGAGACGCTACGAATGCGCGATAGCGGTGGATACACGCGGCCTCGTTCCAGGTCAGACTCGGTCACCTGGTTCGCCAGTGAATGCGCGGCGGCCAGGAACATCTCGTCCGTGATAACGCGGGCCTGGCTGACAATTGCGCCGAGGCCAACGCCCGGGAAGATGTAGGCGTTGTTGCCCTGTCCGGGTATGAAAGTCTGGTTGTTGTACTTCACAGAATCAAACGGGCTGCCGCTGGCGAATATCGCGCGCCCGTCGCTCCAGACGTAGGCCTGCTCTGCGGTGCACTCCGCCATCGACGTCGGGTTCGACAAAGCAAAAATAATTGGCCGCTCGTTGATCTCTGCCATGGCTTCCACGACTTCTTTGGTGAAGGTGCTGGGTTGCCCAGACAGGCCGAGAATTGCGGTCGGCTTTAGCGTCTTGACCGCGTCGAGAAAATCATCGAGCGGTGGGTGATCGTGCGCATAGGGTATCTTGTGCTCAGCGAGAGTATCCCGACCCGATACCAACAGGCCCTTACTGTCCACAAACCAGCACTGCTTGCGAGCTTGTTCCGCCGGGATGCCTTGCTCGCCGAGAGCCGCAACGAACACGTTAGCGATGCCGATGCCGGCTTCACCTGCGCCAAGAAACAGTATTTTCTGGTCGGCCAGTTCGTTGCCGGTGATGCGCAGCGCACCAATGACGCCAGATATGGCAACCGCACCAGTCCCCTGGATGTCGTCATTGAAGAGTGGAACCTGGCTGCGATACTGCTCCAGCAAGCGGAACGCATTGGTATTGCCGAAGTCCTCGAGCTGGATGAGCACACCCGGGAAGACCTCTTGCGCAGCCACGATGAATTCTTCCACGAGTTCATCGTAATCTTCGCCACGCACGCGGCGACGCTCGAGGCCATTGTACAGCGGGTCATTGAGAAGCAACTCGTTGTTGGTGCCCACATCCAGCATGACTGGCATGCAATGGGTTGGGTGGATGCCTGAACAGGCGGTGTAGAGTGCCAGCTTGCCAATCGGGATGCCCATGCCGCCCGCGCCCATGTCACCGAGACCGAGAATCCGTTCGCCGTCCGTCACGACGATAATCTTCACATCCTTGTGTGGCCAGTTCTTCAGAATTTCCTTGACGCGGCCCTTGTCTTCAATGGACACGTAAAAACCACGGGACTGGCGGAAAATATGCTGGAACTCCTGGCAGGCCTTGCCGACTGTCGGCGTATAGATGATCGGCATCATCTCCTCGATGTGATTCATCACAACGCGGTAGAAAAGGGTCTCATTTCGGTCCTGCAAAGCGATGAGGTACAGATAACGCTCAAGATCGGTAGGCTTCTCGCGAATGTTGGCCAGGACACGCAACTCCTGGTCCGAAGGAGTGTGCACACGGGGTGGAAGAAGGCCTCGCAGGCACAGATAATCGCGTTCAGCTTCGGTATAGGCAGTGCCTTTGTTGCGTACAGGGTCATGAAGAATTTTGACGCCACGGTACATGGCAGAAGGTGCATGGTCGTCCACGGTGTTGTGTCCCAAATCGAGGTTTCCTACCGTGCAAAATACGACTGTTTTCGCCGGCTTAATATGGCGGATTCCACGTAGATAGGATGACGTATATGCAAGGGAACGTTACGGCGCTAGCATGTTCACGACGGGCCCATTCGGGGGTCGCGGACGAGGGTGGACCAATGACCGACATGACGAAACTGATACTGCAATCGTCCCTGGGCACCGAGCTATCGGAAGACCAGGCTGCCGTACTCGGCGGGCTGATGGAGTTGCAACACCTGAAGGACGGCGACTACCTCATCAGCGAGGGTGCGGCAGACGACGCTTTGCATGTCCTTCTGGAAGGAAAACTCGAGGTCGTCAAAAACGCGGGTGGCGATGATGAGGCAAGCCTGGCCGTCCTTCGGGATGGCGATCTTGCCGGAGAACTGAGTTTCATCGATGGTGAACCGCACACTGTGGGACTCAGGGCCCTGTGTGACAGCGAGGTGTTGAGCCTAGAGCGGGCGGCATTCGAGGGCGTCGTCAACGACCATGCACAATTGGCATACCAGGTGATGCGAGCTGTGGCGCGATCGGCGCACAAAATCGTGCATCGAATGAACTACCAGTTCATCGAACTCAACAACTACATCTTCAAGCAGCACGGCCGATACTAGTAGCCAGAATCATGTAGAGTCCGGTATTGATCGCTGCGAGAACAATAAAGAAGAATGCAACGAAAAAACCTGCTGGACAGCACCCGAGGTCGCTTTACTACATTTGGGTTGCTCTACATCTCTGAAGGTATTCCCTACGGCTTTTCGTCCACCGCCATGGTGGCTTTCATGCGTACGGAGGGATTGTCGCTCTCACAAATTGGAGCCTTCGTCGCCGCATTATTTATTCCGTGGTCGTTCAAGTGGGTCTGGGCTCCTCTAATCGACCTGATCAAGTTGCATCGATTCGGTGGTCGCAAGGCATGGATTCTTTTTTGCACAACGATGATGATCGGAACACTACTTGTGGTTGCGGCCGTCGATTTTCACACCAATTTTCAGTTGCTGCTGGTTGCGATCGTTCTCAATAATTTCTTCTGTGCCACACAGGACGTTGCCATAGATTCACTGGCCGTTAGCACGCTCAAGGAAAACGAGCGGGCGAGAGGCAACGGATTCATGTTTGGCGGGCAATACCTGGGGATCGCCCTGGGCGGCGGTGGTGCTGTATATGTGTTTGGGGTGTGGGGCTTTGATGCGGCCCTGATGTACGTGAGCGGCATGCTGCTGCTCAGCTTGCTGTTTGTTCTTTTCTTCGTAACGGATCCTCATGCACGGCCAAATGCCGCCAGCTCATCTGGCGGCGTATTGCGCAAGTTCGCACAAGAGTCCGGAGCATTTTTTCGTCAGCTCTATGCGAGCTTCTTACAGTCCGGTACGGGACCCAGGATCGGACTGCTGTTCGCCGTTCTGCCCGTGGGGACGATGGCACTGGCGTATGCAACGCTTGGGACTCTGCAGGTTGACTACGGGCTGACGCAGACACAGATTGCGCAGGTCAGCATCTCTAACACCATTGCGGCAGCAACCGGTTGCATCTTGGGCGGTTGGTTGGGGGACAGGTTCGGCCTGAAGAGGATGCTCGGCACATTCTTCGTCCTGACTGCGCTACCGACTTTGCTGCTGGCCTCCCAGATCGCGTCAGTGGGTTTGCAGCAAATACCACTTGTCGTTTTCTTTGCATCAATAGTCGCCCACGGCCTGTTTTTTGGAATGACATTTGGCGCACACAAAGCCGTTTTCATGGGGATGACCAATCCCGCAGTAGCGGCCACTCAGTTCACGGCGTTTATGGCGATGGGTAACCTTGCCATCAGTTACTCGAATTTCTGGCAAGGTCAGGTCGCGGAGCGCTTTGACTACGCCACCGTTCTATATCTCGACGCGGCTATCATGCTGATCCCGCTCTCCATCATTCCTTTCCTCAGGAATCGCGAGCCGGATCCGGAGCCAGTATTAGCCTGATCAGGCGCTATCCTGCTCCACGAGGTCACGCGCAACCTCTGCGTAGTGACTGAAATCCATGGTGAAGCTGCCATCGCCACCGGAGAGTGACTTCAGGCGTGAGTGATAGCTCTGAATTTCCTTCAGCGGTGCTTTACCGGACACGACTATACGGTTGTCGGGCAGGGTCTCGGTGCCGTTGATCATGCCGCGCATGGATGACAGATCACCGGCTACACCACCCGCACAATCGCTTGGTACCGTGATGGCCACGTCGACTATCGGCTCCATGATGATCGGCCTGGCGTTCGCAATGGCATCGAGAAAGGCCTTCTTGCCAGCCTGCACGAAAGCAATTTCCTTTGAGTCCACGGAGTGATGCTTGCCGTCGTAGACAACGACCTTGATGTCCTGCATCGGAAAGCCATTTACGGCGCCGGATGCCATTGCCTGTCGCACGCCTGTTTCAACAGCCGGAATGTATTGCGACGGAATCGCACCACCGACAACCGCGCTGCCGAATTCAAACCCGGCGCCAGACGGCAATGGTTCGACGCGCAAGTACACTTCGCCAAACTGTCCTGCGCCACCAGTCTGTTTCTTGTGTCGGTGGTGTCCTTCGGCTTTCGACGTAATCGTCTCCCGATACGCGATCGAAGGCGACGCTGTCTTCACCTCCACGTGATAACGGTCCGAGATTTCCTCGATCACAGTACGCAGGTGCAATTCGCCGAGACCACGCAACACAACCTCGTTCAATGCTGCATTGTGCTCAACCGATAGCGACGGGTCTTCTGCCACCGCGGTATGCAAAGCATCCGATACTTTCTGCGCATCGGCATCGTTGGTCGGGCTGATAGCGAGACCGTACATCGGGCGTGGCAGTTCGATCGATTTCAGGTGGAAATTGTCCTCGTCATGGGAGTCGTGCAGCACAGCATCGTAGTGAACCTCATCAACTCGCGGAATGGCGCAGATGTCGCCAGGCACGCTAACGTTGATCTTGCTGTGCTCGCCACCATTGAGCTTGAGGAGTTGATTTACCTTGATAGGTTTGCGCGCATCACCGACGAATAACTGGTTGCCGGGTTTTATCGTTCCCTGGTGAATACGCAAAATTCCAAGGCGCCCCTTGAACGGGTCAATGTCAATGTTGAATACGTGCGCGATCGCGTGCGCCTCCGGGTCAGGATTGATAACAACTTCCTCGACATCGTCACCTTCGCCCTTGAGGAACACGGGCGGATTGCCTTCTGTCGGGTTCGGCATCAGGCGTTCAAAGATATCCAGCAGCTGCCGAACGCCGGCGCCGGTTCTTGCTGATACGAAACAGATCGGAATCAGGTGACCTTCGCGAAGCGCTTTTTCGAAGGGTGCGTGCAGTTGCTCGGGCTCGAGGTCTTCACCTTGTTCCAGGTAAAGCTCCATTAATTTTTCATCAACTTCGACGACCTGGTCGACGATTTGAGTGTGCGCTGTCTTTACGTCGCTGAACGCAGTTTCAGCACCTTCGGGCTGGAAGAAACAATCGACGACGCCAACGCCCTCGGCGGCCGGAAGATTGAGCGGCAGGCACTCGGCCCCGAACTCATCACGGATATCCTGGAGCAGGGCAGCGAGGTCGATTTCTTCAGAGTCAATCTTGTTGACGATAATCATGCGGCACAATCGAAGTTCGCGGGCCGCTTTCATCATGCGCCGGGTAACCTGTTCGACGCCGTGTTCCGCGTTAATCACTACGGCGGCAGTTTCGACCGCTGGCATCACCGACAGCGCCCGACCGTAAAAATCGCGGTACCCCGGTGTGTCGATCAGGTTGACGTGGATTCCACCGTGATCCAGGTGGCAAACGGACGCGTATTGGGAGTGGCCGAGTTCCCGTTCGCGCGGTGTAAAGTCTGAAACCGTGTCGCCTTTGTCGACGGATCCGCAGGTCTTGATCTTGCCGCCTGCGTGGAGAAGGGCCTCTGCCAGCTGGGTTTTGCCCGAGTTGCTGGGGCCGACAAGGCACACGTTGCGTATGTCGCCAAGAGTGTAGGACATCAGCTATTTCCTCTCGATCGTTGTTTTACAAAAGAATAGCTCAACCGACGCAGAGGTTCACATGGCGGATTCTGCGTATTGCCGGCCCTGTGGAGGAGTACTGCGCCCTTATTCGGGTATTACGAACTGTAGGCTATTGATGTTCCTGTAAAATACCTGCATTCGAGGAATCCGGACATACCTGAAATGACGCACAGAATAATTATCATGGGCGCCGCGGGGCGAGATTTTCACGTCTTCAACTGCTGCTATCGGGACAATCCCGATGTTGAGGTAGTTGCATTCACAGCCACCCAGATACCGCATATCGATGATCGGCGTTACCCGGCGGAATTGGCGGGCAGTGCCTATCCTGACGGCATTCCGATTTACCCTGAGGAAGAGCTTGACGCGCTTTTGAGTGCTGAGCAGATTGATGAAGTCGTATTTGCCTACTCTGACGTCCATTTCGATTACGTCGATGCACGGCGAAAAAATGTTGAGGCATGTGGCGTCAGGTTCTCGCTGTTTGACGTGGACGCAACGATGTTGCCGTCATCGAAGCCGGTTATTGCGGTAACCGCGGTCAGAACCGGTTGTGGCAAGAGCCAGGTTGCGCGGCGGATCGCGCACATACTCCTGGAAATGGGTAAGCGACCCGTGGCGATACGTCATCCAATGCCCTACGGCAATCTTGCAAAGCAGGCCGTGCAGCGTTTCGAGACGTACGAGGATCTCGACAAGCATGAGTGCACGATCGAGGAGCGCGAAGAGTACGAGCCGCATATTCGTAACGGCGTTATTGTCTACGCAGGCGCCGATTACGCGGCCATCCTGGAGCAGGCGGAACAGGAAGCGGACGTCATCATCTGGGATGGCGGAAACAACGACACGCCGTTCTACAAGCCGGACCTATGGATAACAGTCGCCGATCCCTTCCGCGCCGGGCACGAACTCGAGTATTTCCCGGGCACGGAGAATTTCGCGCGTGCCGATATTGTGTTGATCAACAAGGTGAGCCAGGCAGAGCCTGACGCCATAGCCGTGATCGAAAACAACGCGAGTAGGGTCAACCCGGGAGCGAAGGTGCTGCGTCGCGAATCAACGCTGGACATACCGGATGCGGGCCTGATCGCAGGTAAACGCGTGCTGGCGATCGAGGATGGCCCAACGACTACTCACGGCGGCATGCCATTTGGTGCTGGCGTAGTGGCAGCCCGGCAGAATGGCGCAGCAGAGTTGGTCGATCCGCGCCCCTGGGCTGTCGGTGAGATTGCAGACACGTTTGAACAGTACCCATCCATCGGGCCGCTGCTGCCGGCGATGGGTTACGGCGACGCGCAAATCCGTGATCTCGAAGCAACCGTGAACGCGGTGGATTGTGATCTCGTCATCGTCGCCACGCCAATAGACCTGACGAGGCTGCTGCGTATCGACAAGCCGCACATGCATATTGCCTATCGATTGTCCGCTTCGGACGGGGAGTTGACGGCAGCCGTCTCACAGCTCGTTTCCTGATAAAGTGCAGCGCATGAGGACGATTCTGCGGGCATTGCTCTGTGCGTGCCTGGTCTCAACGGCACAGGCGCAGGAGCACAAGGTCAAGTTCGAACTGACGCCGTTCGGTGCGTACCGCTTTGGCGGAACGTTCGAAGTCGCGGATTCCCCAGACTCCTATGACTTCAATGATTCGAGCAGTTTCGGCCTTATCCTGAATGTCCCGCAAAGTGCCAATACGCAGCTGGAAATCCTGTATTCGAAGCAGTCGACTGAGGCAGAGTTCAGCGCGGCGACGCAGAACGACCCAGTGATCGATATCGATCTGCAGACTCTGCAACTCGGTGGAACCTACCAGTTTGAGGGCGACAAGTTTATTCCGTACCTCGCGGCCACATTAGGCGCGACTCAAGCGCGTGCAAGTTCTTCGGGATCCGCAGACGATACATTCTGGTCGGGTTCGATAGGGGTTGGTGTGCTGATCAGTCCACACTCGAGGGTCGGTTTGCGGCTCGAGGCGCGCGCTCACGGCATCTTCACGAATTCAAGCAGCAGCCTGTTGTGCGGGAGTGGCCCGGATGTCAGCGGTTGTGCGATTCGCATCACGGGCGATCTGCTCACGCAGATCGAGACCTTCGCCGGGGTTGTTTTCCGCTTCTAGTCTTCAGGCAGAAGGTAGTCCGTCCACCAGTTCTTCCATCTTGCGCAGCGCCGCAGCGTCCGGCAATTTGCCATATGCAGCACCGATATTGTCGAGCATGTTCTTTGCCTTGCTGGTCGCCGGCGTCACACAGGTCACGGCCGGATGTGCCGCAACGTACTTGATAAAGAACTTAGCCCACGAATCGGCGCCGAATTCCTGGGCCCACTCGGGCACATCCAGACCCTTGGTTCGTGAGAATAGCCGCGAGCGTCCAAACGGAACGTAAATCAGGGTTGCTATGCCCAGGTCTTTCGCGGCGGGCAATATGCGTTCAGCGGCCAGGCGATTGTCGACGGCATAATCGACGCCGATGAAATCGATCGGGTAATCACGCATCGCTTTTTCGAGGTCACCGTAGCGGGCGGCCCTTGTAGACGTCGTGCCGATATAGCGAATGCGCCCGTCTTCTTTGAGTTCCTTGAGAACACCCATTTGCGTTGGGATATCGGCCAGGTTGTGCACCTGGATCAGGTCAATTGGATCCCTGCCAATTCGATCAAACGAGCGCTCGACCTGGGCACGTGCCGCGTCAGTATCCGCGGGCCCGCTGTCGCCGCGGCGAAGCACATTAAGCTTGGTGGCCCAGAAGATCTTGTCGGTAATGCCGGCATCGCGTGCGATCTGTCCGCTGACTTCCTCTGACGCGCCGTAGGACGGCGCAGTGTCAAACACTGTGCCACCGTTTTCCACCAGCGCCTTCATGACTTCAGCCAGCGCCGTGATGTCTTCGCTCTGCGCGACGGTACGGAACGTCGCGGAACTGCCAAGACCGACGATGGGCAATTTTTCGCCGGTCTTTGGGATGGCCCGTGTAATCAGGTCGCCCGATTCGAATGCCCGGAGCAGGGCTGAGGGCAGTGCGCACGCCGCGCCAATCAATGCAGTGTTCTTCAGATAATCGCGACGAGTGAGCATTCGAGGCCTCCCATGCTGGAAAAACGCAAAATAACACT
>Ga0316189_10003415_pt1 | contig 15429 bp, 15 predicted proteins | sample LowCovwburrow_MG_FD_204930 | JGI IMG/M metagenome (GOLD analysis project Ga0316189, IMG submission 204930) | Coastal sediment microbial communities from Maine, United States - Lowes Cove worm burrow | ecosystem: Environmental > Aquatic > Marine > Coastal > Sediment | place: USA: Maine... | reverse complement strand
CAGTGGCTTTAAAAATCAATAATGGATAGGCATTATCTTTGCGGACATTGCCGCGATAGTGCTTCAAACGTTGGGCAAAGGCACTGCGTGATAAGTCATCTGAGGGCCAGCTTGCTTCCCACGGCACCAGAAAAGCCTTGCTTTGATGGCGCACACTTGACCATTGGCCATAGTCCTCCATGCGCGGAAACCGCAAGGTCAGACGTACGGTTTCAATGGTGTCACCCACTTCGTAATATGCATTATTGGCCGATCTTTGAAAGATCATGTTATCGGAACCTTGCTGTCACCTTCTCAAACGAAGGTAGTTTAGCAAGTGAACCGACGGCTGCAAAGGACAGTTGTCCGCTGTTGAAAACCTGTGTTGCCAGACGGTTCAGGTCAGCAAGGGTTACAGCTTCAATTTTTTTAATGATATGGGAAATTTCGGGCGTTTCTCCAAAGGCCATATATTGTCGGGCAAGCTGGTCGACCCGACCGGCAGCGCTTTCAAGACTCATCACCAGTCCGGCTTTTATCTGGTTTTTTGCCCGGTCAATTTCGGCCTGACTGACATCATCTGTCATCGACAGAATAGAATCACAGGTGACAGAGACAAGCTCGTCGACCTTTTCAGGGGCGGTACCGGCATAGACTGAAAACAGGCCGCTATCTTGAAAGGCAGAGACGTGGGCATAAACCGAATAACACAGGCCACGTTGTTCACGCACCTGTTGGAACAGTTTGGACGACATGCCGCCACCTAGAATAATCGATAATACCTGCATGGCATAGATGTCATCATGGCGATAGCCGATGGTTGGAAACGACATAAGGATATGAGTTTGATCCAGCGGCTTTTCGGACACCAGCATACCACCTTCAAACTTGGCCTGCGGGCGTTCTATGACAGTGCCCGGCTTGATGGTTGAGAAATTTTCAGCCACCTGATCGGCAAACCGGTCATGGTCTATGCGCCCGACAGCGGCAATCACCATTTGCGAACCGCCATAATAGTTCTGGCGAAAATCGTGCAAATGGTCGGTGGTAAAAGAAGCCACCCGTTCATGGGTGCCTAATATGGCCCGGCCAACGGCTTGATCAGGGAACGCAATTTCGTGGCCAAGATCATAGACCACCTCATCGGGGGTATCATTGGCAGCCGCAATTTCCTGCAATACCACATCGCGCTCGCGATGAAGCTCGCCCTTTTCGAATAACGGATCACAAATGATGTCGCCCAGAACATCAAGGGCTGTTGTCCAGTCATCTTTTAAGACACGGGCGTTATAGGTGGTCGATTCCATTGAGGTGGCGGCGTTAAGATCACCCCCTGCGGCTTCAATTTCTTCGACAATCTGACGGGCGTTGCGTTTGCCGGTGCCTTTAAAAGCCATATGTTCAAGCATGTGGGCAATGCCGTTTTCGTCTTCGCGTTCATCGCGGGCGCCTGCTTTGGTCCAGACCCCAAGGGCCACTGTTTCGAGGTGGGCGTAATCCTGGCTCAACACGGTTATGCCATTGTCCATTTCGGTTTTGAGGACGCTCATTTAGCAATAAAACTTTCTATGGTCGCTTGATCATTGGCCAAGACATCGAATTTTTCTGTCCGTTCGAACAAGTCGGCCATGTGCGGCGGCAATTGCGGGTGAATGCCACTGGCAGCTTCCACGGCATCGGGGAATTTGGCCGGATGGGCGGTGGAGAGGACAATCATCGGCACCGCGCTTAAGCTGCTCTTTTGTGTTGCAACCGCGCAAGCAACGGCGGTGTGGGGGTCGATGAGTTTTTGCGAATGTTTCAATGTATCGGTGATGGTCTTTTTGACGGCATCTTCATCGGCGCGGCCTGATGAAAAGCTGTCTCGCAAAAGACCAAGCGATGCAGGTGGAATTTCAAACGAGCCGGATTGTTTAAGGCCCGACATCATGCGTACCACTTCATTGCCATCGCGGTTTGAGGTGTCGAACAGCAGACGTTCAAAATTGCTCGAAACCTGAATGTCCATAGATGGGGATGTGGTGGCGTGGACACCGGTTACTTCATAACGGCCGGTTTTAAGAGTGCGATCAAGAATATCGTTGGAGTTGGTGGCGATCACCAATTGGTCAATCGGCAGGCCCATTTGCTTAACAACATAGCCGGCAAAAATATCACCGAAATTGCCTGTTGGAACGGTAAAGCTGACGGGCCTGTCCGGGGCGCCAAGGGCGATGGCGGAGGTGACATAATAAACCGTCTGGGCCATGATACGGGCCCAGTTGATAGAGTTGACACCGGCCAGATTTTGCTCATCCCGAAACGCCTTATGGGCGAACATGGCCTTGACCAGATCCTGACAATCATCAAAATTTCCCTCAAGGGCGATGTTAAATACCCGGTCTGATCCTGTGGTGGTCATCTGGCGACGCTGGACGGCACTGACACGTTCATGGGGATGAAGGACAAAAACCCGTGTGCGCTGAGAATTTTTGAACGCTTCAATAGCGGCACCGCCGGTATCACCGGATGTGGCCGCAACAATGCTGGCAGAATTGCCCGAGCGCTCAAGCGCCCAATCCATCAGGCGGGCCAGCAATTGCATGGCAACATCTTTAAAGGCCAGTGTCGGGCCGTGGTAAAGCTCGAGCAACCACTGATTGGCATCAAGCTGGGAAAGCGGCACGACTGCACGATGAGAAAAGGAGGCATAGGCCTCATCAATCATCTGTTTGAAGGTTTCACGCGCCATAGCTCCTTCAACAAATGGCCACATCACTTCAAGGGCGATCTCGCAATAGGATTTGCCACGCAGGGAGCGCCATTTTTCTGTTGAAAATACCGGCCAGCTTTCAGGCACATAAAGCCCACCGTCATCGGCCAGTCCGGTGATAATGACATCTTCAAACCCCAGTTTCGGGGCACCTGCGCGTGTTGAGACATATTGCATTGTGTAGCCTTTTGATCAGATTACGATCATGCTCTTGTTTGAATGGGCTTGCTATAGCTGTTTTATCAATCAGCTTCAAGAAGAGAGGAGAGTGTTTTACTTCGCTCACGGCATATCCTCGCTTCGCTCGGGCCTGCGTTATGCTGGAAGCATGTCTCCGACATGACGGCGCGGCGCATAAGCGCCGGGCCGCAGTCACGGCCTTGAGTGGTTCCATGAAAACATGAAACACTCTTTAGTTTAGCCCCAATTCGCGTTGTTTGGCCTTGGTCAGTTTGGCGGCGATGATGGTGTGGGCCTGGGTGATGTAGGCTTTTATGTCTTCATCGCTCATGGCCTGATCATTTTCCAGTTGAATCCATTTGGCCCGGGCCAGATAGGGGCCAGGAACAATGCCTTCGCGTTCAATCAACATCATATAGGACGCATCAGAGCATTTAAAACCAATTTTCTGGTGATCTCCCTTGCCCCAATGCGAACAGATGGCAAAGATTTTTCCACCTACTTTCCAGACGGTTGCATTGCCCCACTGAATGACATTGGTGGTGGCTTTTAGAGATTGGCAGAATGTGTCAAACTCGTCTCTGGTCATGTTTTTGCCTGGTCGTTTCTTAGTCTGGTTTTTTGTTGGCGCGCAGGAAGATAACAAGCATGGCCAGCATGAAAACGGAAAGGGTAAACCAAGTTATAGCATATTGTAGATGATTGTCCGGCAGGTTGATCTCTACAGGAGCGATTTGTGGAGAAACACCTGCGCCGGGTTCGCCTTTTGGCTCTACCTGCACAAAAACCTGGGATATGACCGGCAATTGTCCGTCAGCGGATTTGCCAATGTCGGCCGGCAGTGATGCGGCAAGGGTTTTGCGGTCATACCAGTACCAGACATTTTTAACACTATCCGCATCTGGCATAAATAGAGCTATGCCTACCTCATGCAGACGGGTTATGCCGGTGATGGTAATGGTGTTTTCGGGCTTGCGGGCGTCTTTTCGGCTGGCCGGGTTTTTGTCCATTTCTGACACCCAGCCACGATCAACAAAGACCAAAAAGCCGCTGTCATCGAGAAACGGTGTAATGACCTGATAACCTTGGCCAGTCTTTTTAGGCGCATACATATAACGCTCAAGGTCGTGGCGGTAAGAGCCAGTCAGCTTGATCCGCAGCCAGTCAACGCCATAGCCATATTCAATTCCAGCAGCAATGTCATTGATCGAAACCGGTTTGGCTGTTACTGCCGCCTTGCTATGGGCGATCAACTGGCGTTTCCATTGCATTCTATGGATTTGCCAGGAGCCGAGTGCCAAAAGGCCGGCAATAATCAGCAGTGAAAATATTGTAAACGCTGTCCGGCGGGATTTAGTCATTGTCGATCTTACCGGGTGCTGCATCGGTTTTGTATTGCTGGTTGACCAATATGGCTTTGCCCGGTCGCAACAGCAAAAGCGGAAGACCAACCGCCAGCGGAATGGCGACAAGAGCATGGACCCAATAGGACGGATGATAGGTGAATTCGACCCATAGTACTCCAGCCATTGTCAGCGTTGAGGCAATGACCATGACAAACCATGTGGCACCGTCTCCGGCATCGGCAAATTTGAAATCCAGCTCGCAGGAGTTGCACTTATCGGCAATCTGCAAAAACCCGTCAAACAGAGAGCCGCGACCACAGCGCGGGCATTTTCCTTTTAGGCCGGTGGAAACGGATGACAGATCGGGATAATGGTTTTCATTGCTCATGAGATCTATATAGGCCTGTTTCAGACAAAAACAAACCGCGCCTTTTAGACAAAAGGGCGCGGTTCGAATTTGCTTGGTTTGTGATGTTAGTGCGTTACTACGCCCCATGAGCCCCATACATAGACGGCGGCAAACAGGAACAGCCAGACAACGTCAACAAAGTGCCAGTACCAGGCAGCGGCTTCAAAGCCAAAATGCTGCTCAGGGGTAAAGTGACCTTTAAGAGCACGGAACAGGCATACGATCAGGAAGATTGTCCCGACAATAACGTGGAAACCGTGGAAGCCTGTCGCCATGTAGAAAGTTGACGAATAGATGTTGCCGCCGTTTTCTGAACTAAAGGCAAAAGCTGCATGGCCATATTCATAAGCCTGAACAGCGGTAAAGATCATGCCAAGCGCGATGGTTAAAACCAAGCCCCAGATCAGACCTTTGCGGTCATTGTGTACCAGTGCATGGTGAGCCCATGTCACGGTGGTTCCTGAGGTCAACAGAATGATGGTGTTGAGCAATGGCAGGTGCCAGGGATCGAAAACCTGTGTGCCTTTTGGTGGCCATTGACCACCGGTTGCTTCAACCCGGGCTGCCTGAATAGCTTCGTCATAAAACAACGACGCATCAAAATAGGCCCAGAACCAGGCGACAAAGAACATCACTTCAGAGGCGATGAACAGGATCATGCCATAGCGCAGGTGCAATTGCACAACCTGAGTATGGTCGCCCTGATTGGCTTCCTTGATGATGTCTGACCACCACATGAACATGGTGTAAAGCACCCCGGCCAGACCGATAAGCATAATCCATGGTGCGCCATCGTGCATCCAGTTGATAGCGCCGATTGCCAAAACGAAGGCGGCAACCGAGCCAACCACGGGCCACGGACTCGGGTCTACCAGATGGTAATTGTGATTTGGTGCATGACTGTCTGCCATATTCCCCTTCTCCCTTTCTGCAAGAACCTGTCTTGGTTCTCTAAAACTTATAACTGTTATCTAATTTACTATTTTTACTTTGTCAGATGCGGTTGGTACCGGTGTTTGATTTGTCGAAACGCTGGTCGGTTTCTCATCATCCTTGTCCGCCTCATAAAAGGTATAAGACAGGGTGATGACTTTGAGTTTTTCCAGATCCTTGTTACTGACAATCTCCGGGTCGATAAAAAATGTCACCGGCATATCAACGCTTTCACCAGGTTTGAGGGTTTGCTCGGTAAAACAAAAACACTCAATCTTGTTAAAATATTTGCCGGCCAGTGGCGGCGTTACATTAAATACGGCGGTGCCGGTAATGGTTCGTTTCGAGGTGTTTTTGGCCCGATAAAAAGCCAATGCCTCTTCGCCGATTTTCAGGGTGATTTTGTGTTGAACCGGTTTGAAGTTCCAACTCAAACCCTGATTGACGTTGCCATCAAATTCCACATCTATTTTTTTATCAAGAATGGTCCTTGAAGGCCCCTCGGCAATTTGCGTTGTGCCGCCATATCCGGTGACCTGACAAAAAATCCGATAAAGCGGCACCGAGGCATAAGCCAGACCAACCATTGAAAGCGCCAGCCCGCCACAAAACAGGGCAACGCGCTTGTTACTGCTTTGAACAGAAGCGGCAGGTTTGGTTTTATCGGTTGAAGGATGCGACATGGGTATCAGGACGACCCCATGTTGACGCTAACACGAACCATTGTGGTGATCATGAACAACATTGAGAAGACAAACAGGGAAATGCCAATGGCCACATTTTTTTTGCGGCGGCTGGCGACTTCCTGCTCTGTCATTTTGCGATATTCCATTATAGCCTCTCTTTAACCGGTCAGACCGGTGAACGGTGTGATCTTCAAAGCCCATTCAGCTAAAAAACCGCTGAACAGGATAAAAAGATAAAAAATTGAAAATTTGAAAAGCTTTTTCGGGGCATCCCCTAAGGCTTCATCACTTTTTGCCGCATAAATTTTCCAGGCAAACCAGATGAAACCAGCATTCAAGACAATGGCAGTTCCTGTATAGAGCCAACCGGCGGCGCCAAGCAGTGCTGGAGCAAATGTGAACGGCACCAGAGCCAGCGTGTAAAACCAGATTTGACGACGGGTTTCAGCAATGCCTGAAACAACGGTCAGCATCGGCACGTTGGCGCGCTGATAGTCACCGGAACGGAACAGGCACAGGGCCCAGAAATGCGGCGGAGTCCACAAAAAAATGATCATGAACAATGATATTGAGACAAGGTCAACACCACCGGTCACCGCAGCCCAGCCAACCATTGGCGGAAAGGCACCCGATGCGCCACCGATAACAATGTTATAGGGGGTCGAGCGCTTGAGCCACATTGTGTAGACAACGGCATAAAAGAAAATTGTAAAGGCCAAAAGACCCGCAGCGAACCAGTTGACCAGCACACCAAGAGTAAATACCGAGCCCGCAGCCAGAACCAGGCCAAAGCCCAAGGCATCACCGGCGCGAATGGCACCTGAGGGAACAGGGCGCTTGGCGGTCCGCTTCATGACCGCATCAATATCGGCATCATACCACATGTTAAGGGCACCGGATGCTCCGGCACCGATGGCAATGGCCAAAAGCGCCATGGCCCCCATCCACGGATGGATATGACCGGGAGCTGTGACAATACCGACAAAGGCTGTAAAGATAACCAGAGACATGACGCGCGGTTTGAGCAGGGCAAAATAATCTGAAACCGAGCCTTCTCCATTAAGGCGTGGCAGGGATTGGCCTTCCAAATCCGAAATATCTGAATACGTATCTGTCATTTGTTTCTCAAACATTTTTTAAAATCATCCGGTCTGCAGTTTGTTGTTATTTCTGCAGACCGGTGTTGTTGCTACCAGAATTGACTTACTTGATAACCGGCAAGTCGTTGAACTGGTGGAAAGGCGGAGGTGAGGACAATGTCCATTCCAGCGTATCGGCTGAAGGTCCCCAAGGGTTATCGCCAGCAGGCCGTTTTTTCTTAAAGGCTTCAAACACACCAAAAAGGAAAACCAGAACAGCAGCCGATGACAAATAGGCACCATAGGAAGATATTGCATTCCAGCCGGCAAAGGCTTCAGGATAGTCGATATAACGACGTGGCATACCGGCAAGTCCGAGGAAATGCTGCGGGAAGAACACCAGGTTCACACCGATGAAGGCCATCCAGAAGTGAAGTCTGGCGATTGTCGGATTGTACATGTAACCGAACATTTTGGGGAACCAGAAATACCAGCCGGCAAAGACACCAAAGGTTGCCCCAAGTGACATGGTGTAATGGAAGTGGGCAACCACATAATAGGTATCATGTAAGGCACGGTCAGCACCGGCATTGGCCAGAACCACACCTGTTACACCACCAACGGTGAACAGGAAGATGAAGCCCAAAGCCCAAAGCATTGGGGTGCGCAGTTGAATTGAACCACCCCACATTGTTGCGATCCATGAGAAAATCTTAATGCCGGTTGGCACTGCGATCACCATGGTGGCGGCTGTAAAGTAGGCTTGTGTATCAACATCAAGACCAACGGTATACATGTGATGGGCCCAAACAATGAAACCAACAACACCAATTGCTGTCATGGCATAAGCCATACCCAGATAGCCAAAGATCGGTTTGCGTGAGAAGGTTGAAATAATATGCGAGATCAGGCCGAATGCCGGCAGGATCAGAACATAAACTTCAGGGTGGGCAAAGAACCAGAACAGATGCTGGAACAGGATCGGATCACCGCCACCTTCAGGGGCAAAGAACGATGTGCCAAAATTGCGGTCGGTCAGCAACATGGTGATGCCACCGGCAAGAACCGGCAAGGACAACAACAGCAGGAACACAGTGATCAGGATTGACCAGACAAACAACGGTGTTTTGTGCATGGTCATGCCAGGAGCGCGCATGTTGAAAATGGTGGTAATGAAGTTAATCGCACCAAGGATGGAAGAGGCACCTGCAACGTGCAATGCCAGAATGGCATAATCCATTGCCGGACCAGGCTGGCCTGAAGTTGACAATGGCGGATAAACCGTCCAGCCGCCACCAACGCCCATGGCGCCAGGAGGCCCCTCAACAAACATCGAGATAACCAGCAAACTAAGTGCCACCGGCAAAAGCCAGAAAGAAATGTTGTTCATGCGCGGAAAAGCCATGTCCGGTGCACCAATCATTAGCGGTACAAACCAGTTACCAAAGCCGCCGATCAGGGCAGGCATAACCATGAAAAACACCATGATCAGACCGTGAGCGGTGGTAAACACGTTAAACATGTGCTTGCCAGCGTCAATTGAAGAATCGGCATCAACGCCATAGACGATCTGGGCCAGTCCGTGGAAATATTGAATCCCCGGCTCTGCCAGTTCCAGCCTCATACCAAGCGACAGCAACCCTCCGACAATGCCGGAAAACATCGCAAACCACAAATACATCGTACCGATATCTTTGTGGTTGGTAGAGAACACATAACGTCTCCATCCGGTTGGGTGATGGTCGTGACCATCATGTTGTGCAGCAGCTTCTGCCATTTTTTCTTTCCCTCTAACTTTAAGGACATTAAAAAGACCGGTGATCGAAACCACCAGTGTCTAATTATATCAATTTTTACTTTTGAGTTTTGCGATTTTTCTGGTTGCGGTTTTCGCATCCATTTTCGCAATCAGGTTTTTAACAGCGGTATCAAGCCCGGCGGTTTTGGTTTCTTCCAGCCATTTTTTATAATCAGCCTCAGAAACCACCCGAACCTCAATCGGCATATAAGCATGGTCCTTGCCGCAAAGCTCTGAACACTGGCCATAATAGATGCCTTCTTTTTCGGCTTTGAACCAGATCTCATTCAACCGGCCGGGAACCGCATCGATTTTTGCACCAAATGATGGAATGGTCCAGGCATGCAAAACATCAGAAGCTGTGACAATCACCTTAACGACCGCATTTAACGGAACAACAACAGGCGTGTCGGCGGCCAACAAATACGGCTCGCCATCTTTAAGCTCATCCTTGGTCTTCATGACCGCATCAAAGCTGATAGCTTCACCTGCAGCATTTTTATGCTCGGGATATTCATAGCTCCAGTACCACTGGTTGCCAGTTGCCTTGATGGTCAGGTCCACCTCAGGAATGTCACGTTGCAGATAAAGCAACCTGAATGAGGGAATTGCGATTGCCACCAAAATCAAGATCGGCACCACAGTCCAGACGAATTCAAGCATTGTGTGATGGGTCGTTGTTGATGGCTCGGGATTGGCTTTTTCATTAAACCGCACCAGAACATAAATCATCAAGCCAAGCACAAACAAGGCGATCGGGATGATGATCCACAAAAGCAGCGTGTGAAACGAGGCAATTCCTTCTGCCGACGGTGAAGCCGCCTGCTGTAAATCCATCTGCCATGGCTCAGGACGCCCCAAACCGGCTGCCGCGACGGCTCCAGCGCCTGTCAGAGCTGTTAATAATACGGCTAAACTTGCCAAAAGGATACGCATGTTACCCCTTCCCTCCTAAATTCATTCATTATGAAAGCTGTTATCTAAGCACATTCGGCCCCTAAAACGGAACTTAATGTTGCGTTGATAACACAAACCTCCTCCAAACACCGGCATTATGAACAAGTCTTTATGCGACTTTTTAGCAAACACTCCGGCTCTTATCTCACATTTGAATCATACTTGCGTTGTTCTCGCAACGTATATATGCGCGGCAAAATTACACGCCCTCGCTTTTACGACGAAATTCTGCCGCATTCTTCACAAACAAAAGTGTGGAAAATATTAGAATCATCGCAAAATGAAAAAAATCATCTAAATTGACCAAAAGGTTGCGCTTGTCATTTGACAGCAGACTTCAAGCCTGTGATACGTCAGGGGCAAAAATATTATCTGTTCCAGGGACGAACAGTTTACTTTAAAAATGACGGAGATCACCGTGAAACAGATTTCAGATTACAAATTGGCTCAAACAGGCAGACTCTTTCTTTCTCTGCTGATTGCAGGTTGCTTTCTTAGTGTAGCTGGAGTTGGCATTCAAACCGACACTGCACAGGCACAAGAAAAGCAAAAACGCAAATTTGGCCCCGGCCAAAATGCCGCTCCCAAAGGAGTGCGCCCACAAAACCCTCGCCGGCGTCAACCTGCTCCAAAACAATCTCAACGGCCTACAACCAAAATTGTTTCCAAACATGGCAAATGGATTATCCAGTGCGATGTGGCAAAACCCGGCGCAAAGGGCAAACCAGCTTGCGCCCTCATCCAAACAGCGGTGAACAAAGACAACAAAAAAATCGGCCTGACATTCATTATAGCCCGCGGCAAACAGGGCAAGGAAGTTGCAACGATGATGCGGATCATGGCACCGATCAGCGTTTACCTGCCAACTGGTGTGGCGCTTGAAATTGATGGCGCTGCGGCTGGCCGTGTGCCTTTCACCCGCTGTCTGCCGCAAACCTGCATGGCTTTTGCTCAAGTGCGCAAAGAAACGCTAGGCAAAATGCTTAAAGGCTCAAAAGGCAAGTTTCTGATTTATGAAGCACCGGGCATCGGTATTCCGCTTGACCTTGACCTAAAAGGCTTTTCCGCTGCCCTTAAGGCGCTTGACAAGACACAAGAATGAGCGATCCGGTAATTGACAGCTCAATGGGTGATCTGTTTTTTGATAACAGCGAGCTTGACCGTAAACAGACAGAAGGTTTCGTTTCTGAAACCTTAAATGGTTGCGATGATGGCGAACTGTTTTTAGAGTTCACCCAATCTGAAACCTTGAGTTTTGATGATGGCCAGTTAAAGTCGGCCAATTTCAATACCCAACAGGGTTTTGGTTTGCGAGCGGTTGCCGGTGAAGCAACGGGCTTTGCCCATTCCAACGAATTGTCAGCGAATTCTCTTAAAAGAGCCGGTGACAGTGTGACAAGTGTGCGATCAGGCAAAGGCGGGGTGCAAAGCAGCCACCCGCCCGGCACCAATCGCAGTCTTTATACAGACCGTAATCCGGTTGATGCAGCGTGCTTTGAGGACAAGGTAAAGCTGATGCAGGATGCTGATGCCTATGCCCGGTCTCTGGATGACAATATCCGGCAGGTTTCTATTTCCTATGGTGGTGAGCTACAGGCGGTTGAAATTCTCCGCTCTGGTGGTTTCTCACGGGCTGAAAAGCGCCCGTTGATCCGCTTTAACGTTTCGATCGTGACCGGCAAGGGCGAGCGTCAGGAAGCCGGGTCTTATGGCTTTGGCGGACGCGGCACTTATGAAGAACTGATTTCACCAGACAAGTGGCAATTTGCAGTGCGCGAAGCCCTGAGGCAATCTGAGATCGCCATGCAATCTGTTCCCGCTCCTGCTGGCGAAATGGATGTGGTGCTTGGACCTGGTTGGCCGGGTATCTTGCTGCATGAAGCCATCGGCCATGGCCTTGAGGGAGACTTTAACCGCAAGGGCACCAGTGCATTTGCCGGCCTGATGGGTGAAAAAATTGCTGCCGATGGGGTTACGGTTGTCGATGACGGTACGCTGGAACACCGGCGCGGCAGTTTGAGCTTTGATGATGAAGGAACGCCAACGTCCTCAACCACCTTGATCGAAGATGGCCGCCTGACCGGCTTTATGCAGGATCGCCTGAATGCCCGGCTGATGGGTGTTGAGGCAACCGGTAACGGGCGGCGGCAATCTTTTGCCCATATGCCGATGCCGCGAATGACCAATACTTATATGCTCAATGGCGAGCGCGACCACGATGAAATTATCGCATCGGTCAAGAACGGCCTTTATGCGGTTTCCTTCGGGGGTGGTCAGGTTGATATCACCAGCGGGCAATTTGTGTTTTCCTGTACAGAGGCCTATCTGATTGAAGATGGCAAGATTACTGCACCTGTTAAAGGCGCAACGATTATCGGCAACGGGGCTGATGCCCTGACGCGGATTTCAATGATCGGCAATAATATGGAGCTTGATCCAGGTATAGGCACCTGTGGCAAGCAGGGCCAGGGCGTGCCGGTCGGGGTTGGCCAACCGACCCTGCGGCTCGACAGAATAACCGTTGGCGGCACAGCAGCATAGAAAGCTTTTGAGAACAGGATGGCGACAGATGGAGCACAGGCACGGTTTGTCACCGGCTCGATTTCACGCCATGTGATTGTCATGACCCTGACCGGTGCCATCGGCTTGATGGCGTTGTTTCTGGTTGATTTTGCCGATCTATATTTTCTGTCCCTTTTGGGCGAAACCGAAATAACTGCGGCCATCGGTTTTGCCGGCATGATTGCCTTTACCAGCTTATCGGTCAGCATTGGCATCGGCATTGCCGGAGCAGCGCTGGTGGCGCAAAGTCTGGGGGCAGGCAACCGGGCGGTAGCCAAGCGCTATGCGACCAACAATCTGGTCTTTGCCTTTGTCGGGCCATTGCTGGTGGCCATCATCATTTTTTCGTTTTCGCCTAATATTCTAACCTTTATGGGAGCCAAGGGCACAACCCTTGACCATGGCGTTCTTTATCTGAAAACCGTGGCGCTTGGGTTTCCGCTGCTGGGGGCTTCGCTTGCTTGCAGTTTTATCTTACGGGCGATTGGTGATGCCCGCCGGGCGATGTATGTGACGTTGATTGCCGCCGTTGGCAATGGCATACTTGATCCATTGTTTATTTTCGGCTTCGACCTTTCCATTCAAGGTGCGGCTCTGGCCACAATTTGCGCCAATCTGGCATCATTTCTGGTGGCTTTTTATAGTGTCAGCAGGATCCACAGTTTTTTTGTTGCCTTTAATGTCGAGCACTTTCTCGCTGATTTTCGTGCTATCTGGCGCATTGCTTTTCCAGCAACCTTGACACAATTGGCAACACCTTTTGCCATTGGCTATCTGACCGTGGCAGCGGCGGCCTTTGGTGATGAAGTGGTTGCCGGCACTGCCATTATCAATCGTCTTGTGCCGGTAGCCTTTGGCATTATCTTCTCGCTTTCAGGGGCGGTGGGGCCGATCATCGGGCAAAACTACGGGGCGAAAAACTATGCCCGCCTGCGCGAAACACTCAACAAGGCCATGGCATTCAATGTCGCCTATACTATCTTTGTCACTGCCGTTTTGTGGCTTTTGCGCAATGATGTTCCCGGCTGGTTTCTGGCCAAGGGAGATACGGCAAAGCTTGTCACCCTGTTTTGTACCTATCTGGCTTTTTCATGGATGTTTGCCGGGATGCAATATGTGGCTCAGGCGTCCTTTAACAACCTTGGCAAAGCCCATTGGTCTATGATGTTCAACTGGGGCAAGGCCACCATTGGCACCATTCCATTTATTTTTGTTGCCGCCAAGCTGTGGGGCTATAATGGGATTATGATCGGATATGCGGCTGGAACAGTGGTATTTGGCTGTATAGCTACTATATCTGTATATGCCTATGTAAATGCATTGGCTAAACCGGGAGACGAACATGGAACTCATTGATCTTTTACAACAGGCCCAAAGCGGTAACGCTTATGAGGCCATCGGCAAACAGTTCGGGCTGGATGAAACCCAGACCGCAGCGGCTGTTCAGCAACTGGCCCCGGTCATTGCAGCAGGATTGCGTCGCAATATGTCACAATCGCCAGATAATGTCGTTTCGCTGGTTCAAGCCCTGCAAAAGGGCAACCACGAGCAGTACCTTGATAATTCAGATGCAGTGCAATTTGGTAATGTCGCCAATGACGGCAATGCTATTCTTGGCCATATTTTCGGCTCGAAAGATGTCAGCCGCGAGGTTGCCATGCGGGCTGCCGGTTCAAGCGGAATTGGTGCCTCGATCATGAAAAAATTGCTGCCTGTTATCGCCAGTATGGTGATCGGTTCGCTAACCAAAAAGATGACCGGCGGTGCGTCGGCTCCTGCCCCTGCCCCGCGTGGTGGTGGTGGTCTGGGTGATATACTTGGCCAGGTACTTGGCGGTGGACGTGGTGGCTCAAGCGGTGGTGGTTTGGGTGACATTTTAGGTCAGGTGCTCGGTGGCGGGCGAAAAAGACAACGTCGCCAACCACAATCTGGTAGCACAGGCGGACTTGATGATTTGTTGAAAGACATGCTTGGTGGCGGCTCACGAACCAAAAAAACCTCTCGCCCGTCTCGTAATGAGGACGTTATTGGCAAGTCGCGATCAACACTAGACGACTTTTTGGGCGGCGGTTCATCCACCGGCAATGCGGCTGATGATCTGCTGGGTTCGGTTGAGGAACATTTGAGAAGGCTTTGATATCTCTCACGGCGTATCCTCGCTACGCTCGGGCCTGCGAGGCGCGGCGCTATTAAGCGCCGGGGCCGCAATGGCCCAGTCGGCGGTTATGACCGCCTCCACTCGAGTTTATATAGCTCACGCTGTCGCCCTTCGGGCTGCGCTCCGCGGGGCGGCGCATTAGCGCCGGGGCCTCAATGGCCCAGTCGGCGGTTATGACCGCCTCCACTGCGGATTCTTAAGTTCTTTTTGAAACTGTGACGGACGAGCGCCAGTGAGGACTAAGCGCGACTGCGCTTCGGCCGGTCAGGCCGCCCTCTCGGAGGCCGAACGCTTTAGCGTTCGAATAGCCGTGAGAGAAATAAACAGCCAATTAAACCCAAATCTATAAACCCAAACCTAATTTACTTCTCGCGCTTGACCTTTGCATTCTGCTCACCTAATCCCTCAATCCCCAGACGCATGGTATCGCCGGCTTTTAAGAACAACTGTGGTTTTTTACCGGCGCCGACACCGGCAGGGGTGCCGGTGCAGACGATGTCGCCGGGCATCAGGGTCATGAATTTTGAGATGTAGGACACCAAATGGGTGATGGCGAAAATCATGGTTTTGGTGGTGCCGTCCTGCATGCG
>Ga0316189_10003414_pt1 | contig 15429 bp, 12 predicted proteins | sample LowCovwburrow_MG_FD_204930 | JGI IMG/M metagenome (GOLD analysis project Ga0316189, IMG submission 204930) | Coastal sediment microbial communities from Maine, United States - Lowes Cove worm burrow | ecosystem: Environmental > Aquatic > Marine > Coastal > Sediment | place: USA: Maine... | reverse complement strand
TGCTATATAACCTCTTATGACAGACCGTGACCCATTTGATCTTTCCGACCCAGACGACGCTCCGCCCAAGCCCGTTCGTTCCACCGCCTATTTGGATGGTTTGAACGAAAGCCAGAGCGAAGCCGTCAAAGCCGTGGATGGCCCCGTGTTGGTGTTGGCGGGGGCCGGCACCGGCAAAACTCGTGTGTTGACCACGCGGTTGGGTCACATCTTGATGCAAGGTCACGCTCATCCCGGGGAAGTTCTCGCGGTGACGTTTACCAACAAGGCCGCCCGGGAAATGCAAGAGCGCGTGGGCACCATGTTGGGCACGTCCGTTGAAGGTTGGTGGGTTGGCACGTTCCACGCCTTGGCCACACGGATTTTGCGACGTCAGGCCGAAGCTGTGGGCTTGAAATCAAATTTCACAATTTTAGATGCCGACGATCAGGTGCGTTTGATCAAGCAAATCTTGGATGCGCGCGATATTGATCCCAAGGAATTTAAGCCCCGCACGTTTTCGACCGTGATCCAGCGGTGGAAAGATCAGGTCTTGCTGCCGGATAAAGTCCCATCATCACAAGCCATCGATCAATTGGGCGGGCATGCCATCGAAGTTTATGAGGATTATCAAAAAGAACTGATACGTCTGAACGCGGCAGATTTTGGCGATCTTTTGATGCTGTGTGTCAAGTTGTTCCAAGATGACCCCGAGACCCTCAAATACTATCAAAATCGTTTCCGTTATATCTTGGTCGATGAGTATCAAGACACGAACGTCGCCCAATACCTGTGGCTGCGCATGTTGGCCCAAACCCATAAAAACATCTGTTGTGTGGGCGATGACGATCAATCCATCTATTCATGGCGCGGTGCCGAGGTCGGCAATATCTTGCGTTTTGAAACAGATTTCCCCGGTGCCAAGGTCGTGCGTCTGGAACAGAACTATCGTTCCACTCCGCACATCTTAGGGGCCGCCTCGGGCTTGATTGCCAAGAACGAAGGACGGCTTGGCAAGACCTTGTGGACGGACTTAAACGAGGGCGAAAAGGTTCAAGTTCACGGCGTGTGGGACAGCGTTGAAGAAGCCCGCTGGGTCGGTGGTGAAATCGAAGTGCATCAAATGCGCGGCGAAGGCCTCAACACCATGGCGATTTTGGTGCGGACTTCGGCGCAAACCCGTGAATTTGAAGAACGCTTGATTACATTGGGACTGCCTTACCAAGTGATCGGCGGCCTGCGGTTTTATGAACGCCAGGAAATCCGTGATGCGGTGGCGTACCTGCGGGTCATTGCCCAACCTGACGATGACTTAGCATTTGGGCGCATCGCCAATCTGCCGAGACGCGGTCTTGGGGATGTTGTTATGCAGACGATTCATGTGCATGCGCGCACACGCAACATTTCAATGACGGCGGCGATCGCAGAGCTTTTGGAAACAGATGAGTTAAAAGCGCGGCCAAAGAAAATCCTAAGCGACTTGTTGGCACTGTTTGACAGCTGGAGAGAGGCCACAGACAAACTCAGCCCTGCGGATTTGATGAAGGATGTTTTAAAAGAGTCCGGCTACAAAGAAATGTGGAAGCTTGATAAGTCCATAGCGGCACCGGGGCGTGTTGAAAACTTAGATGAACTTGTGGTGGGCCTCAGTGAATTTGAAAACCTAAGCACTTTTCTTGAGCACGTCTCGCTGGTCATGGACAATGAAGACAAACGGGATGTGGCAAAGGTCACCATCATGACCTTGCACGGGGCCAAGGGCTTGGAATTTGACACCATCTTCTTGCCCGGCTGGGAAGAAGGTCTGTTTCCGCACCAGCGTGCGCTTGATGAAACGGGCGAAAAAGGCTTGGAAGAAGAACGCCGCCTTGCTTATGTCGGTCTCACCCGCGCGCGTAAAAAGGCAACCGTCACCTTCGCCGCGAACCGTCGGATCTTTGGGCAATGGCAATCATCTTTACCGTCTCGATTCATTGATGAATTGCCCTTAGATCATGTTGAACGTGCGGGAGATTTGGGTGTCTCAGGCGGGGGATTCGCCGAAGAATCCTCAACCTTTATGCCCTCAAGCGGCGGTGTGGGTTATGGCGCAGGATGGAAACGTGCGGCGAAAAAGAAGCCGCGTGATGAAATCGTGTATTCCACCAAAGGCGTCAGCAACGATGGCCTAGAGGTCGGACAACGTGTCTTCCACCAAAAGTTTGGCTATGGCCGTATCCGTTCTTTGGACGGTGATAAACTCGACATTGATTTCGAAAAAGCAGGCTATAAAAAAGTCATGTCCAGCTTTGTCGAAACGACATAAGGCAAAATAATGAATGATCAAACCGTCCTCTGGCAATTGTCTTTAGAGATTGCCGACGAACATGTTCCGGCTTTTGAAGTCGCGATTGAGCCCTTTGTTGAATCGTTGATGTGGACCGTGGATGAAGACGTGCGCGGAATGCAGCAGATGGAAGGCTTCGTTACGGTTCGTCCTGATCTTGCTGTGGTGCAAAGTGCCATTCGCGTGGTGGCAGAGCGGTTGGGTGTGGATGTTCCCGAAGTTATATTAGAAGAAATGGCACCGCGCGATTGGGTGGTCGAAAACTTAAAAGACTTCCCGCCCATCGATGAAGGCCGGTTTTTTATTCACGCGTCACACATCGAAGAACGTCCTCTTTTGGGGCGTATTCCCATGCGCATTGACCCGGGTGCGGCTTTTGGTACGGGCACCCATGCCACGACGTCGGGGTGTTTGTCGGCAATTGAAAAGCTGGGCCGCAAGCACCAATTCAAGCGTCCCTTGGATGTGGGTTCCGGCTCGGGTATTTTGGCGATTGCCATGGCGAAACTTTGGCGCATCCAAATCTTGGGAACAGATATAGACCCCGTTGCTGTGCGGGTCGCTAAGCGTAATGCCCAGCTCAACCGTGTGGCCAACCTGTTGGATTTTCGGGCGGGTCCGGGCTTTTCCCCGATCCCAAACTCGGACCGTTTTGATTTGATTGCAGCAAATATTTTGGCTCGCCCCTTAACCCAGATTGCGCCGGATTTAGCGCGTCATTTGCTGTCTGGGGGATATGTGGTGTTATCGGGCTTGATTGAACGTGATGAACGCTTTGTCGTGGGGGCCTATATGGCGCAAGGCCTGAAACTTGAAAGCCGTCATGTGCGCGATGGTTGGCTAACGCTGGTTATGAAAAAGCGTTAGCCCCCTCAACCCGATTTTCGGTGATTGTATTCCGACGGCGTGAAGCGCGCGCCCGAACCGCTAAGACGTTTCTTGCGGGGCTTTTCTTCGCTCATGGCGACCTCGCCTTTATGGGCCATGGATGTCAAAGTTTCGGCTTGGCGTTTCTTTTGGTGATGCATTTCGGTGGTCATGCGATCAACCTTGAGAACCTTGCTTTCAAGTTCTTCAATGCGCATTTTTGATCTGAAGACTTCGGCCTCGAGTTTGACTTGGTTTTGGCTCGAACGACGTGTGAACTCGCTGACGAGAAAAATCGCCAGCAAGCCAAGAAAAAAACCAAGAATGCCAAATACCTGTGTCATGTTGATCTAAATGTAAATTGGAAGGTTTAAAAAAAGCCTAAGCACTTGGTTCAATGATGATTTTTATGACCACATGAAACAAGCCAGTGAAGCACTTCCCGCCAAAACGCCCAGCCCAATGTTTTTTCGGCTCATGAAGAACACGATCAAACCGACAACCGTGGATGCGATGCGAACCCAGTCAGGGGTCTCGGTTAAGGCCCCAATGGGCAAAATAATCATGCGGACAATGAGGCCCGCCATAAGCGCATAGGTGACGCAGGTGATCCATTCGACAATTTCATCACCAGCTTGAAGACGCCCAGACAGCAATGTCCCCAATCCCCGCGAAGCATAGGTGGCTATGGCGGCAAAGGTGATGACCAATATGGGGCTGTAAGGGAGGCTATCCATCGGCCCCTCGTTTCGTTTTGACGCAATGACCCAAAGCCCACGCGAGTGTGCCGCCCACAAGTCCGGTGATGATGAGGGTCCAGTCGGGTGTAAGCATGAATGTCAGCGGCCCGATGATGGCCCCTAGAATAAGCGCAAAAATGCGCCCTGGATCTTCTAAGTCCATCAAAAACAACAGCACAAAATAGAGTGGATTTAAAAAGATGAAGGCCAAAGTGATTGGTGTCGGCACACTGCCGGAAAGCATATATCCGGTTGCTGCGAAAAAGGGAGACCCGCAATACAGCAAAAGCCCAAACCCCGCTAAAAAGGGGAGCTTTTGGTCTTGGCGCAGGTCTGGTAAGCGCCGCATGGTGCCGACCCAACTGGTTGCGGCAATAATCATCGCCACGGCGTAATAGACCCATTTTGGCGTGCCCGAATTTCGAACTTGGGGCAAGAGAGCCGCCACCATGGGCAACAGGCGGGCATTGATCAGGCCGACGGCCAAAACGATCGCCAGCAGGGGGGCGCCACTTGAAGCCATTTCCGCCATGGCAATTTGTCCGGGAAGAGCCCACGTCGAAAGCGTCGAATACAAGGCCAGCCAAATCGACCAGTTGATATCTTTGATCATGGAGCCAAAGCCCAAAAAACTGGCCCCCATGATCAGCATCGGCACCCCCGCCGCTTCGCGCACCCCGCCCCAAAAGGCAGATTTAACGGTTGGGTATTTGGGGGTGAACGGATTTGTCATGATTAAGGCTAGCCCAGCTCATCATTTAAGCAAACCATTTTGAAAATCCATGGAGACTTAGGCCGGAATGCTTTACTGTCTGTCAAAGCGTAAAAAAAAGGGGGCGTTTGTGGACGGCATTATCGATATCAATCAAATTAGCCAATTTGTTCAAGACTTCATTGTCTGGGGGCAAACGCACGTCTTGGTGATCCCCAATTTGGTGCAGATTTTTGTCATTGTGCTCGCGTATCTGTTGGCGCGGGGCTCACATAAGTGGCTGCAATCCATTCTGGCTAAAGTCTTAGACGGCAGTTGGGGTGGCGATTGGGTTAAACGCTATCGCGTCCAAATTGATCAGATCTTTGTGCCGTTGGTGATGCCGATGACCTGGCTCATGTTTGTGGGCACCGCACAATTGGCCGCGCGCCAACTTCAATGGCCCGGCGCTATTTTTGGCGTTGGTGTCAGCTTGCTCACCGCTTGGGTGGTGATCCGATTGGTCTTGAACTTTATCGTCGATCCGTGGTGGTCGCGTGCAGTGGCTGTAACTGTATGGGCAGTGGCGGCGTTGGATATCGTTGGGCTCTTAGACCCAACGCTCGCCTTTATGGATGTGTTAGCCCTGAATCTCGGGGATTTCAGGCTTTCCTTGTTGGGTGTTGCCAAAGCATTCGTGGCCTTGGTGGTGTTCCTTTGGATTGCCAACTCGGCCGCTCGACTGGTCGAAAATCGCTTAAAGTCGCTTACGCACCTCACGCCGTCCCTGCAAGTTTTATTTGGTAAATTGGCGCGCGTGACCTTTATCGCCATCGCTATTTTGGTCGCAATTACGTCCGTTGGCATTGACCTGACAGCCTTAACCGTCTTTTCCGGTGCTTTGGGTTTGGGCATTGGTTTGGGCCTACAAAAGGTCGTGGCCAACTTGTTTAGTGGCGTGATCTTGCTGTTAGATCGTTCGGTCAAACCCGGAGATGTCATTGCCATAAACCAGACATACGGCTGGATCAACACCATTGGTGCGCGGTATGTGTCTGTGGTGACCCGCGATGGTATCGAACATTTGATCCCCAATGAAGAACTGATCAATCTTCCGGTGGAAAACTGGTCCCATTCGGATCGTAAAGTTCGTCAACGCTTACCGTTTGGCGTGTCTTATGAAACCGATTTACACAAAGCCATCGAAGTTGCCATCGAAGCCGCGTCGAGTTTTGATCGCATTTTATCTAACCCGAAGCCCCAATGCTTGGTCAAAAGCTATGGGGAAAGTCAGGTGGATTTAGAATTGCGGGTGTGGATTGAAGATGCCGAAGAAGGCGTATCCAACATCAAAAGTGCGATCTATCTGAAAGTTTGGGATCTCTATAAAGAACACGACATAAGCTTCCCTTATGCCCAACGCGACATTCATGTGCGCGGCCCTGTTAAGGTCGAAATCGAGTCTTAAAGTCGGCGTTTTACCACTTCGGCAATTTCTGCATCGGTGAGCTTAACCGGATTGGTCAGCATGCTTGAGCCCCGGCTGTTCGCAACAATGGCCGGGATATCCGCTTCTTTAATGCCGAATTTTGACAGGCGCGGAAGCTCTAGGCGTTCGGTCCAGTCCTTTAAGTGTCGGACCAAAGTCTCCAAAGCCTCATTGCCATTGATCTTGCCCCCAGCCAACAATTGTCCGGCCCGTGCATAGTTTGAAAGGGCTGGGCTGTCGGGAACCCGTTCGATTAAGGCTTGAATATTGATGTCTGTCGCTTCGCCAACCAAAGTCCCACAAACGACGCCATGGGGAACGGGAAAGAGCGACCCTAACGGTTGAGCCAGACCATGAACACTGCCCAGCCCTGTTTGAGCCAAGCAAATGCCGCTCATCAACGAGGCGTAAGCCATGTGTGTGCGGGCATCGCGGGCGCGTTCGGTATCATCGCCTTCGCCGCCGGACCCGTCAATGGGTGCCGCCAGCCACATGTCCCAAAAGCCTTGGTTGAAGTGATCCAATCCAGACCATGCTAGGGCTTCTGTCATGGGGTTTGAACGCAATGACACAACACTTTCCAACAACTGCGTAAAGGCGTCCATACCATTGGCCGCAGTGATGGTTTTTGGACACGTGATCAACAGGTCAGGATCAACAATTGCCGAACGGGCCATCAAGGTGTCGTCGCGAAATGATTTTTTAAAGCCGTTGGCTCCGTGACGACTGAGCACCGCATTTTTGGTGGCCTCGCTGCCGGTTCCCGCCGTCGTGGGGACGGCGATAAAGGGTGTGGTCGGGCCAGTGTAAGGCCGTTCGGGTCCAACACCTTCTAGGTGGTCCATGACTGAGTTTTGAGGTTTCAACAAACCCGCGATGGCTTTCGCACCATCCAAGGCGCTGCCGCCGCCGATTCCCAAGACGACGTCAAACGTCTTGTCTTTGTATTGAGCCACGGCTTTGTCCACAAGTTCCGGCGATGGTTCGCCTGAAATGGAAAAGAGTGTGTGGTTGATCTCATTTTCTTTGAGTTGAGTTTCTAATGTTGCCCAAGCTTTAGACTTTAAAAAAGACTTTTCCCCCGTCACGACCAAGACATTTCGCCCAAAACATAAGATTTCATCGCTGACTTGGGCAAAAACGCCAGAGCCAACCGAGAGCTTGGGCAGGGCTGAAATGGTGAAGGTCATGACGTTTGATCTCTTTGTTGATGTTGGGAGGGTTATACCATATTCCCAGCTGTGCGTTTCGTCACTTTTTACCTTTTGTAAATGGGCTATGATCACTGAATGAAAATGTGTCTTGCGAGCTTGGGATTGATTGCGATTGTGGGGTTAAGCCCATTTTCCGCTTGGGCCTCTGTCTGTCAAGCCCCGTCACCGCCTCGCGTTCAGGTGCTGGTGCTTGATCCACAGCCGGTCATTTCAACGTCAAAAAGCTTAAAGCAAATTAATGCCTCGGCGATCGGGCATGGCTTGGTGCAAAAAGGGAAAATGGCAATGGGAACAACAGAAAGTGAGACCCAATCTGACATGAATATTCAATTTGCGTGGCAAGAACGACGTGCGGGCTCGAAAGTTGTCACATGTGTGAGCGTGCAAAGCATGAAGGTTCGCTTTGGTCACAGCAAGCTATTGGTCAGTCTGCCCAGAGAATACGGGCGTGGAACGTGTCAGTACAAAGTTGTGCATCGCCATGAAATGGCGCATGTCGAGGTCAATCGCGGGGCCGTGCGCAAATATGCTGCGATTTTAAGGTCTGAAATCATCCAAGATTTACAGCGTGCGGGCATACAGCAAACCAGCACGATGAGCCGCGGTACGAAATTCTTTGAAAAACGTCTAAGGGCGGTCATGAATGACGTGACCGGGCGATTTAATCAAGAAATTAAGGTTTTACATGGTAGAATTGATGCACCTAATAGCGCTTACGCTGCTCAGGGGGCGTGTCGGTCGTGGTAAAGGTCAAGATGTCATTATGTACATGGTTTTTTTGTATGGAAAGTGCGGGGATAAATAAGGCATAATATCTCTCGAAATATGGAGGTTCAAATGGAAGGGTCGTTTAAAAATACGTCTACGGATGCAAACGCAGAAGCGTATACATCCATTTCTTGGTCTGGTGCTCATGATACGCACCAAGGCAGTGCCCTTGCGTTGCCCGCCGGCGAAAACTTCCTCGCCGCAGATTTTTCCAGATCCGGAACCGATCTTTTGATTGAAACGCCGTCTGGCGGACAGTTTGTTGTTGCAGGTTATTTTACATTTTCGGCTCCTCCCGCTTTAGAAACGGTTGACGGAGCAATTTTGAATGCCGATTTGGTGGTTCAATTGGCGGGGCCTCTGGCTCCGGGTATGACAGCCCAGGCGGCGGATCCGACGTTAAGCAATTTAGGCGAACCCATCGGTCAAATTAATGAAAGCGAAGGGACCGTTTTTGTCACCCATGCCGATGGTGTGCAAGCCACATTGTCTGTAGGCGATTCCATTTATCAAGGTGATGTCTTAGAAACCGGACCGAAATCCAACGCTGGCGTTGTTTTTGCGGATGATACCATTTTCACGTTGAGTGAAGACGGTCGCATGGTCATGGATGAAATGGTTTATGACCCGGGCGCTCCCGAAGACGGCATCTTTAATGCTCAGGTTGTGCAAGGCGTATTCTCGTTTGTCAGTGGTAAAGTGGCAAAAACGTCACCCGATGGCATGATGATTGCGACCCCCACCAACACCATTGGTATTCGCGGCTCCACGGTGTTGGGTGAAGCGGCTCCGGAAGGGGCTGCCAACAAAATTACCCTGATCAATGACGTGAATGGAAACGTCGGTGAATTGGTCATTACCAATGGTGCAGGAACCATGGTTTTGAACCAAGCCGGGGCCTCAACAACGGTATTTAGTGCCTCAGCCCCACCCACGCCATTTGTAATTATGTCGCCACAAGCTATTCAACAAAGCTATGGTTCGACGTTGACGAATTTGGTGAAGTCCGTGGCGCAAAAAGCCCAAGCCGACACCAAAGAAATGGCACGTCAATCTCAAAAAGCTGATCAAGAGGCCGAGCAGGCTCAGGAAGAAGCCGCAAAAGCCGAAGAAGAAGCTGTTCAAGCCGATCAAGAGGCTCAACAAGCCGAAGCCGATGCTCAAGCTTCAGCTGCCGAAGCCGATGCTGTAAAAGCCGAGGCCGAAGCCATCGCCGCCGAAGCCGAAGCTATGAAATCCGCCGCCCAAGCTGAGGGCGATGTGGAAATGGCCGCCAAGGCTGCCGAATTAGAAGCTCAAGCCGCTGAGATGGAAGCTCAAGCTGCTGAAGCCGAGGCTCAGGCCGAAGCTCAAGCCCAAGTTGCTGCCCAAGCCCAAGCCCAAGCCGAAGCTCAGGCTGTCGAAGCTCAGGCTCAAGCCGATATTGCTGTTCAGGCCGAACAGCAAGCGGTTGAGGCTCAAGTTCAAGCCGAACAACAAGCTCAATACAGCACTATGGCGGAAAGTGCCGCCGTGACCCAAGAACAGGTTTTTACTCAATTTGTGGAAACGGGCACTGTCGATCCAAACATGGTGGTCGGTGCGGCGGCAATAGAGGTGATCCAAACAGCAACTATTGCGGAAGCCCAAGCGCAAGAGCAAGCCCAAGCGGATGCCGTTGACGCCGCCGCTCAAGCTGCAGCTGATCAAGTTATAGCTCAAGGGGGAACCCAAGAAGAAGCCGCTGCGGCTGGATTTGCTGCGGCAAAGGAACAGGCCATTGCCGATGGGGCGACACCCGAAGAAATCGCCGCTGCTGAACAGGCCTATAACGACGCGATTGCCGCAGGCATGTCGCCCGAAGAAGCCATGCAGGCTGCGGGTGCTGCGGCGGGACAATTGGCTCAAGATCAACAATTTGTTGATGGGCAGGCTCCAGTTGATGGGCAAATGGCATTGAATGCTAATCAGGCCGGAGATCTTCCTCAAGACCCGAATGCGCCTGTTCAAGACCCAAACGCTCCACATGATCCAAACATGGACCCCAATGCTCAGATGTCTCCTCAAGAGGCCGACGCGCTGGCTCAAGCGGCGTATGACGAAGCCATCGCGGCGGGGATGTCTCCCGCAGAGGCAGACCTTGCTGTTCAAGCCCAGTTCGCATCTATGGCAAACACGGTTATTGGTGATCCTATCGGTGGGCCAGCTCCCGGCACGGTCATGGCAGATGGTACTGTCGTTCCGGGTGGGCCGGGAATTTTTGGTCCGAATACTGGACAGACTCCGGGTACCGTCATGGGCGACGGTACAGTGCTTCCGGGCGGTTTGGGTGATTATGGCAATCCGGGTGACTTTAACATGGGTGGGTTCGGCATGGATCCCTACGGCATGGGTGGCATGGACCCTTATGGCATGGGTGGCATGGATATGTTCGGCATGGGTGGTTTTGGCATGGACCCTATGATGGGGATGTATGACATGTTTGGTCCTGACCCCATGATGGGGATGTATGACATGTACGGCATGGACCCTATGATGGGCATGAACGACATTTATGACCCGTTCGGATATGACCCGATGATGGGTGCGGATGTCTTCTATGATCCTTATGCGGGTGGCGATCAGTATGTCACGAATGAATTCGCGTTAACCGTATTTGCGGGTTCAGTCGGCGAGACTCTCTATGGGGATGGTGCTAATACAAACTTCCTCTTTTCTTACGGACAGATCAGCGGCAGTTATTTTGTTAATGACCAGGGTGGGAATAACCAAATATCGTTTTCAAATCTTAACGATGTAAAGCTTAAGGTTACGGTATCGGCAACGGACAGTTTGTCTGGAAACATTCAACTTTGGAGCGGATTTACGGCTTCAGAAGCAAATACAACGGTCGCAACTGTACAATTTAACAATATATCACAGTACATGTTGGCGGATGGCGTTCCTCCTGATCTGGCCTCGAATACGTTTCAGAATTTTCAAAGTACGGACATCTTGGTTTTCCCATCTCTTGGCATAAATGAGGTGGGCTATGTTATCGCGGGAACCAGTGGTGCCGATGCCATCACGGTTTCTGGAACAGAAAACCATCTTGTGTTTGGTAAGGGCGATGGGGATACGTTCACGATTACCAATACAGGAAACATAATTGCTATTGGTGGAATTACGACTACGGATAATATCGATGATGGTTCCGGCGGTGGGACTTCAGGCGACCTTGTGCCAGATGCAGGACTTAATGTCTTTTCCTATAGCACTATTGGCGAAAGCCTCAATGTAAACTTGTTTGGTGGTGGGTACGCTGGCGGTGAAGCAACGGTCAGCGGGAAAACGACGACTACTCTGCATCATGATTTGTGGGATGTTTCTTCATTTATTGCGTCTGACCATGCCACCGGTGATACGATTTCCATTAATGGTGGCTATTACAATACCGTTAATGCAGGTGCGGGCGGTGATACAGTCAATGTTGAAGTAAGTCTTTTATCCAAGCCAACAACATTTGATGGCGGTGCTGACGCAGATACAATTGTCGTTAAGGCTTTCAATGGCGGCACTTGGGATTTGAGCACAACCACCGCCACGATATCTAACTTTGAAACGTACACTGTGGATCTTAGTTCTTCTGCTTCGGGTGTAACCATGACTGGTTTTGCCGCTGCGCACTCAATGACCGGAAGCAACTTTGACGATAACCTAACGGGCGGTGCGAACGTTGACACCATCAGTGGCGGTTCGGGGGCAGATGTCCTTGTCGGAGGCGGAGGCGCAGATCAATTAAGCGGAGGGAATGGCGCCGATATTTTCTCTTATACGGCAACCACTCAGGGGACAGATACGATCTCTGATTTTGTCTCTGGAACGGATAAATTCAACTTCCTTACATCGGCATTTAATGGTGCAAATGTATCGGGTACGCTTAATACATTGAATTTTGTGTCGGGCGCGGGTGCAGTGGCCCTCGATACGGATGATTACTTTTATTATGATTCTACGGCTAAAACGCTCTCATATGATCTTAACGGGAGCACAAACGGAGCTGCAGATGCGGTCGTGATTGCTGGTTTTGCAACAGATGTTGGATTGCAGGCTACGGATATTGTAATTGTATGATTTTATTTAACGAAACTGTTTTTTTGAATGCACATCGTAAGGTGCAGTTCAAAAAAACTTACGATTTGTTAGACTTTTCGGGCTTATAAGTGTATATGAGATTTTAAATTTAGAGTTCTTAATCAAGAGCTTGGGGTTATTGGGGTTATCGTGTCTATTCAATTAAAACTCAGAACTGTGTTATTAAGCAGTGTTTTGAGCCTGTGCGTTGCAGGTTCTGCCCAGGCTGCAGGTCTTTCTGAAACACTTTCCGAACTTCTTGTGACGCATGAGCGTATCAAAGCGGCTCAGGCCGATGTCGATGCGGCGCGTTCAAATTACAGCGTTGCCGAAGGCGGGTATTTCCCAACAATCAGTCTGACGGCAAATCTTGGTAATGAAAATATTTACACGCAAAACCCTGAGAGTACGGCGACCGAAACGTCGATGGCCCAGCGTGAGGTGGATTTAAGTCTATCGCAAACGCTTTGGGACTTTGGCGCGACTGCGGCAACCGTGAGCGGCGCCGGATTGGCGATCAATCAGGCCGAAGTTGCTCTTGTTCTGGCGCAACAAAGCCTTTTGCTTGAGGCTTTGACGGCTCAGTTGAATTTGGCAAGTGCCTCTCGGGTTCTTGCCTATCAAAAGGAAAGTGAAAGCAGCATCAAACGTCAAACGGAACTCGAAAATGCTCGAGTACAACGAGGATCGGGTTTTTCAACGGATGTCTTGCAAGCGAAAACCCAATTGGCGGGGGCTCAGGCTGCGCGGGTTCGTGCAGATGGTGCGCTGCGCCAAGCGGTAAACCGTTATCGGGCCATTTACAATGAAGTGCCAACGGATTTTGCCACTCTTGAACTTCCAAATGTTCCTGATTCCATGATTCCGGATGATGAAGACGTTATTGTAAAGACAGCTTTGGAAAATAACCCACAGGTAAGAACATCTACGATTTTGGCCGAAATTGCCAATACCGAAATTGATCGCAGCTTTGCCAGCGGTTATCGCCCCGTTATCGCCGCCAGTGCCGATCAAAAATACAAACGCGATGTTGGCGGAACGATGGGGATCAAGAACGAAACCTTGGTTAAAGTTGAATTGACCTATGATTTTAACATGGGATTGACGGCGTCTAGCACTTTGGAGGCCTCTAAATCAGGTCATGCCGCAGCAAACAGTCGTTTAAAAGATGCCCGTGATCAAATTGAAGAACAGGCGCGTAACGCTTGGCAGAACTTGCAAACAGCTCGCGATAACGCAGAATTTTTGAACAATCAAGCGAATATCTCGGCAGAATTCTTGGAACTTGCGCGCAAAGAACGTACCCTTGGTCAGCGTTCCCTTATTGACGTGTTGTCTGGCGAAACCTCGCTGATTAATGCGCAAGCCGCAGCAGATCGTGCAATGACAGATGTTGCCATTGCAAAATTAACGGTTCTTAACGTGATGGGGCAATTAGACCTTTCCGTGTTACAGTAATATTTGACGGGAACAAGGCCCCGGCACTGTCAAACGGAGCATCGGCGTGAACGAACTTTTCCGACGTCTTAAAGCATACCCCCTTGTAACGCTAGAGTTGCTTGGCGCGTCTTTATTTGCCAACGTTTTGGCACTTGCTTCGTCGTTATTTGTTATCCAAGTTTTAAATCGTTACGTCGCCCATGGCGTAGATTCCAGCCTGATGACGTTGGTTGCTGGCGTATTGATTGCCATTGGCTTTGAATTTGCTTTTCGCCAGATCCGCTTAACGTTGGCCGATACATTATCAAAACCGTTTGATCGAATATATGCGGCCCGGGCCTTTGATATTTTAACGTGCGCGCGCGGGGATGCCTTGGGGCAACTTTCAACTGGGCAAAAACGCGAAGCCGCATCTGCTCCCGATGCCATTCAACAAGCCTATAGCGCCCCGAATATGGCCGCATATTTAGACTTACCATTTTCCATTGTCTTTTTGGGGGCACTGTTATTGCTGAGTGCGCCACTGGCTATAATTGCTTTGGTGTTTTCAATCATTGTCATCGTTTTCGGCATCATGAACTACAAAGCGATGCAAGGGCCAACGCAGTCCATGCAAGGGCATTTAGCGGATCGTCAAAGCTTGTTAGATTCCGCATTAAGTGATCCCGATACGGTTCGCGCCTTTACAGCACAAAACTTTTTACGCAAGCGGTGGACCCGTGTGTTGGATGCTATGGAAAGTGTCCGTACCATCATCGCCAAACGCCAAGGCACCCAACAAAACACAATTGGGGGCATTCAAGCCTTATTGTCCACGATGATCATCGCCGTTGGCGCAATGATGGTGGTGGCCGGTGATCTTGATGTCGGGTTGTTAATTGGTGCAAATATACTGGCCGCGCGGACTTTGGGGCCAATTATTCGCATAACTCAATCGGTTGGGGCGATTGCCAAAGCGACGACAGCGACACAAGTCGTTGAGAACTTTGCCCGTCTGCCGATTGAACCCCAAGATGGATCGGCCTTAGGCCTATATAAAGGTGCCGTTGCTTTTAAGGATTTGGGATTTGCCTACCCAGGGCAGCCAACGCCCTTGTTTGAATCTGTTAACTTAAAGATCGAACCCGGCGCTTTGTTTGTTGTTACAGGTGCCAACAGTATGGGGAAGACCTCTTTGGCCCGCCTGATGGCAGGGCTCCTTCAACCCTCTCGAGGCCAAATTTTAGTTGATGGCGTAGACTTAGCTCAGGTGGCACCTGAATGGTGGCGTCGCCAGATCATATATTTGCCACAAGAACCCAGCTTCATTAATGGCACAGTTCGCGACAACATTATGGCTTTCAACCCGAACCTTGATGAGTCGGGTTTGAACAGGGTCATTCGCGAAGCTGGCCTAGAAAGTTATTTTGCTCAAACGCAGCAAGGATTTGATACACGTCTCATCGCGGGTGGACGTGATCTGTCTTTGGGTATTCGCCGACGTTTGGCTTTGGCTCGGGCGCTGGCCACCGAGGGGCAGTTGGTTATTTTGGATGAGCCAACAGAAGGCCTAGATGCCGAAGGTGCTGCTCAAATATCAAAAATAATGAATACGTTGAACCGAAAGGGATGTACCATAATCGCCCTTTCCCATGATCCAAATATCATCCAAGGTGCCCCGCATATTTTGGACTTAAACGTAAAGCCAGTCCCAAGAGTTTTGACCGCAAATGCCGCAAATGCCACAAAGCCAAAGGCCAATGTGAAGGAAACAAGCTAGATGCCTCCCAATCCCACATTGAAAATTGAGACAAAAACGCACGTTTTTTTGATTGCCCTCATTG
>Ga0316189_10003413_pt1 | contig 15429 bp, 12 predicted proteins | sample LowCovwburrow_MG_FD_204930 | JGI IMG/M metagenome (GOLD analysis project Ga0316189, IMG submission 204930) | Coastal sediment microbial communities from Maine, United States - Lowes Cove worm burrow | ecosystem: Environmental > Aquatic > Marine > Coastal > Sediment | place: USA: Maine... | reverse complement strand
CGGCAGGGTGATATCTGGAAGAAAGGATCAACAGGTACGCAGATTCGATACGCTTTATACTGTTCCCGTGAATGATGAGGAAACAGGGCCTGCGCCCAACCCGGAACGTCTGCCCCGGACCACCTGGCGCCAGCTGTTGAGGACGACCGAAGGGCGTATCTTGTTGCTGGGTATCGCTGTCACGTTTGCCGGCCCGGTCGTCATGGGAATGGTGGCCTTTGGTTCGCCGGAAACCTTGCACATGATCGGCGTCATGAGCTTTACCAACATCGTCTTTGGCCGGGCCGTGTCCATGTCCATCGGTTATGCCGGCGGTTACGGTCACGCGCTCGTGGTGCCGGTGAATATGTGGGTCGAGAGCGTGCTGGTATTGTTGTTTTATCCGCTGTTCGTTTTCAGCATACGCAGTTTGGTCGTGTTTCCCGGCCTGAAGCGATTTCTTGAACGTACGCATGAGGCTGCCGATCGCCATCATGACAAGGTGAGCCGTTACGGCATCGTCGGGCTGTTTATCTTCGTCTGGTTCCCTTTCTGGATGACTGGACCGGTGGTGGGCGCGGCGATCGGTTACCTGCTTGGTTTTTCAGCCTGGCTGACGGTATCGATTGTGCTCGCCGGCACTTACATCGCTATGTCAGCCTGGGGCTGGCTGTTGTCCGGTCTTCATACCCGCGCTGCTATCTTCGGTCCCTGGGCCCCGGCACTGATTGTGGGTATTTTTATGCTGATTGTCCTTGCCGGCTACTGGCTAAACAGGCGGAGGAAGAAAAGGGCGGGCGGAGGGATCAAAAAATAATCCCTCCGTCCTCTGATTACGTCAACTTCCCGGGTAGACCGGTCCCCGGGAAGCTGTAATGACAGGTGTTGTTACTCTTCCTTCATTTTTTCCTCGATGGCTTCCTTTGCGTCCCCGGCCTGTTCTGCAACATCGGCAGCTGTTTCGTCAATCGCTTTGCCTGCTTTTTCAGCGGGCCCTTCCTTTTCGCAGGCTGATAGTCCAATAGCCAGCAGGCCTGACAGTATTGCGCTTAATATTCCATGGTGCAGTTTCATTGTTTATTTCCTCAGAATTCCTTTTACGAGGTTGTATTGTAACGGGTCCTTGCCGTATACACCTATGTTGCCAAACGGCGACGGTCGGGTGATGGTTTGAGCTAGCGATATGTAACAGGTTTGAACGAATGTCGTAATATATAATCAAAACGATCGGGTTGGGAATTTATAAGATGGCGAATATTCTAATTGCGGGTTGTGGCGATATCGGTAATCGTTTGGGTGTGAACCTCGCGGCTGACGGCCATAAAGTCTGGGGCCTGAAACGTAATACCGCTACCCTGGCGTCGCAGATACAGCCGTTGCCCGGCGATCTGCAACGTCCGGACAACCTGAACCTGCCGCAGGAACAGTTCGATTATGTTTTTTACTCCGCGGCGGCTGACGCATACAGCGAGGCGCACTACCGGGCCGCCTACGTCGACGGTGTCGCCAATCTGCTCACGGCGCTTGCCGCCGCCGGGCAACAGCCACGGCGTATACTGCTGGTCTCCAGCACCTCGGTCTACCCCCAGAAGCAGGGCGAGTGGGTGGACGAGGATTCGCCTGCCGCACCGACGGGATTTTCCGGCCGCTTTATCCGTGAAGGTGAGGAGTTGCTATGGAACGGGCCTTATCCCGCCACCGTAGTCCGGTTCGGTGGCATCTACGGCCCCGGCCGCACACGCCTGATCGACAGTGTGCGCGACGGAACTGCCCGTTGTGTGCAGGGTGTTTACAGCAACCGCATCCATAGCCAGGATTGCGCCCGTGCGCTGCAGCATCTGATGGCGCTGGATGAACCGGAGCTGCTGTATCTCGGGGTGGACGACGATCCGGCGTTGTCGTGCGACGTGATGCGCTGGCTGGCGGAACGCCTGGATGTGGCCGGGCCGCAGGTAGTGGCGCACCGCGACGACGCGCAAAAGCGGCAACCCGGCAATAAACGCTGCCGCAATACCCGCCTGCACGCGAGCGGGTTCGAGTTCCTGTATCCGGGCTATCAGCAAGGCTACACAGCAATACTCGAGGGATCGAATTAAAAGGGGTCAGTACCCTTTTCCCTTTTTCCACTATTAATTTATAAAGGCAATGACCATGCTTGAGAAAAACCAGACCGCACCTGCATTCAGTACACCAAACCAGCATGATGAAATGATCAGTTTGTCTGATTACAAGGGCAGCAAAAACGTTGTTTTGTATTTTTACCCGAAAGATGACACACCCGGCTGTACCATCGAAGCGAATCAGTTTACAGAACTGGCCAGTGAGTTTGCCAAAGCGGATACCGTGGTGCTTGGGGTGAGTAAAGACTCGTGTGAAAGTCACCAGGCCTTTATCGATAAATTTGGACTTAAGGTGGATTTGTTGGCCGATACCTCGGGTGAACTCTGTGATGCCTACGGAGTATGGCAGGAAAAAGAAAAAAACGGCATGAAGAAAATGGGCATCGTCCGTTCGACCTTTGTTATCGATAAAGAAGGTGAACTGATCGATGCGATTTATGGTGTTACTGCAGATGGTCATGCTCAGGAAATGTTGGCGAAGGTTAAAGGGCTCTGAATTAACTTGTTAAGAGGGTACTGCCCCCTTTTACTGATTAAAGGGTACGGACCCCTTTTACTGTTGGCCTCGGGTCAGGCTTTGGCCGGGTATGGCCGATGGGCAGCAAGTCAGTCAACCGAGCCAGCAGGATTTGGCGAAATCTCGCAATAATCAGGGCAAAGTGGCGGGACGAATAGTGACTTGAAGAGGGTGAATTAAACGTGGAGGGTGTTTATCTTTCCTGCACAGGTAAATGCTATATCTATATGATATACATAATAATAATATATCCCTCAAGTCGTTTCTATCACTTCTTCCGGTGTGAGCCGGACAGTTTAACCCGTTTTTCGGGCTCTAAACGCCCGGATGTCTACCAGTCTCTATTAACTTCGTCAGGTTTTGTCCGATAAGCTAGAGATCATGTATCTATTTAATTATTAAATATTATTTTGCTGTCAGGATGACATTATGAATATCTATAACGCTGGTCGAGATTTGTTTACAGCCGTAATGATGTTGCTCATGTCGGCTTCTCTGCTCGCCATGTCCGGCTGTGAAAATAAAAAAGTAACCGAAACCAAAACCATCGGGGTTGTTTTGTTCGGTGATTCTCGTCAGCCCCAGGTCGACGGATTCATGAATGGCTTGTCCCGACTGGGATACAAACCCGATGAATCGATCAAGTATGTAATGCGAAATGCAAAGAACAAGCGGCCGGAACTGAACATGCTGGTTCAGGAATTGATTGATCAGGACGTGGACCTGCTTGTTGCCGCCGGTGGTCTTGAAGCCGACACAATGAAGAAAATGCTTGGGGGTAAAAAAATCCCGGTAATTGTGCTTTATGTGAATGCGATTACGGAAAGAGGTTTGGTGAAAAGCCGTCGCGAGCCTGGTTGGGAGGTAACCGGTATTGATAACCTCAACGCGGAGTTATCGGGTAAGCGGGTTGAGCTGATGCAGGATCTCTTGCCGGATATGAAAAAAATCCTGATTCTGTATTACGAGAAAATTCCACCTTCACGTATTGGCGTGGCCAAAGCCAGAGAAATAGCGGAACAAAGTAATATTGAAATTGATGCTCGAGCAGTATCCAGTCGAGATGAAATAAAGCAAACAATGGAAAGTCTTGAGCCAGGTGAAGTCGATGCAATGCTCACAGTGCCGACTGCGCCAATCGATAATGCATTGAAGGATGTTATTTTGCCAAATGTTAATCGCTTGAAGCTTCCATTAATGACCCACTCACGGCCGTTGGCGGAAAAAGGAGCGTTAGCCAGTTATGGCGCCCACTTTTATGATATGGGCGCTCAGGCAGCCCGGCTGGCTGACAAGGTTCTCAAAGGCGTTGACGCAAGCGGAATTCCGTTTGAAACACCCAAGAAAGTTATTTACACAATGAACGAAGAAGTTAAGGATGCATTGGGTGTCCAGATAACAGACGTTGTACGCATTCAGGTTGATGAATATATTAAGACTGATAAATGAGCATATTCTCTGTTAAAAGTCCAAGACGTATTGCCAACAAGATTATCTTGTTGGTTTTGGCGTTGGTGCTTTTCTCAATTGTGCTGTGGGGCTCTCTTATCTATATCGGGTCGAGAGACGAGCTGATCAAGACAAAAACTGATCAGTTGAATGAAATAGCCTTTAATACATCAAATGAAATAGGAAAGTTTTTCATTCCGATATTCGTAGAAGCAGACGTGATTTCTTCGGTGATAGCTTCAGACCCGAACAGCCAGAGTACTCTTGCCCCTAAATTATTAAATTCGTTCATAAGCAATCGTTCAGAGATTGAAGAGGCCAGTATAGTCGATCACCAGGGGCAGGAAGAAAACCGGGTTTCCCGTATGATTGGGGTCGGCAGGAACGAAGTACGAAGTTTTACCGGTGATGCCGTGATAGAAAATGCCCTTTTGGGCGAGCGAAGTATCAGTCGCGTCATGTTTTCAGAATATCTGGAGCCGATGGTAAGTTTCGCTACACCCATAAAGTCTGACAATGGGCCAGGGAAGGTGATTCGGGTAGTTATTAACCTGAAATGGCTGTGGGACACTGTTCAATCGCTGCAGATTGAACAAAGCGGTTATGTTTACATTATAGATGAATCATTGAAACTGGTGGCCCATCCGGACCCCAGTCTTGTGCTGTCGGGCACGCATTTGCAGGGCTCAACAGTTTCTCAAATGCTTTCCAGTGAAGACCGGCAGGCAGAGCTGGAGATCTACAGGAATTTTGACGGGAATACGGTCGCCGGGGTTGGCTACTTTGATCCGGTTCACCGTTGGTGGATTATTGTAGAACAACCGGTCGATGAAGCGCTGGCTCCGTTGAATCGTTTGATAAACCGTTTTGTTATGGCGTTTGTTCTGGCGATAATTTTGACCGTGTTTATAGTGGTCTACTTTTCCAAGAAGATGATGCGTCCGCTGGAAAGCCTGGAAAGTGCCATTGACCGATTGACTAATGGTGACCGGAAAGTTCAGGTAAATGTGCCTACAGATACTGAGCTGTCTTCATTATCAGAAGCATTTAACGAGATGGCTGTCAATCTTGACGAAAAGTCCGATAAGCTGGAGTACCAGGCATACCATGACGAATTGACAGGGTTGCCGAACAGAAAACGACTGTTCAAGTACATTGAAAGTACGCTGAAGAGATACAGAAAAACCACAAAACCATTTTCATTGTTATTACTTGATCTCGACAGGTTCAAGGAAATTAATGATTCTTTGGGTCATAAGTGTGGTGATCTTCTGCTCAAGGAACTGAGCGAGAGATTGTTAAGTGTATTGTCTGAAGATGACCTGGTGGCCCGTTTGGGCGGAGATGAATTTGCAGTCGTTCTTAAAAATGCAGATACGGTAGACAAGGCAAGCTTGATCGCTGTAAAGATCAGGGCTGTTATACAGGAGCATTTTGAACTGGAAGGTATGAGGCTGTTGATCGACGGCAGTGTCGGTATTGCGATGTATCCAGCGCACGGTGACAGTAGCAACATTCTTATGCGACGGGCCGATGTTGCGATGTACTATGCAAAAAAAACCGGGTCTGGTGTCGCGGTATATGATGAAAGCTATGACATCAATAGTGAGCAAAGACTGGCCTTGATTAGTGGGTTGCCCAGGGCTATAGAAGAAAATGAACTGGTCCTGCACTACCAGCCCAAGGTCCGTGTGAGAGACAGGAAGGTGACGGGCGTGGAGGCGCTGGTACGTTGGGATCATCCCGAGCATGGTTTATTGCCGCCAGACCAGTTTATACCCATAGTAGAGCTCGGTGATTCCATTATTGCATTGACAAACTGGGTGGTTAACAAGGCATTCAGTGACTGCCGTAAATGGCAGGAACAGGGTATTGATATCGACATCGCTGTTAACGTTTCAACGCTGAATATACAGGATGAGGAGTTTGTTACGCATCTGAGTGCAGCAATTCTGGAGCATCGTATCGATCCCGGAAAGATCGAGCTTGAAATCACTGAAAGCGTCATCATGGCAGATACAAGCAGAGCGCTAAAAACGATTAATGCTCTCGATTCAATGGGCATCAGAATATCCATCGATGATTTTGGTACGGGATACTCTTCGCTGGCCTATCTGAAAAAGATACCGGTTAATGAGCTGAAGATTGACAAGTCATTTGTCATGGATATGGAGCAAGATGAAAATGATGCTGTTATTGTAAGATCAACAATCGATTTGGCGCACAATCTCGGTTTAAAAGTACTGGCCGAAGGTGTAGAGACTGAAGGGGCATTGAATCTTCTTGATGTGCTCGGCTGTGATTCGGCCCAGGGGTTTCATATCAGCAGGCCTGTTCCTGAAAGTGTATTACTTGCCTGGATGCAGGATTGGCAAGGAAAGAATGACTCGCATGTCAATATCCACGATGAAAGTGCGCCAGATCAATTGATTCTTGTATCGAAAAGAAAATCAGGACAGTAAAGAAAATCTTGCGCAGTCCAGTTTGGCTGTAGGATCGGTCTTAAGACCCTGATTGCTGCAGGTACTCAACACCTTCCAGTCTTTTTATTCTCCTGTCGCCACCGGTTTTCAGGTAATCAGTTCCTTTCACTCTCCTGTCGCCACTGTATTTAAGGTGCAGCCTGCGTTTATCTCTCCTGTCGCCAGTCGATATGATATTGCCGGCTGTATCGATTCGCCTGGCTCTCCTGTCGCCACCATATTTCGGTTGTTCATGATCGTTGATATCAGTGGCGCTTTTCAAGAAGCCGGCAATATCGGGGTTGAGCCGAACCAGATTGTCCAGTTTGCTCCGCGCGGTTTCCTTGAACAAAAAGCGAATTTTTACGCCTTTATTTGCGTGGGTTGTCAGCCACTTGAAGTCCATTATTTCGTTGGCGTGCAAGTGTGCGTTTCTGGCATCCAGAATAACTTCCCGTATGTCTGGGTTAAAGGCTTCGTTAAAATAGCGTGAAATTTGACTGCATGAGTGGCACAGGATCGTGCCTTCCATCGAGATCACCAGTGTTTTACCGTTTTCAATCCTGGATGTCAGGTGTACCTTTGAAACTTCGATGATGTTAATGATAAAGGTTGCCAGAATTGCAAAGCTCACAGCTGTGTAAATATCGACAACAACTACCAGAAACGCGGTGCTGAAGAATATTGCCGCGGTTTTCCTGGTGCTGCGCAGGTAGCGTTTCATAATGCCGAGATTAACCATGCTTAACCCGCTTAAAAACAGCAGGCCACCGAGAATTGACAACGGGATGTAGGCGATCACAAAGTCCAGAAATACCACCAGTATGACGGTAAAGGCCGCCGAGTAGAGCAAGGCGCGTGAACCTGAGCCCAGTTCTTTTTTTGCGACACTTTTATTGATTGAATTGGCGACCGGGGCGCCATGAAGAAACGACAGGACTATGTGTTGTATGCCCTGGGAGAATATATCCCGCAGCGGGTTCATCACTTCATCGTCCGCTCTGATCGCCTTGGCCACAGTAATAGCCTGTAAAGTGCTGATAATGGCGATAACAAACGCGGGTGCAATAAAGTTTGCCGCGATAGGCAAACTGGCCTGCCTGAAGTCGGGCAAACTCGTCGACAGGTTCAGGTTTATCCAGCCGACCCGTTCAATATGAAACGAGTAATACGATTCCAGTACCAGTAATGCGACGATACCGACGGTCAACGCTCCAATGATGTTGTAGCGTTTGTATTTGCTCCTGCGTATGAGTAATCCTGTACCTATCGTGATACATCCAAGGATCAACGCAAAATAGCTGCCTTCTCCTGCGAAGCTGCCAATACCCAGGCTGACTACATCAAATACCAGCCATTGTTGATATGACAGTTGCGGCAGGCCGAGCACCATGTAAAGAGTTGCCAGTACAAATATGATACCGATGCCTAACACCAGGCCTTCGATGAGTTCCTGGTTGAAATAGTCCGTAATGTGATATTTGGCGAATACAATACAAAATAGTAATTGCCAGATACCAACCATTAAGGCCAGGGAGGCGACATAGCCGATGTACAGGTCGCCCATTTGCGGAGCAAAAGGCGTAACCGCCACGGCTATTAAAATGGATGTTGCTGAATTGGGTCCGCCGACGGCATAACGTGAAGCGTTCAGAAAATGGCCGATGATGGCGCATATGATACTCGCATTAATCATCATTACCGGTGGGATGCCGGCCAGGAAGGCAAAGCCAATGCTCATGGGCAGGTTAATCAGTGCCATGACGAAGCCGGGAAATACATTCCTTGAAATCTCAGCGTGACTAAAGGGCATTATAGATTTCCCCCTTTGGTTTTTTCCTTAAACCAAAGTTCCATAACCGTGTTTCCCAGGTAAGTATAAAAAACCGATAAGTTGCTGGCGCCAGGTGCGGCCGGTCGTGTTTGAACGCTGATAAATTCGGCGATATCCAGCGCCTCCTGTGGCGAGAGCAACGGGTTTTCGTGAGTTGCGCCGGGAGGCATATTATTCAACAGGAAGGAGGCCAGGCGACTGGAATAAGACAATGTCGCAGTATGTACAAACGCTTCGCCGCCATTGATCGGTGGAGGCGTAAACGCGGGTATAGCATCATAACGGTCGGTGCCATAGCCTGCCGGGCCGTGACATATCTGGCATTTCTCTGCGTACGATTTCTGGCCGGCTATAATACTGGCATGCCGGGCGGCGGTTCCGCGAACATTCTGAATGCCACGACTGTCTCTGTTTTGCCCTATATGCAGCCCGTTCTTTTCAGCGATCCATGCCATATACAAGGTAAGCAGCTTGTAATATTCCGAATTGGAGCCATAGAGTATTTCGTTAATAGAGTGTGCATAACAACGCGCCACGCGCATTCTATTGGTGTAAATAATGTTGTTCGAGGAATATACGCCTGGATAATTTACTACGGCGTCGCCGATATGAACCGCATATTCCTTGCTTCCACCTTCCATGTGGCATGACGAGCAGTTCATTTCGGTTTTCCAGAAACCGTATCCGGTTGGCCGGTTATTGGTGGTATTGGTGAAAATGTTACAGCCTTTTACTATATAGGGCGCGATATCACCCTTGGGCCTGCCAAGTTTCTCAAATACCCTCATGCAGGTATATGACGTATTCAGATCGGCTAATTGTTCGTCAGAAAGTTCAATACCATCGTCGGGCTCGACATCGAACACGCGTTTTTCCTGTCTCGCCTTTTCATAGGCATAGACCATGATTTCGGTAATTCTTACTTCATTGTAAAAGGGTTTTGTGCCGCCATAGCGGTTTACGAATTCATACTGAACCGCCTTTTCGAAATCAATAATCCTGCCTGTATCTTTATCAAGTCTTGGAAACTTTACCCACAATGCGCCAAGAGAATCGGCTTTTGCGCCAGGCTTGTCGTTATGGCAATCAATACAGTTTTTAATAACTTCGCTGTTATTACCGGGCTGTAGATTGTTAGGCCTGGTGAATTGAACAAGATTGTCATTTGCTGAGTGATAAACGTGTTGCGTGCCATTCCATAGCATTTCTTCATAGTGGCCGGATCTTGCCATAGGGCCGATATCCAGCCTGCAGGCTTCACAATCCGGAGATACACCCGGCTGATAATCTACCCCATGTACCAAAAAAACAACGACAAGAATGACTGCCATCACCAGTACACTGACGACGTCGGATATTTTTAATTTATAAGCTAATTTCAATTTCATAAGGCCCCCATCAGTTATGAGAGGGCAAAGGCTTTTTCAGGCCTCGCTTCAGAAAGATTTTTCGGGGAACTAAACGGGCGGCAAAAACCGGTTGCGGCGAATGTACCCGGATGAACGTTAAATGTTTTCAGGATAAATTTGGCCATTTCTATATGGCCCGGCCCAGCGCACGCATGTTTCCCACCAAATAGTTACGATTCTCAGCGATCCCTGCAACGTGTCTTGTTTTTGTAGCTCAATCGTAAATGCTTTTTCTGCCTAAGTCTAAATAAATGGTGATTGGGTGCAGAACACAGATTTTACTAAATCCAACGATGACGGTCCGTCCTGATTTATTCGATTTATTTAACGCCATTTACACAGGTCTGTCTGGCTGGGGATCGAATTCCGGGCTGGCAACTACGGCTGGTCACAGGGCGGGGAGTTGTATGTCGGTCACTGTCCCAGGCCTTTACAGATCAGAGAGTGGTGATAAAAGTGGTCAGTACCCGTTAAATAAGGGCACTGACCACTTTGGAATCCAGAGTGTTACGATTGCTTCAGAACGCTTTCGAGTACGATACCCTGAGCTCCTCTCTTGCCGATTTTCGGCATAAACATGGGTACTTCCTGTTTATATTGCCTGTACTCTGGCAGTGCATTTTCCAGGTCTTTCTCTTCCAGTCTCGTGCCGACGAAGATATAAGCTGTGCACAGCAGGGCAAATACCAGGTGCGCAACAGTCATGGTTGGCGCTGCCCACAGGCCAATCATGAGGCCGACGTACAGGGGGTGGCGCATGTGGCGATACAGCCAGGGGGTTTTGAATTCGAGTTGCGTGTAGGGTTTGCCGCGAAAATACAGCCATACCTGGCGCAGGCCGAACAAGTCGAAGTGATTGATCTGGAATGAGGCTAAAAACAGGATTCCCCAACCGATGGCAAACAGGCCGTACAGGATACCGATCGCCACCGGGGCCGTTACCTGCCAGAGCACGCCACCCAATGGTTGCCAGAAATACACGATGCCACCCAGCATTAGCGTGGATGCCAGTACATAGGTGCTGCGTTCAGCCGGTTCTGGGATAATTTTTGCCCATGCGCGCTTGAAAGCAGGTCTTGCCATGATGCTGTGTTGCAGGGCAAAGGCGGTAAGCAGGCCGATGTTTATTAACAAGGCAAGGCTGAGATCACTGTCGCCGATCGAGTCCAGTGACGGCGTTACCATGATGTTGCCAATGAACATAATTGCGTAATTGAATACGCCGAAAAACAGCAGGTAGGCAAGTACGCCATAGCCAAGTGTGAGTGTTCTTTTAAACATGATTGGTTCTCCTGTACTGGTGAATGGTGGTGTTGCCTGAAAGGGTGCTGTCTATGCGCCTGTATAGGCGAGGTCGCTCATGATTTGTACGAATAGTTGTTTCAGTTCGCCTGTGTTTTGGTAAATATATTTGATGATTTTCATAATGATGCCTTTTCCCTGTTGTTAGATGCCCACCAGCGATGCGTTGAATCCGAGGCGGGTCAGTTTGTTCAGGATGGCGAGGGCACGTGTCTGGCCGGCGTTATAAACCACCATGATGAAACGGGGTCTGGTCTGGTTCTGGTCAAACTTGATGACACCCTTAATGCGTTTTACCTGGTTGGCAACTTCTTCAAACTGCATCTGGCTTAGCGGGTTCCGGGTGTGAATGATCACGTCGGTTGCTGTGTGGTTCATGCGGTTGCTCCTGTTTGCTGGTTTCTCTGCTGCTCGGGCAGCCGTGCTGCCTGATGTGAGAAGCCTAGGGAACAGCGGGCTTTGAAAATACTCTCGATTGTGTAGTATCCAACTACATAAAATGGAGTAACCCACTACACTAAAAAATTAACCGGGTTTCACGCACCGGAGGAGGGCATAGATATGGAATATGGTCAGTTCTGCCCCATTGCCAAAGCGACTGAAATTCTTGGTGAAAAATGGACTATTCTGATTTTGCGCGAACTGATTATGGGGGGCAGGCGCTTCAACGAGCTGCAGCGCGGGCTGAGCCTGATATCCCCGACGCTATTATCGAAACGCCTCGATTCACTGGCGCAACACGGCTTGGTGCTGAAGAAAAAAATCCCCGGCCAGAAGGGGCATGAGTATTTCCCCACGGAATCCTGCCAGGAGCTGTTACCGATTATCCGCTCCATGGGCGAATGGGGCATGCGCTGGGCGCGCTCCAATCTTTCAGAAGACGACTATGATGTCGAGTTATTGATGCTGTACCTGAAACGCAGCATCGTGCCGCAAAAACTGGTCGGCGACGAGACTGTCATCCGCTTCAAGTTCACGGACATCGATGAGTTTCCGGACTGGTGGCTGGTCGTTACGGGGGATGAGCTGGATCTTTGTGTGAATGATCCCGGCAAGGAAGTCGACGTTTATTTTACCTCCAGCGTGAAAACCATGGCGGATATCTGGATGGGGGAAAACACTTACCGTAAGGCCATGGGCAGGGGTACTTTAACCGTGGTCGGCAACAAGGCGCTGACACGCAACATCACTTCCTGGATGGCCAATAGCATCTTCGCGGACCTGCCGCCGGCGCATGAAATATAAAAGTTCATATGCCATTTAAGGGTACTGACCCCTTTATTCTTATTTTAAAAAAAGAGGGCTGTAGAAGCCCTCTTTTCGATACAGCGGTATGTTGCCCGGGTTTATCTGGCAGGTGCCTGCTGGGGTACGCGATACGGCGCCTCACCACCATAAGGGCCCTGGGGACCACCGTAGGGACCCTGAGCGCCATAAGGAGCGCCACCACCATAGGGAGCTGCACCATAAGGAGCGCCGCCGCCATAAGGAGCGCCACCATAAGGAGCGCCATAACCCGGGTAGCCGCCGTAGTAGGCGTTATTTCCGCCACCGTATCCGCGGCCGTCGCCACGACCGTATCCACGGCCCTGACCGCGACCACTGCCGCTGAAGTTCATACCGAAATCGCCGTCGCCGAGCATGTCACCCATGCCATCGCCGAAGCCACTTCCATAGCCGTTATTGTTTCCGCCATTATTCCAGGGGCCCCATGCACTGGCTGAACCAGATGCTGCGACAAGGCCAAGGGCGGCAACTATCGTTGTAAGTTTATTCATGATCTCTCTCCGGAGGATACTTCCAGGTAATATGTCACATCATTGTTGATGCAGAGCGTCGTTAAGACATGGTGAGTCGTTAAGACGGGGGGTGTCGCTAAGACGTGGAACGCTTTAAGGGTAGGCGTCGTAAAGACAGATGCAGTATTGCAGAGACGGGTGATAATAGCAACGATTGTCGAGTAAGCAGATTCCAGGGTACGGCGGCTGATCGGCACGATTAGATACCCTTAATCTCAAAGAAAACAATGCGCTGCCGCGGTTTCGCGTTATAAACGGGGTCAGACCCCGTTTCCCGTATAGATAATTACTGTATAGAAGTTCATAGACCCAAAAGGGTGCCGCCCCTTTTTATGCAGGAGCGGCTTCGAATGGCGGGGCGGTGCGGTCAAAAATAAACCGCCCTGGTTCCTTAAAGCGGCAGCGGTGTTACCGGCGACAGGTTCCAGATGCCGCTGTTGTACTCGAGCATGGTCCGGTCGGTGGAGAACTTGCCACTGTTCGCTGTGTTGAGAATGCTCATGCGCGTCCAGCTCTGCTGGTCGCGGTAAGCCTCGGCGACGCGTTCCTGGGTATCGATAAATGTGCGGAAGTCCGCGGCTGTCAGCCAGGGATCATTGGCGCTGGTAATCGAGTCGATAATGTCGTTGAACAGGTGTTTCTCGAACTGATTGAAGTACCCGCTTTTCAATAGCTGCATGACGGCATACAGGTCTGCGTCGGCGTCAATGATATCCCACGGACGGTAGTCCTCACGGGTCTCGGCAACCTGTGCGGCGTCGAGGCCGAACAGGAAGAAGTTATCGTCTCCGACTTCCTCCAGGATTTCGATATTGGCGCCATCCAGGGTGCCAATAGTGATGGCGCCGTTCATCATGAACTTCATGTTACCGGTGCCGGAAGCCTCTTTGCCGGCCGTGGATATCTGTTCGGAGAGATCCGCACCCGGACAGATGACTTCCATTGCCGAGACACGGTAGTTGGGCAGAAAAACGACTTTGAGCAGGTCGCCCACGTCGGGATCTGCATTGATGATCTTGGCGACGTTGCTGATCAGCTTGATGATATCCTTCGCCATCGCGTAACCCGGTGCCGCCTTGCCACCAACCAGCACGCAGCGTTGAGTCCAGTTGGCGGTATCGCCGCGCTTGATCCGGTTGTACAGGTGAATGACGTGCAGCGCGTTGAGTAGCTGACGCTTGTACTCGTGAATACGCTTTACCTGTACGTCGAACAATGCCGACGTGGCGATCTTCACGCCACAGTCGCGCTCGACCATGTCAGCGAGACGCTGCTTGTTGGCCAGCTTGACCTCGCGCCAGCGTTGCTGAAATGCCGCATCGTCGGCGTATTTCGTCAGTCCCTTGAGCTCGTCCAGTTTGGTGACCCAGCCGTCACCGATGTGCTCGTTGATGAGCGCGGACAGGTCCGGGTTGCACATGGCCAGCCAGCGTCGCTGGGTGACGCCATTGGTTTTGTTGTTGAACTTGTCCGGCCAGAGTTCGAAGAAATCACGGAACAGGCCTTCCTTGAGCAGCTGCGAATGCAGTTCGGCCACACCGTTCACCGAGTAGCTGCCGACGATGGCCAGGTACGCCATGCGCACCATGGGCGTATCGCCTTCCTCGATAATAGACAGGCGCCGCAGCCGATCGGTATCGCCGGGCCAGCGCTGTGCCACCTGGGCGAGGAAGCGGGCATTGATTTCGTAGATGACCTCCAGCAGCCGCGGCAGCAGGTTCTGGAACATCTGCACCGGCCATTTTTCCAGCGCTTCGGGTAACAGGGTGTGGTTGGTGTAGGCCATGGAGCGGGTGACAATATCCCAGGCGCGATCCCAGTCGACACGATTCTCATCGACCAGCAGGCGCATCAGTTCCGCCACGGCGATACTTGGATGGGTGTCATTGAGCTGGAAGCAGTGCTTGTCGGCCAGCGTGTCGAAATTGTCGTCGTGCAGTCGCATCCAGCGGCGCAGTACGTCCTTGAGACTCGCGGAAGCGAGTAAATACTGCTGGCGCAGGCGCAGTTCCTTGCCATTCTCGCTGGCATCGTTGGGGTAGAGCACCATGGTGATGTGTTCGGCGTTGTTCTTGGACTCCACCGCCTCGGCATAGTCGCCGGCATTGAATTCGTCGAGGTCGAATTCGTCGGTGGAGGTGGATTTCCACAGGCGCAGACTGTTCACCGTGTCGTTGCGAAAACCCGGGACTGGAATGTCATAGGGCACCGCCAGTACATCGTGCGTATTCACCCAGCGAACCCGCTGCGCACCGTTTTCATCGGTGTAGGACTCGGTGCGGCCACCGAAGTGGATGCGCTGGGTGTATTCCGGGCGCTCCAGTTCCCAGGGGTTGCCGTCGCGCAGCCAGTGATCCGGTTCCTCGATCTGGTAGCCGTTGACGAGTTCCTGGCGGAACATGCCGTACTCGTAGCGAAGACCGTAACCCAGTACCGGTAACTGCAGCGTTGCACAGCTGTCGAGGAAACAGGCGACCAGGCGACCCAGGCCGCCGTTGCCGAGGCCGGCATCGTTCTCGGCGGTTTCGACCTCTTCCAGTTCGATCCCGTAGTCGTAA
>Ga0316189_10003412_pt1 | contig 15433 bp, 7 predicted proteins | sample LowCovwburrow_MG_FD_204930 | JGI IMG/M metagenome (GOLD analysis project Ga0316189, IMG submission 204930) | Coastal sediment microbial communities from Maine, United States - Lowes Cove worm burrow | ecosystem: Environmental > Aquatic > Marine > Coastal > Sediment | place: USA: Maine... | reverse complement strand
ACACCAAGGTTATTATTCAAATATAGCGTATTCAAGGAATCGTCAAGGATGCAATTATTATGTAGGCTTCAGGTGTCGGGCTAAAGGAGGTTTCAGGTGTCCCTCCTTCGCCCTTCGGGCTACGGCAGGCAGGCAGGAGGAGTCGGGGTTAGGGCACAAGGCTAAGGCTTAATTAATGAACTATCCGAAATGTGATCGCTATTTTCATCTTCGTGCTCTTTTTTTGCGCTATGCCCTATGCGCCATGCGCTTTGCCTTTAAATCCGAAATCTCAAATCCCATATCGGATGAATCCCAAATCAAGACCTTCTGCCTTCTGTTTTCCGTCGTCTGACCTCTGCCTTCTGTCATCTGTCATCTGTCTTCTGACTTCTGTCATCTGACTTCTGTCACCTGTCTTCTGACTTCAGTCATCTGACATCTGTTTTCTGCCATCTGTCATCCGGCATCAGTCATCTGACACCTGAAAACTGGAAATGGAAACCAAATAAGGAAGAAAAGGGCATGTCACTGGAAAAAATATTAAAGGCCGAATCGGTTGCGATCATTGGTGCATCTAAAAATGAAACCAAACGCGGCTATCAGACGATTCGGACACTGTTGGATGAAAAATATGAGGGCAGAATATATCCGGTAAACCCCAAAGAAAAAAGTATCCTGGGATTTAAATGCTACAAAAAAATCTCAGATATCGATGAACCGGTGGATGTGGCGCTGGTGGCCACTCCGGCTGGGACCCTGCCGGCAGTCCTGGAAGATTGCGGTCGAAACGGGGTCAGCGGAGCGGTGGTACTGGCGGGGGGATTCGGAGAAATGGGCCGCGAAGGCCGGAAGCTGGAAAGCGAAATGGTCGCCGTGGCCAAAAAACACCATATTCGTTTGATTGGCCCCAATACGTCCGGCATGCTTAACCTGCATGACCACTTAAACCTGGTGGGATTAAAGGATGCGCCGCCAGGCAATATCGCCCTTTTAACCCAGAGCGGCAATATGGCCCTGACATTGATCACCGAGGCCAAAATTAAAAGCCGCAAAGGGTTTTCCTATTACGTCGGGGTCGGCAACGAAGCGGATATTCAATTTCACGAATATTTGGAATTTTTTCAGCATGACCCTGATACAAAAGCGATTTTAATGTACGTGGAGGGATTGCGCAACGGCCGCGAATTCATCCAACAGGCCCAGAAAACGACCCTTGAAAAGCCGATTGTTCTGCTTAAGAGCGGGCGCTCGTCCACCGGTAAAAAATCCGCGGGGTCCCATACCGGCGCGCTGGCAGGCATCTCCGAAGTGGCCCGGGGAGCGTTTAAACGTGCCGGCATTATCGTCATCGAAAATTCCGACGAATTGTTCCCAGTGGCTGAAACGCTCTCAAGCCTACCGCCGATTAAAAATAACAAGATCGCCATTTTGGCCGACGGCGGCGGTCATGCCACAATTGCCTCCGATCTTTTAACCGATTTGAACATTGAAATTCCCGAGTTTAGCGAAAAGACCCGGAATAAATTGAGAAGTCTCCTGCCGCAAGCGGCATCCGTTCCAAATCCGGTCGATGTGGCCGGCGGCACAGATGCCGATCCGTCGGTATTTGCCGATTGTGCCCGAATCATTTTAAACGATCCCAATGTCGGCGGACTGCTGATTGTGGGGCTTTTCGGTGGCTACGGCATCCGCTTCGCCGAGAGCCTGTCTCTGATGGAAGAAGATGCGGCCCATCGCATGGGAAAGCTGGTCAGATCGCGCAACAAACCGATCGTGCTGCACAGCCTCTATAATTCTGAAAAACCGCACGCGCTGGATCTGCTGCGTTATTACAATATTCCGGTCTTCGATTCTCTGGATGTGGCCGTCAAATGTATCAGCGCACTGGCCGAATACGGCAGCTATCTCAAAAGCTATCACCCCAAAAACACCTTTGTGTTGAATTGGGGAGCCAAAGCCAAACCGCAGGGCGAGGCAATTTTCAAGACCGTCCGCCAAGACGGGCGCCATTCCTTGCTGGAAAATGAAGCCAAACAACTTTTTGGCTTGCACGGTGCACCGGTTAGCAGGGATCTGCTGGCCAAAAACGCTGATGAGGCCGTCGAGATCGCCGCCAAAGCCAGCGGCGATGTGGTCCTCAAGATTGTCTCTCCCAACATCCTGCACAAAACCGAGGCCGGCGGCGTGCGGGTTAAGCTTCACACGCAAAAAGAGGTGCGTCAGGCCTACAAAGACATCATCCGCAACGCACGCCATTATAACCCTGATGCCGATATCCGGGGCGTATTGGTGTCTCCCATGGCGGCCGAAGGGGTGGAGGTGATTATCGGGACCAAATACGATGATCAATTTGGCCCGGTGATCATGTACGGACTGGGCGGAATCATGGTTGAGATATTAAGAGACGTTTCCTTTCGGGTCATCCCCCTCTCGCCCACCGGCGCCAGAAAAATGATCGAAGAAACAAAGTCCTTTCCGATCCTGAACGGCTCCCGAGGCAAACCGCCGCTGGACAAAAAGGCCATCACCAAATTGCTGATGCTTTGCTCTGAAATCGTTGAAGCTTATCCTCAAATAGCTGAAATGGATCTCAATCCGGTCATCGTGCATCAAAACGGGCTGAGCATCGTGGATGCGAGGATTATTCTCAAATCAGATGATAGATGCCTAATGTCGGAGGATCGATGTCGGATGGCGGAGGACGGATGACAGATGTCGGTAGACAGGGGACAGATGGCAGAGGACAGATGTTAGAAGACAGAAATCAGAAGTCGGCAGACAGGTAAAAATCCGGAGTTATTTGTTATTATTTATTAGTTTAGCGACTTTTTTTCGCGGCTGGAAGCCGCTCCCACGAGAAGTGAACCTAACGATCCAAACCAACTAACCCATTTTAGCGAACCATAGGAGGAAAATTTCATGAAAAAAATTATAGCCACCGATCACGCGCCGGCTGCTATCGGACCATACTCGCAGGCAACCCAATATGGAAATCTGTTTTTCGTCTCCGGACAAATTCCGATAGATCCTAAAACCGGTGAACTGGTTGAAGGCGATATTGAAGTTCAGACAAAACAGGTATTGGAAAACGTGCAGGCCATCATCAAAGCAGCCGGGTTGACCCTGCAAAATGTGCTGAAATGCTCATGCTTTTTAAAAGACATGGAAGATTTCGTGAAGTTTAACGATGTTTATAGCAGCTTTTTCGCAGAAAGTCTTCCAGCGAGGGAAACTGTAGAAGTTGGAAGACTTCCCAAAGATGCGCAGGTCGAAATATCAGCCATATGCGGGGTATAATCCTTCAGGGGTTCAGGGTTCAGCCCAGCCTCGGGCTGCCGAAACGGCCAGTTTGATCGGAAAAGAGACTTCAGCTTTGCGGAGTCACTTGCAAGTGGTTCCCGGTTCATGCAGACGCTGCTTCGTTTTATTCGTGAACACCGTTCAGCCGCGTCATAGCAGTGTCGTGGGAGGAAGAGAAGTATGGGAGAACGCAAGAAAATCCTGATCGTTGGAGATGCGCAACCCGATTTTAAGGTCTTGGTCGACTTGCTAAAACCGGACTATGAGATCGTGGAGGCGATGAGTGGAAAACAGGCTTTGGACGAGGTCATCACTGACGATCCACCGGATTTGATTCTGTTGGATATCACGACGTCCGAGATGGATGGCCACAAGCTGTGTCGGCGCTTGAAGGCTGATGAAATCACCCGCGCAATCCCCGTGATCTTCATCACCGACAAGGGGGAAATCAGAGAGGAGTCCAGGTGCCTTGAAATGGGTGCTGCGGACTATATCACAAAACCCATATATCCTCCTATCGTCAAGGCCCGCGTCAACACCCACCTGGCGTTGAAACACAACGTGGATGAATTGCAGCAGGCCTACAAAATCATTGAGTCTCATAAAGATAAATTGAAAGACGAGTTAAGCGTCGGCCGCAAAATCCAGCTGAGCATGCTGCCGTCCGAATTCCCGGCGTTCCCGGACCATGATGAGTTCGATCTGTATGCCACCCTACAACCGGCCCGCGAATTTGGGGGAGATTTCTATGATTTCTTTTTTATAGGGGATGATCGCTTTTGTTTTTGCATCGGTGACGTTTCTGGAAATGGCCTGCCGGCCGCCTCGTTTATGTCGATTGCGAAATCCATTATTAAGTCGAGGGCGGGAGATGATTTCTCGACGGCAAGCATCCTTACCCATGTCAATGAGGAACTTTGCGGGATTAACAAAGCCGCCACTTTTGCAACACTTTTCATGGGTATTCTGAATATCAATACCGGGATATTGTTATATACGAATGCCGGACACAAACCACCGTATATCAGACAGGCAGAAGGGTCTCTCGAAATTTTGGACAGCCTCCACGGTCCGGTACTCGGAATGGTGAGGGGGTTGGTTTATAAAGAAGGTAAGACCGTGCTGTCAAAAAATGACATTCTGCTGGCCTACACCGACGGAGTCACCGAAGCCAGGGATACCGCCAACAAACTCTTTTCCGATAAGCGCCTTGCTGAGTTCATTTTTTCCTATGAATTTGAATCCGTCGAAGACATGGTGTCTGCGACGATTTCAGAGGTAAACCGATTCGAAAACGAGGCGGATCAGTTGGATGATATGACGGTGCTGGCCATTCAATTTCTCAGAACCCCGGAAGAAACAGCCGGCCCGAAGCTGGAACTCACGGTTCCGAATCGTCTGTCCGAAAATTCGCGAGTTCAAAAGCACTTTGACACCTTCGCTGAGGACTATGGCATCCCGGAGAAAGTCAGATTAAAAATGAATGTGGTATTCGATGAACTCTTAACCAACATCATTTCTTACGCCTACCAGGATAACAAGGAGCATGGCATCAAAGTCAAGGTGGAATTATCGGCCGATCGTTTGAAGGTGTCGATGGTTGATGGCGGTATCCCGTTTAATCCGCTGGGTGTTGAAACGCCGGATATGGAGCTTCCGCTTGAAGAACGCAAGATCGGCGGCTTGGGGATTCATCTGGTTCGCAATATGATGGACAAGGTTTCTTATCGACGCCGTATCGATAAAAACGTTATCACCGTGGTTGAGTACTTGGATGCGGATAGTAAACCCTAACATTACAAAAATTCGTTTACGCACGGTGGTGATTGCCCACCGATAAATGCAAACATTTGAGAATAGTTTTTCATACTCGTCGTCCTAGTTGTGCTTGTTCTCGCAATCGAAAAACAGCGTTTTGAAGCACGAAAAGAAACGGATCGAAGACGAGACAGAGTGCGCTGAAGACATCATAGTAAGCGATGTCCTCCGCCCTCTACCTTTACACTAGGCGGCATGCTCCCTGCCCTATGCAATAGTCAATCCACCTTCCCTCCGGGGCGTAGGCCCCTATGGCCCCTGCGGGCCGGAGGCCGACTTCCGCATTCCCATTTCCGAATTCCCTCTTCCCCCTTCCACCTTCCGCCTTCTGTTCTCTGTCTTCTGTTCTCTGTTCTCTGTCCTCCGACCCACAAATACATTGGTGACATCTGCGACAATCAGATAAAGCGCAGGGACATAGAGCAATGTCAATACGGTGGCTACCAGCAATCCAAAGCAAATACTGACTGCCATGGGGATCAGAAACTGGGCCTGGAAACTCCGTTCCAGCAGCAATGGAAAAAGCCCGGCGATCGTGGTAACCGAAGTCAGCAAAACCGGCCTGAATCTGGCTTTACCGGATTCGATCACGGCTCTGTTAACATCAGCACCGTTGCGCAACGCGCGGTTGATAAAATCTATCAATATCAGAGAATCATTGACCACGATTCCGGACAAAGCCACGATTCCGAAAACGCTGACAATGGTGAATTCCAGACCCATGATGAGATGGCCCAATATGGCTCCGATCAGGCCGAAAGGGATGGCCATCATAATAATCACCGGCTGGATGTAGGAACGAAACTGGCTGGCCAGCAAAAGGAAAATCCCCATCATGGCCAGCAGGTATCCGCTTTTAATGCTGTCAAGGGATTCGCTGGTCCTTTTCTCCTGGCCCTCAAAGTCATAAACGATCCCGGGATAACGCTCAGCAAGCATCGGTAAAAAATTAGCCTTCAATTCACCGGTGATGACACTCGCATTGGCAATGGTTGCATCAATATCGGAAATAACGGTGATAGTTCGTTTGCGACCCACCCTGCTGATGATGGAATAGGATCTGCCGGTCGTTAGATCGGCAACCTCTTCAATCGGGATTTCACGGCCATCAGGCGTACGGATGCGCATTTCTTCAATCCCTGCCAGGCTGTGTCGTTCTTTATTCGCATAACGAACCATGACCTTGACATCGTTTCTATCCCTCTGAATGCGCAATGCTTCTTCACCGTAAAATGCCTGACGAATTTGTCGGGCAAGATCACGCATGGTCACGCCGATGGAACGAGATCCCTCCTTGATCCGAACTTTTTTTTCCTGCTTGCCGGGTTTGAAATTGTTGGAAATGTCAAATGTTCCGGGATAGGTTGCCAATTCTGTTTCCAATTCGGCGGCGGCCTGCTGGAGTTGATCAAAGTCCTGGCCGCTGAGCTGAATCTCGATCGGGTTGCCGGCCGGTCCGCCTTCCAGAGTGGCAAAGGTCAGCCGTTCGACTCCCGGGATTTCTCCGATCAAATCGCGCCATTTGTTCAGAATGGTATGGGTTGAAATATCCTCCCGGTTTTCTGAGGAGGTCAGCTCGAGCCAGACTTGTCCGACATGCCCGCCATATTCAGGAGGTTTCCAGTCACGTCGGGGAATTGCACCGACAATTGAAAAGGTGTTTTTCAACAATCCACCGTTATTTTTTGAAAACTCGGAAAAAACCGTATTGAGTTCAAATGATTCTTGTTCGAGATATTCAATGGTCTCTTCGGTTAGGTTGTAGGGCGTTCCCAGAGGATAAATGACTTCCGCTACGATCCAGTCGCTTTCCCCTTTTGGGAAAAAAACAAAAGGTACGTATCCGCCGGCGATGACTCCCAGACTGATAATCAAGACACCGATGCCGATGGAAAAGGTAAAATATCTATTTTTGACCACATATTTAATCGCCGGCGAATATACCCGGTCAATGGCTGCACGCATTCCCTTCTCTAATTTCTCCCGCAGGCGTTCATGCCAGGATGTCAATTTGCGGTCTTTTTTCTCTGATTGGGCCAGGGCATGGTTCAGATGGGAGGGAAGTATGATCAAGGCTTCGCCGAGGGAAACGATCAGGATAATGATGACGGCCAGGGGCATGACTGCAATAAATTTACCCATGAGGCCTGCAATAAACAACAATGGGGCAAAAGCCACCACCGTTGTGCTGACCGCCATCACCACCGGTCCTCCGACTTCCTTTAAGCCGTCGACGACCGCCGCCGCGGGCGATTTACCCCGGCTGTAGTGCGAATAGACATTTTCACCGACAATAATGGCATCGTCCACCAGAATACCGAGGGTCATAATAAACGCGAAAAGCGAGATCATATTAATGGTTTGATCAAATCCGCTGAGAACGATGAAGGCCGCCATAAACGCAATGGGAATTCCGAGAGCTACCCAGAATGCCAGGCGCAGATTCAGAAAAAGGGCCAGTGCAATAAAAACCAGCAAAATACCCTGAAACCCGTTGCGCAGCATCAGATCGATGCGGCTCTCCACCATCGTGGAGATATCCCCCCAGATTGCAAATTCAAGGTCTTCAGGAAGGTCCTGTTTCAAAGTCTCCACATAGTTGCGGGCAATTTTGGCTATCTCAATGATATCCTGTTCGCTGGTTCGGCTCACCTGGACAATGGCAGCCGGCTTTCCGTTGAATCGGGTCTTGATATCTAAATCTTCGAATCCATCGATGACTTTTGCAACCTGCCCTAGCCTCACCACAGTGCCGTCGTTCAACGTAATTAGAGGAATCTTTTCAAACTCCGAGCCCGTATATAGTTGACCTTTGGTCCGAATCAGGATCTCCCCCTGCCCGGTTTTAATTTGGCCACCCGGAAGATCGATACTGCCGGACCTCACCGCACTGACGACCTGATCAAATGAAAGACCATAACGGCGTAAATTTTCCTCCGACACTTCCACGGCGATTTCATAGTCGCGCACCCCGACAAGATCGATTTGCGTAATGGCTTCCGGCTGTTTGAATCGAAAGCGTTTAAGAATGGAAGCAATTAAATCCTGCCAGCCGCCGGTGTATTGGTGGGCTACCATTTTGGCATCCAACAGGTCGTCCCGGATTCTTTCGGTGATTTGACGCATTCGTTTTTCCGAGACCTCCCCGAAAATTGCCACCGAGATGGTCGGATCCTTGTTGATGATCTCCATCACCATCGGTTGCTCAGCCTCATCCGGAAAGGTGTCGATACGATCCACTTCCGCCTTGATCTCATCCAGAATTTTCTGAACATCCGCTCCGGTTTCGAGTTCTGCAACGACCTCGCCACTTCCCTCCCGCGCGGTGGATCTGAGGGTCTTAATTCCCTCAATGCTCTGGATTTTTTCTTCTATCTTAATGCAAATGCCCTCTTCCACCTCTTCCGGACTCGAGCCGGGGTAAACCACCGAAGTAGCAATCATGTCCAGCGAGAATTGGGGAAACATTTCCCGCCGCATCTTCATGACCGTAAAAATACCGGCCATGATGATGAATATCATGATGAGGTTTACGCTGACATTATTTTTAATAGACCACTTTCCGAGAGCACGCATGTTTTATTCTCCAGATGCCAGAAGACAGAGGCCAGAAGACAGAGGACAGAAGACAGATATTAGGTGGATCATTTTAGGGGCTTCCAATTTTTCATCAGGCTATACAACATAGCATTGACTTCGTCGTAAGATGTATCTAACATCTCATGTATCTTTGGATCGATATACCGGCATCTTAAAGAAAAATCCAACCAGCCCCTTGTTTCTTCGGATGAACCTAGGGCGTCATTTAAATGTCTTATAAAAACGTTTTCGTATCTTTTCTTCGCGAATCCTTCACGGATATTAATTGCTACGGATCTCGAGGATCGTCTCATTTGATCTGTTAAGGAATATTGTTCTTCTTTTGGAAAATCCTGGGTCAGTTTAAATATTTTCATGGCCAATTCAAAGGCGATATTATATACTTTCAAATCCTTGACGCTCTTTATCCCCCCATCTACTCCTCTTGCTTCTGCAATCTGTCATCTGTCTTCTATTTTCACAGAGCTTTCCTCTATTTACCGCACCATAATCCTTATCGCCACGAGGGATCCCCTGTTACTTACTCTCTGTAATCTGTTCTCTGTCTTCTGTCATCTTTCCTCTGACCTCTGACCTCCGACCTCCGTCCTCTGTCCTCTGTCTTCTGCCCTCTGACCTCTGTCTTCTGCCCTCTGACCTCTGTCTTCTGTCCTCTGCCATCTGTCTTCTGCCCTCCGACCTCTGACTTCTGATCTCCGATCTTCTTAACTTCTCAATTTCTCAGCTTCTATCCTTACCCGCCTCCGTCCTCTGCCCTCTGTCATCTGTTCTCTGTAGTCTGTAGTCTGTCATCAGTCCTCTGACTTCAACCTGACACTCATCCCCTCCTTAACTGAAGATAATGGGGTTTTGATGATAAGTTCTCCTTCTGATAACCCCCTATTTATAATAACTGATTCCTTATAACTGCGTAAAATGTTTACCTCTTTAATTTTAAGGTGATTGTCTTTGACGGTGTAAACAACATCTCCCGGATAAACGACATACCGCGGCACCACAAAGGCCTGCTCAATTGCTTTACCCTTGATCTCAATGGTCACGAACATCCCGGGTCTCAGACGAAAATAGTTTTTTGTTTGTTCGTCGATCGCAGGTTCATCGACCTCGATCACCATCGGCAATGTTCGGGTTCTCTCATCCATCATGGCCATAACCCGGGCGACATGTCCTCTCCAGGTATAGAGTTGACCGGCATTTTCAAATAAGACATCGGCTGTAATCGGGGTATCCTGCCCAAAACCGGCTGGAAACCATTCGAAATCTTTGGACGGGATACGCACTACGATATCTAACTTGCCGGATTTGTAGATACTGCCGAGAAGTTGTCCCACATTAACATGCTGACCCACCTCGATTGCCTTCTCAAGCACCCAACCATCAAAAGGTGCATCAATGCCGGAGCGTTCAAGATCCAGTTTCGCCTGCTCATACATAACATTAGCCATGTCTCGTGCCGCACTCAACTGTTCTTTTTGAGGACCGATCAAGGCCATTTGATTTTCAAGAGCCTGGAGCCGCTCCAGACTTGCCAGATAGGCCTGTTCGGATTTATCCAGCTGGGATTGCGCTATAACTTTTCTTCGGATGAGCTTTTTCAAGCGCAAATATTCATTCTCAGCCAGGTTCGCATCGGATCTGGCAATTTTCACTATAGATTGAAGGTTGACCACCTCCTGTTTCAGACGCTTAAGTTCCGCTTCGGTTTGTTTGATCTGGACGCTGCGCCGCTTCACTTCCAACTCGTATGTTCTTGGATCAATTTGAATTAGCCGGTTGCCTTTTTTAATGAAACTGCCTTCTTTAAAGGTCGGAGATATCTCGACAATCGCTCCACGAACTTGTGCAACCAGCTTAAGTGATTCACGGGGTGCCACCGTACCAAAAGATTCCACGATCATTTGGACGTCCTCGGTCCTGGCGGGGAGTACTTCCACCAGACGTCCTTTTTCAACCGGTACCTGCCGCTTTGCCTTGGGTCGCAAAACAACCAGTGTCACCGCAATGGCAACGGCCACCAGTAAAACGACAAAAACCCTGATCGTTTTAAAGAAGGCTCCCTTTTTCATAGCAATATTTCCCCGTAAAGGATAATTACGAAAATGAGCTAAAATTTTGGCATTCTGTAAATTTCATAAAAAATAGATAGAGCATCACGCGATGCAAGCGTCTGCGCTGCGCGTGAGTTTCCTCAATTTTAAGCATTTTAAGGCAATTTAGCTCACAAGACAGTGGGTATTTACCTGTACTTTAATCATTTTTAATATATTTGGCAACTAAAAACTTCAGAATTAAAACTTTTTAGAAATTATTATGAGCTTTTTTAAATTGTTAACACCTTTAGCAATACTTTACTCCAGAATACGGCTTTTGCCCAGATAAACCCAAAGATCGGCTGTAGTGTTAAAATTTAAAAAAATAGCCGTCTGTTCCTACCAATAACAGACGGCTATCCATGCACAAAATAGGGCCCAAGGTTACAAAAGCCGGAGGGCTTCAGAGCCAAGGCGTCAAGGGTGAAGTTGTAGTCGTTTACCTCGAATCCTTGACAACACAGGATCTGAAGTCCTCCGGCTTTCCCGAAGGGTAAACAACATGGCAAAATCGACCCCATCCTTTGAATTCACCAAGGGGGATATCTATAAAATGGGGCTTTCACTATGATATCGATTATAATAACAGATCATTAGCTATTTTTTGTCATGTTGTTTATGCAACTTTGGGGTGAATGGGGTCAGCGGATTACTTGCCTTCCTGAATCTTTTCCGTTAGCACGGGAACAAAGTCAAGCAAGTCCTCGACAATTCCCACATCGGCCATCTGGAAAATTGGTGCTTTCGGGTTTTTATTGACGGCCACAATAAATGGTTTCCCCTTGAGCCCGCCCAGATGCTGAAAGGATCCACTGATTCCCAGGGCCAGGTAAACTTTGGGTTTGACGGTTTTACCGGAGGTCCCTACCTGACGCGCTTTCTCCAGCCATTTGGCATCCACAATCGGTCGGGAGCAGGAAACCACCGCACCCATAGCCTCCGCCAGATCTTCGGCAATCTCAATGTTATCCTGATCTTCGATCCCGCGACCGACTGAAACAAGAACATCCTCTTTGGTGATGTCCACATCACCGACCTCGGCCTCGACAATTTCAAGAAAACGCCTGCCGGTGGTAAGATCTGTGACCTCCGAAGATTTATCGATGACTTGCCCGCCGGCGCTGCCGGAATCATCGGGCTGAAAGACACCCGGACGAACATTAAGGACGGCCCCATTGGTGATATCACAGGCCACATGGGTACTGACTTGTCCGCTGTATTCCTGCCGGATCACGTTAAGAATATTTCCTTCCAGTCCTTCAATATCGACAATATCAGCCGCAAAAACGGCGTCCAGCTTAATCGAAAGCCCCGGACAAAGGTCCATTCCGAAGGTATCATGGGCAGCCAGCAAAATGGCATCCTGGGGTAAAACGGCAACCAGTAATTTGCGAATGGCTTCGGCATTGGGGTATGCCAGAGCGTCATGATTAAATTTCCAGACTTCTTTATAGGATTTAGCCACCTCGTTGCAAACCGCATCAAGATCAGCCCCTGCCCCGGTGACAATTGCCGTCGTCGAGGCATCCGGATTAATTTTTCCAGCTGCAGTTGCCAGCTCAAGTGCGGAATCATCGGCCTTGCCTGTCTTGTGAGTGATGTATGCAAAAATCTGTCCGGCCATTATTTAATTCCTCCCTTGGCTTTTAAAAGTTCAATCAATTTATCGGACATCTCTTCCATCGTACCGTCAAGTATTTCGGCACCGTCACCGAGTTCGGGAACGAAGTAGTCCACGCGTTTCACCCGGGCACCCGCCTCTCCCACTGAGTCAGCAGCAATAGCGAGATCGGATGTCCCCCAGACAGGAATTTCAGCTGAAGCGACTTTGCGGATACCGCGAATACCGACATAGCGAGGCTCGTTGATACCTGTTTGAATCGAAAGCACACCGGGCAGATCAATCTCATTCATTTCCTGATTGCCGCCTTCGATTTCACGTCCGACTTTCAGCTTTTTGTCATCCAGGGTTTCAATCTTGTTGACAATGGAGGCATAGGGTAAATCCAGCATGGCGGCCAACATACCGCCAACCTGCCCGGCACCGTCATCGGCCTGGGCACCGGTAAGAATCAGATCATAGTTACCCTTTTCCACCGCCGCTTTCAACAGGGTTGCAATGCCCTTGCCGTCTGAACCCTCAAAGGCATCATCTGTCAGCAAAATCCCGTCATTGGCGCCCATGGCCATTTCCCTTCTGACGATCTCTTCGGCATCCTCATCGCCGACGGATACAATCGTGACGGATCCGCCCACTTTGTCGACAATTTGAATTGCTTCTTCAACCGCATAGTTGTCCCATTCGTTCACCGAGTAAACGAGATCGTCCCGTTCAATGTCGTTTCCATCGCCGGCGACTTCGATCTCATTTTCAGCGGTATCGGGAACCCTCTTAACGCATACCAAAATTTCCATTTTCCCTCCAAAAATCTCTAATTGAGTTGTTTATTCTTTATCCGGATAAATCGAAAATACAAATTACAAATAATACCCAATGACCAAAATCACAAATTAGCGAACCCAACAAGATCAATTGCAGCCCATCGGCTTAACCCAACCTACAATTTATCGTTTAGGCCCACGAAACGAATACCCCCTTTCGAATTTATGAGGTTATTCGTCACACGTCCTTCGTCACTTGTCACTCATTATTTATCATATGCTTTTCAATCAATTCACACAGATCAATCGCTTCCATCTCTCCTTCCAGCCCGGCGACTTTGATGGCATCTTCGATGTTCACCAGACAGAAGGGACAGGCCGTCACCACGACATCAGCTCCGGCATTTTTTGCCATCTCGACTCTGAGCACTCCCATGCGCTGATCCTCTTCGGGCTCGTAAAAGAGCATCAGGCCCCCGCCGCCGCAACAAAACGAGCGATCCCGGCAATTGTCCGCCATCTCAATTCTCTTTAACCCCGGCACGGCATCGATGGCCGCCCGGGGGTCATCATAAAGACGGTTGTGTCGACCCAGATAACAGGGGTCATGATATACATAGGTTTTGCTGCTGTCTTCCAGCGGTTTTAACCGGATTTTTCCGGACTTCAGATGTTGTACGATGGTTTGACTGATATGCTCCACCGGTGGAATATCCCGATAATCTTTTTTCAGGGCATTGTAGGCATGGGGATCGGCGGTAACGATTTTTTTGGCGCCGCAGTTAAGGATCGCTTCCGTATTTCGATCTTTCAAATCCTGATACAACATTTCTTCACCGAACCGTCTCACTTCATGCCCACTGTCCCTTTCAGCCTTACCCAGTATGCCGAAATCAATGCCGGCACCGGTTAATATTTTCGCCGTCGCACGCGCGATCCCCTGCATGCGGTCGTCAAAGCAGGATATGCTGTCCGTGAAATATAGGGTTTCGGCGGTGTTGCCCTTTTCAAGGATTTTCACGGGACTGTCTGCAGCCATCTCTTTGATCCAATCGGCCCGCTTCTTTTCCATTTTCCCCCAGGGATTACCACGCTTTTCAAGAGCACCCAGCGGTTTCTGAAGAGACTGGGGCACCATGCCTTCGTCCACCATACCGCGCCTGAGGTCCACGATTTTATCGATGTACTCGATTCCCAGCGGACACTCCTGCTCGCAGGCACCGCAGGTGGTGCAAGACCAGATCTCATCCTCGCTGAATATATCACCGATCAAAGGATTGGATTCCTCCCCACCGTTGGCGCCGACCAACGGATAGTGTTTAAATGCGTAATCACGTCCCTTGATTGAGATAAACCGCGGGGAAAGCGGCCTGCCGACCGCATTGGCGGGACAGCGGTCGGAACAGCGACCACAGTCGGCACAGCTGTAGAAATCGAGCATATGCTTCCAGGTGAAATTTTCAAATACCCTGACGCCAAACGATTCCAGATCGTCCAGTTTGTCGTCGTCCACGCCGTAGCGCACGGGCTTCACATTGCCTTTATCCAGACGCATGAAAAATACGTTGAAGATGGAGGTAATGACGTGGAAATGCTTGCCCATGGGCAAGAAACAGAGGAAGAAGAAAAAGGTAATCTCATGGATAAAATAGGTAGCGGAATGCAAACCCTGAAGCGTCGATGGTGACGCGTCAATAAACAAATGCCTGAAAAACCACATAAGGGTTAAGGGCGCGACGATGTCAGTATGTGATCCCTTTTGAATTTGGGCCACCACCAGCGAGGCTTCGAATAGACTTTCAGTTACCACCAGCGTTGCAATAAGCCCCAGTACCAACATTGCCTCCCAGGTATGATCGCGCCCGTACTGAGGCGGCACCGCATATCTGGCCGGCTTAAAAAGTCCCCGCCGCACAGCGGCGATGGCCACTGCAATCAGAACCCAGGTACCAGCAAAGTCCTTTAATACGTTGTAGAAAGCACCGAACGTCCCGCTGAAACCGGGCAACTCGAAGCTGTCCACTATGCCCACGAATACCAGTTGGGTGGAACGGGCTCCAAGGATCAGAAAACCGGCAAAAAGGAAAATATGGACCACACCCGCCAGGAGGTAGCGGGGATGCCGCCATTGGGCCAGCCAGATTTTAAGTACCGACTGGATCCTTTCTGCAAATCTATTAAAGCGATCATCCGGAGCCGCCCTGAGCAGCGGTTCCATCCGTTTATAGATGATATAGGCAAAGGCCCCGATGCCGGCCAGC
>Ga0316189_10003411_pt1 | contig 15435 bp, 1 predicted proteins | sample LowCovwburrow_MG_FD_204930 | JGI IMG/M metagenome (GOLD analysis project Ga0316189, IMG submission 204930) | Coastal sediment microbial communities from Maine, United States - Lowes Cove worm burrow | ecosystem: Environmental > Aquatic > Marine > Coastal > Sediment | place: USA: Maine... | reverse complement strand
ATCTGGATCTACCGGACGTCCCAAGGGCGTGGTTGTGCCCCATCAGGCCGTTACCAGCATGGTGCTCAATACCAGCTACTACCTGGGTGAGGACGAGCGCATTGCCCACATCGCCAATATCTCCTTCGACACCTCCAATTACGAGATCTTCTCGGCCCTCTTGTGCGGGGGGCGTCTGGTCATCTTGGATCGTGAAACAGTGCTCTCACCGGCCAGTTTCATCCAAGCCATGAACGATTACCAGATTACCTTTACCGTGGTCACCACCGGCCTTTTCAACATGCTCACCTTGGAAGATCCTGCCGTCTTCAACAAGCTCAGCCTGGTCGTCTTCGGCGGCGAGCGAGGTGATCCCAGCAGGGCGCGCGCCGTATTGGCCGCGGGTGGACCCAAACTGCTTGTCAACGGCTACGGCCCCACCGAGAATGGGACCACCGCGGTTTTCGAAACCCTCAGCGAAGTACCGGAGAGCATGACCAACCTGCCCATCGGCAGACCCGTCAGTAACTGTCGCGCCGTGATTGTGGACCGTAATCGTCAGATCGTGCCCGTGGGTGTTCCCGGCGAGCTTTGGCTGGCAGGCGACGGTTTGGCCATCGGTTATCTGCATCGGCCCGACCTCACCGAGGACAAATTTGTCACCGGCTTGCCCGCCGAACCTGAGACACGCTGGTACCGTAGCGGCGACCTGTGCGCCTATCTGCCCGATGGCCGCATCGATTTTGTCGGTCGCGTGGATGATCAGGTCAAGATCCGCGGGTTCCGTATCGAACCGGGTGAAATCCAAGCCTGCCTGACCGCCCATCCGCTGGTCGGCGAGAGCCTGGTTCTGGCCCGCACGGACGGGGGTGAAACCTATCTGTCAGCCTTCGCCAAACCCGAGGAAGGATCAAGTCTCGATGAATTGACCACCGATCTTCTGCGGGATTATCTCGACGAGAAACTGCCCTCTTTCATGATGCCCAAGAACCTGACCGTGCTGGACGACTTCCCCTTAACCCCCAACGGCAAGGTTGACCGCAAAAACCTGCTCAAGTTGGAAAGCGCGGACGCCAGCGTGCGCTCGCAAGCCCAGTTCGTAGAACCCGCCACACCCATGGAACGGGAGATCGCCAAGATTTGGGAATCCCTATTGGCCGTAGAGCGCGTTGGTTCCAACGACAGTTTCTTCGAGTTGGGTGGGCACTCTCTGCTGGCCACCCGCTTCAATGCCCGGCTGGGCCGAATCTACGGCTTCGAGCCGCCCCTGGTCATGCTCTTTGACGCCCCGGTCTTGAGCGACTACGCCGCCCTCTTTGAGGGCCAGGTGGCGGAGAAAGCAGGCAGTGCAATGGAAGACACAACAGCATCCGCAGACATCTCCGTTCGGGATCGTTCCAAACCCTTGCCCATGTCATTCGGCCAGGAACGGCTCTGGCTGTTAGATCGGCTGGCACCCAACAGCGCGGCCTACAACATGCCATTCCCGCTGCTCTTGGAGGGCGAAATCAATCCTGCGGCGCTGGAAGCCTGCCTGGCAGTTCTCGTCAACCGGCACGAATCGTTGCGCACCAATTTCACCCTGCTCGACGACGAACCGGTTCAAACATTCAGCCCAAGAACCTTCACCCTACCCGTCACCGACCTTGCACACCTGACGGAAGAACAAGCCGATGCCGAGGTTCAAGCCGTCATTGATCTCGACACCGCGAAACCTTTCAATCTGGAACGCGACCCGCTCTACCGCGCTGAACTCTTGCGCCTCAGCGAAAAGCAACACGTGCTCGTGCAAAACACCCATCACATCATTACAGATGGGTGGTCGCAGAACTTAATGAATCGCGAGTTGATGACGCTGATGACCGCCTGCGCCGATGGCATACCCGAGAATCTGGCCTCCGTTCTGCCGCCCATGGCGTTGCAATACGCAGACTATAGCTGTTGGCAACGTGATCGCCTGACTGGCGCCTTCATGCAAGAGCAGCTGGGCTGGTGGAAGGAACACCTGGCCGGAGAACCGCCCGCGCTTGACTTCCCTACCGACTGGCAACGGCCACCCGTGCCCAGCCATCGCGGGGCCATGCTCAGTCATCAGTTCTCACCGAGCCTGTCCATGGGGCTCAACCAGCTTTCGCGCGCCCATCGGGCCAGCCTGTTCATGACCATGCTGGCCGGCTTCAAACTCCTGCTGTACCGCTACACCGGTCAGGATGATCTGGTGGCCGGCGTGCCCGTGGCCGGCCGGTCTCGGGTGGAGCTGGAAGACCAGATTGGCTTCTTCCTCAACACCTTGCCCCTGCGCACCCGCCTTACCGGTCAGCGCTCGTTTGGCGCCTTGCTGGACGAGGTCCGCGAAACTGTTCTGGCCGCCTTCGCCCACGGTGAAATTCCCTTCGAGAAGGTCATCGCCGAAATTCAACCCGAGCGCCAATTGAGCAGAGCGCCCGTCTTCCAGTTCCTCTTCAACATGATCAACATGCCCATGGAACAGGCTGAACTGCCTGGCCTGAAAATGAAGAGCCTACGCCTGGGCCAGCTGGAAACCAAAGTCGATTTCACCGTCTACCTCAACGAAAAAGGCAAGAACATTGAGCTTGGCCTGCTCTACAACATCGACCTGTTCAGCGAGACCCGAATGCAGGAGATGCTGGCTCAGTATGACCTGCTGTTAAACCAAATCGTCGCCGATCCCGGTTCCTCCATCAACCGCTACTCGCTGGTGACTCCGCAGGCCGGTCTGCCCGATCCCAGTCTGGACTTACCCTCGTGTTTCCAACCCAATTTCCACGTACACTACGCCAGTGTGGCGCGTCAGTATCCCGACCAGTTGGCAGTGATCGACGACAACGAGTCTTGGACCTATAGCGAATTGGATCGTCGAGCAAACCAGCTCGCCCAACATCTGATCGCCCAAGGTGTCCAGCCCGGCGACGTAATCACCATTTACGCCCATCGCTCGGCCTCTATGATTTGGGCCCTGCTGGGCGTGCTCAAGTCAGGTGCCTCTTTTGTGAACCTTGACCCGCTCTACCCTAGTGCGCGCCTGATGGACATCATCGCACAAGCCTGTCCCAAAGTATGGCTTGAGATCGCCGGTGGTCCGGAAGATGTGCTTGATCCGAGCCTGGCCGCATATGTGGAAAGCAATGTTGACTGTAAGCTGCGGCTCCCCAAGCGATCAGAGGCCGAGGCAAATGGGTTTCTGGCAGAGTTTGAAGGCTGTGATCCGGGCATTGTCCTGGATCCTGACGAAATCTCCTATATCACCTTCACTTCGGGCACCACCGGGCGGCCCAAGGGGATCGAAGGTCGTCACGGTTCCATGACCCGTTTCCTGCCTGTTTTCTCCGAGACCTTTGGCATGGGCAGGGAAGATCGCCACTGCCTGCTGTCTGCCATGAGCCACGACCCTCTGTTGCGTGATGTTCTCGTGCCTTTGTGGAATGGAGCATGTCTCTTCATTCCCAACCAGGAACGCTTGCTGACACCGGGTTACCTGGCTGATTGGATTCGCGAGCACGAGATCACCGTCATCAACATGGTGCCCGCCATGTTGCGCATTCTCAACCTGTCCTCGGACCCCGATTCCGAATTGGCCCCGCTGACCAGCCTGCGCCATGCCTTTATGGTGGGTGAGGTTCTCACCCGCGAAGACGTGATGCCGCTCTACGCCAGGGCGCCGCATGTGGTTGGGGTCAACTACTTCGGCTCCGGCGAGACCCAGCATTCGCTGGCCTACCATGTGGTGCCCCGACCTGAACCCAAGGACCCCAACCAGGCGGTTCATCGAATCGAGAAAGCAGCCCTGCCACTGGGCGACAGCCTGGGCGATGTTCAGCATCTGCTGCTCAATCAGGTTGATGAGCTTGCCGGTATTGGCGAGCTTGGCGAGATCTGCATTCGCAGCCGCTACCTGGCTGCGGGCTACCTGGACAATGACGAACTCACCCAGGAACGCTTTGTCGTCAACCCCTTCACCGGCAAAGCCGAGGACCGCCTCTATCGCAGTGGCGATCTGGGTCGTTACCTGCCCAATGGACAGGTCAGCTACTTGGGTCGCGCCGACCGTCAGGTTCAAATCCGTGGTTTCCGCATCGAATTGGGTGAGATCGAGGCCCTGCTCTTGGAACACGAAGGCATTCGCGAGGCCGTGGTCAAGGTCTATGGCGAGGAAACGGACAAGCGTCTGGCCGCCTACGTCATTCCTGAAGAGGGCGCCGCTCTGACACCTTCGGGCCTGCGCGAATACCTCACCCATCGCCTTGCCGACTATGCGCTGCCCGGTTCTTTCACCTTCTTGGAGACCATGCCCCTGGGCCCCACCGGTAAGTTGGACCGGGACGCCCTGCCCGATCCGGAACCGATCCAGGCGAGTGAACAATTCGTGCAAACGCAAAGGGGCGAAGAACAAGTCCTAGCCACTATCTGGTGCTCTGTGCTCGGTCTGGAAAGGGTTGGCATTCACGACAATTTCTTTGATCTCGGCGGCCATTCTCTCTTGGGGACTCGGGTTCTGGCCAGGGTTCAGTCCGTCTTCGGAATTGATCTGCCCTTGCGCGATCTTTTCGAGTATCCCACCGTTGCTGGCCTGGCCGATGCGGTGATCGCCAAGCGTCACTCCGCTTCGGGCGTGGTCCGCCCACCCCTGCAACCCGCGCCGAAAGACGCTGTTTTGCCCATTTCCTATGCGCAGAGACGGCTCTGGTTCTTGGACCAATTGGAACCGGGCAATCCCGCCTACATCATCTCCATGGCCCTGCGCTTAACCGGCCAATTGGACCGGGTTGCCATGCTCAAAGCGTTAAACTCTCTGGTCGCACGCCATCAGTCGTTGCGCAGCCGCATTCCCACGCGCAATGGCGAGGCCTGTCTGGTCGTTGAGGAGCAGCTGGTGCTGACCATGCCGGTGCACGATTTGCGCACTTTGTCCCAGGCGGAGCGAGAGGCCGAGGCCATGCGTCTGGCGGCCGAAGATAGCGCCCTCTGCTTCGATCTGGCCTATGGTCCGCTGGTTCGTCTGAGCCTGTTGCGGCTGACTGAAAACCAACACGTGATGTTAATGGCCATTCACCACATCATCTCAGACGGCTGGTCTCAGGGCATCTTCTTCACCGAACTGGGTGCCCTTTATGAGCGTTTCATTGACGAAAGCTCAGAGGTTCCCAGCGATGCCCGCCTGAACCCGCCCGCAGTTCAGTATCCGGACTACACCTATTGGGAACAGAGTTGGTTGAAGGGCGAAGTCCTTGAGAAAACCCTCGATTTCTGGCGCGAACAGTTGATTGGCGCACCGCCAGCCCTTGAATTACTCACCGATCGGCCACGGCCCGCATCTCAAACCCACAATGGCGCACGCTTGCCGGTACACATTTCGGCCGAGCTTACCAGCCGCATGCGGCAGTTTGGTCACGATCAAGGCGTGACCCTCTTCATGACCCTGATGGCAACCTACAAACTCCTGCTCTGCCGTCACGCGGGTCAGACCGATATTGTGGTTGGTACGCCCATCGCCAACCGCAACCATACCGAGCTGGAATCCACCATTGGGCTCTTCGCCAACACCCTCACCATGCGCACCAATATGGACGACGATCCTGATTTCCAGGCCCTGTGCAAACGTGTACGCACCATGGCGTTGAATGCCTATGCACACCAGTACATCCCCTTCGAGATGCTGATTGACGCTTTGGATATACAACGCGATCTGAGCCGTTCACCCATCTTCCAAACCATGTTGGTTCTGCAGAACCCAGGTGGCAGCGGCATGACCTTTGGCGATCTGGAACTGCAGAATGTAGATGTGGAATTGAGTCGTGCCCAGTTCGATCTGACCATGACCCTGGTTGATGTGGGCACTGAAGTGTTCGGTGCCTTGGAATACAATACCGACCTCTTCGATGAAAGCACGGTTGCAACCTTGATCGAGCGTTTCCTTATCCTCTTGGACAGCGCACTGGGTGCGCCTGAGCTTCCCGTTTCCTCTTTGAACATGTTGCCTCAAGCGGAACGGCACACCCTTGTTACGACCTTTAACCAGACAGAAGTTGCCTTTACGGACGACCGCTGTCTCCATCAGCTCTTCGTACGTCAGGCCGACCAAACGCCGACTGCGGTGGCTGTGTCTTGTGGGGATGAAACCCTTACCTATGGGGAACTGGCTGAACGGGTACATCGTCTGGCGCATTATCTCAGACAACGCGGCGCGGGTCCGGAAACCCTTGTCGGCTTGTTGTTGGATCGCTCCATTGACATGGTCGCCTGCCTGCTCGCCATTTTCGAAAGCGGTGCCGCCTATGTGCCATTGGACCCGGATTATCCCAGTGGCCGTCTCTCCTATATGATGACCGATTCCGGCGCAGGCCTGCTCTTGACCCGAGCACACCTGGCCGACCTGCCCGGAAAGGCGGACGGAAATGCTTGGGCTCTTCTGGATCTGGAGCGGGAAGCAGATGCCATCGCCGCCTGTTCTGCAGAACCTCCCGTTCCTATCACTAGTTCCGAAAACCTGGCCTATGTGATCTATACTTCGGGCTCCACGGGCAAACCCAAGGGCGTGCAGATTGTTCACCGCACTCTGATCAACTTCCTGGAGACCATGGGGCGCGAGCCCGGCCTGAGCCATGAAGACACTTTCCTGGCCGTTACCCCTGTCTCGTTTGATATCGCGGGCCTGGAACTCTACCTGCCCTTGATCAAGGGCGCCCACCTGATCGTGGCACCACGCGAGGTGACAACGGATGGCATGGCCCTGGCCGAGGTTCTGGATAAAGATGGGATTACGGCCATGCAAGCGACACCGGCTACCTGGCGTATGTTGGTGGAAACCGGCTGGTCCGGTTCCCCGAAACTTGCTATCCTGTGCGGCGGCGAAGCATTGCCGGCTGATCTGGCTGCTTCCTTGCTGCCCCGTGGTGCCTCATTGTGGAACCTCTACGGCCCCACCGAAACCACCATCTGGTCCGCCACCACCGCTCTCGCCGCCGGCGAGGTAGGGGAGGGGAGTGGCGCGGTCAGCATCGGCAAGCCCATCGGCAATACCCAGATCTATGTGCTCGATGGTCACCTGGAGCCCGTTCCAATCGCCGTTCCCGGTGAACTCTACATCGGTGGTTCCGGACTGGCCCGGGGTTATTTGCAAAGACCCGCTTTGACCGCCGAACGTTTTGTGCCCGATCCCTTGGGCAAACAGGCCGGTGCGCGCCTGTATCGCACGGGTGATCAGGTCAATTACCTGCCCGAGGGCAAGGTGCGGTTCATGGGCCGGCTCGACCATCAAATCAAACTGCGCGGTTTCCGCATCGAGTTGGGCGAGATCGAATCTGCCCTCACCCGGCACGAGGCTGTGGCCCAAGCCGTGGCCATGGTTCGCGCACAGGGCAGCGGCTCCAGCCAGCTGGTCGCCTGGGTGATCGCGGAAAAAGGTATGGAACTTCCCCCCTGGGATCTGCTTTCCACCTTTTTAGGCGATGCACTTCCCAATTACATGATCCCTACTGCGTATGTATCCCTAGAGCAATACCCGCTCACACCCAACGGCAAGATTAATCGGGCTGCATTGCCCGCGCCGGAACAGGGGACTGCAGCCGTCTTCGTTTCTCCCGAAACCAAGCAGGAAGAAATGCTGGCAGAGATTTGGGCCGAGGTTCTTGGTCTGGAGCGGATCTCACGGGATGACAACTTCTTCAGTTTGGGCGGGGATTCCATCCTCGTCATCAAGGTAGTGATGGGGGCAAAAAAAGTGGGAATCTTTTTTAAACCCAAACACATGTTCCAACACCAGGTTCTTTTGGAGTTGGCCCGTGTGGTTGAAGTAGGCGAACCGGAAACGGAAGAGGATCTTAGGCCTCCTCCGGTGGATGATGGTTCGACACCGGAAATTTTTGCGGAAACAGAGCTCGACATGGACGATTTAGATTCCATTCTCGACGAACTCAGTGAAAACTAGGCAAGGAGTTAGACTTTGGACAAGAAGAATATTGAAGGAATCTTTCCTCTATCACCACCCCAGCAAGGGATGTTGTACTATCTCGTCCTCTCCAATGAGTACACGGATGCTTTTTATGAGCAATATACCTGTCGATTGCGTGGAGATCTTGATTTAGGTTTGTTTAAACAAGCCTGGGAACAGATCGTTCAGCGCCATGCTTCGTTGCGGACCCTGTTCCTTTGGGAGCGACGTGAGAAGCCGATCCAGGTGGTACTCCGTACATTGGCGTTGGATTGGGAGGAAGAAGACCTGCGTCATCTGTCCGAAGCAGAGCAGAACGAATACCTGGAGAACTGGCATCAGGAAGACAGGCGCAATCCCTTCAAAATGAACAAGGCGCCCCTGCACCGTTTCAGGGTTTTCAAATTGGGCGACAATGTGGTCTCGTTTTCCTGGTGTTATTCGCACTTACTGGCCGATGGCTGGTCCATTGGTCTCATCATCCCCGAAGTCTATACGCTTTATGGCGCTTTGGCAGATGGGCGACCCTCGCCGCTGGAACGCGCCTATCCCTTCCGCGATTACATCGCCTGGCTGCAAAAGGTGGATGCGGAAGAAGGCGAACGCTATTGGGCAGAGCAGTTGGCTGGCCTGGAGCCGCCCAAACCGCTAGCCATCGATCGTCGCAGTGCGACCGCTGACGGCCAGAAGCCGGATGTTGGCTCCCATTCCTATCTATATGATGATACGCGAATCAATGAGATCGACGAGGCGGCGCGCGAGCTGAAGGTGACGCGCAACGTGCTCTTCCAGGGCGCCTGGAGTCTCTTGTTGCACCACTACAGCAACAGCAATGATGTGGTCTTCGGGGGCATCACGTCGGGTCGACCGCCTGAACTAACCGGCGTCGATACCATTGTTGGCCAGTTCACCAATATTCTGGCGACCCGGGTGAAAATTGACCCGAGCCGCAAGGTCTCCGACTGGCTCTCCGACCTGCAGATGCAACTGGTGGAACAGCGTCAGCACGAGTACTGCCGTCTCGAAGACATTGCCAGAGCCAGCGGCTTCAAGCACGACGAAGACATGTTCGACACCATGTTCATCTATGAGAGCTACCCCACCAAAAAAGGGGATGTGGGCGAGCAGAAGCTGCAGATCGATCGCCCCCATGTGGAAGAGCAAACCCAGTACGCGCTGGTCTGTTATTTGAGTCCGCAGGGCGGCTTGAACCTGCGCATTTGCTTCGACCGGGCCCGCTTCCGTGACGAAGATGTGGTCCGTTTCACCGATCATTATCGCTCGCTGGTAGATGCCCTTTCCACCGGGGACAAAACCGTTGGGGATATTCAGTTGGTCAACCCAGCCGAGAAAAAAGCGATCCTGGCGCAAGCGCACAACCCAGTTGTTCATGCCGATGCCGGTCCCGTACATCTTCGCTTCGAAGAGCAGGCCCGTAAAAACCCCAACCGCATTGCTCTGGCCTACCCAGGCGGCACTATGACTTATGCCGATCTCAATGCGGCCGCCAACCGCCTGGCCCACCGCCTGCGTGGCGCGGGCGTCGGCCGCGATGTACTGGTTGGCCTCTCCCTGCCCCGCTCGCCAGAGCTGATCGCATCCCTGCTGGCCATCCTCAAGGTGGGCGGCGCCTATCTGCCGCTGGACCCTGACTATCCCGCCGATCGTTTGGCTTTTATGGTTGAAGACAGTGGCGTGGGCGTGGTCATTGCCAGCCCGGACCTGCATGACTGCTTCCCCAAAGTGGCGACCGTTATCGGTCCCAACGCGGAAGGGGAAGACGAAACCAACCCCGAATATGACACGGATCTGGCGCAACTCGTCTACATCGTCTATACCTCGGGTTCCACTGGCAAACCCAAGGGTGTCATGGTGACCCATGGCAACCTGGCCAATTATATTGAAGACACCCGTATTGCCTACCATATCGGGGCAGACAGTCGCGTGCTGCAATTTGCCACCATTAACTTCGACACCAGCGCCGAGGAAATCTGGCCCAGTCTGGTTTGTGGTGCCACCCTGGTTCTGCGCAGCGATGAGATGATCGGCAGCACCAAGGACTTCCTCAACGGACTGCGCGATGATCGGATTTCATTCGTCAGCTTGCCCACCGCTTTCTGGCACCAGGTCACCGTAGACCTGGATGAAGAAGACTGCGAATTGCCCGCCGATCTGCGCGTTGTGGTCCTCGGCGGCGAGGCCGCACTGGCCGATCGTCTGGCACGCTGGCGTCGCCACGTGTCTGCGGCCAAACACCCCGTGCGCATTATCAATACCTACGGACCCACCGAGGCCACCATCGTTGCCAGCCGGATCGATGTGTCTGACCACAACGAAGATGAAGGCGATGTGCCGATCGGTATTCCCATCGGCAACGGTAGCTGTCATGTCTTGGACGCCCACGGCAATCCCTTGCCTCAAGGTCTGCCCGGTGAGCTGCTCATCGGCGGCGCTGGCGTGGCGCGCGGTTACTTGAACAGACCCGCCTTGACCGCAGAACGATTTGTGCCCGATGCCTTTGGCGAAGCCGGCGCCCGAGTCTATAGAAGTGGTGACCTTGTCAGCCGTCTGGACGCGGGCAATCTGGCCTTCCGCGGCCGGGTTGACCACCAGGTCAAGATCCGTGGCTTCCGTGTTGAGCCGGGTGAGATCGAAGACCAACTGGCCCATCACCCCGACCTGGGTGAAGTGGCCGTGGTCGCCGGTGACGATGTTGTTGCGGGCAAACGCCTGATCGCCTATTATGTCGCCCGCGACGAGGACATATCGCCCACCGCCACGCAGCTGCGCGAATTCCTCGCCAAAACCCTGCCGGACTACATGATCCCCGCCATTTTCGTAGCCCTTCCCGCCATGCCCATGACCCCCAGCAAGAAAATCGATCGCAAGGCCCTGCCCGATCCAGACACTTCCCGTCTGGGTGTCCTGGACACCTACGAGGAACCCAGAAACCCCATGGAGCAAATCCTGGCCGATATCTGGGGTGAACTGCTGGGTCTGGATACCGTGGGTATTCGCGACAACTTCTTCGAACTGGGTGGCCACTCTCTGCTGGTTGGCCGCTTGGGAACCCGCATCAAAGGTGCGCTCGGCATTGAAGTCGCCATGGCCGACATCTTCGAAAACGCCACCATCGCCGAATTGGCCGCACACATCGAGAACTTGGATGAAACTGTGCAAACCGGCCTGCCGCCGATTGAGTTGTGTGATCGCAGCAAGCCCATCCCGCTCTCTTTCCCCCAGGAGCGGGTCTGGTTCCTGCATCAGCTCAGTCCCAGCAGCATTGCCTACAACTTCCAGGTGGTCATCTACTTCAGAGGGCCGCTGGAACCCGAAACCCTGCAGCGCACCCTGACGGAAATCATCCGACGCCACGAGATCTTCCGCACCCGTTTCCCCGAGCAGGACGGTCGTCCCGTTCAGGTCATCGAAGCACCTTACGAGGCGGCTCTGCCCATGTTCGACCTGCGTCACCTGCCCGAGGAAGATCGTCAAGCCGCAGCTGAGAAACACATCTTCGACCAAACCCAAATTCCTTTTGATGTCACCCAGCTGCCTTTGATTCGTTGGAACCTGCTGCGTCTCGGCGACGAGAACTACCAACTTGTTCAAGTAGAGCACCACTTCGTGCATGACGGTTGGTCGTTGAGCCTGTTCCTGCGTGAAATGAAAGCCATCTACGAACCTTTCTCCCTGGGCGAGGAATCGGCCCTGCCGGAACTGGAGGTTCAGTACGCGGATTTCGCCACCTGGCAGCGCAAGAACATGGACGAAGGCGTTATGTCGCCCATGCTGGATTTCTGGAAGAAGTCTCTCGAAGGCATGCCTGCCCTATTGGAACTGCCCACCGATCGGCCTCGACCAACGGATCCCAAGTTCCTGGGTGAGTCGGTGATGTTTGCCTTGCCTGACGATGTCTATGACGGCCTGCGCGCCTTCAGTCGCGCCCAGGGTTTCACCCTCTACATGACCATGCTGGCCACCTACTACGTGCTCCTCTACCGTCATACGGGACAGAAAGACCTGATCGTGGGCGCCGGTGCGGCCAACCGCAAAGGCCCCGCCATGGAAGCCATGATCGGCATGATGGTCAACAGTATCGTCATGCGCCTCAACCTGGAACAAGTCGGCAAGGACGGCGAGCCTACCTTCCGCGAGGTCCTGGAGAAAACCCGCCGCTTGAGTCTGGAAGCATACTCGCACCAGGAAATGCCCTTCGATCGCCTGGTTCAGGAGCTGCGACCGCAACGACAGGCCGCTGTCAACCCCCTCTTCCAGACCATGTTCAGTTTCCACGATGCGGCGGTGCCGCACATGGACTTCGGCGGCATGGAGGTCGCCTTCCTGGTGCGCACCAACCGTTCGGCCAAGCTCGACCTGAACGTGATCGTGGCGCCCCAGGCCGAGCAGCAAGTCGGTGGCAACAAGCAGAACAAGAAGCACTACGCGATTATGACCTGGGAATACAACCGGGACCTCTTTGACGACGCCACCATGGAACGCATGCGCCAGCAATATATCAACCTGCTGCGCACCGTTGTCAAACACCCGGAAGAACGGGTCAGCAAGTTGTCCATGCTCTCGCAAAGCGACATCGGCTTCCTGGAATTTGATCGCGACCCGGGCGCAGCGCCCTACCCGAAGAACTGGCAAATTCAGGAAATCTTCGAGGAAACCGCTGCCAGTCACCCCGACGATCTTGCCCTGTGCTTTGGCGACGAGCGCGTCAGCTACGGCGAGATGAACAAATCAGCCAATCGAATGGCCCGCCGCCTGGTTGACTTGGGCGTTGGTCCCGACACGCTGGTCACCGTTGGTTTGGAGCGGTGTATCGAGCTGTACGTGGCCATGTTGGCCATTCTCAAGGCCGGCGGTGCGTATGTACCGCTCGATCCCGTTAACGGGGCCCATCGTCTGAAGCTCATGCTGGAGGACCTCACCGGACCGGACGGCCAGCCGCCTGTGCTGATTACCAAGGGCGTGGAGGTGACAGACCTGTTGCCTCACGTGGACTTCGGCGAGCGCATCATTCACGTCGAGAACCCGGAACCCGAAGGTCTGGACGATCGCAACCTGCCCGCGCCGGGTCACGGCGTTCACGGACTTGCCTACGTGGTCTTCACCTCTGGTTCCACCAATCGGCCCAAGGGTGTTGCGGTCGGTCACCAGGCCGTGGTGCGCCTGACCTCGCCCAACAACTTCATGAAATTCGAAGTAGGCGACATCTGGTTGCAATACGTGCCCGTCTCCTTCGACATGTCCACACTGGAAATTTGGGGACCCTTACTCAATCGCGGCGCCATCGCCATCGCACCTCCGGGTAAACTCTCCAAGGAAGAGATTTCCGATTGTGTTAACGACCTGGAAGTCACCGTGGCCTTCCTGACCTCGGGTCTCTTCCGCCAGTTCGTAGAAGAAGACCACCTGCGCTACTTCAGCCGGGTACGCCTGTTCTTCACCGGTGGAGACGCCCTGGGCGCGTCCTACATGTCCAAGGCACGGCAGATGATGCCCAATAGCCAGTTGGTGGCCGCCTACGGACCCTCCGAGAACACCACCTTCACCACCGCCCATATCATCGAAAGCGAAGACGATGTGGCCGATAGCCGCGGCACGGGGGTTCCTCTGGGCCGTCCCGTTACCCACTCCTCTGTCTTTGTCTTGGACGGCAACCTGAACCCCATTCCCATCGGTGTTTTGGGCGAGTTGTGCTGCACAGGTGACGGTCTGGCGCGCGGTTACCTGCACCGTCCTGGCCTGACTGCGGAAGTATTTGTGCCCAATCCGTTTGCAACCCAAGAAGAGGCGGGCAGCCGCCTCTACAAATCGGGTGACCTGGTGCGCTACCAGGGCAAAGACGACGGCGTCGGCAATCTGGAGTTCATCGGTCGTCGCGACCATCAGGTCAAGGTGCGTGGTTTCCGTATTGAGTTGGCCGAGATCCAGGGCACCCTGCTGGAACTGGACGGCGTTCAAGCCTGTGCCGCCGTGGTTCGCGGTGATGCCAACAAGCACATCGTTGCCTACATTGTTCCCGAGGACAACACCAGCGCGGAAGAACTGATTCCCCTGGCCCGGGAATACGCCCGTTCCCAGCTACCCGATTTCATGCTGCCCTCGATCTTCGTGGCGCTTGAAGAAATGCCGCTCACCATCTCAGGTAAATTGGACACCAAGGCGCTGCCCGAGCCTGATGCCAACCGAACCGAAGAAGAGGGCTCGGCGCCCTTTGTGGCTCCAAGCACGCCCGACCAGCAGAAGCTTGCCGACTACTGGTGCGAAAGCCTGGAACTCGACAAGGTCGGCATCCACGACCACTTCTTCGAATTGGGGGGGCACTCGCTGCTGGCCACGCGTATGATCTCTTTCATCCGCAGAGAGTGGGGCATCGTTCTCAAGTTGGCCACCTTCTTCGCTGGACCCACCATCGCCGAGGTGGCCGAGTTCCTTGCCGAGGCAAAAGCCGATCACAGCGCCGATGCTTCTGCTGCCATTGAAGCCAGCAGTGATGATCGCGAAGACGATGCACTGCTCGAGCAAGCCGAGTCCATGGACGACGACGACCTCGATGCACTCTTAGGTTCCATGATGTCCGACGGAGGAGACGAATGAGTCCCAGCACTCCCAATTTAAAAGGGCTATCTCGCCAAGAGAAGCTGGCGCTACTCGCCCGCCTTGCGGCAGAGAAAAAAGCCAAGGCGGCGAAACCCCGCCTTGCGCCTCTCTCCTTTGCTCAGCAAAGTCTGTGGTTCCTCGACCAACTCGGCCAGGGCTCTACCGTCAACAACATCTTCAAGGCCTGGTTCCTGAATGGCCCACTCGATGAAGATCTGCTGGAAGCGGCGGTCAACGATATCGTTGCCCGCCACGACGGCTTGCGCGCCACCTTCGGTGAAACAAACGGCGTGACCGAGCAGCTGATCGCCCCGAAACTGGAAATAAAAATCGCTCGCGAGGATCTCCGTCACTTGCCCGAGGAAGCCCGTAGCAAAGCCATCCGCGAGCGCTGCCATGAGGCCGTGCATCAGGTCTTCGACCTGAGCAAGGGCCCCTTGTTGAGGGCTTCGCTCATTCGTGTCGAGGACGAATGCTCCGCCTTGTTCCTGGGTATTCATCACATCGTTGCTGATGGTTTGTCGCTTGGGCTCTTCTTCAAAGAGCTGAGTGTCTTCTACGGCCAACGTGTCAAAGGCGAAAAACCCAACCTGCCCAGGTTGGCCATTCAGTACTCTGACTATGCCCGCTGGCAACATGAGAAACAAGACCTGAACGACGAGTTGGCTTACTGGCGTAAAGAACTGGAAGGCGCAGACCAGGTCCTGGAAATCCCCGGCGACAGGAGCCGACCTGCGGTCAGTACCCAGGCTGGAGCGGCGGTTTCCTTTGCCTGGCCGGAGTGTACGGCTGTTGGCCTGGATGAGTTGGCCAGACAAACCGGTTCTACCACCTTCATGGTCCTGCTGGCTGCCTTCGACATGCTCATCTACCGCTACACACGTCGCACCGAT
>Ga0316189_10003410_pt1 | contig 15435 bp, 13 predicted proteins | sample LowCovwburrow_MG_FD_204930 | JGI IMG/M metagenome (GOLD analysis project Ga0316189, IMG submission 204930) | Coastal sediment microbial communities from Maine, United States - Lowes Cove worm burrow | ecosystem: Environmental > Aquatic > Marine > Coastal > Sediment | place: USA: Maine... | reverse complement strand
CAAGTAGATAGCGAACAACAAATTTCAGAGTTTTTTAATCAGGAAGTAGAGTCTATTTTAAAACATTTATATACTATTGATGCGCTGAAAGAACAGATAGACACTTATTTTGATAGCATTAACGATAAAGTTAAAGTCCTGTATAATCATAGAAAAGATTACGACGATACTATTACCTTAATTAATAAAGAAATGGCTGCGCTTTTAGACAGAAAACAAGAAGAAGCTCAGGCCATGTATCCACATTATTTTGAGCGTTTTAAAACCGATGGTGTAGAGCACAATATGTATATAGGAGAGTCTATTACTAAAGAAGAAAGTTTTAATCCAATTTATTTATACAATTTACGATTATGGCAGTTGCAGGTTATGTGTGAAATGGAAAATGCTTATTACCAAATGCAATCTAAGTTCCCTGTGGCGTTAGATGTAGCATCTATGATTTTAGTATTTAATCAACCATTATCAATTAGTTTTAGAATGGACGAAAAACAATTTGATATAGATGGAACTTATAATGCACGTTACGAAATTGTAAAAAAGCGAGTAGATAAAGCCTATGTTAAAGGAACTAAAGAGCGCGTTACTCAAAAAGGAAAAATAAGTATTGTTTACTCGCAAAAACAAGATGAGCGCGAGTATTTAAGGTATATTAAATTTTTACAATCTAAACACTATTTAGATACCGATGTTGAAATAGTTGAATTGCAAGATTTACAAGCAGTAACAGGTTTAAAAGCCATTAGAGTAAGTGTGTTATATCATAAAAGTGAAGAAGATAAATCTTTTTATACGTATAATGATTTAATGAAAGAAATTAAGGCTTAGAGTCTATAAAAATTATAATCACAAAATTTTAAACAGACTCTTAAACTCCAGAATATTGAAAAGCTATGGCAAAGGCAATAACACTTACAATAATACCAACCATAAATACAGAATAAGTAAGCCTGAGTATTTTGTATTTTTTGTCTAAAACCAATCCAAGAAAATATAAATCTTTTTTCATTGAAGAATAAAGGTATTCTCTGTCTTGCATCATTTCACCCATAGCCCATTCAAAATCATTAAGACTCATTTTATGAAAATTCCCAAAGAATAATAAATTAACTTTTTTATTAGCAACATCTTCTTTTGTAAACTTTCCGCTAGTAACATTAGGGCGGGTAGCTAGAACAGACAATATTATAGAAGTCACAGTAAACAAAACAAAAATAATAGTTGGGTAAATAAGATACTGGTTTGATGGATTATCTAATTTTGGAATAAGATTGGCTAGCACCAAAGAGACAATAATAGCATTAACCGAAAGTAAAATATTGGCTTTGGTATCGGCTATATTACTTAATGTTATATGGTTTTTTAGCGTAACCCTAAACATGGTTTCAATACCACGTTCAGGTAATTCTACTTTGTTTTTTTTAAAGTTTAATTCTTCTTTTTTCTGTTTTAATTTCGAATTACCTTCTATAAGTTTCTTTTGTGTTTTTAATAATTGAGATAAGTTTTTACTTTTTATTTTATCCCAATTAGCCGAAGCAGCATCACTATAAAATCGATGCTTTTTTGTTAAAAAATTTATGTTTTCTTTTAACCACTCACCGTCATTTAAAGTTTTGTTACAATTAAGTTCCCACTCTTTTCTAAGCAACACTGTTATATCACTAAAATTTTTACTTCCAATATGAGCGCAATCTGCATCACGAATTATTTTCTCAAGCAGTGTTTTTGGTTTATAATCTAATTTGGTTGCTAATATTAAAGACGAAATACTATTTATGCCTTTTTCAGAAACATTATGTTTTTTTAAAAAGTTAGTAGCTATTTCAACACCTTTTTCCTCATGCTTTTCAATACTTTCGGTAAAACCTGTATCATGAAACCAAGCACTAATAATTAATTCGGTTTTTTCAGAATCACTTAAATGAGATAACTCTGCTAATTCTTTTGCTTTTTTAACGACAAGCTGAGTATGCCCCAAATTATGGTAAACAAATGTATTGTCAAGTTTTTCATTTAATAAATGAATAACATATTTTTCGGCTTCTGCAATAAGTTGATCCATGAATAAGTAATAATTTCTTTAGTAAAAATAGCAAACTTTATTTAAGAGCATTTTTAAAGTACTAAAAACGTATTATTTTGTCGTAAATTTCATGAATGCTTTCAAAATAATTTCGAATTCGAAGTCTGTAAGTTTTTTAAAAGAATGTCGTCTAAATTTAAGTTGAAAAGCATATTATATTAATTTTAAAAAAGAAAGGAAACCATATTATGCTAACTTGGAAAGAAGTTATCAACTTTTCTGTAAAAGGAAACCCAACTCCAGATAAACGCGTTGAAAAATCTGAAGCCGAATGGCAGACTCAATTAACTCCAGAGCAATTTAGAATTACAAGAGAGAAAGGTACAGAACGACCACATAGTGGAGCACTCTGTAGCATCCATGATGAAGGTAAATACAACTGTGTGTGCTGCGATACCCCTTTGTTTGATTCTACTATTAAATTTAGCTCAGGCACGGGTTGGCCTAGTTTTACACAGCCTATTAAAGACAATGCCATTAAATACGAAAGAGATACGGCTTTTGGGATGGTTCGCGTTGAGGTGATGTGTAATACTTGCGATGGCCATTTAGGGCATGTGTTTCCTGACGGACCAAAACCAAGCGGACTGCGCTATTGTATCAATTCAGAATCAATGACTTTAAATAAGGAGGCAGCAAATGATAAATAAGAATTCACAAATAGCCACGTTTGGTGGTGGCTGTTTTTGGTGTACAGAAGCTGTATTTCAAGAAGTAAAAGGCGTAGAAAAAGTGGTGTCTGGTTATTCTGGAGGCCATGTTCCAGGGCATCCTACGTACAGAGAGATTTGTTCAGGTTTAACTGGACATGCCGAGGTTGTGCAAGTTACTTTTGATGCAAATTTGATTTCTTATAAAGATCTTTTAGTCTTTTTTATGACAACTCATGACCCCACAACTTTGAATCGCCAAGGTGCAGATCGTGGGACTCAATACCGTTCGGTAATTTATTACCATGACGATATGCAAAAAGAAATTGCTGAAATTGTTTCAAAAGAAATAACACTTTATTATGAAAACCCTATAGTAACAGAAATTTCACCTTTAGATGTTTTTTATGAAGCAGAAAGAGAGCATCAAGATTACTATAGAAATAATCAAGCGCAAGGGTATTGCAGTTTTGTAATTACACCAAAATTGGCAAAACTGAGAAAGCTTCATACTGATAAATTAAAATAATTTTAAAAAGAAAGAACAATTACAATGTCAAATAAAGCAGAGCAAGCACAAGTATTTAAAGCTCCTGTATTTCGAGTTAATAATTGGATTAACACCAATGGAGATAAAACGGAACCTATTAAACTTTCAGATTTTAAAGGAAAGTTTAAAGTGGTGTATTGTTTTCAGCATTGGTGCCCTGGTTGTCATAGCAAAGGTTTGCCAGATTTAAAAAAAATGGTTGAGGCTTTAAAAGATAATGATAAGGTTGTTTTTTTAGCAGTACAAACTGTTTTTGAAGGTCATGATTCTAATACCTATGAAAAGATAGTGGAAACTCAAAAGCAATATAATTTGAAAATACCTTTTGGGCATGATGCTGGAGACGATGGTAAATCACATTCAAATATCATGTAAAACTACAAAACAGGAGGCACACCTTGGTTTATTTTTATTGATAAACATGATAATGTTGTGTTTTCAGGTTTTCACTTAAACCCGGATGCCGCAATTACTTTTTTTAAAAGCCTAAACCGAAATGCAAATTAAACTTTATGGTGCCGAAAGGTGTCACAAAACACAGCATTATAAGAGGTTTTTTGAAATACGTTTTTTAGATTATATATTTCTAGACGTTGAAAAAAGCAAAGATCACGCTGAGGAATTGCGTGGTCTTTACAAAAACAGAAAGCTTAATTTCCCGACTATAACTATTGCTAAAAAGAAATTGAGAAATCCGTCAGATAAAGAATTAAATACATGGGTAGAAAAACAAAAATAGCATTAGGAGGTGGATGCCATTGGTGTACCGAAGCCGTTTTTCAATCTTTAAAGGGTGTTGAAAAAGTAGAGCAAGGCTATGTGTCTTCTGTTGGAGTAAACCATGAGTTTTCAGAAGCTGTTGTTGTACATTTCAATATTGAAAAAATTACATTAAAAACATTAATAGAGATTCATTTATATACACATAAAAGCGTTAGTAATCATTCAATGCGAAATAAATACCGTTCTGCAGTTTATACGTTTTCTAATGCACAAGAAAATGATTCTAAAGATATAATTGAAAGCTTACAAAAGGGTTTTAATGATAAAATTGTTACTAAAGTATTTCCTCTTTTAGAATTTAAAGCCTCACGAGAAGCCATTCAAAATTATTATCAGAAGAATCCAAATAAACCTTTTTGCGAAACATTTATCAATCCGAAGTTACAACTTTTGCTAGATAAGTTTTCCAATTATGTCGACAATAAAAAAGTTAAACATTTAATAGCATCAATTTAGAAAAATGAAAAACAAAAAACTAAGTATTGAAAACAGCAAAGGCTTATCGTTACAAGCATACTTAGAGCTGCCTGCAAACCAAAAACCTAATCGATATGCTATTTTTGCGCATTGTTTTACTTGCACAAGTTCGTTAAGTGCTGTAAAAAATATTAGCCGCGCTTTAACTAACTATGGTTTTGGTGTTGTTCGTTTCGATTTTACAGGTTTAGGTAAAAGCGAGGGCGAATTTGCCGAGAGTCATTTTTCAGCAAATGTAGACGACCTTATTGCTGTAAGTAACTATATGAAATCTAACTATAAAGCTCCTGCATTATTCGTTGGACATTCTCTTGGTGGCGCTGCAGTAATTACAGCAGCTTCGCAATTAGAAAATGTTAAAGCAGTGGCAACCATTGGAGCTCCAGCAGCAGTAAGTCATGTCACACATTTGTTTTCTCATAGTATTAACGAGGTTAAACAAAAAGGAGCCGTTGAGGTCAATATAGGAGGAAGACCTTTTAAAATTAATAAAGATTTTGTTGAAGATTTTGCTAAAACAGACTTACTATCCATTGTAAAAAACTTGCGTAAACCCATATTAATTTTACATGCTCCAACAGACCGTATCGTTGGAATTAAAAATGCCGAACAATTATACCACAATGCACATCATCCTAAAAGCTTTGTGTCTCTCGATGATGCAGATCATTTATTAACGAATACTATAGATAGTAACTATACTGGAAATATAATTGGCACATGGGTACAGCGTTACTTTAAACCAGAAGAGAATACCATGTTAGAAATTCATGGTGAGCAATTAGTAGGGCATTTAAATTTAGTTGAAGATAATTTCACAACCTCTATCCAAACTAAAAACCATAGTATGATAGCAGACGAACCTGCAACTATTGGAGGTGATGATTTTGGTCCTTCGCCTTATGAGTATCTAAATGCAGGCTTAGCTGCTTGTACCGTTATGACCTTAAAAATGTATGCTCGGCGTAAGACATGGGATTTACAAGAAGTGTTTGTATATATTTCGCATTCTAAAAAACACAGTGATGAGTTAAAATTAGATATAGAAAAACCTGGATATATAGATTATATAAGCAAAAAGTTAAAATTTATTGGTAATCTAGATCCTTCACAAAAACAGCGTTTAAAAGAAATTGCCTCACGCTGTCCAGTGCATAAAACCATTGCTAGTAAAGTTGTATTTGATACATCCATAATTTAAAATATAGAACAGTTAGATTATATAATTGAACTCATCTTGACTTTTTGTTTTTAACCGAAAATGAGATAAAATTTGTTCATATAAGACTATTTTTGAAAGGCATAGTATCGCTACGCATAAGAAAATAGACGAAAAATGAGCTAATTTTAGCCGTTTTTTAGGAAACAGAAAAATGTCAAGATGAGTTCATTAAGTAAAATGCGAAGTCTGTCGTTTAAAAGTAATATTCTAACTAATATAAAATCAGTTATCTTAAAAAGTTGTTTTAGCTTTGACTAAATTTAGAAAATGAATAATCCAAACAATTTTTTTTTAATAGCAAGTATTTTTTTAATACTTAATGCTTGTGCTACTTTTAAACCTCAATATAAAGTAGTAAATACAAATAATTCTTTCCCAGATAAAGAAATTGCACATTCATTTTACTTAATTGGCGATGGTGGTAATTCGCCTTTAGGCTCTCAATCTGAAGCAATAAAAGACTTAAAAAACAAATTAAACAAAGCTCCAAAACAAAGTACAGTATTGTTTTTAGGTGATAATATTTACCCGAAAGGAATGCCGAAAAAAAATGAAGAAAGTAGAGCTTTTGCAGAACATCAATTAAGAACTCAAACAGATGCTGTAAAAGATTTTAAAGGCGAAACTATTTTTATTCCAGGAAACCATGATTGGTATAGTGATGGGTTAAAAGGATTAAAACGACAGGAAGATTTTATTGAAGATATTTTAGGAAAAAATACGTTTTTGCCTGAAAACGGTTGCCCTATAGAAAAAGTTGATATCTCAGGTGATATTGTTATGATTATTGTTGACTCTGAGTGGTATTTAACAAATTGGGATAAGCATCCAACTATTAATGATGATTGCGAAATTAAAACCCGATTTAAGTTTTTTGAAGAGTTAGAAGGGTTAATTAAAAAAGCACGTGGTAAAACAACCATTATTGCCATGCATCACCCTATGTTTTCTAATGGACCACATGGCGGACAGTACAGTTTTGCATCGCATTTAAAACCCGTTCCTGTTTTAGGAACTTTAAAAAATATATTAAGAAAAACCAGTGGGATTTCTCCTGCCGATTTGCAAAACAAAAAGTATAACACTTTTAAAAAGCGTGTTGTAACACTAGCTCAAGAAAACGAAAAGGTTGTTTTTGTGTCTGGGCATGAACATAGTTTACAATATTTAATACAAGATAATTTACCACAAATAATTAGTGGAGCTGGATCAAAAGCTACAGCAACTCGTAATGTAAATGATGCGTTTTCATCAAGTGATTCTGGTTATGCAAGATTTGATGTGTTTACAGATGGGTCTTCAATAGTTCGTTTTTATTCAGCAAAAGAATACAAAGTTATTTTTCAAACTGAAGTCTTTTCAGAAGATAAAAAAGAAAACAATAGTAACTACGAGAATTCATTTCCAGCTACAAAATTAGCATCAGTATATTCTGAAAAAGAAGTAACAAAAAGCAATTTTCATAAATATATTTGGGGCGAAAGATATAGAAAGTATTACGGAACCCAAGTAAGTGTACCAACGGTTAATTTAGACACTTTATTTAGTGGTTTAACACCATATAGAAAAGGCGGAGGGCATCAATCAAAATCACTTCAATTAATTAATAAAGAAGGGAAACGCTACGTAATGCGTGCCATTAGAAAAAGTGCAACGGTATATTTGCAAGCCATGGCATTTAAAGATCAATATATTGAAGGGCAGTTTGATGGTACTTCTACAGAGCGATTACTTCAAGACTTTTACACAGGCTCTCATCCGTATGCGCCTTTTGTAACTGGCGAACTTTCTGATGCGGTTAATTTATATCATACCAACCCAATACTTTATTATGTGCCCAAACAAAATGCTTTAGCAAGTTTTAATTCTGACTTTGGTGATGAATTATACATGATTGAAGAACATGTTTCAGATGGTCATGGGAATCTTAAAAGTTTCGGGAATTCAAATACAATTGAAAGTACCTACGATTTAATGAAGAAGCTTCGAAAAGATGAAAAATACGTAGTTGATGAAATGATGTTTTTAAGAGCTAGATTGTTTGACATGGCAATTGGCGATTGGGATAGACACACCGATCAGTGGCGTTGGGCAGAGTTTAAAGAGTCCGGTAAAGTTGTTTACAGACCAATCCCTAGAGATAGAGATCAGGCATTTTCCATTATGGGAGATGGTGCTTTAATGAATTTAGCAACTCGAATTGTTCCACCTTTAAGACTAATGGAAGGGTTCAATGATAATGTTAGAAATGTAAAAGGATTTAACTCTAGTCCGTTTTCTTTAGATATGATGTTGCTGAATGAAACCACAAAAAAGCAATGGGAAGAGCAAGTGGCATTCATTCAAAAAAACTTGACTGATGCTATTATTGATAATGCATTTAAGGCATTTCCAAAAGAAGTTCAAGACGAAACCATTATAGAGATAAAGCGCGTGTTTAAAGCACGACTTAAAAGCCTCCCAGAAATAGCGAACGAATATTATAAAGCATTTAATAAAACACCACTTGTAAAAGGAACCGATAAAGATGATTTGTTTGAAATTGAGCGTATGCCAAATGGTAATACCAAACTAACAGCATATCGTATTAAAAATGGTAAAAAAGGAACTGCTTTACATCATAAGACATATAATAAAGAAAATACTAAGGAAATTTGGATTTATGGTTTAGATGATGATGATGTCTTCAAGGTTATAGGAGAAGGAGATAACCTCATTAAATTGAGGCTAGTTGGCGGACAAAATAATGATACATATACCATTGAAAATGGGAAGAAAGTTAAGATGTATGATCATAAGTCCAAGAAAAATGAGTTTACTACCAATAAAGGCAGTAAAAACTTAACCGATGATTATGAAACGAATATATATGACTATGCAAAGCCTAAGAATAGCACCAACCAATTTACGCCTTTATTAGGCGCGAATCCAGACGATGGATTTAAAATAGGTTTTGTAAATACACTTACCAATTATGGGTTTCAACGTAATCCGTTTAGTTCGCAACACACGATTTCTGGAGCGTATTATTTTGCTACAAGCGGATTCGATTTTGAATATAATGGTGAATTTGCCAATGTTGTAGGGTCATGGAATTTAGGGTTGAACGCTAAGTTTACAAGTCCTAATTATGCGATTAATTTCTTTGGTTTTGGAAATAGTACACCCAATTTAAATATTAATGACGAAGATAATTTCGATTTAGACTATAATCGTGTAAAATTAAGCACACTAAAATTGGCGCCTTCATTAAATTGGAGAGGTAAAACTGGGGCGCATTTCAAGTTAGGTTTAAGTTATGAGTCTATTGAGGTTGAAGAAACTAGTGATCGATTTATAAATACATTTTTTGTTGCAAACGGTACAGAGAATCAAAAAGATTTTGTTGGTGCAGACGCTACTTATACCTATCAAAATAAAGATAATGAAGCATTTCCAACTTTAGGAATGCAAACCAGTTTACAAGCTGGATACAAGTCTAATTTAGATGAGTCTAAAGGGTTTGCTTATTTTATCCCAGAGTTAGGTTTTGATTATAAGTTGGCGCCTAGTGGTCAATTAGTTTTAGCAACTCATGCCAAAGCACATTTTATTTTTGGTGACGATTTCGAGTTTTATCAAGCGGCAAATTTAGGTGCAAATAATGGTTTAAGAGGTTACAGAAACGAACGTTTTTCTGGTGAAAACTCGTTTTACCAAAGTACCGATTTACGTTTAAACCTTAGAAAAGTAAAAACAGGATTGTTGCCCTTAAATATAGGAATATATGGCGGTTTTGATTATGGAAAAGTTTGGCTTGAAGATGAATTGATTTTAGATGGAAACTCAAACAATAATTCAAATGCTTGGAATACATCAATTGGTGGTGGAATATTTGCTAATGCTGCCGATATTTTAACATTAAATTTATCTGCGTTTAACAGCGACGACGGTTTGCGTCTAGCTTTCAGGGTTGGATTTAGTTTTTAGTTTCTCATCCTGAACTTGTTTTAGGATCTCATCCTATTATCTATTCAGTACAAACTCGTATAAATTGCCACCAGCTCCATGCGCTTTTTCATCTGTAACATATAATATTGAATTATCTTTAAAACAAACACCCTCTTTTTGAGACCCGTAATTTAAAGGGATTTCGGTTATCGTTCCGTTAAAAAAATCATCATTTTTAAAATCTGTAAAAAGCCAAATGCTTTTAGGAGATAATAACACAACGCTTTTTCCATCATCACTAATATCTGCAGAAGTCATCCAACAATCTACTTCCGAGCAACTATTAAAAGAAGATTCTAGAGTTGCTACATGATGCCCTTTTGTTGCAGGAATCTTGTATAAAAAAGTTTTTCCAAAATCACCTTTTACTCTGCTTTTAGTAAATAAATATAAACTATCATTAAAATAAAAAAAAGCTTCGCAATCAAAATGTAAACTTTTCTTTTTAGGAGGGAATTTTTCTTGATTTGAATACCGAAATGATATACGTTCAATATGTGTACTTTTCGAGTTGCTTAATGAATCTACAGAGATCTTTAAAATAGTTAAGTTTTTTCGCTTGCTTAAGTTATTTCCAAAATCACCAATATAAAGATTGCCTTGTTTGTCTGATGCTAAATCTTCCCAATCGTGGTTTTTGGCATTAATTTTTAATGCTTTTATAATACGTCCTTTACTATCTAATCCATAAAGTCTGGGTTTATTTCCACCATCATTCAATGTCCAAATTAAATTTGATTGCTTTGTGGTTTCTGTTCCAGAGACCTCTTTTAAAGTAAGAGGTAAATCTGCGATAACTTTTAATTCACCTGTTTGGCAATTTGATATTAGCAAAAAAAGGGTGATAAGAAATTTATTCATTTAGGTAGTCCTATTTTATAATGCTAAATTTACGCAGTAATTTTAAATATTCCTCAATGTAGCATTGAGGTTTCAAAAATTTGTTTTCCTATAAAGTCAGGAATCTATAAAAATGAATCCATATAACGTTATAATTATTGGTGGTGGCGCAGCAGGTTTTTTTGCGGCTATAAATATTGCCGAACAAAACCCAAACTTAAAAGTAGCCATTCTTGAACGCGGTAAAGAAGGTTTACAAAAAGTAAAGGTTTCTGGCGGTGGACGTTGTAATGTAACGCATGCAGAGTTTATTCCGTCAGAATTAGTGCAGAATTACCCGCGAGGCGAAAAGGAATTATTAGGTCCTTTCCATCAATTTATGACAGGCGATACTATAGATTGGTTTGAAAAACGAGGTGTCGCATTAAAGATAGAAGACGATGGCAGAATGTTTCCTATTACCAATTCATCGCAAACTATTATCGATTGCTTTTTAAATGAAGCCAAAAAGCATAAGGTTGAAATTTTATATAATCATACCGTTATAAGTATATCTCCTCGAGCGCACTCGAGAGATTTTTATGTTAAAACTAAAACGGATGAGTTCTCAACCGAAAAATTATTAATAGCCACAGGCAGTAATCCTAAAATTTGGAAACTATTAGAAGGTTTAAATCATACCATTTCACAGCCTATTCCCTCATTATTTACATTTAATATTAACGACAAACGCATCAAAAACATTCCAGGTGTTGTGGCGCAAAATGTAGATGTGAAAGTTGTAGATTCCAATTTAGAATCAGAAGGCCCATTACTTATAACACATGTAGGAATGAGCGCTCCTGCCATTTTAAAACTCTCAGCTTTTGGAGCTTTAGAATTAGCAAAACGCGATTATAAATTCTCAATAGAAGTGAATTTTATTAAACAACCCTTTGAAAATTGCTTAGAAAGCTTAAAAGCGCTAAAACAAGCATTAAACAAAAAAAAAGTATTTAATTTTTCGTCATTTAATTTACCAAAACGCTTATGGCAACAATTGGTTTTAGCATCGCATATTACAGATGCAATAACTTGGGCAGATTTAAATAAAAACCAACTAGACGCTTTAGCATTACAATTAACAAAAGCAGTTTTTAAAGTTGATGGTAAAAGTACTTTTAAAGAAGAATTTGTAACTGCCGGAGGTATTAACTTAAAAGAGGTTAATTTTAAGACCTTTGAAAGCAAACTGCATAAAAACCTGTATTTTGCTGGAGAGGTTTTAAATATAGATGCCATTACAGGTGGGTTTAATTTTCAAAATGCTTGGACAGGGGCTTACATTGCAGCAAAATCTATTTCAAAATAAATGAATACTTATATTGCTTTATTAAAAGGAATTAATGTTGGCGGCCATAAAAAAGTGCCTATGGCAGATTTACGCGAATTGCTTACAAAATCTGGTTTAAAAAATGTAAAAACATACATACAAAGTGGTAATATTATTTTTCAATCTTCAAATAAAAATGTTCAAAATATTGAAGCGATTATACAAAATGCGATGACTTCTCATTTTGGTTTTGAAGTGTCTGTTTTAGTAAGAACAAGAGCGCATTTACAATCTATTTTTAATCATTGCCCATTTACAGACGAAAAAAAAATAAAAAGTTATTTTACAATGTTGCATGATACCCCCGAAGAAGCATTGGTGAAAATAGCTTCAGAAAAAGTATACGAAGGCGAAGCATATCATATCATAAAAGATTGTATTTATTTTTACTGTGAAAAAGGATATGGTCAAGCTAAATTCAATATGAATTTTTTTGAACGAAAACTCAAAACAATTGGAACAGCGAGGAACTATAATACAATGGTAAAGTTACTATCAATGTCTTTAGAAAATGAAAAAGGCGATTAGATTTTACTTATTTTTGCTAAAAATTTAAGATAAAATAATCTGTCTTTGGACAGTCTTTGTCGGAATAAAATGGATTAATGGTAGTACAAGACTTTTTTTTAAAATCATATTCAAAAATATTAGAAAACGGAAGCTTTACGTGGTCCGCGCCAAGTAATATAGCTTTAGTGAAGTATTGGGGTAAAAAGGAACATCAAATTCCAGAAAACCCGTCCATAAGTTTTACACTAAACAACTGTAAAACGACCACAACACTTCGGTTTTCAAAAAAAGAAAAGAAAGATGAGTTTTCTTTTGAAGTGTATTTAGATGGAGAAAATAAAGAAGATTTTAAACCAAAAATTGAAACTTTTTTTAAGCGTATTGAAGCTTATTTACCATTTTTAAAAGACTATCATTTTAAAATAGAAACATCCAATACATTTCCACATAGTTCAGGTATTGCATCTTCAGCCTCAGGAATGAGTGCTTTAGCTGCGTGTTTAATGCGTATGGAAAAAGAATTAAACCCAGAAATTACACACGCATATTTTATTCAAAAAGCATCATTTTTAGCACGTTTAGGTTCAGGTAGCGCATGCCGAAGTCTAGAAGGCGATTTGGTAGTTTGGGGAAAACACGACGATATAGATGGGAGTTCAGACTTGTTTGGAGTAAAATATCCTTTTGAAGTGCATCAAAATTTCAAAAATTATAACAATACTATTTTACTTGTAGATAAAGGCGAAAAGAAAGTAAGTAGCACCGTTGGGCATAATTTAATGCACAATCATCCCTTTGCCCAAGAGCGGTTTAAGCAGGCGCATAAAAACCTTTCAAATCTTATTAATATATTTAAAACAGGAGATTTAAAAGCGTTTATTGATGTTGTTGAAAGTGAAGCCTTAACACTGCATGCGATGATGATGACCAGCATGCCGTATTTTATTTTAATGAAACCCAACACACTTGAAATAATTAATAAAATTTGGGCCTTTAGGCAAAAAACAGGTGCACCCATTTGTTTTACCCTAGATGCAGGCGCCAATGTACATGTTTTATATCCCGAAAGTGAAACCAAAACTATTTTAGAATTCATTAAAAATGAATTAGTTGCATATTGCCAAAATGGGCATTATATTTGCGATAGAATTGGTATTGGAGCAAAACAATTGTAACTTTATAATTCAATATCAAGCTTAAAGAATGAAAGGACCGCTTTTTTACTCAAAAATATTACTCTTTGGAGAATACGGAATCATTAAAGACTCTAAAGGGTTATCAATTCCATATAACTTTTATAATGGCGCTTTAAAGATGGACGAAAACCCTTCTGAAGACGCTATAAAATCTAATAACAGTTTAAAAAGTTTTGTTGATTATTTGAGCCATATTGATGTCGAATTGGTGGTTTTTGATGTAGACACGCTTAAAAACCATGTTGATAAAGGCATGTATTTTGATTCCTCAATCCCACAAGGCTATGGCGTTGGCAGTAGCGGTGCGCTAGTAGCTGCTATTTACGATAAATATGCTCAAAATAAAATTACAGTTTTAGAGAATTTAACTAGAGAAAAACTACTTAAATTAAAATCGATTTTTTCGGCTATGGAATCTTTTTTCCACGGAAAATCTTCAGGTTTAGACCCTTTAAATAGTTATTTAAGTATTCCTATTTTAATCAATTCGAAAGATAATATTGAAGCCACTGGAATTCCATCACAAAAAACTGAAGGTAAAAACGCTGTGTTTTTATTAGATAGTGGTATTATTGGAGAAACGGCTCCTATGGTTCGTATTTTTATGGAAAACATGAAACAAGAAGGTTTCAGGAAAATGCTAAAAGACCAGTTTATTAAACATACCGATGCTTGTGTAGACGATTTTCTTAAAGGTGATATTAAATCGTTATTTAGTAATACCAAGCAATTATCAAAAGTGGTTTTAAATCATTTTAAACCTATGATACCTAAGCAGTTTCACGAACTTTGGAAAAAAGGTATTGAAACCAACGAGTACTACTTAAAGCTTTGTGGTTCTGGTGGTGGTGGATACATTTTAGGTTTTACTGAAGATATTCAAAAAGCAAAAAAAACACTTTCAGATTATAAACTAGAAGTTGTTTACAATTTCTAAATTCCAAATACAGTCATCCTGAACTTGTTTCAGGATCTCATCAAATTTTTTTCAGATGTTATCTAGAAAACAGAAACACATTCTAATCAAATTTTTTAGTATGTTTTCTGTAGTTCGTGGTTATAACATTTTAGTTATCGTTATCGCACAGTATTTAACAGCCATTTATATTCTTGCTCACGGTAAACCTCTTAAAACGGTTCTTTTCGATATTAATTTACTCATGCTAGTTTTGGCATCGGCGGCAACAATAGCTGGTGGTTATATTATCAATAATTTTTACGACTCAGAGAAAGACTTAATTAATCGTCCGCAAAAATCAAAACTCGATAGGTTAGTAAGTCAAAACACAAAATTATCATTCTATTTTGTATTAAATTTTATGGCGGTTATTATGGTAAGTTATGTGTCGTTTAAACCCGTTATCTTCTTTTCGGTTTATATTTTTGGGATATGGTTTTATTCACATAAATTAAAAAAACTGCCTTTTATAGGAAACTTAACATCTGCTATTTTAACTATTACACCTTTTTTTGCCATTTTTATGTATTACAAAAATTTTGAAACTGTCATTTTTGTACATGCTATGTTTCTGTTTTTAATTATATCGATGCGCGAACTCACAAAAGACCTCGAAAATATTAAAGGTGACTTACTTTTAAACTATAAAACCATACCCATTACCTACGGCGAAAAAGCATCTAAAGTTATGCTTACAATGTTAGTTGTATTAACCTTAATCCCAATATATTTATTGGTAAATTACTTTAAAATTGGTTACATGTACATCTATTTTTATTTATGTATTGTGCTGCTATTCGG
>Ga0316189_10003409_pt1 | contig 15438 bp, 13 predicted proteins | sample LowCovwburrow_MG_FD_204930 | JGI IMG/M metagenome (GOLD analysis project Ga0316189, IMG submission 204930) | Coastal sediment microbial communities from Maine, United States - Lowes Cove worm burrow | ecosystem: Environmental > Aquatic > Marine > Coastal > Sediment | place: USA: Maine... | reverse complement strand
CCTCGATGAAATTCCTGGCTCCGCCCTATGGCAGGTTCGCAACCAGGGTGTTCAACTTCCTGGTGAAATCCAAGGGCTAGCTACGCTGGGTGGAGCTGATCCGCTGGTTGGCGATCTTCATCGCACGGGTCCAGCTGTCTTCATCCTGATCGCGCACCGAGCGTGACAGTTCATCGAACACGCGCCGGAAATGGTCCACCACGTCACCGGTCATCCGGTTTCCCTGCTGAATCTCGTAGTAGAGGTGAGGGTTCTCAGATACGACCTGGGCTGCAACCTTCAACTGGGCATTGAACGTACTGCTGGAAATCTGGCGTAACAAGGGCACTGCCTCGCCGCTTTCCGCCAGCGCACTGGCAAATGCGATATTGACCAGGTGGGATAAACCCAGCACCCATGCCATCACTTCGTCGTGCTCTTCCAGGCTCAGGTCAACACATTCAGCCGCGGTGTGAGCAAACAGGGCCCGCGCTTCGGTCAGGGCCTGCGGGTTTCCGGTATCGACAAACAGAATGTGGCGACCGGACAGTCCGATCTCGTCGGGCCCGAACATCGGGTGCACCGAACAGACCCGGCAGTCCGCCTGCGCCAGTGCTTCCAGGCCGGTGCGCATCGGGCTTTTCAGGGAGCCAATATCGAAGACCAGGCCACCTGGTTTTAATTCAGCAAGCCGGTGCAATATCGCGTTGGATGGCCGCAACGGAACCGCAACCACCACCACGTTAAATTCATCGACCACTGATTCCCAGTCGTCGACCCGCTCAAAGAGTGTGTCCTTAACGACTGTATCCGCCACCGAAACATGATATCCAACCATATCGAGATAACGGGACATCCACTGGCCCATTCGGCCAAGTCCGCCAATCACCAGCGCCCGCTTGCCTGCCCCATGATCCGACTGGACCAACTTGTAGGTTTCCTGGTTATCCAGCGAATGGTGAATCAGCGTTTCCAGCACATCACGCGCAACAGCGCCTGAAAGGCCGTGCGATTCCGCCCGGGCCATGCCCCGGTCGATCACCTCGCGCTCCCTGGCGTAGTGCCGTAGCGGTGCGCCCGTGCGAAGCTTATGGTCACCTATAGCCGTAACCACGGCCTGGCGTTCGGCGATCAGGTCAACGATCCCTGTGTCGATTTCATCGAGCCGCTCTCGCAGTTCGAGCAACTCATCGGCGGTCAGGGAGCTTTTTTCAGACATGGCTTTAACTTCTGTGTTTGCCGCACGGGGACGATTCGCTGCATTCTAGGGCTTTAATGGGCTATGCTCCAGCCCGAAATCACTGCCCGCCCCAATTGATCGACCAGGCGGCCAGCAGAGCATCCGTATCAGTGCCCACGTCGATATGCGTGTCACTGGTCAGGTACGTGAACTTCAGGCCTTGTCGCTGATTAATGGGCACGCCCACGCTGAACGCTATGTAACGTTGCCGGCGGTCATCCGTTTTATCCACACCGTTTACACTTGAGCGTCCACCGTGCGCGAAGCCGCCACTGAGGCTGGCCCACCAGCCTGGCTTAAACGTGTAAATTACATGTCCCTGCATGAACCACAGGGGATCCTGTTTCAGGGTATTGCCGTCAAAGAATTCATCATTTTTCTGGTGCAGGAATACAGAACCCGTCAGCTCGAACTGCCATTTGTAGCGCTGGTGGAGAACCCCGAGTTGGGGGCGCACGACAAACCGGTTACCTCCCAGGTTGATCAGGTATTTGTCATTGTAATCCCCGAGCGGCAATCTGACGGCCAGCCCTGCCCCAACTGTCGTGGTGACCGGGTTTGCACGCCGATACTGCACGTATTCTTTTCCGCTCAGCGCCGGGGCGCCATACAGATTGATAGAGAACCTGATCCGCGGGTCCGTAAAACCCCTTCGGCGAACACTTGTGTCTACCCCATTAAGCAGGCCTTCCCAACGCCCCGCTGCATAAGGGATGGTGGTGTCAACTCTTGCCGACTTGCCGAACAACTCAAAGCTTCGAACATACACGGCAGCGCCGAGGTACAAGTCATAAGTGGCGTCTTCGATGTTCAGAGCAGGATCAAACAGGATGTCGCCATTGGTATAACCAGCTCCCAGGCCCAGCACATTCAGTCCGGTCGGCAGGTGCGACCAGCGCCGGGGCTCCAGGTCCTGCGCCTGCAACAGCCCGCTGAGCATTACCAGTAGTAACAAAACCACACCCCTCGCGAGCGCAAGGGAAGGCCACCTGGAAACAACCACGCTTTCCTCGTGCTGGCGCGACTGAATGTCTGAAAAAGGCTGCATCAATTGAAGTCCGAAAAGGTCAGAAACATCATAAACTGATTGCAAACTGCGAACCAGTAGGTAGCGACCCGGCAGGCCGTCTTCACATGTGGCAAACCGGGACTCAGCGAACACATCTCATATGAGACGTTCATTTTATGCCCTTCGACATAACATTACTGAAGGTAAAATGGACCCCAGATCAATTTCCGCCGCGGACGAGACTGCTACCATTGGCACTCACCCTTTAAGCAATGTTGGTGGCCCATCGGGGCGCATGGCCAATAAGGAAATACGACATGTCCTACAACCTGAAGAATCGCAGTTTCCTCAAGCTCCTCGACTTTTCAAAACGGGATCTGACCCACATCCTCAACCTGGCAAGGGACCTGAAACGGGCTAAATACGGCGGATATGAGGTTCAGCGTTTACGCGGCAAGAACATCGCGCTGATCTTTGAGAAGGCTTCCACCCGCACACGCTGCGCTTTTGAAGTAGCGGCCTACGACCAGGGTGCCAATGTGACCTACCTGGACCCGGCCGGCTCACACATAGGCAAGAAAGAATCCATCAAGGATACGGCCCGCGTGCTGGGTCGCATGTACGATGCCATCGAGTACCGGGGCACTGCCCAGCATATCGCCGAAGATCTCGCGAAATACTCCGGCGTCCCGGTTTTCAACGGGCTCACCGACGAATTTCACCCGACCCAGATGGCGGCTGACCTGATGACGATGCGTGAACATGCTTTCAAGCCATGGCATGAAATTTCTTACTGCTACCTGGGTGACGCGCGATCCAACATGGGCAATTCGCTGATGATCGCAGGTTGCCTGATGGGAATGGATGTCCGGATTGCGGCTCCCAAAAGCCTCTGGCCGGACGAGGAGCACATCGGCTACGCCCGTGACCTGCAGGATATCCACAAGGGCAACCTGTTGCTGACGGAAGACCCGATCGAGGGAGTGAATGGGGTAGATTTCATCCACACCGATGTGTGGGTCTCCATGGGTGAGTCACAGGATGTCTGGGCGGACCGCATTGCCCTGCTCAAGGATTACCAGGTCACCATGGACCTGATGGATGCGTCCTGTAATCCGCGGGTCAAGTTCATGCATTGTCTTCCTGCATTTCACAACCTGGAAACCCAGGTCGGGCGTGAGATCCATGAAAAATTCGGACTGGAATCGATGGAAGTGACGGAGGAAGTTTTCGAATCCCCGGCCGGTATCCAGTTTGAACAGGCGGAAAACAGGGTTCATTCCATCAAAGCCCTGCTCGTTGCCACTCTCGGCTCGTGAGCTCCTGATGAGAGTCATCGTAGCGCTTGGAGGAAATGCACTGCTGCGGCGCGGCCAGGCGCTGAACGCCGAGAACCAGCGGGAAAACATACGCATTGCCTGCCGGCAGCTGGCCACGGTTCATGCGCACCATCAACTGGTCATTGCTCACGGCAACGGGCCGCAGGTTGGCCTTCTGGCCCTGATGGATGAGGCCTACAAGGCCGTAGACCCTTATCCGCTGGATGTGCTGGGTGCAGAAACAGTCGGCATGATCGGCTACATGATTGAACAGGAACTGGGCAACATCATCCCACCGGACGACCATATCGTCACCGTGCTGACACAGATACTCGTAGACCGGGATGACCCGGCATTTGCCTCGCCGACCAAGCCGGTCGGCCCGATCTATGGCCGCGACGAAGCGGAACGCCTGAAAAATGAAAAAGGCTGGTCAATCGCCCGCGACGGAATCCATTACCGCAGGGTTGTTCCGTCTCCGCTACCCCGGCGCATCATAGAAATCGATGCGATCCGGATGTTGGTCGATGCCGGCATCGTCGTGATTTGCGCAGGCGGTGGCGGTATCCCTACTGCCTATGACGATGAACACAAGCTTTATGGCGTAGAGGCTGTGATCGACAAGGACCTGGCCAGTGGCTTGCTCGCACGGGGCCTTGATGCCGATATGTTCGTGATGCTGACCGATGTTTCTGCCGCATATACCGAATACGGGACGGATCATCAGCAGGCCATCAAGGCGGCTCACCCCGATGCACTCACGCAACTGTCTTTTGAACAGGGTTCGATGGGGCCGAAAGTCAGCGGCGCCTGCGAATTTGTCCGCACCACCGGCAAACAGAGCGCCATCGGACGGCTCTCCGACCTGATGGCAATAATGGATGGTGTTGCGGGTACGCTGGTTTCAAATGAAATCGACGGGATCGAGTACTACGAATCCTGAATCAGAACTCGTAACCAAAGGTCTCGATGTCTTTGCGGTAGTACTCTCCCACCGCGGCCCTGGTCTCATCGTCATAAAAATCAGCCATGCTGTGACAGTCGTTCTCGCCATTCATAAATAGAAAGTTCCGGATTTTTCGCTTCAGGTCCCGTGATTTTTTATCCGACCTGTTGCGGTGTGGCAATTGTGAATCTGCTATTCCGAGCTCTTTGCAAACCAGGCTGAAGTCCTGCTGTAGGTTTTCAAACCGCCCTACGAAATCAACCAGTAAGCGGCCCTGCCCATCATGCAACATATCGTACTGCGGCATCACGTGACGGTACTTGTCATCCCATCCCGGCCTTGGAAACTTGTTCAGTACGAAGTCGCGAAAACTCCGATGATCAAAATAGTTTCGGTAACGGTATTCGGACAATATTCGCGCCCAGGGATTGCGCACGAAACTGAATGTATAGAATCCCGCATACTCCTCAGCGGTCAGGTAGCCGCCGTCGACATACTCAGCGGCTGAAAGGTGTGCCAGTTTCTCCGTACCCCGGGTCGGGTCATCGTTACTTTGCAGGCACAGGGTTGCGCGGTCCCGGTCCCAGTCCAGTTGCAGCAAATTCATAAAGAACTGTTCGACACTCTGCCCCGCGGCTTTCGGAATGTGCACAAACAGACAGTTGTAGTCGCGACAGATCATGAATGGCTAACGTCGAATCAGTATCCACTTTTGCTTGTGGATTTTTTCGCCCGCGAGCAACTCGACTTCCAACCCGCGGGCCGTGCACGCTCCCTGGATCCACTTGAAGCTGTGCCGGCAGATACCCGCCTCATCAGATTCGTGGCAGCGCCCAATCCAGGTATCACCCTTGTAGTCGGGCCGGAAAATCGTGGGAGACTTGAAAGAAGTCAGGAAGCGGGCACCCGGGCGGGTATATTGCACGAAACCATCAAGCATTTTTTCAATGTCTTTCTTGGGTGCATGGGTCCATATGGAATGAGCATGAAAATAGTCGAAGGTTTCACCAAAACCCGAAAAATCATACTGGTCGTTGTGCAAAAATTTCGGCTGCTTGGCATCGAACAAGCCCGGCTCGATCAAGTGTTCAACACCGGCATTGAACATAAACGTATTTGGTTCAACCCCGAAATAGCACCCGCGATTGAGGAAGTTGATCATCCAGTAGCCGCCGCATAGCGCTCCACAACCAATGTCCAATAACTTGTCCCAGGGGTTGAGACCGTGCCGGATCAGCGATTCAAGCTGGGCCCGGCCGGTTTTTTCAAACCGCTTGATTCCACACCCGATCTGGGTTGTGACCTCGTACAGTCGCTCACCTCTTTTTTGCAGGGATTCTGTTGGATCTACCGGGTTCATACGCTGGCTTTCTCACGTCCATGGACCAGGCTCCGAGTGTACCATTTAAGAGCCTTTGAGCGTTGCGGCAAAGCTTTTGTCATTGGCATATGGGATAATGCGTTCTCTATGGCCCAGACACTCAAGTTTCCGGATTTTTTCGTAGTAGGTGCACCGCGTTGCGGCACAACTTCGCTATGCCGTTACCTGTCGCGCAACCCCCAGATTTGCTTTTCCAGGCCCAAAGAACCTCACTATTTCGCGCGCCTCGACCACACACCAACGGCGGATGAACTGCAACGGGATTACCTGGATCGTTGTTTCGAGCACTACAATGAAAAGCACCGCTCGGCTGGAGAAGGCTCGGTATCCTACCTTTACCTGCCTGGTGTGATCGAGCGTATCCAGCGCTTCAACCCGGAAGCACGGTTTATCGTTCTGGTTAGAAGCCCGCTTTCGATGCTGCCCTCATACCACTTGCGGATGCGCTTCCTGTTACAGGAAGACCAGGAAGACTTCGCGGACGCCTGGAATCTTGAAGAGTCCAGAAAGCGTGGTGAGAACATTCCCAAACGTTGTCTTGACGCACGCCTGCTGCAGTACAGCGACGCGGCCAGGTTCGGCGTACAGGTTGAACAGCTCTTCCAGGTTGCCGGGCGTGAACGTTCCCATGTCATTGTATTTGATGACTTCAAGGCCGACCCGCTCAAAGCCTACCTCAAAGTGCTGGAGTTCCTGGGAGTTGACTACGATGGCCAGACCGATTTTGAACAACGCTTTGCAAGCCATATGTACCGGTTTGAATGGCTGCAACAATTGCTTTTTGGCCCCGCAACCAGCGGCAGCAAAACGGTTGACACATTGCAGCGGCGGTCACGGAAATACAATGAAGACGGCACCCGGCGTCCCAGCATGATCAAGCGCGTGACGCGCCTGAACAAGGTGCCCATGCGGCCTGCCCCACTGTCCGAACAGATGGCCGAAACAATCAAGGGAACGCTCAGAGAAGATGTGGCGCTACTTTCCTCGCTTCTCGACCGCGACCTGAGCTTCTGGCTGGACTGACCCGGGTCAAGCGATATTACGCTGGATGCGGTTGCCTTCACCATCACCAATACGGTCTTCTTTGAAGATATCTCGAGAACACAGCCATGAAAAAAATTATCGAATGCGTACCCAACTTTTCCGAGGGCCGTGACCTCGCAGTCATCGGGCAGATCACCGCTGAAATTGAAGCGGTGCAAGGTGTTCGCTTACTGGACGTCGATCCCGGCGAAAGCACCAACCGCACGGTGGTCACTTTTATCGGGGAACCGGAACCCGTCAAGGAAGCCGCTTTCCGGGCGGTTCAAAAAGCGGCTGCGTTGATCGACATGTCAAAACACCACGGCGAGCACGCCCGATTCGGCGCTACCGACGTCTGCCCTTTCGTACCGGTTTCGGGTGCGACGATGGAAGACTGTGCACAAATCGCGCGTGAGGTGGGACAGCGTATTGGAGACGAGCTAGGCATCCCCGTCTACCTCTACGAACACGCCGCCAGCAGGCCGGAGCGCAATAACCTCGCCGATGTACGCTCGGGCGAATACGAAGGCCTCCCGGCCAGGCTGGCCAAACCCGAATGGAAGCCGGATTTCGGACCGGCGGAGTTCAATGCGAAATCCGGAGCCATCGCGGTCGGAGCTCGGGAATTCCTGATTGCCTACAACATCAACCTGAACACCACCGACCGGCGCTACGCCAACGAGATCGCTTACGAGATCCGCCAGCGCGGCCGCTGGAAACGCACCGGCAACGTTGCGCCCTTTTACTACAAGGGCGAAGTGGTTTATTTCGAGGAAGGTAAATACCCGGATGGCAATTCAGATTTTGTGGCCGGTACCTTTGACGAACTCGCTGAATACTACCGGGAGAACTACGGCGCCGACCTCGCGGAACGCTACCACAGCATCGGGCTGGACCCTGCGAACCTGGTCGGCTGCCCGGTCTATAAAGACGGCATGTTCACCCATCTCAAGGGCATAGGCTGGGTGGTGGATGACTACCACTGCGCCCAGATCTCGCTCAACCTGACCAACTACAACATCACACCACCGCACGACGTACTGGAGGCTGCCCGTGACCTGGCCGTGCAGCGAGGTATCGTTATAACCGGCTCGGAAGTCGTAGGCGTCGTTCCTTTCGAAGCCATGCAACAAGCGGGACGTTTCTACCTGCGCCGGATGCAGCAATCTACCGGTATTCCGGCCCGGGACATCGTCATCACGGCCGTTCAGTCCATGGGGCTGAGTGATGTGGCGGAGTTTGATATCGACAAGAAGGTCATTGGCCTGCCATCAGCGAATGGCGTGTTGGCCGGCATGGCCGTCAACGAATTCGTGGACGAGGTGTCACGCGGTACGCCGGCTCCGGGTGGCGGGTCCATTGCAGCACTTGCCGGGGCCATCGGGTCAGCACTGGCCTCGATGGTTGTGAACCTTTCAATTGGCAAAGGCGCATATGACTCCCGTTACGACGAGCTGTGCCTGCTGGCTGAACAAGCGCAGGCCGCCAAGGATGAGCTTATCCGTGCAGTTGATGCGGATACGGAAGCCTTCAACGAGGTCATCACGGCCATGCAGATGGCCAAAGATACCGCTGAGCAGAATAAGCTACGCTCACAGGCTATCCGGGCGGGTTATAAATCAGCAGCCGAAGTACCGCTGCGCACCGCACAGCTTTGCCGGGAAGTGCTGGACCTGTGCCAGGCGGCGGCAGATGTCGGTAATCAAGCAGTGATGAGTGATGCAGGTGTCGGCGCACTGATGGCTTATGCCGGTGTTCAGGGTGCGATCCATAACGTGCGCATCAACCTGCCCCATACAAAAGACGAGGCTTTCATCACGAAGATGAAAGCCACCCTGGGCGCCCTGCTCTCTGAGTCGAAGGAGATCTGCGAGCGCATTCAACGCCAGGTTGAGAGCAGCTTCTAGTTCCTGGCCTGGTCGACGATCTTGTTAGCTGCGATCCAGGGCATCATGGCGCGCAGCTTCTCGCCAACCTGCTCAATGCCGTGCGCTGCATTGGCTTCGCGGGCCACGGTCATCTCGGGATAACCGCTATTACCTTCTTTGATGAAGCGCTTCGCATAAGAACCATTCTGAATGTTTGCAAGCGCCTCGCGCATGGCAGCGCGTGACTCATCGTTGATGATTTTCGGACCGGTCACGTATTCACCATATTCCGCGTTGTTCGAGATCGAGTAGTTCATGTTGGCCACACCGCCCTCGAACATCAGGTCCACGATCAGCTTTAATTCATGCAGACACTCAAAGTAGGCCATCTCGGCCGGATAGCCGGCTTCCGTCAGCACCTCGAATCCGGCCTTGACCAGTTCAACGCAACCGCCGCACAGAACAGCCTGCTCGCCGAACAGGTCCGTTTCACATTCGTCCTTGAACGTCGTCTCGATGATTCCGGTGCGCCCACCACCAATGGCGCTAGCATAGGAAAGCGCGGTCGCCTTGGCGGCACCCGAGGCGTCCTGTGCAACAGCGACAAGGTCAGGGATTCCACGGCCGGCGGCAAATTCTGAGCGAACCGTATGGCCCGGTGCTTTCGGGGCAATCATGATCACGTCCAGGTCAGCACGAGGCGTGACCTCGTTGTACAAAACGGAGAAACCATGCGCGAAGGCCAACGTCGCGTCCTGCTTGATGAAAGGTTCGATGGACTCCGCATACAGAGCAGAGTGAAACTCGTCCGGCGTGAGGATCATCACTACATCTGCCGCAGCAACCGCATCAGCAACGTCCGCAACTTTCAGGCCATGTGCTTCAGCCTTGGCCCGAGAGGAAGAACCCGAGCGCAGACCCACAGTCACATCAACCCTGGAATCCTGCAGGTTGCAGGCATGCGCGTGACCCTGCGAGCCATAACCGATAACGGCCACTTTTTTGCTTTTGATGATGTTGAGATCACAATCTTTATCGTAGTAAACCTGCATGTTTGTATTCCTGGGGTGTGGGTTTGAAGCACACTATAAAGCTCATGCATTATTGCGTAAAATGATATATATGCATTTTTATATTGCATTATATGCAACAATTGAATAATGGATAGCCGTGCACTGAAACAGTTCATCAACCTGGCCAACAGTCTGCATTTTGGCCGTGCCAGTGAATCCAGCCACGTCAGTCCCTCAGCCCTGAGCCGAAGCATCCGCAGGCTGGAGGAAGATGTAGGCACAGAACTTTTTGTACGCAACAACCGCAGCGTGGCGCTGACCCATGCAGGACGCCTGTTTCTGGACTATGCGCGCGACACGCTGGGGGAATGGGATACCATTCGCAATACCTTGATGGAAGAATCCGGAGAGTTACACGGCGAGGTCAGCCTGTACTGTTCGGTGACCGCCAGCTACAGTTTCCTATTTGAAATTCTGACCCGTGTCCGGCGTCTGCACCCACGGATTGAGATCAAGTTGCACACGGGCGACCCTGAGGATGCCATCACCCGGGTTCTGTCAGGTGAAGAAGACATCGCGATTGGCGCTCACCCCGGCAACCTCCCAACCCCGCTGGCGTTCAGGCTTATTGCCATTTCTCCACTGGTTTTCATTGCAGGGAAAGGCCGGAAGGAAGGACAATTTTCAGCACACAGGGCAGCTAACCCCACCGTCTGGACTGAACAGCCCATGATTCTCCCGGAGCGCGGACTGGCCAGACGCAGGGTAGACAGATGGTTCCGTGAGCTGGGCACCCAGGCGAATATCTATGCACAGGTAGCGGGTAACGAGGCCATTGTAAGCATGGTCAGCCTGGGCTTCGGCATTGGGGTTGTACCGCAAATCGTACTCGACAACAGCCCGCTGGCCGAACGTGTTGAAATCCTCGATGTGCAACCTCGTTTGGAAGCCTATAAGGTAGGCCTCTTTACACTGAAAAAGAAACTGGCCAGCCCGTTAATCCATGCATTCTGGTCGCAGTCGAAGTAGCAAGGTCGCGCCCTAGAAAAATTTCTTCGCGAGATCCAGAGCGTCATCTACAACGCTGCCGTCGCCGTCGCTGTCGAACATTGCTGCAAGCCCGCCCAGCGGATTATCCCCGCCCGCCTGCAATTTGCTGCCGCCGTCCGTTTGTTTGTTTAACGCGCCCATGAAAAGGGTCGCCAGCATGGGTAACATCTGCTTGATAACATCCGGATTCACGCCGCTGGCTGATGAAGCCTGGTTGGCTACGGCACGACTAGCGTCTTTGCTGCCCAATATGTGACCCAGGATATTATTTCCATCAGAAATGCCCGTGGAGCTGATGGCTGAGTCGATACTCTCCAGGTAGCGCTGGTGGTTACCGTTCTGCAATGCTCCGATCAGGCTCTCCAGATCACCGCTTGATGCTGTGTTTTTCTTCAGGCCATCGCCCAGGGCGGGAACAACCTGACCAAGGATATTGCCAACAGCCTCGTCGTCCAGACCAAACTGGGCACCGAGCTTTTGCAAATCATCAGAACCCGCTGCGTTCATCAGTGCGTTGAGTAAATCCACCATGTACCTCCTAATTCCACTTTTCTGCCAAAATGGCCTTACAGCTTATCAAACAGTATAGACAGAAAAGAAAAACGCCGCCCATCAAGGGCGGCGTTTTTATACCGGACAAATATCAGAAATTTACCGGGTCAGATTTTCTTCCCTCGCCAGCAGTCTGCAATTTTCTTGACGTCAGTTGTCTTTGAACTGCCGCGAACGCCCGCGTCGGTCAGCGTCAGGTTGCCACAGGAATCATTGGCCTGGCCGCTTTGTGGTGTTGCAGTCAGCGTGAAGTTTTGATTGGCGTTGCTGGTTGTCATTGAAACGGTGTAATGACCATTCATCGTCGTTGACGCGCTGTCGCAGCGAGTTGTGTCATATTGATTTATCTTGGTAAAGACACGTTCCTGGCACGCCGCTGTAGTCAGCAATATATCCAGCGCTTCAGCGCGGTTGGCCCGCACCACGTAATCGCGGTAACTGGGAACGGCCAAACCAAGCAGAACAGCCAGCGTCGCGATGACGATCATAAGCTCGATCAATGTAAAACCAGCCGTCTTGAGGTGCTTGTTTAGTTTGTAATTCGTTTTCATCAGAGTCTCCTGCCTGGCCGGACACCGCTGGGTGCCCGGCCCTTGTTAATTACTATAGTACCCGTGCGGTCATTTTTCACTACGCCAGCTTTGGCGGCCGCAACTGAGGAACTCAGTAGCCGTTTCCACGGCCATGATCGAGCCATTGGCCTGTGTGGTGAAGGTATAAGCCCGCGCGTTACCCACGCCGCAACCACGCGGTGCGTTCGGAGTAGGCGGAAATTCACCGGACGTCGCCTTAAACCCGGGCCTGTCGTCATAAATGAATGCAGGCAGGTTAGGAATACTGGCTGACTGAATTCCAGTCGGCGTAATCGGGTTATCCGGGTCGGAACCCACCAGGTCGTCTTCAACCGTTACATCGAGATCAGAGTCGATATCGAATACCGGGAAGCTCGGCGCCAGGCCCGTCGTGGTATCCAGCACCATGATCCAACCAGTACCACCGGCTGAGCAGGGATCGTCGTCCGGGATCAGCGTGGTAAAGAAGACCAGGTCGTTCCGCAACACCGGACGCCGGCGAATACGTTCACCCTGCGTTGGAAGGTCGATATACCAGCCGCGCTGATCAGGATCACCGTCAGAGTCGAGCCAGCTGACATTCGTTCCCTGGTCGATCACACGAACCCCTTCCTCAACCTTGAAGGTGCCTTCAGAGAGGGCAGACAGGTTGTAACCATAGGCCGTATGGCCATCATCGGCGAGGTCTTCGGAAAGATCCCAAATTGAATACATGGTTTGCGTGGGCTCTCCGATAGTCGTGTTATCAGCATACTCGATGAACTGGCCGGTACCGAACAGGACCAGCTGACCGAGATCGCGGCCCATCGGATGCGGTGCAATGGCCGGACGGTCGGTTATCGGATGACCGGCACCTGCGTCAAACAACGGATTGCCATTGAAAGCCAGTTCCCAGCTACCCGGTGTCTTACTGCTTACATCAACCTTCCACATCTTGCCAAAACGGTCACCCATGTAGACAACATCCACACGCGCGTCGCCATCTAAATCAGCAGCAGCGGGTGTGAATATGGCGTTCGGGTCATCAACACTGCCACCCGGCACGGTAATTTTTACGTAATCGGTGGACTGCCACCCGTCGAGACCGTCTTCAATAAAGATAATGAACAACGCGCCTGCACCGGTTGTAGATGCATTGCCGTCATCCTCGGTATTGTTAAGTCCGCTGCCAATCAGGATGGCCCACTTGTCGTTGGCCATCCGCTTGATCTGGGGCTGCCCGAAGCTATAACCCAGGTCGGGATCCACTGCGTCGGTAAACTCCCAAAGTACATCATCCTTGTCGAAGGTATCCGGGGTGGTCACATCAAGTGCAAACAGCCCCTGGCCACCTGAACGCAATCCACTGGCCACAACCGACCTCCATGCGTTATTGATCTGTACGTCACCATATTCCGGTTGCCCATCCACGAAAAACTCGTGCACGTAGTTCGGGTCCGTCAGTTTCGAGAGCTTCGGGAAGACCTTGTCAGGCACAAAGGCAAATACCTCTTCGCCATCCGATTCACGAATCGCGTGGAACATGCCGTCATTGGCGCCAAAGTAGATCATGCCTGTGCGGTTTGTATGCGTATTGAAAAATTCGTTATATCCATCAAAAGGATAGAAGAACGGTGGATAGCCCACATAAACAGGGTCAGAGTTGACGATATCGCCCAGCTTGTGTTCACGGTCCCGGAACTCACCTCCGTTTTTCTCCTCGTAGCTATCGTTACCACGGAGATAGAGAAGCCGCTTGTCGCCAAGGTCATCGGTAGTTCCTGCAGCATTCTTGTCGAGTGCATCAGCCTGGTTGCCGCTGATATTTCCCCATAAGAATGCCGTTCCACCATTGGAAGGATTCCAGGTGAATACATTACGGCCGGCGGTATTTGAGCTGAGATATGAATTGCTCTTGGCGTTCAGGAGTGTATTGGCATTCCAAACCGAAGCCCCATCCAGCGTCCCTTCGTCGGTAACCGGGAAGGCCAGCAGTTCGCCGTGCCAGTCGATCGTATCGAACTTGGCCTGGAAGATCTTCGAACTGGATGAAATGGATCCCGAGTTGGCTGCAGCCGATGCGGCGCCACCGAAACGGTCGCCGATGTCCAGTACTACTGAGGCCACATCATCCACCAGGTCCTGCGGACGCTTGGAGCTGAAATATGAGCCACGTCCATTCCATGCAGCGTGCCACATGTCATCCACTTTGTTCAGATCCGCATTGCTGGAACGGGTCCAGTCGTCAGCCACATCCAAAGGCGGATTTGGCCAGCCATCATCGTCCGAATCGACCAGGTAACCTTGCAGCCCGAAGCTGATGCTGTAGGTCACCATGTGCTGCCAGTTGGCAGGATCGAACGCATCGGTTGGGACTGCATTGTCGATATCAGTGCGCAAGTCTTTTTGATAATAATGGCGGGCAACATCGGCCAACAGGCGGTTACTATTGGAGATGGACTGGCCGTCCTTGTCTACGTCCCCACTGGGAGGTGAGGGATTACCGCCATTCCAGAATCCATCAGAAAACAACAGCGAGAAGTTTTTCTGACAAGACTCAATGATCGGTGAAGGCAGGCCTGAAACATTACCTGACAGGTATTCGCCTACCCAGCCCAGGCCACGACGCAAGGGGGTGCCTGAAGCCGTACGGTTAGCACCGTAGAGAACGTCCAGCATTTTCTTGCCGTTCGTGACGTAATCCGTGATTGCCGTGTTCGGAATCGGGTAGTTGTTACCCAGGGCATTGATATGGCCAACACCGTAACGGTACTCTGGCAATTCGCCAACCACCAGGCCTACCGCGGCGCGCATCACGTGTGTGCGGCGCCTGTAGTACTGGTACCAGTTGGCGGCGTTCTGTGCCAGCTTTGCAGCGGGTTTATTTGCGGTCGCTGCCACACATTCAGGATCTGAAGGTGACAAAGTCTCTGCCTGCGGATTGATACCCCTGACTTCATTCTGGCTTTTATTCTTGTAGGAATAGGTCTGTGGGTCGTGCGTGACCTTTTCACAGGTGAAACTGCCAGCCGATGTCACCGTTACCCGAATATAGCTATCCCATTCATCAACGATGCCATTAGGGGTGTTGGTTACGTCATTTTCCTTGGCTTCAGGCGCATCCCCTTTAAAGCCCCTGTCGTCAATCCACATATTGTATTGGAAGCCGCCGAGGTTACGGGTGCTGCTGTAGCCAGTTTCACCGGGAACCGGCCAGGAGCGGGCTGCTGCAAACGACGCGTCGGTAAACGTGTCATTACTGTCGGCCCATGGCAGGTAATCTGAATTCGGGTCGAAATACATGACGTTGAGGTCCGGGCTGCGCGCACGCCAGTCCTGGCGATAGGGCACCTTGACCTGCTTATAATTAACCTCTGCCGGCCGGTCAATGACGCATTTCTCTAATGAACTGCTGTACTGGCCGCCCGTTGGGCAGGCGCTTCCGTAAGTATGGTCGCCGGGTTGGTGGAATGTGTACTCAAAGTCATACATTCTCGCCTTGTCATT
>Ga0316189_10003408_pt1 | contig 15439 bp, 17 predicted proteins | sample LowCovwburrow_MG_FD_204930 | JGI IMG/M metagenome (GOLD analysis project Ga0316189, IMG submission 204930) | Coastal sediment microbial communities from Maine, United States - Lowes Cove worm burrow | ecosystem: Environmental > Aquatic > Marine > Coastal > Sediment | place: USA: Maine... | reverse complement strand
TGCTTCCGGTGTGTACTCGGCGTACTCCTCCAACAGTGCAGGTCGGAATTCGCTCCACTCAACAGTGCGATCCGGGTGCTTCTCAGTGAGATAGGTCTCCCAGTTCGTCCAACGACGCATGAACTTTTCATTCCACTGCTCGCTCTCAATCAGCAAGCGGGCGATAGCCAGCAACAGGAATGGCTCGGTGCCAGGCCACGTCGGGAGCCAAAAATCGGCTTTGGCCCCAGTGTTCGACAAACGGGGGTCGACACAAATGATCTTGGCCCCTGCTTCTTGGGCCTCCATGATCCGCTGCGCATGAGGGTTGAAGTAGTGACCGGCTTCCAGATGAGCCGAGATCAACAGGATGACCTGGGCGTTGGCAAAGTCGGATGACGGGCGGTCGTGGCCCATCCATGACTGGTACCCGATTCGGGCGTTGCTGGAACAGATGTTGGTATGGGAATTGTGGCCGTCCACACCCCAAGCTTTTAGGACCCGGTCGGTGTAGCCGTCTTCGCCGGGCCTCCCGACGTGATACATGACCTCGTTATGGCGATCCTCTTCGAACGCAGTGCGGATCTTCGCCCCGATCTCATCGAGTGCCTGGTCCCACGAGATACGTTCCCATTCACCTCCACCACGCTCGCCTTTGCGTTTGAGCGGATGGAGGATGCGCTCCGGGTCATAGATCTGGTTGAGAGTGGCCGGGCCTTTGGCGCAGTTGCGGCCACGGCTACCGGGATGTTCAGGATTGCCTTCGATCTTAGCGATCTTGCCGTCCGATTTATCGAAGTAGGCCACCAGACCACAGCCGGCTTCGCAGTTGAAGCAAGTGGTGGGCACGATGGTGTAATCGCGCTTCACTTTCTTGGGCCAAGCCTTAGCGTCGAGTTCGGACCAGTTGTGCCACTGGTCAAAGGGGGGATATGAATGAAGTTCAGTCACAGCGTCTCTTCTCTTAGGACAGCGGCACCGATTGACCGGACCGGACAAAGGCGTCTTCGTAGGCGTACATTCCGACAAGGGCAGCCAGTGCCCCGATAGTGAGAAGCACCGGTGAGGTGCTGTTGTCAATACCAATCGACAAGGCGACGACCGCCGTTACCGCTGGAATGACGAGGCCGAGCAGGATGCCTCCCAGCCAGAACTGGTTGGCCCACTGGCCTCTGGTCATTTCGTGAAGGGCCAGTTCAACCGTTCTTGGTGCCTGCCCGGTCAACTCGATTCCTAGCAACGCGGCTACTGCAAGCACGCCGCCCAACATGACCCAGGGCGCAACCTGAGGTTCGGGCACATCGACAAAGAGGTCGATCAGCGCATAGGTTGCGCCACCGGCTGTAGCCGCCTGGGCCAACAGGGTGGGTAGCAGCAGCGGGGTCTGCCAAAGATCCCGGCCCTCACACTGGGCGAACAGATAAGCGGTGTAGCCGGCAGTGCCGAGCGCCCCGAGGACAGCGGGGATCGCCAACCAAGTGACAAGCGTTGATGAAGAGGCCACTCCGCCTAAGAACCACAAACCGCAGATGAGGGCAAAGGCCATCAGGATGTAGGCCCCTTTTACGAGCCACGAGGTCCAGTTGCCCTTGGTAATCAGATAGTGGAATCGCGTTGGTTGTTTCAGATCCCAAATGAGCAGCACGCCCGTCACCGCTAGGAAGAACCCGGCCAGAACAGGAGGGATTACACCAACTGCGGCTTGGGAGTCGGCATGACCCATAAGCACGAGCAGAGCGGCAACCAGCATGACACCGGCGGCGATACCCTTCGTGACCAGGTAGCCCGCGACTTTGGATTTCCACGTCATCTGGTGGGCTGTGGTGTAGGCCGTGCGGGCAACCACACCTTCTATGTCGAGCGGGGTCGAACCAGCCGCCACCGAAAGACTGGAATGGGCCGGAGTTGTATCGGCCCAAATCATGCCGTCGTTGGCGATGGCCGACCGGGTCGGGTCGAGCGATGCTTGATCGGCCCCCCGGTAGTAGACCTTCGGTTTAGTGTTTTGCTCCGGGGACCGAACCGCCACATCATCGCGGGCGATGATCTTGCTGATATCAGATGTCGGATCGTCCAGATCGCCGATCTTAATCGCTTCGGTCGGGCAGACAATTTGGCACGATGGCAACAGGCCCACCTCAATCCGGTGGTTGCACATATTGCACTTGTGTGCGGTGTTGGTCTCCGGGTTGATGTAGAGAGCGTCGTAAGGGCACGCGTTCATGCATGACTTGCAGCCGATGCAGTCGTCATCGTCGAAGTCGACCACACCATTGTCGGCCCTGTACAGCGCCGAGGTGGGGCAGATCTTCATACATGGAGCGTCCTCGCACTGGTTGCAGCGCATTACCGAGAACTTGCGAGACACATCGGGAAACTGACCCGTCTCGATGTATTTCACCCACGTTCGATTAACGCCAATCGGCACGTCGTGCTCAGATTTACAGGCGACGGTGCAGGCGTGGCACCCAATACAACTATCGCTGTCGAGAACGAAACCCAGTCGGGTCACAACCCTCTCCTTGACGGTTAGGGCCCAAAACCATTTCACGATGCCGGCTAACGGCAACGAAAGGTACGGACATGTGGATGATGTCAGAATGTACGGCCTTTTTGCCGTCAGGTCAAGCCCCTAATGGATGAACCTACACGGGGTAACCACGGCCCGATCCAAACCAATCACCACTGGGTTCCGGCTCCAGTCGCACTATCGGGCCAAAGGACGCAGCCACAGGTAGAAACAGCGTCGCTCAAAGCCTACATTGGGTGTCGACACGGATCTCATTCCTTCTCATTTGGATCGTCCGTATTGCAAGCTGACCCGGCGACCACCGGCTTGTACCTAGCCCACCAAGACTGAACGGATATCTAGTGAAACAGTGGGAAGAGCTACGGCGTGGCGCCCTTCTACATGAGGACGACAACGTCCTGATTTTGAACAAGCCACCAGATATTAGTGTCATGGGCGAGCGACACGGTACCGATCTGGTTCGGATGGCGGCGGCCGAAGGCGAAGACCTCCACCCCGCCCATCGAATCGACAAGGTGACGTCGGGCGTAATCGTGCTGGCCAAATCGATCGAGGCCCACGGCCACCTCACCCGGCAGTTCGCCAAGCGGACCGTCGACAAACGGTACTTGGCGATCGTGGTCGGGCAGCCCGTTGCCCTGGCCGGCACCATCGACCTGCCACTACTCACCGCGTCAAGCGGCCGCATTCGAGTGGCAGCCGAACGGTCGTCGATCGCCTTTGATCCCGAAGACCAAACGTGGAAGGTTCCCCCCGCCGCCCTGCTACCAAAACGCAACTTCGACTCGATCACTCGATTCCGGGTAGCCGCCGAACCGGGTGAAGGCGAGGACGAAAGCTCAGCCGCCGACAACGCCGACCAGAAACCATCGGACCTAACCCTTCTCCACCTGCACCCGGTGAGCGGTCGTCGTCACCAATTGCGGGTCCACCTGGCGTGGATTGGTCACCCGATTCTGGGCGATCCATTGTTCAAGTCGACCAGCCGGGCCAAAGACACACAACGAACCCACCTCCACGCACTGTCGATCAGCATCCGACTACCGGGCGATGAACACCCTCGCCGGTTCCGGGCCGATCCCAACGCCGAATTCCTGTCCCCGGTCGGTATTTCTCCGGAAGCGCTTGAGGAGCCCGATTACGCCCGCCCATAACCCGATTTGGGAGGGAGAGAGCCACCGGGCCCTACGCAATCAGCTACCGGTCCACTCTGGTGGGCGTTTCTCGGCGAAGGCTCTTGGTCCTTCTTTGGAATCGTTAGAGGTGAAGACCTGCTTTTGGAACGACTCTTGGAGGCCCCAGAACTCCTCCTCGGTAACGCCCACGGTGGCTCGAACAAGCTGTTTGGATGCAGCCACGGCCAGTGGGGCGTTGCGGGCAACCCGTTCAGCCAACCCGATGGCCACCTCAACCGCTTCGCCCTTGGGTGCCACCCTGGACACGAGACCAAACTCGGCTGCTTCCTGAGCGGTGATCGGATCGGCGGTGATGGCCATCTCCATAGCTTTGCCGTAACCAACTCGGGCCGGTAGGCGCAAAAGGCCGCCCCCAGCCGCAAACAAGCCAACCCCTACTTCGGGTATCCCCAGCTTGGCTCCTTCGGCTGCCACGAGAAGATCGCAGGAAAGAGCAAGTTCCAAACCTCCGGCCAGCGCGAACCCTTCGATTGCCCCGATGAGCGGCTTGTTCGCCCCCTCTCGTATAAAGGTAAACATGGGGCCGATATCTTCGCCCCGGGCAAACGCCTTTAGATCCATCCCGGCGCAAAACCCCCGCCCGGCGCCGGTCAGCACGCCGACAGTCAGTTCGGGGTCCGAGTCGAGCATCTGGGTGGCTGCCACCAAGCCATGGGAAAGCGCACCGTTGATGGCATTCATGGCTTCCGGGCGGTTGAGGGTGATGATGAGTACGCGACCCCGACGCTCGGTCAGCACTGCGGCTGGGCCGTCGTCGGTTGCGGCCTCGGTGGATTTGTCTGTCATCCCTCTACTTTGTTCGGTTCTGGACCGAACCGCAATCTCATCCGTTAAACGCCAGCATTCCACCCTCAAGGTTTACGACATCGTCGTACCCTTGAGTGGTCAGAAACTCAGCGGCGCTGGTGCTTCGCCCACCGGAGCGACACAGCAGAACAACCCGGCGGCCGGGATCGATTTCGGCGAGACGATCGGGCACGGTGGCCAACGGGATATTGACCGCACCGGGAATTGTTCCCGCTGCCACCTCATCAGGTTCGCGGACATCAATCAACTGACCATCTTCGCCAACAGCGGTCTGGTAGTCGTTTACAGGGTGATCACGATGAGCCATGCCCACCAGGTTAGGCCATCGTCGACCAGTCCTGGTCCGGGATACCGCCTGCTGTGACGATTGCGACAAAGAGGCCGCTGGGCAGATCGATCGCGTCGGTACCCATGTTAACGATGCAGCGAAGTCCGCTCCCCTGCCGATGGTGAGCACACCGTCGACCGCAGTTGCGTCAACCACATCGTCGGACAGAAGGTACTCACGCCGGATGCGAATGGCATCCCCACGGCCCCGGAATCGCCATTGAACACCTTTGGCCCAAACTGGATACCGGCCGCATCGTCGGCATCGAGATCTCCAAACTGATGAGCCGAACCGCAGCCGGCCGCAACAAGGCAGGCGTAAAGGCCGGTTTGGTCCAATTCCGTATCGCCGACTCATCAGCTCTTCCGTCCGACCTCGACCGGTTCGACTTGATCTTCGGCGTCAACGCCTCCATGTTCTGGCCCGATACTCAAGCCGCAATCAACGCGCTCGTCAAACGAATCGCACCCGGTGGTGAACTGGTCCTGGTGTTCATGCCCCCTCCGACATCAGACCAGACCGCGGAATCGGTGTCGGCTAAGTATGGACGCCAGTTCACCGCCGCCGGACTGGTCAACATTCGCCACGACAGAATGGACTACCAACCACCAGCCATCGCCACCCGAGGCCGCCGGCCCGTGTAGAACCATCGAGGAAATTGGCTAGGCAAAATGAGGGAGATTGGCTAGGCATTGGCTTGTTTTTTGGCTAGAACGATGGTGAACTCGGTGGCTTGATCGAGTCTTTTGTCTACCGCGAACTCGCAGCCCAGGTCGACCAGTCACTGGCAGCCATGGAACTTTTTCACTGGCGTCAGGGATCCTCCGAGGCCGACTTATTGCTCTCATCAGGCGACCGCACGGTCGCCATCGAGATCAAAGCAGCACGAACGATTCCACGGCGGGCTTTTCAAGGCATCAATAAGTTCGCCAACAACTATCCGAAACGCTTGATCCGGGGTCTGCTGTTTTACACCGGCGATGAGGTGGTTCCATTAGGCGAACGTCGTCTGGCCGTACCGATTTCAGCCCTCTGGGCCACATGAAACCCTGAGAGCTTGGAAACTACTTGACAATCGCCGCCGCTTCGTGCACTTCGGACAGCACCTCCGACATAGCGGTGACCAGCAGTCCAGAATCGTCTGATACCCCGGACGGCCAGGTAATACTGTTCAACGACGAGCTCACGAACTACATCGAAGCCACCAATAACGCAACACCAGCCGAAAAAGCCGAAGAATACCGGACCTCCCTGGCCACCCCGATCACCAAGGACTGCATCGACAGCGGCGAGTACGCCGAACTGGCAGCGTCGCTCATCGCCACCCCCATCACCGACACCCAGGCGGCGAGCAAAGCCCTCGCCGGTTTCGACCCGGCAGAGATTGAGTCATCGCTGACCAACGAACTTGAAACACTCCAACAAGCCCTGCCTGGCCCCCCGGTCACCGTTTGCATCGTGATCGCAGGGGACGACACAGCGGCATTCATCGCCGCCCAGATGAATGGTGTCACCGGGGTCACGGCCGGGACCGGGCGTGTGATCCTTCTTATCGACCCGGCCACGGTGTCCGACGAAGCAGTTCGCTACACCCTGGCGCATGAGTACTTCCACAGCTGGTGGACGTCACATCAATCCACAATGGACCGGCTACGCGACAGGCAACGAGATCGTCCAAGATTTCATTGCCGCCAACCCCGACTCGACAATCACCGAATGGGGCCTCATGCCGCCAGCCGACCTACTGACGAGCACCAGATTCAAATCACCCTGACACCCCGTTGACCAAAGGTCGAGTTTCAAGTATGGAACACAAGGACCCAACCGCAGACCCACATCCCGCGCCTAGACACAGGGTCAACCCCATGAACATATGCCAAACGAAGTAGAAGTCTTTTAGAGCTTTCAAGCTTATACTAATGAACTTATCATCCAAAGTTGATAAGTTCATTTAGATCTATGGCTGCCATATCAACTCATGTATGATTTTGATAAGTTCGTTTGACCAGCGAACCAACTACTCAACTTCACTTAGTCGAGCGGACAAGCACTACATGGCACGAGGACGGCCCAGCAGAGAGACCATTTACAGACGGCTCATCAACGCTCTCGACGAACTCAACGAACGCTTCGGTGGGCTGCCGTCGCCGAAGGAGTCGGAAACGGTCTGGTCGGACATCTGGCACCTCGAAGCCCATCACTCGACCGCTCTCGAAGGCAACACACTCGTTTTGCGTGAAGTCGCCATGCTGCTTGACCAGCGACGCGCTGTCGGGGCAAAACCCCTCAAGGAGTACATGGAAGTCGAGGGCTACAGCGACGCCGCCCGCTGGGTATATGGCCAGGCGCTCGATCCCGATGACTGGAGCGACGGAGGCCTAATCAGCCTCAACGAGGTTCGGCGAATCCATTACATGGCGATGACCCCCGTGTGGGGTGTCGCCCCCCACCCCGACGCAACCGAGGCAGAATCACCAGGAGGTTTCAGGGAGCACGAAATCGCAGAATTCGACGGCGGCATGACACCGCCACCGTGGGTAGAGGTCCCGGCGATGCTGACAGACTGGGTTGCTGACGTCGTCACACTAGGCGAAATCGTAGCAACGGGCACCGAACTCGACGTACCGCTACCAGAGCAATTGGCGAGCCTACACCACCGCTTCGAATGCATCCACCCGTTCATTGACGGCAACGGGCGATCCGGCCGACTCACGCTAAACCTCGTGCTTGTACGACTCGGTTACCCACCAGTTGTCATCTTTAAGAAACAGCGAGATGCGTACCTGCGAGGGCTCCAACGCTCCGACGAAGGCGACCACGGAGCACTCGGCGAGATCATCGCACGAGCGATGCTCGACAACCTAAACCGATTCGTCGTGCCCAACGTTGCCGGGCCTGCTCGACTCGTTCCCCTGACTGCGCTCGCCGACAACCAGTTCTCGGTGCCAGCACTACGTCAAGCCGCACAACGAGGACGGCTCGACGCCACGCAAGGACCTGATGGCATCTGGCGTTCTTCTCGCCACGCCGTCAGCAACTACGCCAAAACTAAGCACACGCGGCGACCCAAAGCCACATGACTACGACTCGCCGGCAGCAACCGCTGCGCCATACTCCTCTTCGGTGATCAGACCGTCGGCTGCTTCGGCCCGCCCTCGATCCTTTGGATGGAGGTGATCCTGAAGCCCGTCGATGCGTTTCCACGTCGGATAGGGTTGCTCACCATTCGCGTCCGGAACGTATTTTGAGGTTTCGACACGTTGGTGTTTATGGATGTAGCGGGCGCAGTTTATAAAGACCTTGTCGACCTGGGCCCGGACGATGGCGATGGCCCCGGGATAGGTGGCAAGTAGCTCATCCTCACGGTGCATGCTGGCAGTGGCTTGTACCCGAACCCGATTTGGGGTCTCAAAGTCGATGAACAGCAGCCCGATTTTGGCGGTCTCCACTATGTTTCCGAGTGACAGGAACATCCCGATGCACCACGACCAGCCGAGGTGGTCTACGCCCTGGTGATGACCACCGGCCCCCGCCCGCATCACCGCATCGGCGGTTTCACCATCGAGGAGGTTGTCGGTGAGGACGGGCTTCACTGACGGTCCTTGAACCGCAAACGGCTTGTGGCCTCAAGGATGCAGAGTGGTTGGATGAACAATTCAGGCGAGATGGAAGACCTCGCGCATGTTCATCCACCATTCACCTTCGCCCCGCTCTGGTAGGGGGCGCTGCATGGCACCCATGACGGCCCACCATTCGGCCATCCTCGGGGAGTTGGCAACCGCCTCCATACGGGTGTCGTACTCCTCAGCCGGGCCGTGGTATTCAAGATAGGCGAAAAGGTGTTCACCGTGGAAGAAGATCGAGTAGTTGCGAATGTCGGCGGCGTCCAAAGCCAAGGCGATCTCGGGCCAGATGTCGGCGTGGTAGGCGGCATACTCCTCGATCCGCTCGGGATCAACCCCAATAATTTGACCGAAACGACGCATCATGTCCTCCCTATAGATCCTTCGCTACTCGGACAACCCGTATACACGGGCTGCCACCCCGCCGAAGATGGCGGCTCGCTCGTTGGGGTCAAGGTGAGCGGTTAGTTCATTCACCGAGTCTGCAACGTCGGCGTAGGTGCCTGCCAGCAGACAAACAGGCCAATCGGAACCGAACATCACGCGATCTGGTCCGAACACTTCGAGCACGATGTTCGCCACCGGCCGCAGATCATCGATCGTCCAGCGTTGCCAGTCCGCTTCGGTGATCATTCCCGAAAGCTTGCACGTCACGTTCGGGAAACTTGCCAGATTGGCGATGTCGGTCGCCCACGGTTCGATGACGCCGGCCGCGATCTCGGGCTTGGAGATGTGATCGACCACGAACGACACGTTCGGAAGTGCAGCCACCGTTTCGATCGCCGCCGGGAGCTGGGACGGGATGGTCAACAGGTCATATACGAGGCCGGCCGCACCGACTGCAGCCAAGCCCCGACGGACATCGGGGCGGCACAGCCAACGGGTGTCCGGTTCGTCCTGGACCTGGTGGCGGATCCCGACCAGCCGGTGACCGTTGGGCCGCTGCAACAAGTCCTCGAGCTTCGCCTCGACTTCCGGTCCGGTGAGATCGACCCAACCGACAACCCCGCCAATCAGGTCACACCCGGCTGCGTAGTCGAGCATCACCTCGGTCTCGTCCGGTTCGGACACGGTTTGGACAATCACGGTTTTTTCGACACGTCCAGCCACCGCGTCGACGAGGTCTCCTGGCAGGAACGACCGTCGGATCGGTGCCATTGGTTCGCCTGCGAGCCAATCTTGAGGTGTGACCTGCAGATCCCAAAGGTGATGGTGTGCATCAACGGTCCAACTCATGAATCAATCCTTCCTGGGCCAATGCGTCCCACAACTCATCGGGGACGGCGTTTGCATCAATAGCGAGGCTTTGTTCGAGTTCGCCCCGACTGCGGGCACCTAGCAGAACCGACGTTACCGACGGCTCTCGGTGGGGGAAGGCCAGGGCTGCCTGCATAAGCTCGACATCGTGGTCGCGGCACACATCGCGCAGGTGGTGGACACGGGTGATGATTTCATCACCGGCCGGTAGGTAGTTGAAGTGAGGCGAGTCGTCAGGGTTTGCGAGGATGCCCGAGTTGAACACACCACCAATGATGATCGATACCCCCGCCGACCGGGCGGCCGGGATCAGGTCGGCGAGGCTGGACTGGTCGAGCAGTGTGTACCGCCCGGCCAGCAGCACCAGGTCGATTTCGGTCTCAGTGATAAAACGAGTCGGAATCGCCGATTGGTTCATCCCGACACCGATGGCCCGGATCACCCCTTGCCGGCGCAGTTCATGCAGCACGGGGTAAGACTCATCGATCGCCTGGTCGGCGTAGTCGTCAGGGTCGTGGATGTTGACGACGTCGAGGCGGTCGCATCCGAGTCGCTCCAGGCTTTCCTCGATCGAGCGCAGGATCGAACTTCGATCGAAGGCGAACACGACATCGGAAGGTGGGGCGTCGGCGAACCACCGCGTGTCGCCCGCCGGGTCGTCCACCACGAGGCGGCCGACCTTGGTGGACACCGTGACCGAGTCACGGTCGACGCCGGCCAAGGCCCGGCCGAGGCGCTGCTCGGAGACACCGTGTCCGTATTGAGGTGCGGTGTCGAAGTAGTCGATGCCGGCCTGTAACGCAGCCGCAACCAGATCGGCCGCACCTTCATCGCTGACCGACGTGTACAGGCCACCTAATGCCGCAGTACCGAGCGAGTATCGTCCCACCTCGACGTTCGACCGCCCCAGACGGCGAGTCATGCAGCCACTTCCCGACTCACATGAATCAGCTGAATGATCTCATGACTCATCAGCTCATACTCAAAGGTATTCACGACCTCGCCCGCAATCTGCCCGTCGGTCATGTCCCGGTCATGGACGGCAACGGCCGCCATCCCGTCCACAACCCTGATCGTTGAGCGTGTGATAGCGGTCAGTTGGGGGATGTACTCGATATACATTCCGTTACGGATAGCAGTAACCAAACTCAAGTGAAGCTCCATTAAGAAATGTGGGCTGACGCCAAGATTGCACGCTTTGGCCATGTGGGCAACCTTAAGCCAAGGTGTGATGCCGCCAATCCGAACGGCGTCGACCTGGAGGACCCCGGCCGCACCGGCCTGGACGTACTCGGCGAACTGACCCGGGGCGTACATCGATTCTCCGACCGCGATTGGAATCGAGGTCGATTCCGACAGTCGGCGGTGACCTGCGACATCTTCAGCCGGGAGTGGTTCTTCGAGCCATGACACGTCATAGGGCTCGATCGCATGAGCGACTCTTTTCGCCTGGGGGTAGGTCATCGACTGGTTGGTGGGGAGCCCTGCGGGTCTTTTCCTATTTCGACCCGGAGAGGCGAAATCCGGTCGTGACGAAGCGAGCGTGTTCACCTACCATCGTGGGTCCATGGTGACCTATTGCCTGACTGACCGGAATATCTCATGATCGTCGAATCACTGCTGCCCCTCGGCAAGCTTGACCCTGGCCTCCGTGAGCCGGAAACACCGCTGGATATTCGCTCCTTCGCCACCCTGGCCAAGACAGCCGAAGATGTCGGAATCAGCACAGTCCTGGTCGAGGAGACCAAAGACGACCCGTTCCAACTTCTCGCACTAGGGGCAACGTCGACATCGACTATCCAACTCGGCACGTCGGTGGCGATCGCCACCCCCCGCAGCCCGACCGTCACCGCCCTCTCGGCCTGGTCGCTCCAGAAGCTATCCGAGGGGCGTTTCCTTCTCGGACTCGGCACCCAAGTCCGGGCCCACGTCGAGCGCCGTTACGGAATCGCCTGGTCGGCACCGGCACCGTGGATGCGGGACTATGTCAACGCCACCCGGGCAGTCTGGGACTGCTGGCAGAACCGCACCCCACTCGAGTTCCGCAGCGACCACTACAACCTGAACGTCATGGTCCCACTGTTCGACCCGGGCCCCATCGAATACCCCGACATCCCCATCCACCTCGCCGCCATCGGCCCCAACATGTGCGCGGTCGCCGGTGAGGTCGCCGACGGGGTCCGTCTACACCCGGTGTGCACGGCGAAGTACATCGACGAACAGGTTGTGCCCAATCTCGCTCGAGGTGCCAGCCGGGCCGACCGCAACGTCGACGACGTCGAGATATGCATGAAGCCACTCATCGGCACCGCACCGACCGAAGAACAACTCGAACCGATCATCAACACCGTGCGGGCCCGAGTCTCGTTCTATTTGTCGACACCGTCGTACCGACGCACCTTCCAACTTCACGGGTGGGGCGACATTGCCATACAAGCCTCGGAACTCTCACGGGCACAACGGTGGGACGAGCTCCCCGCCCTGGTCAACGACGAGATGCTTCACACCGTCGCCACCATCGGCACCCACGACGAAATCGCCGACAAACTCAACGTCCGATACAGCGGCCGGGTCGACCGAATCGAATTCTCAACACCTGTCACCAACGAAAACGAAGCCACTGCACTCAAGGAAATACTGGCCCAAATCCACTGACACCCGTCGATGCCAACCGGCCGGGTGGCAACTCCCCACAGCTCCCACCATGAGCGGTTGGTGGTTGATCGCCCAGGGCTTGCCAGTCGAATCCGTACGGCGGTAGCGGACCACCGGCTAGTAGTCTCCGGGTGTGGATCGTCATCTGAGCTACTGGGAAGATAGCTGGCCAACCGGTTTCGATTCGGCTCGGGATCTACCAACGTCGGTTGACATCCTCATCGTTGGTGGTGGGTTTATGGGTCACTGGTTGGCCTACTTCTTGACTCGTAGTCGGCGGATGTCGGTGCTGGTAGTCGAACGGGACAACCTCGGTTATGGGGCGAGTACTCGGAACGCGGGCTTCTTATCGAGCGGCAACGTCAGCGAATGGCTGCTGGAGCTGACCGAACAAGGTGATGAAGCCACGCTCCACAACTTTGCTGCTCGACGCCGTGGGGTGCAGATCGTTCTCAACGAGTTTGCCGGATCTATCGGTCTCGACAGGTGCGGTTCGGCTGACTTCGACCCCATCACTAAAGAAAAGTCGCAGCTGGCTGCCCGGTTCAACCAGTTCGTCACCAGCCAGGGAGGTCGGGTACCCTACGAAATACGTTCTGTCCAGCTCGGCGGTCGATCCCAAGACGTCTGGTTCAACCGCGATGACTATGCCATCCATCCTGTGCAGCTGCTCAATGAGATCCACCAACGGGTGAGAGAGCAAGGCGTTAAGTTCGCCTATCGCACGGAAGTCATTACTTTGAATGATGGACTAGCCGTCGTCGACAGCACCGGAGTCAAACAAGAGGTGCGCTACGGCCACGGCTACTTGTGTACCAATGCCTTCGCTCCCGAGCTTCACCCAACCAGCACTGTGGAACCCGGTCGAGGCCAGATCCTCGTCACAAAGCCGTGTCGGGTGCCCTCGACTTCAGTGCTCGGCTTCATGCAAGAGGGTCACGACTACTTCCGTTTCGTAGACGGAAGAATCCTCGTTGGCGGAGGTCGACACCGTTTTGGCAACAGTGAGGCAACGACAGAACTGGCGACGACATCGCCTGTCCAGCAATACCTCGAATCGCTAGCTCAGAAGATCGCAGGCCCGATCGAAATCGAGGTCGAGCGCTCATGGGCAGGTGTCATGGGTCTCCCCAATGGCTCACATAGCTCAGCACGAAGCCTGGAAACACCAATAGCCTTGGATGGACACACCGAGATCATTGCAGGACTCGGCGGATGGGGTGTCACACTCGCCCCCTACCTCGCCGAACTGATTGCCAGCCGCACGGGGTAACCGGCGTTGCAGGACACCGAGAGCGAGACAGCCTAGGCCGCAGGCTCACTTGGCCACAGCCGTCCACCCCGTGAACATAGTCCGCAGGTCGGGCCGGTCTATCTGCCCTTGCTTACGCCGTCCTTTGGAAATGGTGGGTCTGGCAGGTGTCGACGTAACCCATGCGCGTGTACCAATCGTGAGGCCAGCCACCGACGTCAGCGGTTAGGAATGAGAGTTCGCAACCGGCTTGACGGCTACGTCTTAACGCTTCGCGGACTAGTGAGGTGCCGTAGCCTCTTCGGCGAAAGTCTGGACTGGTAACCAGATTCTCGAACTGGGCAATGCGCTCGGTTCGGTCCATATAGAGGTGGGCATGAGCGGCGATCTCTGCACCGTCGAACACGGCAAGCAGCGCTACCTCAGCGGCTCGGGAATGTAACGCCGTTCGCCCTGCCAACTGGTCAAGTACTTCGTCTGCGGCATTTGGAAGCTCGATCCGCCAATCTCGCACGATCGCCGGCCACACCGATTCGAGCGTTACCTCGCTCACTTCGTGCTCCGGCGGATCTGGATCGTCCGATCTATAGACCATGGCCACGATCGCCTCGTGGCTATAACCCACAGCCTCCATGTCGGCACGGAGCGCCCGGCCCACTTCATCATCGTCGACCGACACATATCGATGGGTCAACCCTGCCCCGCCCAATACCTCATCGGCCGCAGCAATGACCGCTGCTGCGGACACCTCGGAGGTGACAACAAGCCGGTTGTGAAAGTGCGAATACGGAAAATCACCCTGCAGCAAGGAGAATCCCCAACCAAACTCAACCACCTCTGTCGCCTGTGCCCGGCCAAATCGACGTTCGAAAGCAGTGATCCTTTCCACATCCCCGAGAGCCATTCGACGATACTACCCGAGCGGCCAGTCCCCGAGCCGTGAAATTAACTCTCGGCCAGTAGGCCAGCCACATCATCAAAGGTCCGGTCCTTCGTCCACCACGCTCCGGCGAACAACTCCAAAACGTCGGACACCATCAGCGCCAGAGTCAGTCGCCACGTTGCGGTTGTCGCTACTTGGCTAGCTGAACTACTCTGAACTTTGGTGACCATGAACGCGCCACAGATAGCGGTTCCCCATCCGGGGCCGAAGTCCAAAGCGGTTATCAACCGCCTCGGAAAGGTCGAGTCCCGTTCCGGGTTGACCTTCGGCATGGCCGATGAGCCGGTGGTTTTGGCTAGCGCCTCAGGAGCGGTGATCACCGATCCTGACGGCAATCGATTCCTTGACATGGTCGCCGGATTCGGTTCGCTCAACCTTGGACACAGCCACCCCGAGGTGGTGGAAGCAGCCGCTCGTCAGGCTGAAACCGGAATGCAGGCCATGTCGTTCACTTCAGAAATACGCGTTGAGCTTCTTGAACGCCTCGTGGCCACACAGCAAACGCCGTACCGAGCGCTGCTTGCCTCCTCAGGGTCCGAAGCCGTCGAGACCGCCCTGAAAATGGCCCGCCGAGCCACCGGTCGACCCGGAGTGGTTGGTTTCTCAGGCGGTTTTCACGGCCGTACGGTTGGCGCTTTGGCCTTGATGGGGCGCAAGAATCAACGCCATGGGCTCGGCCAACTCGGTCAGGCAGTCGGCCATCTCCCCTACCCCGACCCCTACCGTTCACCGCTCGGCAGCACGTCGGAGGCCGTCTCAAGTGCCACATTGGCCTTCCTCGATCATCAACTCGGGGACCCGGCCAGCGGCTGGGATGAAACGGCGGCGGTGATTATCGAGCCGGTTCTGGGAAACGGGGGCATGATCCC
>Ga0316189_10003407_pt1 | contig 15441 bp, 12 predicted proteins | sample LowCovwburrow_MG_FD_204930 | JGI IMG/M metagenome (GOLD analysis project Ga0316189, IMG submission 204930) | Coastal sediment microbial communities from Maine, United States - Lowes Cove worm burrow | ecosystem: Environmental > Aquatic > Marine > Coastal > Sediment | place: USA: Maine... | reverse complement strand
GACGCCCCAACCCAGCAGTTCGGTATGGAACGTTGTCGCGGCATCGACGTCGCGGCACGCCAATTCGTTCCACGACATTGCGCACCGGATGTTGACCACAGCCGCCCCGACGTGCTGGGCAGCCTGCCAGAAGCTGATGGCTGCACCGACCGGGTCGATGGCGACGAACATGCTTCCGGCCTCGGGGATCCGCATCGGCTCCATGAGCAGTACCGCACCGAGCTCCTTCGCCTTGGCCGCCGTCGCATCGATGTCTCCTCCTCTTGCAGCGCGGTCGCCGCCTCCGCTGCGACCCATTGGGCTGCTCGCGAGGTGAGACAGGGGTTCCTCGCCCTTGGATCGGCCGGGGGGTACCGTTACGGGATCCATGACTGATCGATCTCTCCTACGCGCTGTTGTCGGCGGTCTCGCTGCCGTTGCCATGTTCGGGTCGGGCCTGTTCGTGGGCGGTCCCCGTGCCGACGCAGCAGCCGGGGTTGCGATCAGCGGGTGCCGATCGTTCCCCGTCTACTCCGAAGCGATCCACGGGGCTTTGACTCCGGGAATGATGCCTGCGGCGGATCCCGCGATCATCAAGGATGACCCAGACGCCGAGTCGATGCCAATGGCAACCCCTCGATACCCCGACGAGGCTGGTCTGTGGGCGTCATCCGGCACACGGGGTACGGATCTGGTTGTCGCCGTCGTCGGCGTCGACACGCCCACCGACACTCTCGCCGGACTGGGGCCGCAGCGAACCGATCCCGAGATCTCCGATTCGATCGTCCGCCTCTACTGCGGCCTCCTCGGTCGGGAGGCCGATGGCCTCGACGTCGACTACTGGGCACGTCGCTACTGGAACGGTCTCCCGCTGGCCTCGATCGCGGAGTCGTTCACGACGAGCATCGAGTTCATCCAGCGCCACGGAGACCCCACGGACGAGGAGCTCGTCACGATTCTCTACCGTTCCGTCCTCGGACGAGAGCCGGCGGAGGGCGGCGTCGACCCGTTCGTCGAGATGCTCCGCACGGGCGAGATGACGCGAGGGAGCCTGGTTGTGGCGTTCACCGACTCGCCCGAGTACGTGTCGACGACGGGGACCGCCCAACCCGAAAAACCACCGCTGCCGTATCCGGCCGTGGGGTCGGGCCGCCGGATCATCTATGCGAACCGGGAAGCCCGGGTGTGGTTCATCGAAGAGACCGGCGAACTGGCGAAGACCCACCAGGTCTCCGGCAGGCGCGGTGTGCCGACGCCCGACCGCTACAACGTCTACTCCAAGTCCCGGTATGCGTGGGCGCCGTACGACGGAATCACCATGGAGTACATGGTCCGGTTCGCACGGGAGGAGTGGCCGTACGGCTTTCACTCGATCCCCATCAATCCGGACAACTCGCCGCTGCAGACGAAGGAGCAACTGGGAACGCTCCGATCCGGAGGGTGCGTGCGGCAGGACTTCGACGACGCGGAGTTCACGTTCGGGTGGGCCAACGTCGGCACCCGGGTGATCATGCTCCCGTAGGGCCGGGCCTACACCACCAGGACGTTCGAGAACCCTGCGCTTCGGACCTGGTCCCCGATCCTCGCCGTTGCCTCCGGCGACGCCTCGGAGCAGCGCCGTCGTGCGGTCCACCGTATCCGGTTCGTCGTCGTAGCCGGGCATGACCAGGAGTCGGACCTCGTCCAGGCGATCGATCGACGACAAACACTCGATCGAGGCCAGCACCTCTGCGTTTGAGGCATCGGTCGGTTGGATGTGCGTTGTCTTGTCGATCGCCTTGAGGCCGACCATCGCGCCGTCCATCACCGTGGCCAGGCGATCCCACACCTTGCGCGGTGCCGAACCGTTCGTGTCAACGAAGGTGGTGAGTTGCGCGAGCGCCGGATCGGCCCTCGCCGCGGTGAACAAGTCGATGAGGAAATCGATTTGTTCGGTCGCCTCGCCGCCCGACACGGTGATGCCGGAGATGAACCTGGCGGTCTCCCGGATCTACTCCACCACCAACCCGCGACTGGCGGCTCTCACGCCCTCCTACCATTCGTCGGATGGTCACCTCGTCACGCACCGAAACCGCGCCACCCCGGCTCGGGGATGTGATCTCGGGCGGAATGAAGCTGATCCGGCAGTTCGTCCGGTGGCATCCATGGTCGTTCACGCTCGCCGTCCTCGGCGCCGCGTTGTTCGTCTCGGCCATCGTCGCTTCCGCCGTCGTGATCGGGCGGATCACCGACCTCGTGATCATTCCGGTGCTCGATGGCGGAGAAGACATCGAGAACCGCGTCGTGCTGGCGGTCGCCGCCGTCATGGGGGTCGCACTCTGGAAGGCCTTCGGAATCACGTTGCGCCGCACCGCTGCAAGCGCCCTGCAGTTCCGGACCAGGGCTGATGCTCGCGAGAAGCTGATCGAGCACCAACTGAGGCTCCAACTCGCCTGGCACGACCGGCGTTCGACCGGTGATCTGTTGTCGGTGAGCGAAGTCGACACGCAGACGGGGACGTTCGTCCTCGCACCGCTGCCGTACGCCACCGGCGCCTCGCTCCTCCTGATCGGAACGATCATCCTCGTCTTCGCGACGCATTGGGTCCTCGGGATCATCGCCCTTGTCGGCCTGTCGATCCTCGTAGCAATCGACATCAGGGGAGCGTTCTCCCTCTTCACGGACTTCGAGGACGCCCAATACGAGCGGGGAGCGGTCAGCGAGATCGCCCACGAGAGCATCGACGGCGCCCTGACGGTCAAGGCCCTCGGGCGCGAGGCGGAGGAGGTCACCCGGTTCCGCTCTGCCTCGCTGACGCTGCAGCACCGACTCATCGACATCGGTGTCCGGTTCGCGAGCTTCCGAGCGATCGTCGAATCGATTCCCGCCGCTTTGAACATCATGATCCTCGTCGTTGGGGCCATCCTGGTAACCGACGCCGCAATGACCGCGGGTGAACTCGTCTCCGTCGCCTACCTGATCACGCTGATGGCGTTCCCGCTGCAACTCATCGGGTTTGTCATCTTCGAGATGGCCCACAGCCAGGCAGCATGGACCCGCGTTCAGGAGATCCTCGACTCCGAAGAGTTGATCGACCACGGACCGCTGGAGGCACGACCCGTTCCGGACGGCGCAGAACTCGATTCACGCGATGTGCAGTTCTCCTACACCGACGGTGAGCCCGTCTTGAGCGACGTGCAGTTCGCGATCCCGGCCGGGCGGACCGTGGCTGTGGTTGGCCCGACCGCTTCCGGCAAGTCGACGCTGACGATGCTGCTCGCCAGGTTGTGGGATCCGAGCGACGGAGCGATCCACATCGACGGACGCAACCTTCGGGAGTTCGCCCGATCCGAACTCGCCCAAGAGGTCGCCTACGTAGCTCAGGAGTCGTTCCTGTTCGACGACACGGTATGGGGCAATGTGACCCTCGGGTCCGACGTACCGGAGGAGGACGTGCTGCGGGCGATGCGCCTCGCCGGCGTCGAGCGATTCATCACCGAACTCCCGAACGGGTACGACACCCAGATCGGGGAGCGCGGCACATCGCTCAGCGGCGGCCAACGGCAGCGGATCGCCCTGGCCAGGGCGCTGGTGCGCCGACCAAGGGTCCTGGTACTCGACGATGCCACCTCTGCGGTCGACCCATCAGTCGAGACCGAGATCCTCCGCGGGTTGCAGGGCGCCGAACTCCCGTCGACGGTGGTCATCGTTGCCTACCGGCGATCGTCGATCATCCTGACTGACGAGATCGTCTTCATGGACGAAGGGCGGGTCGTTGCCCACGGGACGCACGAGGAACTCCTCGACACCGAACCCGGATACGAGCGACTGCTCCGGGCCTACGAAGAGGATGCAGCACGGAGAGTCGAGGACGAGAAGCCATGAGCGACTCGACCGGACAGGTCCTCCGTCGTGCCTTCCGGGTTGCACCGGCCCTCTCAAAAGGCCTCGTGATTACGCTCGCACTCGCGGTGTTGGGCACGGCGCTCCAGTTGGTCGTACCGATCACCGTGCAGCGGATCATCGACTCGGTGCTACTCGGAAGCGGCGTTGACACTTCAGAGGTCATCACCGCGGGCGGGATAGCGCTGCTCGCGGTTGCGGGTGCCATGTGGGCGCGGCGCACTTCTCTGGCTCGCCTGGCCCGTTCGTCGATCACGGGACTCACCGACCTCCGCGTCGCCACGTTCGAGTATCTCCACAAGCTCTCGATGCTCCACGTGCAATCGGAACGGAGGGGGGCGCTCGTCAGCCGCGTCACCTCCGACATCGAGACCATGCAGCAGTTCATGGAATGGGGCGGAGTCGGCATGATCCTCGGGGCGGCCCAGATCACGCTCGCCGTGCTCGTGATGCTCATCTACGAATGGCGGCTCGCCCTCATGATCGTCGTCGGCGTGCTCCTCTACTCCCTGATGCTCATCTGGTTCCAGAGGATTCTTCGCCGTGCCCACGACAACGTTCGGGAACGAGTCGCGGATTCGCTCTCGGTCATCGGTGAAGCTACCGCCGGGCTCCCGACCGTGCGCGCATTCGGCATGGAGTCCGCCGTCATGGGCAAGGTGAGCACGGCGCTCGACAAGCAGTACCGCGCCGAATATGGAGCCGGGGCCCTCGCGGCGGTGCTGTTCTCCTCAGCAGAGTTGTTCGCCGGAGTGATCACCGCTTCCGTGGTCGCCGTGGGAGTGATCTTCGGTGTCTCATGGGGCGTGAGCGCCGGGACGCTCGTCGCATTCCTGTTCCTCGTGACCCTGCTGGTCGAACCCGTGCAGATGCTCGTCGAGACCATCAATCAGGCGCAGTCAGCCGGCGCCGGGCTGCGCAAGGTGCTCAACGTCCTCGACACGCCGATCGACATCGGTGACCCCGTCGACGGCGTGGACCTGCCGGACCGACCGCTCGACGTCCACTTCGAAGACGTGCGCTTCCGCTATCCAACCGGAGACGACGTTCTCACCGACGTGACCGTCTCTATCGCTGCCGGCGAGCGGGCTGCGGTGGTTGGCGAGACTGGGTCCGGCAAGACGACGTTCGCGAAACTTGCGACGCGTCTGCTCGATCCTGCCGACGGCGAGATCACGATCGCCGACACACCAATCGACGACGTGTGCTTCGCGTCGCTTCGCTCCCGTGTCTCCTACGTGCCGCAGGAGGGATTCCTCTTTGACGGCACCATCGCCGACAATATTCGGTACGGCAAACCCGGGGTGAGCGACGACGGCATCCGCCTGGCGATCGCCGATCTCCGACTGCTCGATTGGGTTGAGTCGCTGCCGGGTGGGATCAGCGCCAGGGTTGGGGAGCGAGGCAGCAACCTCTCGGCAGGGGAGCGTCAACTCGTAGCGATTGTCCGGGCGTGGATCGCGAACCCAGATCTGCTCGTCCTTGACGAGGCCACGTCCGCCGTTGATCCCGCACTCGAAGTTCAGATTCGCCGTGCCATCGATCGTCTCACCGCGGGTCGCACGTCGATCACAGTGGCTCACCGTCTGTCGACGGCGGAGGCGGCCGATACCGTTCTGGTGTTCGACGCCGGCCGCCTCGTGGAGCGCGGAACCCATGCCGACCTCGTAGCGAAGGACGGTATCTATGCCGACCTCCACCGAGACTGGGAAGGCGCGGTGGGTGGGTGAGTGCCTGAGCCGCTGAGTAGCTGAGGTGACGGCGGGGGCCGGCCTCAGTCGTCTTCGTCTCGGTCACTCTCTTCGATCTCGGGGACGAACGTGCCGTCCTTGAACTCGCCGGAGAACTTCGATTCGTGTTCTTCGCTCTTGAACTCGACCTCGACCTTGTTTGGACCCGAGTTCTCGACCTCCATGCGGAAGCCGGACTTCGGGGAGGCGCCGGAGAGGTGAACGGTTGAGGAGCCGATCTCGACCGTGACGACCCCTCCGACCAGGTCGTACGAACGGATGTCGGTCGGCGCAGACGCAGTCGTTGTGGTCGTGACCGGCACAGTGGTGGTTGTGGTGGGCGTTGGTTCAGTTGGCGTGGTCGTTGTGGTGGTCGGCGCAGCCGTTGTGGTGGTCGTGCTGCCGACGGACGCGGAGGCCGAGGTCGTCGTCGAAGATGCCGCTTCGGCAGCGGTCGTCGGGACCGAGGACTCCGGTGTCGAGACCGCGGTGGTGGAGGTGGTCGGGACCATCGCCGTCGGCGTCTCGGTGACCTGATTGCGCACGCTGCCGACCGCAGCGGCCGCGACAAACACTGCGGTGGCCGTCACCGCGAGCCAAACCAGTACGTAGGTCATGCGCCGCACTCCACCATGATGCCCCAGATCCGCCGGCGTTCGGATAAGGGTCGGTTAACGGCGCATCAAATGCTGGAGGAACCCCGGTCGACGAAGGCGTCGTTCGGTATCGTGACGGCGTGGCCACCATCCTCATCATTGAAGACGACCAGCGGATCCGGCAGTCTCTCTCGAGTCGGCTCGCGGAGCGCGGTCACGAGGTGGACGCCACGGGGACGGCGATGTCCGGTGTCGAGGCCGCGGTCTCGGGGGCGTTCGACGTCGTGGTGCTCGATCTCGGTCTGCCGGACATCGATGGTGCTGAAGCTCTCAGCATGATTCGATCGGTGACGGATGTGCCGGTGGTTGTCGCAACAGCACGAGATGACGAGAACGAGATTGTCCGCCTTCTCGATGCAGGCGCCGACGACTACGTCGTCAAGCCGTACTCCGCCGAGCATCTGGAGGCCCGCATCCGGGCCGTGCTCCGCCGTACCGGCGCCGACCCCGGACAGCGAACGCTCACCGTCGGCGAGATCACGGTCGACCTCGACGCTCAGGACGCAGCGTTCCAGGGTCGATCGCTTGAACTCACGGCTCGCGAGTTCGAACTCCTTGCCTACCTGGCCGAGCGACCCGGCACGATGGTCAGCAAACGGCAACTGCTCGCCGAGGTGTGGCATCAGCCCTACGGGGGTGCCGACAAGACCGTCGACGTGCACTTGTCGTGGCTCCGCAAGAAACTGGGGGAGACGGCCGCAGATCCGAAGTACATCCGCACGCGCCGCGGCGTCGGCGTTCGTCTGATCGATCCGGACTCGTGAGGCGGAGCCTCATCCTCGTCACTGCCGGGGTCACCTCCATGGTGGTGATTGCGTTCCTCATCCCGCTCGGGATCCTCGTGACCGCCCTCGCGTTCGACCGTGCCGTGACCCGCGCCGAGCGTGATGCAGAGAGCGTCGCCCGCCTTGTCGCGGTCGTTGGGCCGGCGGGGACGAACGAAGGTATCGCGGCAGCGATCGGCGAGCCGCGACTCGTGGAACTTGGGGCGTCGATCGTGTTCCCCGACGGAACCGTCGCAGGGGTTCCCGTTCCACAGGACGAGGACCTGGACGCCGCCCTCGCGGGCACGGCATTCCGTGCCTCGTTTCCAGACGGCGAGGCCGTCTACGTGCCGGTGGCCCAGGTCGACGGTGCGATCAGCGTCGTCCGCGTGGTCGCTCCGAATGATGAGCTCACGAGCGGCGTGCGGAGGTCGTGGCTGATCCTGGCGGGCCTCGGCGTGGTGCTGGTGGGTCTCTCGATGCTCGCGGCCGACCGATTCGGGCGCTCGATCGTGCGACCGGTCAACGAACTCTCCGAGGCAGCGGCACGGTTGAAGGACGGGGACTTCACAGCTCGGGTCACACCAGCCGGACCGCCGGAGATCGAGGCAGTCGGAGAAGAGTTCAATCAGTTGGCCGAACAGGTAGAGCACCTCCTCCAAGAAGAGCGGGAGACGGCGGCGGACCTCGCCCACCGGCTCCGGACACCACTGACCGCGGCGAAGCTCGATGCCGAAGCGCTCCCTCCGGGACGGGCGACGGATCGCGTCGTCGACGACCTCGACGAACTCGAGCGGACCGCCAACTTCATCATTGGCGAAGGGCGGAGACCGGTCCGTACCGAGGTCGATCCCGGGTGCGATCTCGCCGAGGTAGTCGAGGAGCGGGCGGCGTTCTGGTTGGCCTTGAGTGAGGAGCAGGGACGCACGTTCTCGACCGATTGCGCGGTGTCGAATGCCCACGTGGCGGTACCCCGGGTGGACGCCGTCGCCATGATCGACGCTCTGCTCGAGAACGGATTTGCGCATACGGAGGAGCGGGTGCCGCTGGCGGTCAGCCTTGCGGCCGCCGGGACGGAGCGCGTGGAACTGGCTGTGGAGGACGGAGGGGGAGGCATCGTCGAACCCGACGCGATCGAACGCGGTGCCTCGACGGGAGACTCGACCGGCCTTGGGCTCGACATCGTCCGCCGGACGGCGGAAGCGTCTGGGGGTTCACTGGAACTCTCTGCGTCGGCGAGACTGGGAGGCGCCCGCGTCGTTGTGTCGCTCCCGAGGTGGGGAAGCGACCGGGCGTAGGAGAGCTATGAGCCACGAGCAGGACGGTGGCGGCGTCGTCCGCCTCGCTCCTCCCAGCGGCCCGGGGACATCGTTCGACAGAATCGTGCTCGCAGCTCGAGGCTCGCAGCTCTCTCCAACCAGTGGAGCCCCCACCAGAGGTGAGGGCTCCTGAACCGTATGAGGTGGACCGATGCGGTATTGGTTGGATCATCCCGCATGGGTACTACTCACCCCGCCGGCCGTCCCACCGGTTCAAGGATTCCATCGGCGGGAATCCGGAAATCCTCGAGGCCATCCAGGCGTCTTCTTGGATTTGGGTCGGTCGGCCCAGTCAGGCAGTATGTTGGCTTCGGAGGCATCAGCCCGTGCTCGAACTCGTCGATCTCTATAAGCGCTTTGGCGATGTCGTCGCGCTCAATGGCGCAGGCTTCACCGTGCAACGCGGCCGCATCCTCGGCTTCCTTGGTCCCAACGGGGCCGGCAAGACAACCGCGATGCGCGTCGTGTTTGGGCTCGTCCGGCCCGACTCCGGCTCCGTTCAGTGGGCAGGCTCGCCCGTCGGCGCGGCGGAACGCCTCCATTTCGGCTACATGCCGGAGGAGCGGGGGCTCTACCCAAAAATGAAAGTGAGGGATCAACTCGTTCACTTCTCACGGCTGTCAGGGCTCAGCAAGTCGGAGGCAGATCACGCAGTCGATCACTGGCTCGGGGAACTCGGACTCTCGGACCGTGGGGACTCCAAACTCGAGGACCTCTCCCACGGCAACCAGCAGCGCGTTCAACTCGCTGCAGCGCTCGCTCCGAATCCCGACCTCCTGATCCTCGATGAGCCGTTCGCCGGCCTCGATCCGATCGGCGTCGCCTCGCTGTCCGGTACCCTCCAGAGTCTTGCGTCCGGTGGCGTGACGATCGTGTTCTCGAGCCACCAACTCGATCTGGTCGAGGATGTGTGCGAAGACGTCGCGATCATCAACGAAGGCCGTGTCGTTCTCACGGGTTCGCTTGACGACATCAGGAATCGGTCGACGAAGCGGCGACTCACCGTCGACGTCAACGGTGAACCGTGGGTGCCGAAGGATGCCGGGACAACCGTCGTTGACCAGCAGGGCCGGTCACACTGCATCGTCGACGGAGACGCCCCGATCTCCGACCTCCTCACCGAAGCGAGTGCTGCAGGCACCGTCAACACGTTCATGTTTGAGCCACCCCGGTTGACCGACCTGTTCCGTGAGGCGGTGGAATCATGAGTCCCTGGAGGCAGGTCGCGCTCCTCGCCAAGCGAGACTTCACGGAACGGGCGACGAGCAGGCCGTTCCTCATCACGATGTCCCTGCTCGTCGTGGCGATCCTCGCGGTCGGTCCCATTGTGAACCTGCTGTCGGGTGACGGAGCCGAGGTGACCGAGATCGGTCTCCAGGGGACCGAGCCGCCCGGCATTGAGCAGGAACTGCAGGCCCAGGCGCAGATCCTCGAAATGGAGATCGACGTCGTCCGTTACCCGGATCGGGCCACCGCCGATACGGCGCTGACCGATGGAGAGGCCGCCGTCGTGCTGGTCGATGGTACGACGATCGTGTTCCACACCGATGAGTCGTCTCGCCTCGTGGCGCTCGTCGGCGGAGCCGTCACCACCGCCGTGAAGACCTCCACGCTCTCGGATTTCGGACTCTCCGACAGCGAAGTTGCCGCGGTCGTCGAACCGGTACCGCTCGATGTCGTGACACTCGAGGTGGCCGACCCGCAGGAAGATGCCAAGAGCGTCGCCGCGTTCGTCGGGACGCTGGTGCTGTACATCTCGATCCTGATGTTCGGGCAGTTCGTTGCGATGGGGACCGTCGAGGAGAAGCAGAACCGGGTTGTCGAGGTGATCTTGGCTCGTGTCCGTCCCTGGCAGGTCCTCGTCGGCAAGGTCGTTGGTATCGGCCTGCTCGGACTGCTCCAACTCGCCTTGCTCGGTGGTGCCGCCTACATCACGGCGCAACTGGCCGATCTGTCGGACATCGACCTCGCGGAGATCGGGCTCCCGATCATCGCCGGCGTCTTTTTCTGGTTCGTCCTGGGATACACCTTCTATGCCTTCCTGTATGCGGCCGTTGGGTCGACGGTGTCACGTCAGGAGGACCTGCAGGGAGCGATGATGCTGCCGATCATCCTCATCCTCCCCGGCTACTTCATCGCCCTGATTGCCGCCGAGAGCCCCGACGCGTTGCTGCCGACCTTCGCTTCGATGTTCCCACCGTGGGCCCCGTTCGTCATGCCGGTGCGGATCGCCGCAGGCGTGGCCCAGCCGTGGGAGATCGCGATCGCAGTCGTTGGTACGGGTCTGGCCGCCGCCGCCCTCGTCTGGATCGGGTCGCGGGTCTACGCGGGAGCGGTGCTGCGCACCGGTGGGAGGGTGAAGCTCCGCGAGGCGTGGCGCTCTGCAGGGGAGTGACCGACGACGGAGCGGCAGGCGATGTGGGGGCGACTACTCGATGATCCACTGGATCGAGCGCGTGACAAACCCTGGCTTCTCGAGCATCGGCGTGTGGACGAGCAGTGCCGGGCAATCGACCGATTCAGCGATGCTGTCGGCAAGATCCGTCACGACATGGAAGCGGTGGGTCGGGGCACCGAGGATGACGAGATTTGCGCCACGCGAGAGTCCGGTCAACGTGGTGACGAGGTCGCCGGTTGGCTGGACCCGCTCGTCCCACGGGACCGTGAGGGTCTCGCCGAGTTGTTCGTGATATCGCCGAATCGACTCGGCCTGGGCGGGCGGCGCGTCGGTGGGTGTGAGGTGCACGAACCGGACGTCGGCGTGTTCATGCCGAGCGATGTGGTCGGCCATCTCGATCTTGACGGGGTCGTAGGGTCCGCCGGTACCCAAGATCGCGATCTGGTCGATCTGGTCGACTTCCCGGTTGCGGAGGAAGACTGAATCGCACGTGAGGTGCTCGCGCAGCCACCGAAGGTCCCGATTGACATGTCGCGTCGCCCTGAGTTCCTGGGGGAGGTCGGCGATGAACAAGTCGACGCCTTCTCGCTCGACGAACGAATGCACCATTCCGCGGCGGTCCTCATCCGTGTACTGCTCGGTCGTGACCTCGATTCCGAGGTAGCGCGCCCTCGCTCGGTCCTCATCGGTCGGGATCATTCGTCGTGTTCTGGCATCGAAGTTGATCACGTGGATGTGTCCGCCCGGGGACGCGGCGAGGCGGAGCGCAAGCCGGAACAAGGTGTGCTGCCGGCTCGGTCTTGTTGGCCTTCGAACGAGCACGAGGATGTGCTTTCTGCCGCCGGTGGCGACGGCGGCGGCGGTGGTCTGCACGAGTCGCTGATCCTCACGGAGCCGAAGGGCGTCGCGGGCGGCGGATTCCTTCACGGCTCGCGACCGGCCGAATGTCCGATACCAGACGACGCCGGCGAAGACGAAGAGGACGGCACCGATCAGCGGGATCGTTCCCATCTGCGTGAGGAGGAGGAGTGCTGCGGTGATGCCGAAGACTTGCGTGGCGGGATACAGCGGCGACTTGAACTTCGGTTCGTACCAGTCGAGGTGTGCCTCACGAAAGGCGATGAGGGCGAGGTTGATGAGAGCAAAGACGAGGAGCTGGAACGCCGATGCGAGCTTGGCCAGTTCGATGAGTGGTACGAACATGACCAGGGCAAGGAGCATGACGCCGGTCACCGCGATCCCGGCAATCGGGCCCCCGGATCGCTTGCCGATCATGGCGAGTCGACGCGGCGCAAGCGAGTTCCTGGCCATCGCAAATGGGTAGCGAGACGCCGCGATGATGCCGGCATTGGTCATTGACAGCAGCGCGATCACAGCGACGCCTGCGATGATCGCAACGCCGACCGACCCCGCGAACGCATCGGCTGCAAGGGTCATCGGCGTCTCGGTCTTTGCCAGATCGGCAGCCGGGGAGACGCCCACGATGACGGCGACGATCGCCGGATACAGCACCATCATGAAGCCGATCGACACGAGCATCCCCATAGGGATGTTGCGACTGGGGTGGCGTACTTCCTCGGCAATCGAAGCGACCTTCGTCACCCCTGCGTAGGAGACGAACACGACCGCGGTGGCCGAGAGCAGTCCCTTGAGGCCGTGCGACATGAACGGATCGAATGACGAGGATTGGACGTTCGGCATGCCAATCGCAACGAATGCCAACAGGACGAGGATCACGCCCGACACGAGCAGCATCTGGAACTTCGCCGTCTGCCTCACTCCGATCAGATTCACTCCGATCAGTACGATCGCGAGGAGCGCCGCGACGGGTCGCTCCGGGTGGGGGATGAAGTACTCGAGGTAGGCCGACAATCCGACCAGGGCGAAGGACGCCTTGAAGACGAGCGAGAACCACACACCGAAGCCCGCGACTGTCCCCATGAGCGGGCCCATCGCCCGGTCGATGTAGAGGTAGGTCCCACCAGCTTCGGGCATCGCGGTTGCCATCTCTGCCTTCGAGAGGGCGGCCGGCAGAACGACGATGCCTGCGAGGAAGAAGGCGAGAACCACTGATGGACCTGCGATCTTGAACGCGAGTCCCGGCAGGACGAAGATGCCCGAACCGATCATCGCTCCGATCGAGATCGTCAGCACGGCATACAGACCGAGCGAGCGGTGCAGTATCTCGTTCTCTTGGTGCGTTTGGGCGGGTTCGGATGCGGTCAAGGTGATCGCAACCTAGTTGCGATCACGGCCGTTCGGGAGGGGGGCGCCGGTCCGGCGAGGGCGTAGACCCATCGAGTATCCATCGGGTCTTGGAGGCGCGTGCCTTGTCGACGTCGACCGCAGACAGCAGGGCACCGCCGATGACGAAGAAGGCGGTGAGGAACAGAATCGAGAGTCTGGCGGAACCGGTCGCGATGTCGACGCCCGCGAAGATCAGTGGACCGAAGATGGCGCTGAACTTCGAGAACACCGAGTAGAAGCCGAAGAACTCGGCCGACGCTTCTTCGGGGATCATCGACCCGTAGAGGGAGCGAGACAGCGCCTGGATGCCACCGAGGACGAGTCCGGCGAGCACGCCGAGCATGAGGAAGGGAGCCACCTGTCCCGTTGGCGTCAGGTAGCCACCGATCGTCACGAGGACCCACCCGACGATCGAGACGAGAATCGCCCTCTTGGCGCCGAGACGACTCGCCAACCACCCGAACGCGAGCGCCCCGAGGAACGCGACAAGCTGGATGATGACGAACACGGCGGCGATCGTTGTGCTCGAAAGGTCGAGCGTCTCCGACGCGAACACCGGCGTGATCTTGATCACGGTCGAGACGCCATCGTTGTAGAAAAGGAACGCAACGACGAACAGCAGGAGGTGCGGGAATCCTGCGAGTTGACGGGTCGTCCTCCACGTTCGGTCGATGCCGAGCCTGGCGTAGGCGATGAGGATCGAGGTTCCCGGACCGTCGCGCGGGATCGTCGTGGTGCTTCCCGTGTCGCCGAGTCGAGCGAACGAGAACGCGGCGAATCCCGCCCACCAGATTCCCGCCGACGCGATCACGATCCGTTGAGCGGTCGTCTCGGCAATTCCGAGCGGCTCGGCGAAGAACAGCAGCGCCAGCGAGAGGATGAGGTGAATCCCGCCTCCGGCGTAGCCGAGGGCGAACCCCTTGGCTGAGACCCGGTCGATGGTGTCGGGAGTGGTGAGTTCGGGCAGGAACCCTTCGTACATCACGTTGGCCGACACGAACCCGATTTGAGCGATCAGAGCGACAATGACCGCGAGTCCGAGATCGCCGGCACCGGGAACGGCCGTCAGTACCGCGAAGGTGGCGCCCGTGTAGGCAAACGTCTGGAGGAGGCGCCGCTTCGAGTTCGAGTAGTCGGCGATGGCTCCGAGGATCGGCATGGCGAGGAACAGGAGAAGCGCCCCGACACCGACGATGATTCCGAAGAACGCCTCGGCGCCTACCTCGGTCCCGAACAGCGACAAACCTTCCTCCGGGAAGACGGTGTCGCCGAAGTAGATGGCGAAGATGAGGCTGCCTGCGGTGATGTAGGCGGAGTTCGCCCAGTCGTACATCGCCCACCCGAAGATGGTGCGCCGGTTGTTGCGCTGCGATGCGGGAGACGCCATGGCTGGGACCCTACCGGTGCAGAACTGGCCGGCGAGAGGCGGCGATCGGACTCCAGGCAATGGACGAGGCCGCGGATTTGTTTGCCGGGATCGCCGACTTGAGCAAAGAGAGGCTATTGTTCCTATGCACAGAGGGATGTCCGCTGCCGCCGTGGCACTTGTTGGTTCGAGGGCAGGTCGACAGAACCCGCCCGTGTGCGGGCCACAGTGGCCCGTGAGCCGATGCCCATTGGAGGCAGTAGTAATGAACATCTTCGTAGGGAACCTTTCGTTCCGCGCGACCAACGCCGACCTCGAGCAGCTCTTCGGCCAGTACGGTGCCGTCGATTCCGCCGCGATCATCAACGATCGTGACACCGGCCGCTCCCGCGGTTTTGGTTTCGTCGAGATGCCGGATGCCGCAGAGGGCAACAAGGCGATTGAAGAACTCAACGGTCACGAGCATGAGGGCCGCGCCCTTACCGTGAACGAGGCCCGTCCCCGTCGCTAGCGGTTCTCATGGCACGAGGTGACGACACATTCCGCACACAGGGCCTGGTCGTCGAGACACTCCGGAACGCTGAGTTCAAGGTGCGTCTCGACTCCGGTCTTGAGATTGTTGCGCGGGCATCTGGAAAGATGCGGCGCGGCCGCGGGATTCGAATCATCGCCGGCGACAAGGTTGAAGTCGAGGTTTCCGCCTACGACCCGACCAAGGGTCGCATCGTGTGGAGACATCGCTAGTACATAACGATGACATCTCGGGGTCTCCCCGGGGAGTCTGAGGAGCAGCCGGGATCGTAGATCCCGGCTGTTTCGCGTCTCGGACGACTGGCTAGCGCTGCGATACCCAGAAGAGGGCGGCGGAACCCATGACCATGAGGCCGATCAACAACCAAGCGATGATGATTCCTAGTGTCTCCACGGTGGATGAACGATAAATCACATGCGTGCAATTCACGTGGATTTCCGCAACGGGCTGCTCTGATACGATGACGATCAGCGCCCCCATGGAGGCTTGGTGAGCGACGACAAACCTCAGAACATCCGCGTCTCGAACGATCGAATCGGGATTGGCATCATCATTGCAGTCATCGTGA
>Ga0316189_10003404_pt1 | contig 15448 bp, 21 predicted proteins | sample LowCovwburrow_MG_FD_204930 | JGI IMG/M metagenome (GOLD analysis project Ga0316189, IMG submission 204930) | Coastal sediment microbial communities from Maine, United States - Lowes Cove worm burrow | ecosystem: Environmental > Aquatic > Marine > Coastal > Sediment | place: USA: Maine... | reverse complement strand
AAGGTCCTTCACAGGAACTCATAGATGCCATCGTCGAAATGAAAAGACGAAATTCACGGTTTGGCTGTCCCCGAATAGCGCAGGAGATCAATAAAGCGTTCGGATTAAACATCGATAAAGATGTTGTGAGACGCGTGCTCGAAAAGCACTACCGCCCATGACCCGATTCCGGTAACGGCCCTTCCTGGCTGACTTTTATCGGTCATCTGAAAGACAGTTTATGAAGCATTGATATGTTCCGTTGCGAATCCATTCTGCTCAACACTCACTGGGTGCTCGTGGTGATGGACCAGTTCACACGGTGCATCGTTGGTTTCGGTGTGCACGCCGGTGATGTGGACGGTGTCGCCCTGTGTCGAATGTTCAACAAGGCCATCTCAACCATGGATACTCCCAAGTATCTCAGCTCAGACAACGATCCTTTATTCCAGTATCACCAGTGGCAAGCGAACTTAAGGATTCTTGGTGTGGACGAGATAAAGACCGTACCGTATACGCCCCGCTCGCATCCTTTCATTGAACGACTCATCGGTACCATTCGCAGTGAATACCTTGACCATGTCTTCTTCTGGAATGCCTGCGATCTGGAGAGAAAGCTGGAACTTTTCAAAGATTACTACAATCATTCGCGTACACATGCGTCGCTGGACGGCAACACGCCCGATGAAATCAGTAATGACAGTGTCGCGCAACCTGCTCCACTGCACAATTACGTCTGGGAAAAGCATTGCGGGGGTCTATTTCAACTCCCGGTCGCCGCTTGAGTTGTAATTCGCCAGGGACAGGTACAAATACAGTTACAAGGCGAGCGTAGGCGTACGGGTGTGATAGCAGGACGAATGCCCTGGATTCAATACCTACTCTGTGAATGGGTTCAGCACACGAACACCTGTTTTAACGAAATCCTTGTGGTTACGTGTGACAACCGTCAATTCATAAATCAGCGCCGTTGCGGCAATTTGCTTATCCAAAGCGTTTTCTGGATGAGGAACCCGGAGCCGTCCCCAAAGCTGTGCGATGTCCTGGTTGATATCGAGTATGTGATCCTGATATTCACCCATTAAAACCTCCAGCCATTTTTCCAGTTGGTTGGCCTGGCGCACATCTCCACGGTAACGGATCGATTCGACGCCGCGCCGCAATTCACCGATGGTGACAACCGATATGAATATCCGTGTCTCATCCTCTATGGCCTGCTTGAAGAACGCCCGTACCCCTGTATTCGCTTTTGACTTTTTGCGCGCCTCACTGATGACGTTAGTATCAACCAAATACATGATCGTTTCCGACCTCGTCCTCTACCCGCTTGAAATCCTCATCCTGCCCCACGTTGGGCATTGCTGCGAGTACTTCTGCGAAGCTCTTTCCCTTTGGCCGCAACAATAATGCTTCGAGTAAGGCGCGATGTTCGGCCTCGGCACTTCGGCCGTGCCGCGCTGCGCGCTGTTTGAGTGCATCAACGATGCGTTGATCGAGGTTTCTGACCACGAGATTTGCCATAAAAGCACTCCATCTGTTTCGGTAAAGAAGTGATTGCAATGATAGCACTCCATCGGCAATAGTGCAATCATTGATAGCATTCGTGAAGGAGTACATTCCGCCTGTGCTAGGCGAATTGCTAATTATTACCTGAAAACAGTAACTTAGACAGTCTTGTTCTTTATCTCAAGCTTCCCTACCCTGCTCTGCCATGAAGGATCTGCTGATACTCCTCACCATCTGTTGACCACATTCGCCAAACTCATGGGGCCCGGCGGTGCGCGGGCCGTCGTCGCCGATAGCCTGCTCATGAAACAACAGCTCCTGGTCATCAATCGTTCGCGGCGACGCGCACCCAATCTCTCGGAGCTTGATCGGTTTCTGTTCGGCTTCTGGTCGCTGTTTCTCGATCCACGCCGAATTCAGCGGGCTGCCGTAATTATTCGGCCATCGACGCTTTTGAAATTTCACGACCTGCTAAAAAAGCGTAAGTACAGACTACTGTATTCATCTAATAAAAAAGGGAAGCCAGGACCCAAGGGTCCATCACCCGAACTTATCCGAGCGATTGTTGAACTAAAACAACACAACCCGCGCTTTGGTTGCCTTAGAATCGCGCAGCAACTCAACCAAGCGTTTGGCATAGACATAGACAAGGACGTAGTCCGGCGCATCCTCGCTAAACACTACCGGCCAGGGCCTGGCGACCGCGGTCCGTCATGGCTGACCTTCCTGGGACACACCAAAGACAGTCTTTGGAGCATTGACCTGTTTCGGTGTGAATCCATTCTGTTGAAGAGCCACTGGGTGCTTGTGATTATGGATCAGTTCACGCGGCGCATCATCGGCTTTGGCGTACATGCGGGTGGTGTCGCCCTGTGTCGGATGTTCAACACAGCCATTGCGAGTCAGAAGCCTCCACATCACCTCAGTTCAGACAATGACCCACTGTTCCTTTATCACCGATGGCAAGCCAACCTACGAATTCTTGAGATCGATGAAATTAAGTCCATCCCGTATACACTAATATCACATCCCGTCATTGAGCGACTGATTGGAACGATTCGTCGTGAACACCTGGATCACATATTTTTTTGGAGTGCACACGACCTGGAGCGAAAACTTAAGGCCTTTAGGAAATACTACAACCAGAATCGGGTTCATCAATCGCTGGCCGGAGAAGCGCCGGCGGTTGTTAGCGGTATTTCTCAAATTCAATGCGCAGATCTCAGCAACCATTCCTGGATATCACACTGCAATGGACTTTTTCAGACCCAGGTCGCTGCATAAATTGGAATTCGCCAAGGACAGGCGTACAGTTCTTCCCTAATATTCTATATTTTGTCCGGTACCACCGTGCAGGTCCTGACCTGGTTGCCTTTCACGTTTAGCACTATGAATTCGATCTGTTCACCAGCTGGTGTTTCAATGATGAGGATTTTACTGGGGCCGCAGATAAGGATAAGCATGGGCTTCCTTGACTACGCTGTTTACGCGATATGACATTTTTGTAGGAACCCCCATGGAACCCTGCCCTATCCCAGAAACAAGAAAGCGACCAGAAAGGTCGCTTAAGTGTCTGATTATATTGGTAGCGGGGGCTGGATTTGAACCAACGACCTTCGGGTTATGAGCCAGCCTCGGCTGCTACCGCCCTTTTAAAATCAATCAGTTGTGGTGACGCCCGTTGCTCACGTTGCACCACAATGCAGGACAATGCATCTCTGATCCCGTCAAAAGTCACGCACGGTATTTAATGATGAGAGGTGGATCCGGGTAGGCCGGACAGGACTTTCTGTCGAACGTGATTGGCTAGATTAACTGAACCCGGCTGCTCATTAGATAAGATGGCGTCCCCAAGGGGAGTCGACCTTATCCCCCGGTTACGTGCAATATCATGTGTAACATTTTTACGTTAATTTTCAGAACGATATTCACGTGTTTCGCATAAACTGCTCAAACTACGGGTGGAGCCATTATACTCGATTTTGCACATACGGGTATTCGAGTTCCGACCGCCTGGTTCGTAGCCCGTCCAGGAGCGCCAACTGTCTTTATCAATCAGTCACTTGCGGTGCTTGCCTATCCAATACCGCAGTTGAGTTATCAATCACTTATCGTTCGCTGTCATTGGAAGTTAGCACAAAACCAGCACAGTCCTTTTGCCCACTGAAAACTCTCAATTGCCGCATGTATAGGAATTCGCCAAGGGCCAAAAGCGTTTGCAACGTATAGACCTTGCACCCTTGATGGGGCCCCACGGCAATGCGGTAGGTGATGGCGTGCCCCAGCAGGGTAGTATTGCTGTGGTCTTTATCACCTGCCCGCAGCTGCATGAACACCAATTCGCCACACACACCCACACGCCCCCGACCAGAACCACCTGCTCGCCGCCCTGCCGGCGGAAGAGCGCGGGCGCCTGATCCCACATCTTGAACTGGTCCCGATGCTGCTCGGCGATGTGCTTTACGAGTCCGGCAACGAGTTGCGCCACGTCTATTTTCCCACCACGGCCATCATATCCCTGCTCTACGTCATGCTCGATGGTGCGTCGGCGGAAATCGCCGTGGTCGGCAACGAGGGTATCATTGGTGTGGCCCTGTTCATGGGCGGCGAGACCATGCCCAATCGCGCCGTCGTGCAGAGCGCCGGCCACGCCTACCGGTTGAAGGGGCAACTGCTGAAGCAGGAATTCAATCGCTCCGGTGAGCTGCAGCATCTTTTATTGCGCTACACCCAGGCCCTACTGACCCAGATGGCACAGACCGCGGTGTGCAACCGGCATCATTCGCTCGACCAGCAACTCTGCCGCTGGCTGCTGCTGAGCCTCGACCGCTTGCCCTCTAACGAACTGGTCATGACCCAGGAGTTAATCGCCAATATGCTCGGCGTACGCCGCGAGGGCGTCACGGAGGCGGCCGGCAACCTGCAAAAAGCCGGCTTGATTGTGTATCGCCGTGGCCGCATCTCAGTGCTCGACCGCGCGGGGCTGGAGGCGCGGGCCTGCGAGTGCTATGCGGTGGTCAAGAAAGAGTTCGATCGCCTGCTCCCGGAGGTGATCCATCCGCTAGCCCGCTGCTCTAGTGCGATGCCAATCACCCCGCGGTGACATACTTCATGCCCGGCAAGCGTCTTATGTGCGCTAGCGTCCGGACAGTCGCCAGGTTTCAGTCCATAGTACGGAACATCCATCCTCGGGCAGCCAATCGCCCCTGGTCCGCATCCGACATCCGGGTTTGCAAGTGTTCCACGTGTGGTTTCCCGGATTTTACTGACACCGGAAGAGTCCGCATGCCACTCACCAAGCCCGCCCCTGCCGCCAATCTTCTGCTTGCGGCCTTGCCGCGCAAACACCGTCAGCATTTACTGGCAGGTTGCATACCGGTTGAGCTGGCGTTTGCCGAGATCCTCGCCGAACCCGGCGAGCGCATGCGTCACGTGTACTTCCCCACGGAAAGTTTCATTTCCCTGGTAACGCCGATCGATAGCCGCGCCAGCCTGGAGGTGGGCCTGGTCGGCAACGAGGGGATGCTCGGGATCTCCCTCATACTCGGGGTGGATGTGTCACCACTACGCGCCGTGGTACAGGGCGCAGGCCCGGCGCTGCGCATGAACGTTGCGCCGTTTCGGCGCGAACTCGAACAGAACCTTGCGCTGCAACGGGAGCTGAAACGTTACCTCTATGTGATGGTGAGCCAACTCGCGCAAACCGCGGCCTGCACGCACTTCCATGTGGTGGAGGCGCGTCTCGCCCGTTGGCTGCTGATGACGCAGGACCGGGCACACTCGGACGCGTTTCATGTCACGCACGAATTTCTGGCCTACATGCTGGGCGTGCGCCGCGTCGGTGTTACCAAGGCCGCCACTGCGCTGCAAAATCGCAAACTGATCCGCTATAGCCGCGGGGATATCAGGATTCTCGACCGCGGTGGCCTGGAGACCGCTTCCTGCGGGTGTTACGCGGCCGACCAAACGAGCTACGCCCGGATGATGGGTAAGGGGTAAGCGGATATCAGGCGGTTGCTAGTTCTTGAAATTCGCAACAGCGGCTGGATTAGTTGCTGCTGTCCCACATCACGTTGCACTTTGCCTTTGCCGCAGCCTTGAGCAACTGGATCACAGGCAAGGCGCGGTGCGGGAGACTGACGGCAGATTGGTCGTCCTCTCCTACCCCGGATTCTTGCGGCTCAGGCAACTGCTCGTCCGCTTCGATCGCAGCCTCCAGACGCTCCAGCGCCGCCTGGACATCTTCTGCAAGCAGCGCGCCGGGCACCGTACCGCTGTGCCCCATCAGTTGAAGCAGTCGGACTGCCACATCACCGAACATCGTTATATCCGCGTAGGCCGGGCAGGAAAAGGTTACCAACATGATCACTTCCTCTCTGATGCTCGCGTTACAGGCAGAGGCGCCTCGCGCCCGTCACCTTTCGCGGCCGTTTAAGGCGCCCTAAACAAAGGATAGTCCCTGCATCAGCCAACGTCACGCGGTGTTTTTTTTGACATCCTGGCGTCTAGCCGGAATCGTCATTGGCCGTCAGACCCGCCCGGATGTTCATCTCCGCCCTGAAGAACTGGTAGTTATTGCGGCCGCTTGCCTTGGCATGAAACATCGCGGTATCCGCGTTCTGCATCACGATGTCCACGGTGCCGCCGTCATCTTGGGTTGGAACCGCAGATCAACCGACAGTTTTATGCAAGGGACTGTACGCTGCCACACACGGCAATGCGGTCAAGCCTGACGCCTGCCAACCTACCGCGCCTGTATCCGTTGCCCTGCACAAACAGGATAAGCCCGGTTGCCGAAGGCTTTACGTGCGCTAGCGTACGGACGGTGAAGCCTTATGCGTGTATAAAAAACGCTCACACTTGGTGACATGGACTTCTGCGGTGAGCACTGAACCAGTGGCATAACCGTAGAACGTCATTTTAAAAACATGGCTATTGCGCCATTTGTTCTGCGGCGGGAACCGAGCTCACGAGCTTAAAGGTGTCGTACTCAATGGAAACATCGATTAAAGGAAAGATCACTATGAAAACTTCAATACTTGCTGCTGCGATCGTTACCTGCGCCCTGTCTGCGCCAGTGGTAACAGCGCAGGAAATATCCGCACCCGCCGAACCGATGATGGGTGGCCCCCAGGGCGATCCGCGTATGATGGGTGGCCCCCAGAGTGATCCGCGCATGATGGGTGGCTCGCAGGGTCGACCGGGCATGATGGGTGGCCCCCAGAGTGATCCGCGCATGATGGGCGGCCCCCAGGGTGATCCGCGCATGATGGGTGGCTCGCAGGGTGGACCGGGCATGATGGGCGGCCCCCAGGGTGATCCGCGCATGATGGGCGGTTACCAGGGTGGACCAAGGGCCGAGTGATCTCAGAGCCCACCTGACATAAGCCAATAAAGATGCAGTAGTGCGGCGTGTCCTCGCCGCACATTATACAGGCAGCCGCCTCGCGTCCGCCGCCTTTCGCGGCCGTTTAAGGCACGCTAAGCAGGATAGTCCCTGCATCAGCAAACTTTACGCGGTGTTTTTTAACATCGTGGCGCCTAGCCGGAATCGTCATTGGCGGTCAGACATAGACCAGAATCGCCACATAGTGACTCATGCTGCCGGCCAGCACGAAAACATGCTAGACCCCGTGCATCCACGGATGGCGGTGATCGAGGGCATAAAACAGAACACCCGAGGTATAGAATAGGCCGCCGGTCAACAGCCAGATGAAACCCGCGCCTGGCAACACCGCGAGCAGTGGCTTGATGGCCAGCACGATCAACCAGCCCATCACCAGATAGATAACCATCGGCACCACCCGCGCGCCGCGCAGCGGCAGTGCATCGAGTACCAGGCCCAGCACCGCCAGGCCCCAGATCGCACCGAACATCCACCAACCCACAGTACCGTTGAGCACCACCAGCGTGAACGGCGTGTAGCTGCCGGCGATCAGCAGATAGATTGCCTGGTGATCGAGAACCCGAAACACCCGCTTAGCGCGTCCCGGCGGCAGGCCGTGATAAAGCGTGGATATCAAATAAAGCAGAAACAGCGTGGCGCCATAAATGCTGAACGAGACGATGCGACGCGCACCGCCATCCCGCGACGCCACCACAACCAGCACCGCGGCACCAGCCAGCGCCAGTGCGGCGCCGACCAGATGGGAAATGCTGTTGAAACGTTCGCCCTTGATCATGACGGAAGTATACGGGTCAAACACTCATAATCTGCGATTCCGTTTTCAGCCGTGGATTCGTGCTGCAAGCGGTAAGTACGCCAAGTCCACAACAACACAGCATTGCAATGGCTTGCCAACGATGAAACAGCCTGACGCTAGCCACAGCCGCTTACCGTCCGGCGATAACGGCAATCGGCCGCATCGCCTCTACCCGGTTACCGATCCGCGTTTGCATCATCCGGCCCCAGGAAAGAAAAAAGTAAAGCAAAAGGGTGGACATAACTACCCCGGTGACCAGTCCGTGCGCGTTTGCATAAAGCATATCGAGGGAACTGATACCCTATGAGTCCTGCGGTCTGTTTGCTGCTGATGGTTGCCATGCGGTCGACTTGTTCATCGGTTTTGCTCATTTCCCCGACGGTTTTCCTGATCGGGTAAACCTTGTGTTCGAGTTGTCGCAGGATACGTGGCGTCTGCCGGGTGTTATCGAGACCGATACGCATCAGAGAGCGGTACGTCAGCCGCAGTGATGTGAATGCCACGTGTTCATGACACTCTCCTGCGTTCAGATCATGGACTCTCGGATTTAACCGCGGTGCCATCCATGGCGCTTGATTCCATGTATTCCTTTAATTCATGCGCTGCAATCAGTTGCTGTCAAATTCCGGCTTGACCGATTTTACACCCTTGATGCTGGCGGCGATAGAAATGACCTGTTCCCGTTCAAAGTCGCTATCAACACGGCCGTGTAATATGACAACACCATTCTTGGTGTCCACATCGATATCGTAAGCATCAACGTTGCGGTTGTAAATCAGCGCCGATTTTACCTTGGCGGTAATCCAGCCGTCGCTGACATTCTGTTTCGCATCGCGCATTTCGCGCGCGACCTTGTCGCTTGCGGAGACCTTATTGCCGTGCACTTTGAGGTTGTTTTTAACGCCGAGCACATTGCGTGTATTGCGCGCAATCTGTTCGGCCAGTTCGGATTCGGCAACCGTGTCCACGTCGCCCGATAAAGAGACTACCCCGCTGTGGGTATCGACATCAATAGACAGGCCACCGGTGCTGCCGTTCCACAACAACTGGGATTTGACCTTGGCAGTCAGATTGGCGTCCTCGACTTTATCTATAAAGCTGCGCTCGGTGCTTTTGCCCTTGTTATCGGCGTATTTGCTCGAGGCATCCGGGCTGATTTTCAGTTCGTTCTTCACTTCACGAATACCGTCAACACCCAGCGCCAGTTCCTCCGCAAGATGACGCTCGACATCGCTATCCACCGTACCGCGCAGCGTTGCCACGCCGTTGTGAACTTCGGTGTCAATCTTGAAGGGGTTCAGGTGACGATTGAGCGTGTAGGTCGTCGTCAGCGATGCCCTGGACCATATATCTGCAGACTTGCCGTCGTCAGATTCGGCCAGTACCGGCGTGCCTGCTGTCGTCATTGCAATGGCGCAAGCGGTTACGATCGACTTGATTGGAAAACGTTTCATGGTATTTATCTCTGTAATGAAATGCATGAGTTCAGTTTGTTCACCAGCGTCAGCCTTCGGTGATCCTGATGCTGCATTATTCCACCGCACACGGCGTGGTTCAGGCCAGGAGGAACGCTCCTATTCCTTATTATGTTCTTCAAAGTCCTTGATCTGCTGTTCGGCTTCGTCCTTCGTGATGCCGTAGGACTCCTGGATCTTGCCCGCCAGCTGATCACGGTTGCCGGCAATCACGTCGAGGTGATCGTCGGTGAGTTTTCCCCACTGTGCTTTTACCTTACCCTTGAACTGCTTCCAGTTGCCTTCAACGATATTCCAGTCCATATCTAATGTCCTTTTGTCAGGGTCCCGACTGGCGGTATTGCCAATCGCGCATCCTTCTTCGCAGTCATCTCTTTGTCACCTGGTAACTTCGCGTGGCAAGTGGCCGAGGTAATTTCATGGAAACTCCGGATGCAACTGTAAGGCTACTCGCATGATCAGGCGCCGTCGGTACGGTGGCGCACGTAAGGCCATACCTGCCTGCATGGGCGATCATGTGGGTACTATCCATGGTAATGCCCATTAAGGAGTTCGCAGCACCATTGCAGTGCATGGAGGAGCGGGGCGAACGGTGATCGAGCGCATAAAACACGATCCCCGAGAATCGGCAACTATGGAATCAGGATTCGTTCAGCGCCTCGAACCCGGAGATCACGTCAAACAGTTCCGCATCGATACCACTCTGGCGCAAACGGTGGAATGACCCGTTGAGATCCTCCAGCAATTCGCCGATGTTTTTGTCGGCGCGTTGCATCGCCGCGAGACGGCTCGCATTCTCGCTGGCCAACGATTCGGCACACGCCCGGAACAGCGAGACGAAAAGGTATTCGCGGATCAGCGCCCGCAAGGTCGGGGCGCCCCCACCCATGACCTCCGGCAGGTTTTCCGTCGGCCAAGGACGTTCGGCCAGCTTGCGTCGCCAGCTTTCATCCAGCGGTAACAGCCGCTGACCGACGGGCGCATAAACCGCCCCAACCGCGGGGCGGTTGTAGAAGAGATGGAGTTCGGCGATGTCACCCTGGCTGCGGCGCGTCTCGCTCGCCATGAGTATCTGCCCGACCAGCGAGGTGATGGCCTTGACAGAATTCGGTACGCTGAAGCATCCCAGCGGCGCAAGGCCCGCGTCCACCAGGCGCGCATGCACGCGCTCGCCGACCGCCCAGACCCGGGGTTCCCCGGGCAGCGCCGCCAGCGTCTTGAGCGCATAATCGGCCGCCACATCATTGAACTGGCCCACCAGCCCCTGGTCGGAACCAAAAACCACCGCGCCAATCGCAGCCGCATGCGTTTTTCCTGTCTCTCCGCTTATCGATTCCGCCGCACGCATGTCACGAAAGCACACGCTCAAGCCCAGTTCCACGGTGCGAAAGTAATCACCCAGGGCGCGCACCGATTGCTCGTATTGGCCGATGCTGGACGCGGCCATGGCCTTCATGGTGCGAACCACGGATTGCAGATCACCGGCGCTATCGATCTTGCGACGCAGGCTCGCTGCGGTGTCGCTCATGATGCCTCCCCGGGACTCGTCCCGGCCCCGGGTTGAGACAGGGAATCAGCTTTAGGCTGGAAACGTGCCAGTGCCTGGCGGGCAATGTCGATAATCGTTTCCCGATCCTCATCGCTCAACGTGTCGGTGCTATCCAGGCGCTCGCTCAGCTGCGCCGGGATCTCCGCCGCCGCCTTGCGCACGGCCTGCTCGGCGTCCGTCATCCGGTCCAGCGGAACGGCGTCGAAAAGTCCGGCGCTCAACGCCAGCAGGATAGCGATTTGGGCGGGCACTCCCACCGGGGCGAATTCCGGCTGTTTCAGGCAGGCGCGGATGCGCCGTCCATGCTCGATGATCTTGCGGGTGTCTTCATCCAGCCGGGCGCCGAACCGGGCGAAGGTTTCGAGTTCCTCGAACTGCGCATAGGCGAGCTTGAGGTCGCCCGCCACCGCGCGGTAGGCCGCCCGTTGCGCCTTGCCGCCGACGCGCGACACGGATTTGCCGACATCGACCGCCGGCAGCACACCCAGGTCGAACAACGTCGGCGAGAGGTAGATCTGCCCGTCGGTGATGGAAATCAAATTGGTTGGAATGTAGGCGGAAATGTTCTGGGCTTCGGTCTCGATGATGGGCAAGGCGGTGAGCGAACCACCCCCGCGTTCCCCGCGCAGATGCGTCGCGCGTTCCAGCAGCCGCGAATGGATATAGAAGATGTCGCCGGGAAAGGCTTCGCGACCGGGCGGGCGGCGCAACAGCAGGGACAGCTCGCGATAGGCGCGCGCATGATGCGTGAGGTCGTCGTAAACAACCAGCACATCGCGGCCCTGCTCCATAAAATGTTCCGCGATGCTGGTGGCGGCGTAAGGCGCTATGTAGGCGAGACCCGGCGGGTCATTGCCCTCGGTGACGACCACGACGGTGTACTCCAGCGCGCCCTTTTCCTGGAAGGTAGCCACCGCCTTGGCCACCGCGGACGCGCGCTGACCGGTGGCGCAGTAGACGCACAGGACATCCTTGCCACGCTGATTGAGAATGGTGTCGATCGCAATGGCGGTCTTGCCGGTCTGCCGGTCACCCAGAATCAGCTCGCGCTGGCCGCGCCCGATGGGAATGAGCGCATCGACGACCTTGAGGCCGGTCTGCAGCGGCACGTTAACGGGCGCGCGGTCCATGATCGCAGGAGCGGGACGTTCGATGGGCAGACGCCGGTTTGCAACCACCGGTCCGTTGCCGTCGAGTGGCCGGCCGAGCGGGTCGATGACGCGTCCCGGCAATCCGTCGCCCACGACCACATCCATGACCCGGCCGGTGCGTTCGACTTCATCGCCGGCGTGCAGATGCCAGTATTCGCCGAGCAGCACGACGCCGATCTCGTCCTCGTCCACGTTGAAGGCGATGCCGAACACATCCCCGGGAAATTTCACCAGCTCGTCACTGCCCACACCGGGCAGGCCGGAGACCTTGGCGATTCCCGTGGAGACGCTGGTGATCGTGCCCACCTCGCGCGGCGTCAGTTGCGGCGTAAAGGTTTCGCGTCCCTGGCTCAGGCCGGCAAACGCGTTGTCGAAGACACTTTGCAAGGAATCCGGCGGCGCGTTCATTGTGCCTCCCCGGGACTGGCCGCAGGTCCTGATTCCGGCCTGGATCCGGCTTTGGTTTCAGGTTCGGAGCGTTTTTCCAGCAGTTCGCCGACGCTGTTTTCCAGTGACGCGAGATAATCCGCGATGCTCCAGGCGACTTTTTGTCCGTCGGTGGTGAGTTCAATACCGCTGATCACGTCCGGCGCGGTATCGAATCGCACCTGGATGTCCGCCGCCAGGGTCTCGTTCAGCGCAGTCCGGATCGCCGCGCGTTGCTCCGACGTCAGCTCGAAGGCGCTGCGCACGCGCAGCGGGTCGGTCGATGTCTTCAGGGACCTGGCGAGACCTTGCCTGGCCTCATCGTCCAGCGCTCGCAAGCGGTCGGCGAAGACCTCGCTCATGCGTTCTTCCAGACTGGTTCCGGCGAGGTCGGTCAGCGCCTTGCGCGCGATGGCAAACACTTCCGCGCGGGTGCGGCGAGCGATTTCGTCGTACAAGCTCTGTTGTTCGCGTTGCAACGCCTCCTGTCGTTTGGCACGCAGGCCGTCGGCCGCCTGCCGCGCTTCATCGAGAAGCCGCTGACGTTCGGTTTTCGCCTCGTCGATTGCCTCGCTCAGGCGTGCGGCGCGCTGCTGGTCGAACGCCTCGTTCTTGCTCCGGAATGCGTCGCGCTCCGTTCGGGCTTCGGCCTCTTTCGCGGCCGCATCCGCGAGCGACAAGGCGATGCGCTGTTCCCGCGCGTCGATGGCGTCCAGGATGGGCTGGTAAAGAAAGCGCTTCAGCAACCACACCAGGATGACGAAGTTGACCACCTGGGCGACGACGGTGAACCAGTCGATCAGCATAAACTTAATTTCCCGTGGTTTGGGCGATGACGTGATTCCAGAACGGGTTGGCGAAGACGAGGATCATCGAAACCACGAAACAGTAGATCGCCGTGGATTCGATCATCGCCAGACCGACAAACAGGGTGCGGGTAATGGTGGCGGAGGCATCGGGTTGTTGGGCCAGCGATGTCAGCGCCGTTGCAACCGCCTTCCCCTCGCCAAGTGAAGGCCCAAGGACCCCTAGTGCGATGGTAATGCCGGCAGTGACAATCGATGCCACCGCGATGACCGTCATGCTATCCATACTTGTCTCCTCAGGTTGTCGTCGTGCATGTTTCAAGGTTTTGCATCGGGTTCAGCCTCGGGCTTGCGAACGCGCGTCGCGGCCGCAATGTAGACCGTGGCCAGAATGAAAAAAATGTAGGCCTGCACCATGCCGGTGAGCAGTCCCAGCGCCATCATGACAATCGGAAAGATGAACGGCGTGATGGTAAGCAGGATCGCGATGATCATCGCGCCGCTCATCATGTTGCCGAACAGACGCACGGCCAGCGCGAGGGTACGGGAGATTTCGCTGATGATATTGAACGGCAGCATGATGAACGTCGGCTGCGCGTAGGACTTGAGATAGTTGCCCAGGCCGCGCTCCTCGATGCCGAAAAGCGGCACAGCAACAAACACGCACAGGGCCAGCGCCACCGTGGTCGAGAGCGAACCCGTTGGCGGCTGGTAGCCGGGGATGATGGTACACAGGGCGCCCATGGCAAGAAACAACACCAGCGTACCCAGAAAGCCAAGATACCGTTTCGGGTTGCTGAGGCCGACGTCTTCGATTTGTTCCTCGATGGCGATGACGATGATTTCCAGCACATTCTGCCAGCGGGCACGTTTCAGGCCGATGGAGAGTTTACGGGTGATGAGTTTCGCGCCCACGGCCAGCACCAGCATCAGCCCCCAGGTGAAGACAATGGTGGCGTTGAGTTTGAAAAACCCGTATTGCCAGAAAATGATCTCGTCGGGACTAAGGCGCATGACTGGCCTCTTTCGCCGGAGTGTTATAGTGTTCGAGCGGCGGGCCGGCGAGCCACGTTACGAGGATACGCGCGATGACAAATCCGAACAGACATGCCAGCAGCCGTTGCCAATGACCATCCCCGACAAAATAAAATCCAGTGACGACGACAACTGTCCGTAACAGCAGGCTGCCAAGGAACAAAAGCGCCGGTCGTCTGGACGCAACGCCCAGGCGCACCGTCCACCAAAGGCCGCCAAAGAAAATGGCGCCGAGCAACAGGCCCGCCATCCCTGCCAGTGCCAGCGTCAACCATTCATTCATCCCTATCCTCCTGTTCGTCCCGCATCGCCTTGTCTTCCCTGGCGACCCAATGCCACGCATTGAAACAGCCAATCGTGAGTCCGGCCACCAGCAGCGCCAATGTCCAGGAGCGGCCGCCCGGATAACGCTGGTCCAGCCATAACCCGAGTGCCGCGCCGAGCAGTGTCGGAATCGCCACCGACCAGCCGACCAGCCCCATCATGCCCAGGCCGAACCAGACGCCCGGCGCGGCATCGCGCTGCGCCTTGAGCTTGCGTGCCGCCTTCCCGCCGACCTCCTGACCAAGCGACGGCTTCGGCTTCGAAGGCTTGTTTTGCGGTCCGTCAGTCATTGTGGAAAGTTACCATGCGATGGATGAAGTCGCTTTCCATTTTCGCCAACACGGAACGCACGCTTTGCTCGTGCTCGTCCAGGGTCAGAAACTCCTGCTCCACCGCATCACGCAATTGGCCGAGGTCCGCTCCCCCTATCGCCTGGCGCACGGAAACGAGCACGTCCGGTCCGCTCTTGACCAGCACCCCTTCATCCACCGCCACGTACACCTCGCCCTCCGCTTCGGTTTCGTAGGTCAGAATACCGGGCGCGAGTGCCGCGACGCAGTCCAGCCGGCGTGGCAAGAGTCCCAACGAACCCGCGCGGGTCTCGGCGACGATGCGCGACACACCGCCCTTGTCGGCGAACACCTGGAACGGCAGGAGGACCCTAAGATTCATCAGGCTCGGCGGCATGTTCGATCTCCGCTTGCGGTTCCGGCGCGGGCCCGGATGCGTCACTGTCTGCGCCTTTGCCGGATTGCCGTTTTTGTTTCGCCTCGTCCACCGCGCCGATCATATAGAGCGCGCTCTCCGGGTAGTCTTTGAACTCATCGTTCAGGATGCGCTCGCAACCGTCCAGTGCCTCTTCCAGGCTGACCAGCTTGCCCTGGAGTCCGGTAAACTGCTCGGTGGTGAAAAACGGCTGGGTTAGAAAACGCTCCAGGCGGCGGGCGCGGGCGACCACGTTACGGTCCTGCGGCGAAAGCTGCTCCAGGCCGAG
>Ga0316189_10003402_pt1 | contig 15452 bp, 14 predicted proteins | sample LowCovwburrow_MG_FD_204930 | JGI IMG/M metagenome (GOLD analysis project Ga0316189, IMG submission 204930) | Coastal sediment microbial communities from Maine, United States - Lowes Cove worm burrow | ecosystem: Environmental > Aquatic > Marine > Coastal > Sediment | place: USA: Maine... | reverse complement strand
TGAATGGTTGTTACCGGATGTTTCGGTTCAATATCCAGTTGCCCGGCCGTACCATTGAATTGTTCATAAAAGGACAAGGTCCGGTCATGGTCACTGGTCAGCATTACCAGGCCAGACAGGCGGTCTACGGAACAACGTGCAAAGGGTCGTTCGGAGGCAGGAACCTGGGCCTGTAGTTCTGTCAGGTTAAGCACTTCCCCCGCAGGGCCGATGACCTGCATGACGCGAAAATTGTTGCTGGCTTCCAGGTTGGCGGGTTCGCCGATAATTTTAAAGGAGGAATCTTTCAGCGCGGAGTGAAGTGCGTCAACCCCCTGTACGCTGATTTCCAATGACATCCAGCCCGTATGTTGAAATGGATCAACCACTTTGGCGCTTTTGTCTTCGACCAGCCCCAGCCACCGTTCTCCCAATTCGTTGGCCAGCCAAATCATTCTTGCGCCACAAAGCCCCAGCAGATTCCACTGCCGCGCCTGTTTCAAAGTCAGGTGGTCGCTCGAGTGAGCATGCTGGTGGAGGTGATCACAATACGCCTGGACGCTTTTACTGAGATCAGGCGTTACGATCAGGGCTGCCACTATCGGGCCAAGAGTGGATGTCGCCAAAGAGCTGCTCCGGTTAGAATCTGTTGTTTCCGAAATTAATATGCGGGAAAGAACCTAATCTTAAATTAATATGTCATTTTGCGCGAACCGGGAGAAGTGATTTGTCAGATTCAGCCATTCGATACGCGGCCTTGCCGTTGCAGGTCACTTGCCAGGCCGTCAACCGCTGTGCAGATACGCAGCAAGCGCGTGCCCGCATCATGGAGTCTATCGCTCATTGTGATGACCTGATCCTCGGTAGCAGACAATTTGCCTCGACCTTCCGCGGTGATACGGTTCGCCTGGTCGTATTGCCGGAGTACTTCATGACCGGTTTCCCGATGGGTGAGAGTGTGGCCGAGTGGCAGGAGAAAGCCTGTATCCGGGAAGGTGGCCCGGAATATGAGGCATTGGGCCGGCTTGCTCAAAATCATGGTGTTTACCTGTCCGGCAATGCCTATGAAGTCGATAAGCACTTTCCAGAACTCTATTTCCAGACAAGTTTTATCATCAGTGATGCCGGCAATGTGATACTTCGATACCGCCGTCTTATATCGATGTTTGCCCCCACGCCACATGATGTGCTGGACTCTTACCTGGATGTTTATGGGCAGGACGGTCTGTTTCCTGTGGTTGAGACGGAACTGGGGCGGCTGGCCTGCGTGGCTTCTGAAGAGATACTGTATCCTGAAATCACACGCGCCCACGCGCTGCGGGGTGCCGAGGTTATCTGCCATTCGAGCAGTGAAGTCGGCAGTCCGCGAGAGACACCAGGAAACATCGCAAAACAGGCCCGGGCGTATGAAAATATGGTTTTCGTAGTGTCGGCTAATACCGCCGGTATTGCAGACAGTTCAACCCCCAACCAGTCGACTGACGGTCACTCTCAGGTAGTGGACTACCGTGGCCGGGTACTGGCCGAGGCAGGGCAGGGTGAGTCGATGGACGGCTATGCGCAGGCCAACATCACCGCGTTACGCCGCACGCGGGCCAAGAGTTCGATGACCAATACGCTGGCCAGGCTTCGCATGGGTGTATTTCGGCAGGCCTATGACATGGAACCGGTGTACCCTAAAAACACGCTGATGTCCGGCGCGGGTGTGAAGTCACCGGGCCGTAACCATTACCTGGATACTCAGCAGGCGGTGATCGACTCGTTGATCGAACGTGGAATTATCTGACTGTTGGGCAACGTAATGGAGCAGCTTACAGAGACAAAAGAAAATGGAGCTGCAGCTTGATGCACGACCAGGCTGAAAATCGTGTGATCGTTAATGACGTGGGTCCGCGCGATGGTCTGCAGAACCAGCCCAAAATACTGTCGCCAATCCAGCGGGTGCAACTGGTGCAAGCCCTGCAAAACGCTGGCATGAATCATATCGAAGTGGGCGCGTTCGTTTCGCCAAAAGCGGTTCCCGCGATGGCCGGAACGGATGAAGTACTGGCCGGCCTGGCGGGTGATGCTGGCGTTGACGATGTGCTGACCGTGCTGATTCCCAACCTCAGGGGTTACGAGCTGGCCACCATGGCCGGGGCTAAAAGTGTCTGCATGGTGTTATATGGCAGCGACGGCATGGCCCGCGCCAACGTTCGTATGAGCCGGCAGCAGGCTGAGGCAGCAGCCGCACAAATCCTGCAGCAAGCGCGCCTGGATGGCGTGCGGGTAACATCTACCATCGCTGTAGCCTTTGAATGCCCGTATGACGGGCCGGTCGGCCCTGCCAAGGTTGAGGATATAGCAGCCCGCTTCCTTGAGCTGGGAACCGATGAGTTGTGCATTGCCGACACCATTGGCGCGGCTAACCCGCAGCAGGTGCGCTCTTTGACGGCGGCCCTGGTAGACCGCCACGGTTCAGACCGGATCAGCTGTCATTTCCACGATACACGCGCTATGGGACTGGCCAATGTGTTCGCTGCGCTGGAAAGCGGTGTGCGCAAGTTTGATGCATCAATTGGTGGCCTTGGCGGTTGCCCGTTTGCTCCCGGTGCTTCCGGTAATGTGGCAACCGAGGACGTCGTGATGATGTTGCGACAGATGGGATACGAAACCGGAATCGATCTGGCTGGACTGATGCGCGCCTCGCAATTGGCCCAACAACTGACCGGAACAGCCCCCGGCGGCCGTGCCAGTGCCTGGATAAACAGAAACATGCAAAAAATATAATGACATGGAGAAAGCCATGAGAATGTTCACCTTGTTTGCGACACTTGCCCTGGTACTTACGGGCATGACGGCCCATGCTGCAGAGCCGGTGAAGGGGCCGGTGATAGAGAATTACGGACCCGTTTTTGCCGTTCCGGACGGCAGCTTCAATCTCCAGCTGGATAAGCAATACAAGGTCATCATGGATGTCGGGAAAGGCCCCGAGGATCCGGCTACGCTCAATCGGAGCATCGAGTCGGCGGCACGGTTTCTCAATATGAGTGCCCGTAACGGCATCGCGCCTGAAAATATCAGGATGGCCGTTGTCCTGCATGGTTCCGGAGCGCGGGCGGCACTCACCGGGGAAGCGCATATCCGGAATTTTGACGTCCCCAACGGCAGCAAAGGGCTTATTGAGGAACTGGGCAAGGCCGGCGTAGATATCTATATCTGCGGGCAGACTGCTGCGTATTATGGTTACACCCCCGCCGACCTGTTGCCCGGGGTCACGCTGGCCGTATCTGCCATGACGGTGCACGTAAGGCTGCAGCAGGAAGGCTACCAGGCCATACTTTTCTGAAAACAATGATGCCGGGCCATTCAAACTTACCTCAGAGGTTATCCAGTGAATCCATTTAAAAACAAACACATACTCCTGGCCGCTGTGGTGGCGCCCGTGCTGGGCCTGCTCACCTACTATGCCATCGGTGTACTTACGGGTGAGGAACCCCAGGCGGCGGAGCAGGGCAGGAGTTACCCGTTGGTTGCCCTGCCCAACTGTCGCCGGGGCGGCGGGCAGTGCGAATTGAAAAACGGAGACTTTGCACTGGATCTGCGAACAGAGCCGTTCGAAAGCGATCGTTTTTTGCTGAGCCTGGAGTCGGTGTTTCCGCTGCAAGGCGTGGTGGTCTCGCTGGCGGGAGATGAGGCTGGCAACACTGAGCCTCTTGATATGCGCCCACAAGGCGATAGCGGCCAGAACTGGGTGCTGGTCGTGCCCCGCCCGGAGTCCGGACGGGACCGTTTGCGCCTGGTGGCTTCAGCCAATCAGTCCCTGTACTTCGGTGAATTCTCGAACCAATTCATGAACGAGTGAATCAGGGCCCTGCGAGCTGCCTGATAATGACGCTCCAGTGGTCCAGGGCATCATAAAAAGCCTTGATTGGAACCCGTTCGTTCAGGCCATGGGCATACATCTCGTCAGGGTCCATGAAAATTCCGCTGACCGCCCAGGTTGGAATGCCGGCTTTGCGAAAGTGCATTCCATCGGTTCCGCCCGATTCCATGTAAGCGATCAGTTTCACCCGTGGGTAACGCTCGTGCACGGCCAGGTTGACCGCGTCCACGACATCTTCTCTCAGTTCTGAAATCGGGCTCTCGGTCGGCTCTTCCAGAAGGGCGAACTCCAGGTTGTCGTTGTCGACCACCTCACGCAGCACCTGTTCAACCGCGCTGGCCCGCACACCCGGGAAAATACGGCAATTGACGGTAGCGGTCGCGGACTGGGGCAAGGCATTTTCGGCATGCCCTGCCTGCAGCATGGTGACAACGCAGGTGGTCCGGGTAGTACCGATATAGGAGGATTCCTTTGCCAGGCGTGCAGCCGCGGCTTCATTGTTGGGGTCTTCTGCAAACTGCAGCATGGCATCCCCAAGTTCGCCGCCGAGTTGCTTGCCGGATTCGGCGAAATAAGCACGTGTCATGTCGCTGTAGCGGACCGGAAACTGGAACTGCTGAATGTTTCTGATCGCGTCAGCCAGGTCATAAATGGCGTTATCCGCGCGTGGGCGGGAGCTGTGACCGCCGGGATTCCGGGCCGTTATGTTCCAGGTGGCATAGGTTTTCTCAGCGGCCTGGATGTTGTAAGTGATGGCGTTGCCATTGCGGTCGAGGTCACCGCCGCCAGCATCGGAATTGAGGGCATATTCCGCCTCCGCCAGGTCAGGTCGTTCGTAAGCCAGCAAGCGCGTGGTCGTCATGCCACTTTCTTCGTCACCTGAAAACGCCAGGAACAGGTCCCGGGTGGGGACGAACCCTTCTTTCTTCAGTCGGATGAAAGTGGAGGTCAGCTGCGCAACACCAAACTTGTTATCGATCGTGCCGCGGCCGTAGAAATTCGTTTCGTCCACTGTCAGTTCAAAAGGCGGACGCTCCCAATCATCGTCATTGGCTTCAACGACATCCATATGCGCGAGGAACAGAATGGGCTTTTCACCGGAAGATCCGTCACCGCGGTATCGTACGACCAGGGCTGCCAGGTCACCGAGACGAACAACTTCGACGTCCGACTCCGGAAAACCGGCTTCGATCAGCTCTTTTGCCAGGTATTGCGCGACCTTCGGGGTGTTGCCCTTGGTCTTGGATGTGTCTACCTCGACGATCGTACGGAAGATTTCAAATGTTTTCTGGGCGTGTTTCGAAGGAGATTCCGGCTGTGCCATCGCTGCGCTGAATGGTAGCAGGGCGACGGCCACCAACGTCATTAGTTTTTTCATGCCGCATTCTAGCCCAAACCACGGGTACGCGGGCAACCTGACGTGGCTTGCGGCTGAGCGCTAACTGGCGCCCAGAACGTTATGGCCGCGAGCGATGGCCATGGCGCCGCTTCTCACCACGGCAAGGATTTCTGAACAATCCCCCACACGGGCGATAAAATCGTCCAGCTGGTCGTTGGCGGCGGTCAGCTCAAGCGTGTAGGTCTCCGGGCTGTCGTCCAGCACGCGTGCACCGGAGGATTCGATGATCTCCGGCAGGCTGCATTCGGCATCCAGCGAAACTTTCAGCTTGATCAGCAGTAATTCGCGCTCGATATGATCATCCAGTGTCATGTCTGCAATCCGCACCACATCGACCAGTTTCAGGAGCTGTTGGTTGATCTGCTGGATGGCGTCGTCTGACCCCTTGGTCACCAGGGTCAGGCGTGAAATATTGCTGTCTTCAGTGGGCGCCACGGCAAGTGATTCGATGTTGTAACCACGGGTTGAAAACAGCGAGGCAGCCCGAGAAAGGGCGCCCGCTTCGTTCTGTAACAGTATGGAGATGATGTGTCGCATAGTGATTGCAATGTTGGCCCAGAACGACACCTATTGCAATGCGCGATCAGTTGTCAGACACTTCGCCTTATCATGACACAAGCAGCCAGCAAATTAACCGAAGTAAGCCACCCCCTCGCCGGTCAGAGAATGACGGGCTCGGAGATGATCGTACAAATCCTGGCGGACCAGGGTGTGAATGTGATTTTTGGCTACAGCGGAGGCGCTATTCTCCCGACCTATGACGCCGTTTTCCGCTTCAACGCGGAGCACGTGTCCGAAGACGGCGTGGAGCCCATGCCGCTGATTGTGCCCGCCAATGAACAGGGTGCCGGTTTCATGGCTGCCGGCTATGCCCGGGCCAGCGGTGAGGTCGGCGTGGTGATGGTGACATCCGGTCCGGGTGCGACCAATACGGTTACACCGGTACGGGACTGCATGGCGGATTCTACGCCCATCGTTGTGATTTGTGGGCAGGTGCCAACCTATGCCATCGGTACGGATGCTTTTCAGGAAGCGCCGGTCAACAGCTGTCTGGGTCCGGTAGCCAAACACACGTTCCTGGTGACAGACCCTGAGAAACTGGAATCCACGGTACGTACGGCGTTCGAAATTGCACGAACCGGCCGTCCGGGCCCGGTGGTCGTCGACTTGCCTAAAGACGTGCAAAACTGGTCCGGGGTGTTTAAGGGCAAAGGCTTGCTGCCTGTGCCTGGTTACCGGCAAAGGTTGCACGCGGCTCGTGACAATCACCTTGACGACACCAAGCTGGCTTCGTTTTTCGGCATGCTGCAGGCTTCAAAACGCCCCCTGATCTATGCCGGTGGCGGCGTGATCAACGGCAACGCGACCGAGGAACTAAGGCAGTTCGCCGAACAATTCGATATCCCCGTGACCACCACGCTGATGGGAATTGGCGCTGTGGACACCACGCTGCCCCTTTCATTGCACATGCTGGGCATGCATGGACTGGCCAGCGCCAACTATGCGGTGGATGATTGTGACTTCCTGATTGCTGTGGGCGCCCGATTCGATGACCGGGTGGCCGGTGTTCCCGATAAATTCGCTCCCAATGCCCGCCATATTGCGCAATTTGATATCGACCCGTCTGAAATCGGCAAGGTGAAAGCCGTTGACTGGTTCCACGTAGGCGTTCTCAAGCAGGACCTGCAAGCGGTTCATGAATATGGCACACGGCACCGCATATCACCGGATTTCAGCGCCTGGCACAAGGAGGTCATTGACCTGAAGAAAACCTATGCCCTGAACTATGACCGCAACAGCGAACTGATTCAGCCCTATGCGGTGATCGAGGCGATCAATGACATCACTGGTGGTGACGCGATCATTACCACGGGTGTCGGCCAGCACCAGATGTGGGCCGCCCAGTATTTTGACTACAAACATGCCCGCTTGTGGCTCACTTCCGGCAGCATGGGCACCATGGGATTTGGCCTGCCGGCCGCGATTGGCGCCCAGTTTGCCGCACGCGATCACCTGGTGATCGACGTGGATGGAGACGCCAGTATCCGGATGAACCTGGGTGAGCTGGAAACAGCCACTACTTATGGCTTGCCTGTCAAAGTGCTGGTGCTGAACAACTACGGCGACGGCATGGTCAGGCAGTGGCAAAAGCTGTTTTACGGCGGCCGTTTGTCCGCCAGTGACAAGTCACTGCGCAGCAAGGATTTCGTCAAGACGGCCGAGGCCGACGGCTTTGAATACGCCATGCGTCTCAGCGATAAAAATGACATTGAGAAGACCGTGAAAGAATGGCTGGCTTTTCCTGGTCCCGCATTCCTTGAAGTCATCATCGACCCGGATGCCGGCGTCTATCCGATGGTCGGACCGGGTCTTACCTATGACCAGATGATCACTGGTGACTTCATCCCGTGTCGCGTCAAGACCACCGAAGAGGACATCGACGGCTCTTCCATGTTCTGATGATGGGAATGCTTCGCTTCGTAACTGCTTTATCCCTGGCTGTGTTGCTGGTGGCGGGATTCACGCTTACGCCCCAAACGCTGGCCTCCACCTTTACCAACCTGAAGGGCGACCCCAAGGTGCGCTCGGCTTCAGCGCTGGTAGTCGATGCCGCTGGCAACGTTATTTACGGCAAAGACGTTGACGCCGTCCGTCCGATTGCTTCCATCACAAAACTGATGACCGTCATGGTGATCCTTGATTCCGGTGTCGACCTGGATGAAAAAATCACCGTCACCAAAGACGACCGCGACCTGGTTCAGCTGACGGGGTCGCGCCTGGAGTACGGAGCCACCCTGAGCCGGCGCGAAATGATCCTGCTGGCGATCATGTCCTCTGAAAACCGTGCAGCGGCAGCCCTGGGCAGAACCTATCCGGGAGGTTTGAGCGCATTCGTAGCCCAAATGAACAACAAAGCGATAAAGCTGGGGATGAGCCACAGCCGGTTTGCAGATCCTGCAGGGCTTAACGTGGGCAACCAGTCTACGGCCAGTGACCTGGCTAAAATGGTCAGCGCAGCTGACGGTTACCCGTTGATCCGGCAGGCCAGCACTACGCAGCGGCTGGAGGTTCACCCCTATTCGAAAAGGGGACCGTTGGTCTACGGCAACACCAACCGCCTGCTGAAAAACTCAAGCTGGGATATCGAACTCAGCAAAACCGGCTACATCAACGAAGCGGGGCGTTGCCTGGTGATGCAGGCCACGATTGAGGGCGAGTCCGTCTCCATCGTTCTGCTGAACTCGTTCGGCAAGCTCACGCCGTTTGGCGACTCGAACCGTTTGCGCAAATGGATGCTGGCGCAGAAGTAGCCACCCGGATCAGCCCATCCTGGCGATCACCTTGAATACGGTTTTGGGAAAAAACCTCTTCAGCCACAATGCCTTCATTTCTATGCCTTTTCCCACGGCGATTTCCGGGATTCCCTTGCGGAAGCCCTTCATGATGACTTCGGCACAGCGGGTCACGTCCATACCGTTGGCGATGTTGTCATCGGTTTTACCAAACTCACTGCCGTCACCCTTGAGGGCGTTGATCGAGACATCGGTTTGGATGAACCCGGGAGTGATCGTAGTGACCTGCAGTCCTCTGCTGGCGTTCTCTGCTCGTAAGGCATCAAAGAAACCCATCATTGCGTGCTTGGCGGCACAGTAGCCAGTCCGCTTGGGCGCACCGATTTTACCGGCTACCGAGGAGGTGACTGCAAGGTGCCCACTGCCTTGTTTGAGCATCAACGGGAGTACCGCCTTGGTCATCGCGATCGGGCCAAGGACATCGACTTCCATGATCGTGCGATAAACGGACATGTCGGTATCTTCGCATCGTGAGCGCTGGGAGATCCCCGCGTTGTTGATGAGCATGTCGATGCGCCCGAAGCTGGAGATGACCGATTCCACGGCAGCGGGCATGGCCGCGTAGTTTGTCACATCGAGCGGCAGTACCAGGATAGTGTCCGTCGCGGCGCCATTGTTAACGCACAATTCCTTCACGCGCTGCAGTTCATCTTCGCGTCGGGCCGAGAGAACGAGCCTGGCACCCTGTGAGGCGAACTGCAGGGCGAGTGCCTCGCCGATACCGGACGAGCCGCCGGTAATCCAAACCACTTTATCCCTGAACATGTCTCCGCTCCCGCGTTTCTGAATTCCACTGATTTTACCCCAGGGGCAGGTCAATGCGCCGGGTGAAAGAAATTTCACCGCGCATTTTTTTTTGCGCCGTATAATGTCGGCTATGACTTATTCCGTTCCCGATATATGTGATGATTTCATCGATCGGATTTCCGCACTGGAACCCCTGTTTTCCGATTTCGGAGGAAAATCCCGTTTCTGCGGCGAAATCGTCACCATCAAGTGCTTTGAAGACAACTCACTGGTCAGAGATGCGGTCAGAACTGAGGGCCGCGGGCGGGTGTTGGTGGTAGATGGCGGCGGGTCCCTGCGACATGCCTTGCTGGGGGATTTGTTGGCCGCTGCGGCTGCGGAGAACGGCTGGCAGGGCCTGTTGATCAACGGCTGTGTTCGCGATGTTGAGATTCTCGAGACCATTGACCTGGGCGTGAAAGCGCTCAGCAGCCACCCGGTAAAAACAGAAAAGCGCGGTGAGGGGCAGCTTGATGTCGCCGTGACTTTTGCAGGCGTTGCCCTGCGGCCTGGAAATTATCTTTACGCGGACGCCAACGGTATTATCGTCGCGCAAGAAGACCTCGGGCTGGATTTCTAGAACAGGCAGAACCGATGCAAATCTTACCCGTCACCCAGGAAGATTCCACAGAAGTTCCCGATTCGATTCCTGAAGAAGGCCTGGAACTGGCGGATGTTCTTGACCTGGATATCCAGATCGAGCCGTTCCTGCCGGACTGGATGATGCCTGCCTGGAATATGCTGCAGGACTACCCACTGATCCTCGTATTGATGATGCTCATCGCCGGTTACGCCCTGGGTAAAGCCATTCAGTGGTTGCTGGAAACGCTCTTGTCGCAGGCCGCGCGGCGTACCCGCTCAGACCTGGATGATCGACTGGCCAAATACCTGACTGAGCCGATTGTTCAGACCGCCGTGGTGTTGGCCCTGGCGGCTACGATCAAGGCGTTTGATTTTGGAGAATCGGTCGACTGGGTGCTGATCCGGCTTTTGTTTACGGTGTTGTTGTTCCTTTGGGGCAGGGCGTGGTTCAAGGCAACGGCCCTGGCGATCTCGGCGATGTCCCGGGACACCCGGCGTTTTATCGCCTTCCAGCCCCGCACCCGGCCCTTGTTCGAAATGGGTATCAAGGTCGTCCTGTTAAGCATCCTGGTCTGGTTTTTCATGGCGCTGTGGAATATCGATGGGACAGCGTGGCTGGCATCGGCGGGTGTCATCGGTATCGCCGTGGGTTTCGCGGCAAAGGATACGCTGGCCAACCTGATTTCAGGTGTCTCGATCATTGCCGATGCGCCCTACAAACTGGGTGACTATATCGTGCTGGACACCGGTGAACGGGGCGTGGTAACCGAACTGGGGATGCGCTCAACGCGTTTGCTGACCCGTGATGACGTTGAGATTTCGATACCCAACGCCGTTATGGGCAACGCGAAAATCACCAATGAAAGCGGCGGGCCGAGCCTTGAGCACCGAATACGGATTCCTGTTGGTGTCGCTTACGGAACGTTGCCGACCATGGTTGTCGATCTGCTGGAACAGGTTGCAAAAGACAATGAACTGGTACTGGATCATCCGGCGCCCAGGGCCCGGATGCGGGCCTTCGGCGAAAGCTCGCTGGATTTTGAATTACTCGGATGGATCAAGTACCCGGAGCAAAGGGGATTGGCAAAGCACAATCTACTGATTGAAATTGAAAAACGGTTCCGTGAAAATAATATTCAGATTCCATTCCCGCAACGCGACATCCACCTGAGAACAGAGGCCGGTCAAATACCGGTAGAAGAATAAACGCCTGGCAGAGCGCTACTCGAGCAGGAATTTCTGCAGAAACAGGATCGTTGCCTGTTCATAGACCGACCGGTTTTCTTTCCTGTTATAACCGTGCCCTTCGTTCAGCGCCTCTATGTACCAGACCGGTTTGCCGCGTTTGTTCAACGCCCGCACAATCTGTTCGGACTGGCCAACCGGAACCCTCGGATCGTTTCGACCCTGCACGACCAGTAACGGCGTGTCGATCTTATCCACGTTGTTCAATGGGCTGATCTGTTCCAGGATGGCCCGCATTTCAGGGTCCCGCTCGTCACCGTATTCGTAGCGGCGCAACTCACGCCGGTAGTCTTCGGTATTTTCCAGGAACGTCACGAAATTGCTGATGCCTACTACATCTACACCTGCCCTGAGCCGGTCACCGTAGAGCACCGCAGAGGCCAGGACCACGTAGCCGCCATAACTGGATCCATAAATCGCGACCCGGTCTGCATCCAGGTCGGGTTGCGTTGCAATCCAGTCGAGCAGGGCGCCGATATCCCGCACCGCATCCTCGCGTTTCTCGCGGTCGTCCAGTGACAGAAACGCGTTGTCATAACCGGTCGAACCCCTGATATTGGGTGCGATGACGGTTGCACCCAGCTCGGCCACCCACATTTGGAACTTATTGCTGAAAGATGGCCGGTATTGGCCCTCAGGGCCTCCGTGTACATAGATGATGACCGGGTGTGGCCCTTTTCCGGGCGGCCGGTAGACAAAAGCGGGGATGGTTCGCTGGCGGTCGCCAGCCAGGTCAAAGGTCGGATAGCGCACCAGTCTTGGTTCAGCGAACGAATTCGTGTCCAGGCCACCGACCTCGCTGTACGTCCAGCGCGTGATTTTTTTTACGGCCCTGACGGAGCGGCCAAGGTCCAGCACATAGACATCGTTTGGTGTTTGCGCAGTGCTCAGGCTTATCGCCAGGCGGCGGTTGTCGCGATTGAATTTCAGGCGGCTGATAATACCCACCGGGATGTTCTTCACCAGTGTGAATTTACCGGTTCGCGTATTCAGAAGATAAAGACGGCTCAGGCCCTCTTCGTTGGTGACCATGGCGCCGCGTTTTCCGTTGTCGCTGATCGCAAAATTGGTTACATCCCATGAAATTTGAGCGGTAAGGTACTGGCGGGACATTTCAGGATCAAGTGGCTGCCAGGCCAGCTCGGCCGCACGGTTACGTTCGTTGGTGATGAAATAGAACCCGTCTCCGAGGTGGTCGAAAGTCAATGCACGGTTGGCGGATGGGTATTCGGCGTCTCCCGCAAGCGTCAGCAGGCTGCCATCCTCCAGGTTGAGTACAAAAATCCGCGAGTCCGTCACGTTCAGGAATTGCTGAACCAGCAGGAATTTTCCGTTACGACTGAAATCGACCGGAGCGAGCCATGAACCATCTGGAGCTTCCAATAACAATTTCGCGCTGTCGGGATTATCCGGATTCATGATCCAGAGGTCGTTGTTGCGGCCATTGCGCCGGGTTGACTGAAATGCCAGTTTCCGGCCATCCCTGCTCCAGCAGATATGGCGGTTGCGCGAGCTGCCATCAGTCACCCGGGTGGCGGTGGCGGTATCCGGGTCGAACAGGAAAACCTGGTCCAGTTCGCGACCGCCTTCATCCATTGTCAGGGCCAATTGATGGCTTTCCGGACGCCGCAATACCTGTCCGACCGGCTCATGGAACCAGGTCAGTTGCTGGCGCACACCGCCCGCAGCATGGACCCTGTGGAGCTGGCTGATGTCATCGAAGCGGGTGCGGATGTAGATGCCTTTACCGTCCCGTGTCCAGTCCATGAACAGCGCTGAGCGGACATTCTGATACTGGTTCAGTCGGTTAACCAGGGTGGACGGGATTTTCGGAACACCGCGCAGAATCAATTGACCCTCGTTGGTGGTCCATTGATCCGGTTCATTGCCAGTGCCGGCAACAGGCAGCAGTAGCAGGCAAAGTAGCAGTACCCTGAAGCTCATGGACGGTCCGTAGTGTTGACCCCTGCTTCTTCCAGACCATTGACCAACACCTCGGCCCAGCCGCTCAGAATGCGCCGGGCTGCTCGTTCATTCCGGGTGCTGTCCATCATGAAAGTCGTGATATTGCTGCGGTCAAACTGAAAGTCCATCGCCTTGGCCAGCACATCGCCGGTGATCGAATCCCTCAGCTCCAGGTAGAGTGTCATGTCGCCGGCGGACTCCGAAATATTCCGGGTTGTTGTGGGGCCGGCGTTGGCGGGTGACCTGATGTTCAAATCAAGAATGGCCGGGCGGATGATCAGGGATCCCGGCGACTGTTCGCTGACCAGCCTGAAGCCGGCGGATTCCAGCGCCTGGGTGAAAATCTCATGGAATTGTGCGGCCATCTCCTTGCGAATTCGCAGAACGTCTTCATTCCTGACATTGAAGGGCTTGCCCTGGTTGATATCTCTCTGCCAATTCTTCTTGAATGCAACCTGCGCATCGAGCAAAAGCAGGCTGTCATATACAGCCAGGTCTGCTTCCGGGTCAGCATAAACGGCGGCCAGTTTCGATTTTGGCAGCAACTGCAGTCCGTCCATCGTTAGCGGCAAGCGCTCATTCGCGGCGTGAACCGGCAGACAGAAAACCCCCGCTAAAATCAAAATGGTGGTTGTAGTGATGGTTCTGGCTGGGTTCATTGCTTTATCCATAATGTCATTTGGCGAATCAGGCCGTAACTATAGTCTATTCTGGCTGCATCCAAAAATAGAGCATTCACGTTGATGGGGCTATACTGTCTGGCCGTAAACTCTGAATTTTCGCGTGATCCGATGAAGCAAAGCCTACACATTGTCATCCTTGCAGCCGGCGAGGGTACCCGCATGAAATCCAGCCTGCCTAAAATGCTGCAACCCGTGGGTGGGCGGCCGATGCTGGCGCATTTACTGGACACGGCGCTGTCGATGCAGCCGGAGCAGGTGCACGTGGTTGTAGGCCATGGAGCCGACCAGGTTATGGAGGCTTGCAGCACGTTCCCGGTCAACTGGGTGCAGCAGGCCGAGCGCAAGGGCACCGGTCATGCCGTCATGCAGGCCATGCCGGACATCCCCGACCAGGCTGCGGTGCTGGTGTTACTGGGCGATCACCCCCTGATTCCGGCGGCCTTGTTGTCGCAACTGGCCACGGATGAGAACCTGCCGCTGGCCCTGCTCACGATGGAGCTTGATGACCCTACGGGTTATGGCCGCATCCTGCGGGATCCCGGAGGCAACATCATCGGCGTGGTGGAGCACCACGATGCGACACCCGAGTTGCACAAAATCCGCGAGGTAAACACCGGGATTATCCTGGCCGATGCTGCCAGGCTGCGCGGTTGGCTGGATCGCCTGAAATGCGACAACGCCAGGCAGGAGTATTACTTGCCGGATGTATTTCCGATGGCGCGAGCCGAAAGCGGAGAGGTGCACGGCGTCATCGCCCCGGACATTCACGATTTACAGGGAGCGAACAACCGGCGCCAGCTGGCTGAGCTGGAAAAGCGCTACCGGCAAATCAGGGCCGGTGAACTGATGGATAAAGGAGTGCATATCATCGATCCGGACCGGGTGGACATCCGCGGCAGCGTGGCTGCGGGCTCCGATGTCAGCCTGGACATCAACGTCGTCCTGGCAGGTGAAATCCGCCTGGGTGACGGCGTGATGATCGGGCCGGGATGCGTGTTAACCAATTGCGACCTGGCCGCGGGTACTTGCGTACTGCCTCATAGTGTCCTTGAAGGGGTAGTCACCACGGGCGGGTGCGAAATTGGCCCGTTTGCACGGCTGCGCCCCGGCACGGTACTTTCAGCCGGCTGCCGCGTCGGAAATTTCGTTGAAATAAAGAACGCACGGCTGGGTGTTGGCAGTAAGGCCAACCACCTGAGCTACCTGGGTGACGCAGTGGTTGGAGCCAGCGTGAACATAGGCGCTGGCACCATCATCTGCAATTATGATGGCGCCAACAAACACCAGACGACGATCGAAGATAACGTTTTTATCGGATCCGATACACAGTTGGTTGCTCCGGTTACGGTCGGTGAAGGGGCTACCATAGGTGCCGGATCAACGGTCACCAAGAACGCTCCGGCGGGGTCTCTAACGATCAGCCGGTCCCGGCAAACAACGATAGCGAGCTGGAAACGGCCGCGTAAAGACGAGGAAGCCTGAATCATGTGTGGCATCGTAGCAGCCTCCGCGCACCGCAACGTCAGCGATATTCTGATTTCCGGACTCCAGGCGCTGGAATACCGGGGATATGACTCGGCCGGAATTGCAATGCA
>Ga0316189_10003400_pt1 | contig 15456 bp, 12 predicted proteins | sample LowCovwburrow_MG_FD_204930 | JGI IMG/M metagenome (GOLD analysis project Ga0316189, IMG submission 204930) | Coastal sediment microbial communities from Maine, United States - Lowes Cove worm burrow | ecosystem: Environmental > Aquatic > Marine > Coastal > Sediment | place: USA: Maine... | reverse complement strand
ATTGCCTTGCGCAGTTAAATGGAAAGTTAAATGGAAAATTCGATGGCGTGTTTAATGCGCGCCATCGAACTGCGCAGCCTACCTGTCTTCGGGCTTTATTAATTCTAAGCTTACAGAAAATGCTGTAATTTCTGCTAATGAAAACTTGCTGTGCACGCGTAAACTGGAGGCCGCTTGATGAGTTAAGCCTAGCCCCGGTCGATGCTCAACTTTGGGGCGAAACGGTCGCGCAGTAAAACCACCACCGCAATTAGGACATACGTTTTTTAAAATAGTCTCAACGCAATTACTACAAAATGTGCATTCATAAGTGCAAATGCGCGCATCACTGGCGCTTGGCGGTAAATCCTTATCACAATACTCACAGTTCGGGCGAAGTTCTAGCATGCCATGCTCCTTAACGTGCATCAATAAGTTTACAGTCTGTTCAGTAATTATACCTCTAAGTCTAAGCCTTCATCAAGCCAACCAGTAACGCCACCGATCATTTTCTTAACCGGCCTCCCAAGTTTAGCCAGTTTCAGCGCTGCTTTATCAGCGCCGTTGCAATGTGGACCAGCGCAGTAGACGACAAATAAGGTCTCTTGATCATACTCAGCTAGACGGCGTTGATTCATCTGGCTATGCGGCAAACAAAGCGCTCCAATTACATGACCTTGATCAAAATCACTTTGTGCTCGAACATCCAGTAATACAAAATCTTTAGTCTGATTTGAGATTGCGTGGTAGACGTCCGAGCAATCAGTTTCGAAGGTTAACAATGCATCAAAATATGAAAATGCAATATTAGACGCGGCCGCTTTAGGGCGAGATACAGCTGATGACATAAGAAGATTCTCTATATTGTTTTTAAAAAATCATTATAAGCTCGACAAACATAATTGAAACTGGCTTGAAAGACAGTTATCGTTCATTTTTAGCCATTATGTTTAACTAGTCAGCTTATGAAACGAGTCGCAATTCTTTCGTACCATGGCACCGCCTTGTTCGAGCTAGGCTGCGCCGTCGAGCTATTTGGCTTGCCACGTCCGGAGTTTGAGACTTGGTACTCAAGCGATGTTGTGAGCTTTGACAGCGGCTTACTAAATTCGACCGGTGGTGTGAGCTTGAGTGTTAAAAAAATCAGCTCACTTGAGCCCTATGATATGTTGGTAGTGCCGTCATGGCCTACCGGTGAAAGTAATATCGAGCCGATCTTAGCAAATCAGGTTCGGCACTTTCAGCAAGCATCCAAAACAATCATCAGCTTTTGCTCAGGTGCCTTCTTACTCGCTGAATTAGGTGTGCTTGATAAGTGCAAGGCGACAACCCATTGGCGCTACGCAGAATTATTCAAACAACGCTTTAAGCACCTTAGTTATAGTGACGATGTATTGTATATCTTCGAGAACAACGTAGGATGCTCAGCTGGCAGTGCCGCCGCAATCGATCTTGGTTTGGAAGTGATCCGCCGCGACTATGGCAGCAACATAGCCAACCAAGTGGCTCGACGGCTAGTGATGGCTCCACATCGAAAAGGCGGACAATCTCAGTACGTTGAGACACCCTTACCGGAAAGATCGACTGTTTTCGACGCCGCTTTGCACTGGGCGCTAAGCAATTTAAGTTCTGAAATCACCATTAACGATTTAGCAACGCGTTCTAACATGTCACGCCGAACCTTCGATCGACGCTTTCGTAATACCCACGGCTGCAGTCCCAAACAGTGGATTACCCTGCAACGTATTAACCTAGCCAAGGCCACCTTAGAGCAAAGCCAGCTTTCAATAGAACAGGTGGCGCAAGCAAGCGGTTTTGAAAATGCCAATATTCTACGTCGCCATTTTCGAATCAACTTAGGCGTATCACCAAGGCAGTATCGCGACCAATTTAGCTCACTGACAAATTACTCAAACTGAGATATTCTTGGGGCACTAAAATAAAAATTATAATGGAGAGAAAATGTCCGACTCTGCAGTAAAAATTCATCATCGAGCATGCCACCTTTGCGAAGCAATATGTGGCTTAGAAATTAAAACACAGGGCGATGAAATTCTCTCAATTAAAGGTGATAAAGCCGACCCAATCAGCAAAGGGTTTATCTGCCCTAAGGCCACCGCCATTGCCGATATCCATAATGACCCTGATCGCCTGCGTAAACCGGTTAAGCGTGTGGGCCACGATTGGGTTGAAATATCTTGGCAAGAGGCGATTGACACCACGGCTGAGCGCCTAGTTGCAGCACAGCAAAAACACGGTGAGGACGCCGTCGGTTTTTTCGCTGGCAACCCTGGTGTGCATAATTATGGCAACATGACGCACGGCTCGCTATTACGCCGCGCAGTGAAAACTAAGAATAACTTTTCGGCCACCTCCTTAGACCAATTACCACATCAATTAACAGCGTACGCGATGTATGGCCATCAGTTTCTAATTCCGATTCCTGATATTGACCGCACTAACTTGATGGTGATTTTAGGTGGTAATCCACTCGCGTCAAACGGCAGCATCATGACTATGCCGAATGCTCCACAACGTTTTAAAGATCTACGAGCACGCGGCGGAAAATTAGTGGTGATCGACCCAAGACGAAGCGAAACTGCGACGGTAGCCGATCAGCATATTTTTGTTAAACCCGGCTCTGACGCCTATGTATTGATGGCCATCATTAATATATTATTTGCTGAAGACCTTCTCAATTTGGGCCATCTTGAAGGCCACTTAGACGGCCTTGAGACTATTCGCACAGCAGTATCTGGATTCAGCTTAGAACTTGCCGAACAACAATCGGGTATAGATGCTGACACTATCCGAGATCTAGCAATAGAGCTCGCGACCACCGACAAAGCGGTTATTTACGGTCGAATGGGCGTATCGGTGCAAGAATTTGGCGCATTATGCCAGTGGGCAATCCAAGTTATCAATATACTCATCGGTTCTCTCGACACCGAAGGCGGTACCATCGCGACCTCGCCCGCCTTTGCCTATGTTAAGAAAGGCGCACCGGGTGGCGGCCATTTTGATCTATTTCAATCTCGCGTCAGCGGCTTACCCGAATTCGGTGGTGAACTGCCAGCGGTTACAATGGCGGAGGAAATACTGACGCCTGGTGAAGGGCAAATCAAAGCCATGGTCACTATTGCCGGCAACCCGGTGATATCCAGCACCAATGCATCAGAACTTGATAAAGCATTTTCTGGCCTAGACTTTTATGTCGCCTTTGATTTTTACATCAACGCTACGACCCGCCACGCCGACATAATATTGCCACCAACCAGCCCGCTGGAGCATGATCATTACGATATCGCCTTTTTCAGGTTGGCGGTACGCAATTGCACGCGTTTCAACCCTGCTGTATTTGCCGCAAACGATGACGCAATGCACGACTGGGAAATTTTCAACGCGGTGTCTGCTAAAATATCAGAGCTAAAGGGCAAAGATTTTCGCCCTCTTCCAGCACCAGACTTGGTCGTTGCACAAGGTATCGAGCACGACTATTACGGCGCTGAGCAAAATCCGGAAATATCACTGACCTTAGATAAAATACAGGCCCAGCCGCATGGCATAGATTTGGGGCCATTGATGCCTGGGCTTGTTAACCGGCTGGCGACCGAGTCGGGCAAAATCATGTGCGCACCTGATTTTTTAATTAACGATCTTAAGCGTTTAGCTGAATCGGCGACCGAGCGAGCAGAGGACGAATTGTTATTAATTGGCAGACGGCATGTGCGCAGCAATAACTCGTGGATGCACAACTATCATCGTTTGGTAAAGGGTAAACCTCGCTGGCAGCTGATGATGCATCCAGAAGATATGGCCGAGAGAGGTTTGAGTGATGAATCTCAAGTTAAAATTCAATCTCGAGTTGGTGAGGTCACCACCACAGTCATGTCAACCGACGAGGTAATGCGAGGTGTGGTAAGCCTGCCGCATGGCTGGGGACACAAGAAATACGCGGTTAAGATGGGCATAGCAGCTCAGCAAGACGGTGTTAATTGCAACGAACTCACCGACGACAAGTTTATCGATAAGGTCAGTGGCAATGCTGCGTTAAATGGTGTGCCAGTGACGGTGTCAGCTGGGTAGTAGATCGAGAGAGATCCTTCGGCTGCGCGCTCCTGAGCGCAGCCGAAGGATCTTACTTGAACCCAAAAAACCAATCCGCTAAGCGCGACTAGCCGGAATCTGCGGCGTATCAACCTTAACATCACCACACTGCGCGCGATTACGCAGATAATGGTCCATAATCACTATCGCCAGCATTGCTTCGGCTATCGGCACGGCACGAATACCAACACAAGGGTCATGACGACCTTTGGTAACAACCTCGACCGGATTACCTTTGCTATCAATGCTATTGCCAGGCTTGGTAATGCTCGAGGTAGGTTTCAACGCGAGGCTAGCGACCACATCTTGGCCCGATGAGATTCCGCCGAGAATACCGCCGGCATTATTAGAATCAAAGCCATCAGGGTATAGTTCGTCACGATGCTCAGACCCCTTCTGCTCTACACAATCGAAACCCGCACCAATCTCTACGCCTTTTACAGCGTTGATGCTCATCAACGCCTTAGCGATATCAGCATCCAGTTCATTAAACACCGGTTCGCCTAAGCCGACGGGCATATTATTCGCGACGACGGTAATCTTTGCACCAACTGAATCGCCATCTCGGCGCAGTTGTGTGATTAATGCTTCCATCTCGGCAACTTTTGCAGCGTCAGGACAGTTAAAAGGGTTGTTCGCTACCTCATCAAAATTAACTGACTCGGCTTTCACATTGCCCATTTGCGCCAGATAACCGCGCACCTCAATGCCCTCTTTCTCACGTAAGTATTTCTTAGCAATACCCCCGGCGGCGACAATCATTGCAGTGGTTCTGGCTGACGAACGTCCGCCACCACGGTAGTCGCGATTACCGTATTTATGATGATAAGTATAGTCAGCATGGCCTGGACGAAAGGTATCCATAATATTGGAGTAATCTTTCGATTTTTGATCGGTATTATGAATAATCATACCAATTGACGTGCCCGTCGTTTTACCCTCGAAGACGCCGGAGAAAATTTGCACCTCATCGGCCTCACGGCGCTGCGTCGTAAACTTAGACTGGCCAGGTTTACGACGATCTAAATCCGGTTGCAAATCTTCTTCAGTAAGCTCTAGATTCGGCGGACAACCATCAACGATACAACCGATGCCCTTGCCATGACTTTCACCGAATGTGGTTACCCGAAATAATTTACCGATACTGCTGTCACTCATCCTATGTGTTCTCCACAACAATATTCGGGAATGCGCTACTAAAATCTTTCTTTTTAACCGACAACTTACCTGCGATTTTGAGCGCAATGCTCTGATAACGTTTAGCTGTTTCTGACTCAGGCAATGCGACAACCGTTGGTGTCCCGGAGTCTGCTAACTCACGAATCGACATTTCTAGTGGTATTTGACCAAGCACATCAAGTGAGTAGTCATCAGCCATCTTTTGCGCACCGTGTTCGCCAAAAATAGCTTCTTCATGACCGCACTTAGTACATACATGAGTGCTCATGTTTTCGATAATACCGAAAATTGGCACATCGACTTTTTCAAACATTTTATAGGCCTTGCGGGCATCAAGTAAGGCAATGTCTTGAGGCGTAGTAACAATAACCGCACCCGAAACAGGAACTTTTTGCGACAGCGTTAGTTGAATATCGCCAGTGCCTGGTGGCAAGTCGATGACTAAGTAGTCTACGTCTTGCCCATCGTGATTCCACGACGTGCCGCGTAGCATTTGCTCCAAGGCCTGTGTCACCATTGGTCCACGCCAGATCATCGGCGTGTCCTCTTCGACTAAAAACCCGATCGACATTATCTTTAGGTCGTGGCCTAACATCGGCACTAGCATTTTATTGTCTAAGGCTTCTGGCTTGCCGCTTACGCCCATCATTCGAGGTTGGCTTGGGCCGTAAATATCAGCATCCAAGATCGCCACTTTAGCTCCAGCGGCCGACAAAGCTAGGCTCAAGTTAGCCGATACGGTGGATTTTCCGACACCACCTTTGCCTGATGCCACAGCGATAATATTTTTTATGCCCGGAACCGCTTTAACACCTTGCTGAGCCGAATGAGAAATAATCTCTTGGTCAATAATAACCTCAAGCGCTCGATTCTCGATCGGCACATCTATTAGCGCATCTCGAATCAGCTCAGAAAGCTCTTGCACTACCGGTGTTATCGGGTAGCCCTTAGACAGGTAAATGGATACTTTTGAATCATCAACAGTAACCTTTTTAAGGCTCTTTGCCGCAGTGATTTTGGTCATCGTGTAGGGGTCAATTACAGAATGTAATTGATTGGTGACGGCAGTAATTATTTTCTCAGACATTTGAGTGCTATTAGGAGTAAATCAGAGGACCGTAATGCTACCACTGTGTTGTTGAAGACACCATGAGTCAGTTCAGAAAACCGAGCAAACATGGCAATCATTAGTAAATTGGCGCTTAGCAATACCAAACTAAGCGCCGACAATAATATAGCGAAAACCTAAGGAGCCTCTGTTTAAGTATAAACGGTCTTTGTAAGGCTTGATCAGGGGTTCCCTAACTAGCGGCTTTCAACTTCAAGCGATACTGATGCAATAATGGTTCAGTGTAGCCGCTTGGCTGCTGCTTGCCCTTTAAGCACAATTCGATTGCAGCCTGGTAGGCCGTACTTGTGTCAAAATTACCAGCCATTGGCGTGTAATCAGGGTCTCCAGAATTTTGCTGATCGACCACCGCAGCCATACGCTCAAACGTTGCGTTAATTTGATCTTCATTGGTCAAACCTTGCTCTAACCAATTGGCAATATGCTGACTTGAAATGCGCAATGTTGCACGGTCTTCCATCAAACCAATATTGTGAATGTCGGGGACCTTAGAGCAACCAACGCCGTGATCAATCCAACGCACCACATAGCCCAAGATTCCTTGAGCATTGTTATCTAACTCGGCCTGAATATCCTCGGGGCTCAGCGCCTGAGGATCAGCACACAAGGGAATGGTTAAAATTTCGTCAATCGACGCTCGAGCTCTGCTCTTCAAGCTTGCTTGTACCTCAAACACATTGGTTTCATGGTAATGGATCGCGTGTAGCGTAGCGCCATTAGGCGACGGAACCCAAGCGGTATTGGCCCCAGACTTAGGATGAATTCCTTTTTGCTGCAACATCTCGCCCATTTCATCTGGCATGGCCCACATTCCCTTACCAATTTGCGCCTTACCTGAAAAACCGCACTCTAAGCCAATATCAACGTTCCAATCCTCATACGCCGTAATCCATTGCCGTTTCTTGATCTCGGCTTTTGGAGCCACCGCACCAAGCAACATGCTGGTGTGGATCTCATCACCGGTTCGATCTAAGAAGCCAGTATTGATAAATACCACACGATCTTTAACTTGGCGTATGCATTCTTTGAGATTGACGGTTGTGCGTCGCTCTTCATCCATAACGCCGATCTTAACCGTATGCCGCTCAAGGCCAAGTTCATCCTCTACACGATTGAACAAGGTATTGGCGAAGGCCGCTTCTTTGGGACCGTGCATTTTAGGCTTAACAATGTAAACACTGCCAGTGCGCGAGTTTCGGTATTGGCTATTACCAATAAGATCGTGCTTAGCAATCAACACGCATATCATCGCGTCCATAATGCCTTCTTGAATTTCATCACCGTTGCGATCAAGCACAGCGGGATTAGACATCAAATGACCGACATTACGACAGAACAATAAGCTGCGCCCGTGCAAGCGCAATTCTGAGTCATCTAAGGCGCTATAAATCAAATCATCTTTCAGTGATCGCGTCATTGCTGTGCCTGCCTTGACAAACGTTTCGCTCAAATCGCCTTTCATCAGGCCTAACCAATTACGGTACACGCCTACTTTATCTTCAGCATCGACTGCCGCAACCGAGTCTTCAAAATCCTGAATGGTGGTTAATGCGGCTTCCATTGTCAGGTCAGTAACGCCTGCTTTGTCAGTTCTGCCGACTGGCGATGTAGGGTCTATCTCAATAGCCACATGTAGATCGTTATGGTGTAACAAGATCGAGGTTGGCGAAGAACGTTCTCCTTTAAAGCCAACACATTGTTGTTGATCTCGTAGGCTAGTAGATTCCCCACCCTCAAGCGTCGCGCTTAGGCTAGTTGTGTCAACCTGGTAGGAAACTACATCAGTGTGCGAACCTTTTGCGAGCGGAAAATGATTATCCAAGAGATCACGACCAAACTTGATCACCTTGTCGCCTCGAACACGATTGTAAGGCCCAGATTTATGCGCACCGCCGTCTTCGGCAATAACATCAGTTCCGTAGACGGCATCGTATAGGCTTCCCCATCGTGCATTAGTGGCATTCAGCGCAAAACGAGCGTTTGACGTGGGAACAACCAGTTGTGCACCGGCCTGTCGAGCGATCTCAGCATCGACATTGTCAGTAGTAATAGTAAACTTGTCGCCCTCTTCTACTATATATCCAATCTCATACAAAAAGGTTTTGTATGCTTGGGCATCAAAATTCCCTTTGTTGGCTAAATTCCATTCGTCTAGCTTTGCTTGAATATCATCACGTTCAGCTAATAGCTCTCTATTGGTGGATGTGAGGTCATCGACCACGCCGGCCAAAGATGTCCAGAAAGCATCGGCTTCAAGGTTAAGGCCCGGTAATACTTCGGACTCTACAAAGTCAGCCAGAATTGGGCTAACTTTCAAATTTGCTCTATTGGTGTAATTACTCATACGTTTCTCATATTTCATATATTTGCAGTTATTGCTAGGTGACCGCCTCAAAGCGGTTGTCATGACACCAATCATCGCAACAGTTAGCGCATCGCACTGTGAATGTATATCACTCAATCAACTCCTTTTTAGGGCAATACGCGATTATTGGCGATGTATCATGGAGGCCTGAGATTACGAGTCTACACCGCCATCCGTTAAGCCAAGCCAAATCCCTACTATTCATTTAAGAAATAGTTAAGGCATTTACTAGAAAAACAATGAATGATGCCGCCACTATTCAGTTTGCGAATGGTAATTATGGGATTTCAGCCCTTTATTCTGATCATGGTGACGCGTAAAGTGCGCCCATCAATTGAAACATTGCTAACACTTAACACCGAACAAAAGTATTAAACGGCGGTTTTGTGAAAGTTTGATTAGTTGGTTAAACGGCAATAATAAACCTTACTCTATCATCCGTTAGCGAGCAAAAATTTAGAGGCTTTTTTAGGAAAGCCAGTTATTAACACAAATAAGCAGGAAGTTAACTATGTCTACTTATAAGCAAAATGTAGAAGCTGCAGACCAGCTGATCAACGATAATGGCTCAAAATGGGCCTCGATCAACCCTGAGTACACGGCTCGCATGAAATTGCAGAACCGCTTTCAAACGGGCATTGAAATCGCAAAATACACCGCCGACATTATGCGCCAAGATATGGATGAGTACGATGCTGATTCAAGCAGCTACACTCAGTCTCTAGGTTGCTGGCACGGCTTTATCGGCCAACAAAAGCTGATCGCTGTCAAAAAACACCACGGCACAACGAGTAAACGTTACCTATATCTTTCTGGTTGGATGATCGCAGCATTACGCTCTGAGTTTGGTCCGCTGCCCGATCAATCAATGCACGAGAAGACGTCTGTACCTGCTTTGATTGCTGAATTATATACTTTCCTACGCCAAGCTGACGCACGTGAACTAGGCCACTTGTTCCAAGAACTAGATGCTGCTCGCACTGCTGGCAATATGGTTGCTGCGAAAGAAGTGCAAAACAAGATCGACAACTACGAAACTCATGTTGTGCCCATCATTGCTGACATCGACGCAGGTTTCGGTAACGAAGAAGCGACTTACTTACTCGCCAAGCAAATGATTGAAGCTGGTGCTTGTGCGATTCAAATCGAAAACCAAGTCTCTGACGAAAAACAATGCGGCCACCAAGACGGCAAAGTAACCGTACCTCACGCTGACTTCCTTGCGAAGATTAACGCGGTACGTTATGCCTTCTTAGAGCTTGGCGTTGACAACGGCATCATCGTTGCGCGTACTGACTCTTTAGGCGCAGGCTTAACTAAGCAAATCGCCGTAACTAACGAAGTTGGCGACTTGGGTGACCAATACAATGCTTTTCTTGATTGCGAAGAACTGACTCCAGCGCAAATGAACAACGGCGATGTTGTTATCCACCGTGATGGTAGCTTGGTTCGTCCGAAGCGTCTGGCAAGTGGTTTATTCCAATTCAAAGAAGGCAGCGGCGAAGATCGTTGTGTTCTAGACTCTATTACTAGCCTACAAAACGGTGCAGACCTTATCTGGATCGAAACTGAGAAGCCACACATTGGCCAAATCGGTGGCATGGTAAACCGTATTCGCGAAGTAGTGCCGAATGCTAAATTGGTTTACAACAACTCACCTTCATTCAACTGGACTCTGTCTTTCCGCCAGCAAGCCTACGACCTAATGGTTGAAGCGAGTGAAGACGTAAGCGCCTACAACCGTGATGAATTAATGGATGTTAAGTACGATGGTACTGAGCTTGCTGACCGTGCTGATTCTATGATTCAAAACTTTCAACGTGATGGCGCTCGTGAAGCCGGTATTTTTCACCACTTGATTACGCTACCGACGTACCACACCGCAGCATTGTCTACTGATAATCTTGCCAAAGGTTACTTCGGTGAAGAAGGCATGTTGGCTTATGTGAAAGGCGTTCAACGTAAAGAAATACGTCAAGGCCTTGCCTGTGTTAAGCATCAAGACATGGCTGGATCGAACATGGGCGATGACCATAAAGAATACTTCTCTGGTGATGCTGCTTTGAAAGCGTCAGGTGAAGATAATACGATGAACCAGTTTGGCTAATAGCTAACTTGGCTTCGGCTCTGGCTTCGGCTCTGGCTCCGGCCTCGGCTGAAACATCAATCAAAAAAGACGGCCTATGGTCGTCTTTTTTGTGCTTAGAATAACGCTAAACCAATATTCACGTATAAGCAAAGCCGCTAGCATGCTGTGGTACCCCTACCACGGCATATAGGTACCACCACAAGGAAATAGGTACCACCACAACGACATAACTTAAACAATGTTAAGCTAAGGTTAATGTTTGCTGTGGCAAAATATCTATACATGCAATAACGAATGTGGCACATTCTTTCTGAACATATTCGTAGCACAACCATTGAACTTAACTACTGAACTTAACTACTGAACTTAACTACTGAACTTAACTACTGAACTTAACTACTAGGCTTTATATTTAGAGACATTTATGGAAAATACTTCTTCGGCACTTAGCCAAACCTTACGCGCAAGCGCTTTTGTACTCGTAGCTACCATTCTTATGGCCTGTCAGGGTGAGACAGTCGCACAAACGGTTGATTCGAGCAAATATCAGGAGACACGCGAGCCAATGACGGTAACCACCGGCGACAAAATCGAAGTCGCGGAGTTATTTTGGTTCGGTTGTGGACATTGCTTTGCCTTAGAACCGGCTATTAAGCAGTGGAAAAAAGATATTCCAGCTAATGCCGAGTTCAAAAAAGTACCGGCTATTTTTAGTGCTCGCTGGGAATTTCACGGTCAGGCGTTCTATACAATGCAAACCCTTGGCGTACCAGAAGCCGCCTACGACAAATTCTTTAGCTCTATTCATGTAGAACGTAAGTCATTGAATAACATGAATCAACTGGTCACTTTCTTAGCGGCCTATGACATAACTGAAGAGCAAGTCGAATCGGCGTTTAACTCATTTGACGTGAGTAACAAAATGCGTGCGGCAAAAAAGATCACTCGTCAGTCTGGAGCTGATGGCGTACCAGCAATTGTTGTCGACGGTAAATACCTTACCAGCCAAAAATTAGGTGGTGGTACTGCCGAAATGTTCGAAGTTGTTAATCAATTGATTGGCAAAGCGGCCGCTGAGCGTTAAACTAAACATATCATAGCGAAAGAGGCTGTCTTCGGACGGCCTTTTTTTTGCCTTGGCTTCTAGCCAATAGCGCACATTGATGACTGATTACATTGTGGGTCTGCCGGTTATGAATTTTACTAGTACGAAAGCGCTACTTTGGTCTAACACAACTCATTATCCGACAGAGCCATTGTCTAACCGAAACAAATAAGAGACTTATCATGGTAGATGCCATTATTACTCCCAAAGGAGATTTGGATGTTTTGTCCAAAAGCGAAATTGCCAGCTTGCAAGATTCAAGCCGAAGTATTTACGCCAGCCTATTCCGCAATTGCGCCCTCGCCGTTCTCAGTACTGGTGCCGACAGTGATGACGGCCACGAATTATTAGCAGCGCATGCCGACTTCAAAATTGAGCTAATGAGTTCCCCTCGAGGAGTTAAACTCAAAGTTAGCAATGCTCCTAAAAATGCGTTTGTTGGCGGAAAAATCATCGAAGGAATTCGAAGTCATTTATTTGCTGTTCTACGCGACATTGTGTTCTTACAAGATCAAGTTGAGATTTGGCAAAAAAACGGCGAATCGATTACCGACATGGTATTCAAAACATTACGCCACGCTAAAGCCCTTAAACCTCGCCGACGCCCGAACCTGGTTGTATGCTGGGGCGGTCACTCTATCAGCAACCTCGAATACGATTATAGTAAAGAAGTCGGTTACCGCTTAGGTTTACGAAGTATGGACATCTGCACAGGTTGTGGCATTGGTGCCATGAAAGGCCCAATGAAAGGTGCCGCTATTGCTCATTCTAAACAACGTGTTACCGACGCGCGTTACATTGGCATCACAGAGCCAGGCATCATCGCCTCTGAAGCACCAAATGCGGTAGTTAATGAGCTGATTATCATGCCCGACATTGAGAAGCGCCTTGAAGCATTCGTTCGTCTAGGTCATGGCATCGTAGTATTTCCTGGTGGTGCCGGTACGGCTGAGGAAATTCTGTATATTTTAGGTGTACTACTAAATGTTAAAAACAAGGGTATTATCGTACCAGTGGTATTTACCGGGCCTGAAGCCAGTAAAGCCTACTTTGAGCAACTAGATGAGTTTATTGGCAAGACCATCGGCGCCGAAGCTCAATCTCTATACGAAATCATTATCGATGACCCAGTTAAAGTTGCTAAGCACATGAGCAAAGCAATGACGAAAGTTTATAAAAACCGACGCGAGCTAGACGATGCGTTCTTTTATAACTGGTGCCTCACCATTGAAGAGCCGTTCCAGCATGCATTTGACCCCACCCATGAAAATATGGCGTCGCTCAACTTACAAAAAGGCCAAGATCCAGCTAGCTTAGCGGCGAACTTACGGCGTGCGTTTTCAGGTATCGTCTCAGGCAATGTGAAGCCATATGGCATTCAAGCCATTAAAGATCACGGCCCTTATACGCTCGATGGCGACCCAGACCTGATGGCGTCTCTTGATACCTTATTAGACAGTTTCGTCGAGCAGCGCCGAATGAAGCTATCTGGTGACTATACTCCTTGTTATAAACTACTTTCGGCTTAAGGAGCCTCTGATTAAAGTTCTATGCGGTAAAACCGTTTAGGAATTAAGAGGTCTAAAAATTAGTTTTTAAACGTAGAAAAGGCGTCAACCATTTCCAAAATTCAATGGTTGAACGTCTTGGTCAAACCCGCTGACGTATGGTTGTGTATCAAGGTACCTGTGAGTTGCTCATTCCATTTTTCGAGCAACTGATGATTCAAGGTTTCTACATAGCTCTGTCTCGACAGCTACATCCATAGCCTATAAGTTTCCACCTTTGCAAGTAGCCTACGTGATAAACGCAGTTATCGCTCTGACTAGGCTAATTAAGTTGTGCCATACCCACTCGAAACTGGCCTTCTTGGCTCCTCGACTAGCTCACCTTGTGTTTGCTGGCGTTCGAATACCCGATTGAGCTCTACTCAACAAACACCCTATCAAATCTAGGGTTTGGTAAACAGATTAGGCGCGTATTTCATTAGATAACCAATCAATAAAGCTAATACAAACCCGGAGCCAAACGCAAAACCGATAGCATTCCATGGCATTTCGCTCACGCTTGTGTCAGAGGCAGTAATAAACCTGAAGCCTACTAGCGACACCGCACTGGTAGAAATTGCGGCTAATAACGACGGCAATAAAAACGATGTTTTATACAGCCAATGCAGACCTATTGCAAAAAACAGAGAGGCCCCGGTAATAATGATAGGAATATACTTAATAAGCATTTAAAACTATCTCATTGATCAATTTGATATCCCTAGCCTGTCTTTGCTATAACGCGCTAAAAATGGGGCGGTCAAGCTAGTCACGTAAAGATACTGTTTAGATTCAGCGACGCCGGTAGTAGCATAGGCAGACCCACTGGGGGCTTGTAAATTCTCAAGTATGTTACCATTTTCATCTATCGCCACCACCATCCCATAGGGCAATACCCGCGGCCTCATGAAAGCGGGTAGACGTTGAATCACCTTACGCCAAAATGGCTCGCCGGCTAAATCGTCTAGCACCTTAGATCTCGGTGCCGTCAAACCAACCCAGTAGCGGCCGTTTGCACCAATGTGCACGTTGTCAGGAAAGCCTGGAAGGTTATCAATGATAACCTCAGACTTACCCCTATTCGTGCCCGATATCCAGTGTTTCCAGATACGATACTCGCCCGTTTCAGCAACCAGAATAAATCGCCCTTGCGGATCGGCGGCAACGCCGTTTGCGAAGGTCAGGTTGGCAAGTATGACCCGAGATTCGCCACTTGCGGGGTCAAATTCAATTACTCGCCCGTTATCGCTATGCTCCATGATGTCGAGCAAACTAGCAGTCAAAGTGCTGTCGTAGTCTTTGGCAGAAAAGCGAGTTGATGCATCACTAAAATAGATCTTGCCGTTTGCCGCCACGGCGAGGTCATCCGCATAGCGCACTGCAATACCCTCTACCTCTGTCACTTCCGTTGTCAGCACGCCTAGAGGCGATAACTTCATCAGGCCAGTATAAGCGTTTGCGATCCACAGATTACCTTGGGAATCGAAATCTATGCCTAATGGCCTGCCACCGACATCAATAAATGGCACTCCCTCAGTTTGATCACCATCCCAACGAATCAACCAGCCTTGGTGAGAAGTCGCGATAACGCTACCATCAGGGCTTTGTACCGCCGCTTCTGGACCAGACATGCCGCCCATAGTCAATTTCTCGAACGATTCGAGTTTTTGATTGACCGCAAACTTACCAACGTAACCGAGGTTGATAGGTGCCTTCCAACCAACCGGATTAACATCAACTGGCCATGCAAATAGGTAGGCTAAGGCAAAGACGATACCCAAGCCAAAAATATTAAGAAAGATGCGCATTAAATTGTAAAACCACCGTCAACTACTATGCACTCTCCTGTAGTGTAACTACTTGCATCTGAGGCCAGATACAGCACCGTACCCGCCATTTCGTCTGGCTCAGCATGCCTGCGCATCGGAATGGTCGCCATGGCCGCCTTATGCATAT
>Ga0316189_10003397_pt1 | contig 15464 bp, 17 predicted proteins | sample LowCovwburrow_MG_FD_204930 | JGI IMG/M metagenome (GOLD analysis project Ga0316189, IMG submission 204930) | Coastal sediment microbial communities from Maine, United States - Lowes Cove worm burrow | ecosystem: Environmental > Aquatic > Marine > Coastal > Sediment | place: USA: Maine... | reverse complement strand
GGGGCCTTTTTCTACCTCAAATGTGACCGTCTGACCTTCGGCCAGGGTTTTGAAACCCGAGCCCTGAATCGCGTTGAAATGTACGAATACATCTTCACCACCGTCAGACGGGGCAATAAAACCAAAACCTTTGGACTCGTTAAACCACTTTACTGTACCTGTAGCCATATTACTTATACCTTAAAAAATTAAACAATTAGTGTGTTGCATACAGGTAATGGAACGAGGAATTCAGGGGGTCACACGGAGGGAACAACCAAAACTGCCAATAACAAAATCTGTAGCTCGACACACTATATGGGAATTTCTCCAATATAGCCAGATATATAATGATTATTTCAGTGAGACAAGTTTAAAACTTGCCGGAATAAGCAATATCGCCGGAGAACAGCAATCGAGTCACACCGGGCGCACAGCATTTCAGCCAGGACTTCCGGGTCGCATTCGAATCAGTCCTTCAGGTGCGAGAGTGAATCAGCCACCCGATGTGAAGGTTTGTTGCCACTGCTGTAACCAGGCAGCTGGCAGCATCAGTATTGAGAGCGAATTCCCGGGTGCAGGTTCATGTCCTTGAAACCATCGTATGCGTTCAGACACAACCTGTTGGTTTGGGTAGCCCCCCGTACTTGGTGATCGGCTTCATTGGGCCGGTCATCCACATCTTGAATATCGCTTTCTGGTCTTCGCCTATGAATTTGGAAAACTTGCGAATCGGTGGCACCACGGCGTGTTCCTCGTAATATTCGCGCGCCTTGAGTATTTGCTGCCACTTTATATCGTCCAGTTCCACACCATCGGCTTGCGCCATGGCATGTGCTATCTCCTCTGTCCAGACACTGCTGTCGGCCAGGTATCCGTCACCGTCGCGCTCGGGTAGTTTCATTGTTTCTCCTCATGTAAAGGTCGGTAATGTCAGGTTGCAAAGGCAGAATGCCTGCCTACTTTTCTTCTGTTTTGTCCAGCTGCAGCGACAACGAGTTGATGCAATAACGCTGCCCGGTGGGTGCCGGTCCATCCTCGAACACGTGTCCCAGGTGGGCGTCGCAGTTCGCGCACATTACTTCCACGCGCTGCATGCCGTGACTTTCATCACTTTTCGTCCGAATGTTTTCATGGACACCCGGGCGTATAAAGCTGGGCCAGCCGCTGCCGGAATCAAATTTATCATCCGAGTGGAACAGAATGCTTGAGCAGCAAACGCACCGATATACGCCGGCGTCCTTGCAGTCGTTATAGATGCCCGTGAACGGTCGCTCGGTGCCTTTGCAGCGGGCTACCTGATACTGTTCCGGCGTCAGATGTTCGCGCCATTCATCATCGGTTTTGCGGGTCATTTTGTTTCCTGTCGTCTGCGCCTGTGTAAATGGGTGCTGTAGCCTGTTCGATTTTTTGCAGGAACTCGGTGGCTGTCGCTACACCGATTTCAGCTTCTGCGCGTGCCTGCAGATCTTCGTTGTCATGTGCTTCTTTCTTTGCCCAGTGAAGAAATTCACTGACGGCTGTAATTTGCTCGTTGACCGCCAATGATCTCAGATAGTCACCTGGCCGCGCCTTGACGCGGTTACCCTTTATGACTTCAAGGTTGAACAGGAGTTTCATTTGTGTGTTTCCCCGGTTTCAGTGTGTTGCCGGTTTTGCAATGCGGGGTGTATGCGCACAGTCTTCACCATGTTTTCCTTTATTTGCACGATATCCACCGGGTGATTATCCAGCAACAGGCTGGTGCCGGTTTCCGGAATCATTTCCATGTATTCGGTGATCAGACCATTGAGTGTCTTCGGTCCGTCGGTGTCCAGCGACATCTTCAGGGCGCTGTTCAGGTTACGAATATTGATTGAACCATCTACCAGCCAGGTGCCATCTGCCTGCGGCTGGACATCCTCGATGTGAGCGGTAGGATCAGAGGTGAATTCGCCGACAATCTCTTCCAGAATATCCTCCAGTGTCACCAGTCCCTGTATGTCACCGTACTCGTTGACGGCAAAGCCGATGCGCCGATGTTCGCGCTGGAAGTTCAGCAGTTGCCGGTTCAGTGAGGTGTTCTCCGGAATGAAGTAGGGCCCGCGTGCAACGCGTTGCAGCGCCTCCGGATCGAGCTGGTCCCGGTAAAGCAGTGGCAGTACATCGCGCATATGCAAGGTGCCAATGACATTGTCGATGCTTTCACGAAACAGCGGCAGTCGTGTGTACTGGCTGTCCGACAGCTGCTTCTTGGTTGATTCCCAGTTGTCTTCGGTGTCGATCCCTGTAATTTCGTTACGCGGCACCATGATGTCTTCCACGGTGACCTTTTCAAGGTCCATCAGGTTCAACAGCATCGACTGGTGACGTTTCGGAATCAGGGCGCCGGCTTCGATGACTACGGTACGCAATTCTTCGTTGGTAAGTGCCTGTGAGGGCTGGTGTTCCGGCGACACGCCCAGCAGTTTCAGCAGGCTGTTGGCAATGACGTTTACCACCCACACAAACGGGTATAACAGTTTCAGCAGGGGGGTGTAGACATAGGCGGCCGGGTAGGCGATGGCCTCGGGATGCAGGGCAGCCAGGGTCTTCGGGGTTACTTCCGCAAACAGCAGGATCACCAGCGTTAACAGCATGCCGGCTGCAAACACCGGTCCGGTATCGTTGTATATACGCAACGTGATCAGTGTCATCAGTATTGATGCCAGTACGTTCACAAAGTTGTTGCCGAGCAGAATCAGCCCAATCAGGCGGTCCTGGCGTAGCAGTAATTTTTGCACGCGTATCGCGCCCGGATGTTGCTTGTCCGCGAGATGGCGCAGGCGATAACGGTTGAGCGTCATCAGGCCTGTCTCTGAGCTTGAAAAGAAGGCGGAAAGCAGTATCAGAAAAAACAGTGCTGCAAACAGCACGCTAAGTGGGGTGTCATCCAAACGGGGACAGTCTCTTGTTGGTTAATGAATCAGTATTTTACAGAAAAACCACCGCAGCTGTCAGTCAGCGGCCGGTGATGAGGTGATTACCGGAGCCAGGATCAGCCAGCCGGGCTGGCCAGTACCAGTTCGAGGACAAACTTGCTGCCAAAATAGGCCAGCATCAGGAAGATAAAGCCGCCGATGGTCCAGCGGATAGCGGTGCGACCGCGCCAGCCGAAGCGCCAGCGCCCCCACAGCAGGACGGCAAACACACACCAGGCAACGATGGAGAGGGTCGTTTTGTGCACCAGTTGCTGTGCAAATATATCCTCCAGAAACAGTGCGCCGGTGACCAGTGCCAGGGTTAGCAGGGCGAAACCGGTAGCAATCATCTGGAACAGCAGCGATTCCATTGTCTGTAGCGGCGGTAAAGCCCTGATAAAACCGCCGGGGTTGCGGTTACGCAGGTGACTGTCCTGGATGGCAAGCAGAATTGCCTGCATCACGGCCAGTCCGAAAATACTGTAGGCCAGCAGCGAGGTCAGAATATGGCTGCTTAGCTGCCACGAGCCAGCGCTGGTAATTAGATGAGGCGCGGGGTAGAGCAATGTCAGTGCGATAGTGATAGCGGCTAAAGGAAATACGGCAATGCCCAGGTTTTCTACCGGTTCCACGAACATGGACAGCAGTAGCAGCAGCGAAGTGGTCATGGTGACCAGTGAAGCTGCATGAAAAATGCCCAGGTTGAGGCCGGCGGGCGTCAGCAGCGTGGAATACAGCAGGCTGGCGTGGATGACGACGGCGGCCAGCCCGATCATGCGCACCTGGATGTGCTGGCTGTCAAGCCCGGTACCGCGTAGCAGTTTTGCTATCAGCAGTGCGCTGCCCAGTAAATACAGGATGATGGCGAGAAGTCCGGCTAACATATGCGGAATCATGACATAACTGCCGCGGGCATTGTAGTGTCCGGATAAAGTGGCGGTTCAGCCGGACCGTTGTGCCCGGCAGCCGTTTTTTTTCGCATTAGTCGCTATAATGGCTGGTCTGTGACAATACCGGGTATATACGGAGTTTTGCGCCATGTTTGACAATCTGACTGATCGACTCTCAAAGACCATCAAAAACCTGCGTGGGCAGGGGCGCTTGACCGAGGCGAATATCAAGGACGCCTTGCGAGATGTTCGAATGGCGCTGCTGGAAGGTGATGTGGCACTGCCAGTCGTCAAGGATTTTATTGAGCGTGTGCGCGAGCGGGCCGCGGGACAGGAGGTCACCAGGAGTCTGTCGCCGGGGCAAATGCTGGTCAAGGTGGTCAATGACGAACTCGTCCATATGATGGGCGACGTCAATGATGAACTGAATCTGAGTGTGCAGCCGCCGGCGGTCATCCTGATGGCGGGTCTGCAGGGTTCCGGCAAGACCACCAGTACCGGCAAGCTGGCGCGGATGCTGAAGGAACGCCACAAGAAAACCGTGCTGGTGGCCAGTTGTGATATTTACCGGCCCGCTGCTATTGAGCAGTTGCAGACGCTGGCGAGTGAGGTTGAGGCAGAATTTTTCCCCAGCAGCAGCGACCAGGATCCGGTCAGGATCGCCACAGACGCTATTAGCCATGCACGCAAGCACCATCTGGACGTGGTGATTATCGATACCGCAGGTCGGCTGCACATAGATGACGAGATGATGTCCGAGATCCGTCGCTTGCATGAGGCCGTGCAACCGGTGGAAACGCTGTTCGTGGTTGACAGCATGACCGGTCAGGATGCGGCGAACACGGCGCGTACCTTTAACGATGTACTGCCGCTAACGGGCATCATTTTGACCAAGGCTGACGGTGACTCGCGTGGCGGTGCGGCCCTGTCGATCCGGGCAATTACCGGTAAACCGATCAAGTTTATCGGTGTGGGTGAGAAGACGGCTGCGCTGGAACCGTTTCACCCGGACCGGATTGCCTCGCGCATACTGGGTATGGGCGATGTGCTCAGTCTGGTGGAGGAGGCCGAGCAGAAAGTCGACAAGCAACAGGTCGCCCGACTCGCCAGCAAGATTTCAAAGGGCAAGGGCTTTGATATGAATGATTTTCGTGACCAGCTCGAGCAGATGCTGAACATGGGCGGACTGGCCGGCATGATGGACAAGTTGCCTGGTATGGGCAACATGCCCAAGAATGCCATGATGGATGACAAGCAGGTGCATCACATGAAGGCCATCATTAATTCCATGACGCAGCATGAACGCAGTTTCCCGGCAATCATCAAGGGTTCACGGCGGCGGCGTATCGCAGCCGGCTCCGGCACCCAGGTGCAGGATGTTAATCGTTTGCTAAAACAGCACCTGCAGATGCAGAAGATGATGAAAAAGATGTCCAAGGGCGGCATGGGCAAGATGATGCGCGGCATGAAGGGCCTTAAAGGCGGTATGGGCGGACAGGGGTTTCCGTTTTAGCTGACGCCTTTATGCAGGCGAAAAAAAACGGTAACCAGGGTTACCGTTTTATAACTGCGCTAATTTGGTTACTTTGCAATTATTTATTATGCTGTTGTGTTATTGCTAACCGCCGATGCGCAAAGCCATTTATTTTTGTTGCTGTGCAATGAGCTGTTATTTTTCGTATGCGGGTAAACCCCCTCCACCGACTATAGTTTTCTATTTCTTCTGTGCTCGCTTCTAAACAAGGCAATCCTCATGCCACTTATTAAAAATATCAGTGATTAGAATAACTTAGCGGCTACCCGATTGTTTTGTCGTAGTGGATATCAGGTGTTTGTAAGAGATACCGACTAATCTGTTCGTTGGATACAAGCTACAAGGAATACAATAAATGTATATTTAACAAGTAGATATAAGAAACCAGCCGGATGTGTGCCGCCTTGTAACAAATATCGACACATTGCCGCTATGCCCGCGGCGTCAGCGGCAACATATTTTGTGGCGTTTAATTGTCTGTAAGCCCTTCACATTTTCATGAAATCACGTAAAATTGCGCGGTTTTCTACGGTAGCTGCCTGTACATCACGGACGGCTCATTTTTTAGCAAAGTAACTTTCAGGATACAGACTCTTATGGTGACGATCAGAATGTCACGTGGTGGCGCCAAGAAACGCCCCTTCTACCACATCGTGGTAACCGATAGCCGTAATCGCAGAGACGGCCGATATATCGAACGCATTGGTTTTTTTAACCCGGTTGCGACCGGTGGCGAAGAACGACTACGTCTTGATGCCGATCGTGCAGCCCACTGGACAGCCCAGGGCGCACAGGTGTCACCACGCGTTGCGCAGTTGTTGAAGGGTCAGAAGGCACAGTAATTTTTACCTGCCGCTTGACGGCAGGTGCGGGAGTGAAACGTGGACGTCGGTGAACAGCCGGAAGACCAGATGCTGGTCATGGGGCGTCTGGCAGCACCCTACGGTGTAAAGGGCTGGTTGCGTGTTACCTCTTACACAGAACTGCCGGAGAACCTGCTTGATTATTCGCCCTGGTACCTTCATCTGCAGGACGAATGGCAAGCAACAGCGATTGTTTCCGGTAGAACGCATGGCAAGGGTCTGGTGGTGCAACTCAAGGGTTGTGCCGACCGTGATGCTGCTGCTGCCCTGACGGGCACTGATATCGGTATCTACCGAAGCCAGTTGCCGGAGGCAGAGGCAGACGAGTTTTACTGGCATGACCTTGTCGGCATGCAGGTTGTAACCCGGGATGACCGGGTGCTTGGTCAGCTTGACCACCTGTTCGAGACCGGTGCCAATGATGTTATGGTCATTAAGGGTGAACAGGAATACCTGGTTCCCTATATAGAAGGGCAGGTCGTGCAGTCTGTTGATCTGGAAACCCGTGTTGTTACGGTTGACTGGGATCCTGATTATTAGCGGCAAGACACGATGCGGATAGACGTTATAACCCTGTTCCCGGAAATGGTCAGGGATTGTGCCAGCCACGGCATCCAGGGGCGCGCCATTGAACATGGCTTGCTTGAGTTGCAAACCTGGAATCCGCGGGACTACACAGAGGACAAGCACCGCGGTGTGGACGACCGGCCCTACGGCGGCGGCCCCGGCATGGTAATGCAGGTACAACCCTTGCGTGCTGCGATACAGGCCGCCAGGCAAACAGCTGGCAAGTCGCCGGTGATTTACCTGTCACCCCAGGGCACGCGGTTTGACCAGCGCAAGGCGCAGCAACTGGCCGCCCTGGAACGCATGATACTGGTAGCCGGGCGCTATGAAGGGGTCGATGAACGTTTCATTGATCTGGAAGTAGACGAAGAACTGTCGGCCGGTGATTACGTACTGAGTGGCGGTGAGTTGCCGGCATTGATGGTGATGGATGCGGTAACGCGGCTGTTACCCGGTGCGCTGGGTGATGCGGATTCTGCACAGCAGGACTCCTTTATGGGTGGCCTGCTGGACTATCCGCACTATACGCGGCCCGAGGAAGTTGATGGCTTGCAGGTACCGGCTGAACTGATGGGCGGAAACCATGCGGACATACGCCGCTGGCGCGCCAAGCAGGCGTTGGGCAGGACCTGGCAGCGTCGACCGGATTTGCTGGACGTGCTGCAACTGGATGAGCAACAGCATTTGCTGTTGAATGAATTTATTAATGAATATGAGTCGGGTAATTGAGTGATCAATAGCCCTTTTTTGAGCACAGAGGATCAGTCATGAGCAACATTATCGAACAGCTTGAAAGTGAGCAGCTGAAAAAAGACATTCCGGATTTCAGTCCTGGTGATACGGTCACGGTTCAGGTCAAGGTCAAGGAAGGTGAACGTGAGCGGCTGCAGGCGTTTGAAGGCGTTGTCATTGCCAAGCGCAACCGTGGCTTGAATTCTGCCTTTACAGTTCGCAAGATTTCGAATGGTGTCGGCGTCGAGCGTGTTTTCCAGACCCACAGCCCGGCAATTGGTTCTGTCAAGGTAAAGCGCAAGGGTGCTGTGCGTCGCGCCAAGCTGTATTACCTGCGTGAGCTGTCCGGCAGGTCTGCACGTATTAAGGAAAAGCTCTAGACAAAAGCTGGCAGAAAGATTGCCGTGTATACAGGCGGGCATCCTTGATCGGGATGCCCGTTTTTTGTTTTTTTATGGGCAGTGGGGCGCTCTTGCGACCATGCCGGAAGCTGTGCAAATCGCGGATATGATCCGCTCCTACAGGTGTATCTTCTCAATGCAGGGGGCGGACACTGTCCGCGATCAAAGCAACCACCGACAATATCGAACCCATACGGATTGCTATGGGTGCAGGAGCGGATCCTGTCCGCGATCAAAGCAACCACGGACGAAAATCCAACCCGCAGGGATTACTATGAGTGCAGGAGCGGATCATATCCGCGATCATGCGCGGTGGCTGTCCTGATTGCGCGCGCAGGGTGCGCTCCTGCAGGCGCATCTATGAGGGCAGGGGCGTATGGCATGCGCGGTGTTCGCCGACAGGCTACAATTGCCCGATATGCTGTCCACCGGAAACACCTACGATATTGTGCTGGATTCACCCCTGGGTAAGCTGGGTGTGCTGATGGCAGGCGCGATGCTTATCCGGCTGGATTATATCGGCAGCAGGACAGTTCTGAAGCCGGCAAGCACCCCGCCGGGCAGGCAGGTTACCCGGCAACTGGAAAACTATTTTAACAACCCGAAATCGGTGTTTTCGCTGCCGTTCGAGCTGCACGGTACGGATTTCCAGTTGCGTGTCTGGAACGCCCTGACGCATATTAAACCCGGCCAAACAATGGCATACGGGGAGCTGGCTGACCGGCTACAGAGTGGCGCCCGTGCCGTTGGTAATGCCTGTCGCAACAATCCTGTGTCTATTATTGTGCCGTGCCACCGCGTGGTCGCTGTCTCCGGTATTGGTGGCTATTCCGGCAAAACGGACGGGCGCGAGATCAATCGCAAAAAATGGCTGCTTGGCCACGAGGGAATTGTCGGGCCGGCCTTGAAAATCAGCCAGCGAGCCCCAACGTCTGCAACACAGCGCAAAACACAGAGGAATTTACCCGTATGACTGTCGATACCCAGAAAGAAACCCTCGAATTTCAGACCGAGGTGAAGCAGCTGCTGCAGCTGATGATTCACTCCCTGTATTCCAACAAGGAAATTTTCCTGCGCGAGCTGATTTCAAACAGCTCCGATGCCTGTGACAAACTGCGCTTCGAGGCGCTGGCAAACGACTCGCTCTACGACGGTGATACCACATTGCGGATTCGCGTCGATTTTGACAAGGATAGCAAGACCGTGACCATCTCGGACAGCGGTATCGGCATGACACGCGACGAAGTGGTCGAGAATATCGGTACCATTGCCAAATCCGGAACGCGTAAGTTTTTCGAGTCATTGACCGGCGACCAGGCGAAGGATACACAGCTAATCGGGCAGTTTGGCGTGGGTTTCTACTCTTCGTTTATTGTTGCTGACAAGGTTACCCTGACGACGCGTCGTGCTGGCCTGGGACCGGAACACGGTGTGCGCTGGAGCTCGACCGGTGATGGTGAGTTCACGCTGGAAACAATTGAGAAGCCCGAGCGTGGCACGGAAGTCGTGTTGCACCTGCGTGATGATGAGAATGAGTTTCTCGACAGTTTCCGCCTGAAAAATATTATTCACAAGTATTCCGATCACATACCGCTGCCGATTGAAATGCTGGCTGAGGCGGAAGAGGACAAGCAGCCGGAATATGAAGCCGTCAACAAGGCTTCTGCGCTGTGGACACGCCCGCGCAACGAAGTGACCGATGAGGAATACAAGGAATTCTACAAGCACGTGGCGCATGACTTTGAAGACCCGATGACCTGGGTTCACAGCCACGTTGAAGGTAATCAGTCCTACAAGACACTGTTTTATATTCCATCACGTGCACCGTTTGACCTGTACGATCGTGACAGCCGCCATGGTATCAAGCTGTATGTGCGGCGCGTCTTTATCATGGATGATGCAGAGCAATTGATGCCTTACTACCTGCGTTTCGTGCGTGGACTGGTGGACTCGGATGATCTGCCGCTAAACGTGTCGCGCGAGATCCTGCAACACAACAAGCTGATTGATACCATTCGGTCCGGTTCCGTTAAAAAGGTCCTCGGCCTGCTGGAAAACATGGCGAAGAACGAGCCTGAGAATTACGCTACTGTCTGGGAACAGTTTGGTAATGTGCTCAAGGAAGGTCCAGGCGAAGACTTTGCCAACAAGGAAAAAATTGCCAAACTGTTGCGCTTCTCGACCACGGAGACTGATAGTGAAAAACAGACGGTGTCGCTGGCTGACTACGTTGCACGCATGAAGGAAGGGCAGGAGAAGATTTATTACGTTACTGCTGACAGCTTCCCGGCAGCTAAAAACAGTCCGCATTTGCAGATATTCCGTCGCAAGGGCATCGAGGTGTTGCTGCTGTCTGATCGTGTCGATGAATGGCTGGTGTCGCACCTGAATGAATTTGATGGCAAGACGCTGGCGTCGATCGCCAAGGGCGAGCTGGATCTGGATGAACTGGCTGATGAAGAAGAAAAGAAGGCAGCAAAACAGACTGAAGATGAGTATGCCGACCTGGTCGAGCGCATGCAGAAGGTACTGGAAGATCGCGTTACTAATGTCCGGGTTGGTCAGCGCTTGACGGATTCGCCATCCTGCCTTGTGATGGGTGAGCATGATATGGCCGTGCATATGCAGCAGATGCTGAAGCAGGCAGGTCATGAAGTGCCGACCACCAAACCGGACCTGGAAATTAATCCGTCACATCCGCTGGTCAGTCGTCTCAAGGATGAAGCGGATGAAGCACGTTTTGCCAGCTGGTCCAACGTGTTGCTGGATCAGGCGATGCTCAGCGAAGGCGGCCAGCTTGAGGATCCGGTGACATTTGTTAACCGCCTGAATGAACTATTGCTGGAAATGACTCATCAGGCATAGCCTGTAGTAATTGAGCCTGATCGTGGTTACGGTCCGCTTCTACATGAATAGATGCACCTGTAGGAGCGGACCTTGTCCGCGGTAGTTTGTCACCGCCCCGCTTTGTGCGGGAACGCATTGCATGTGCGAACCCACGACTGGCGTCCAGGGTGTACATCATGGTAGTCACCGAAAAGCCAGAATTGCTCGCGACAGTCTTCACAGATTACATCTGTCCATTCTGCTATGCAGGCGATGTCCGTCTTGATCGCTTGCGTGAAGATTACGATCTCAAGGTCAACTGGTGCTTTCTGGAAATTCACCCGGAAACACCCCCGCAAGGTATGGATTCGGCCGCTCTGGGTTACTCGGACCGTCGCTGGCAACAGATGATGGAGAATCTCTCCAGGCTGGCAGCGGAAGAGGGTATCAGTTTTCGCCCGCAAACCTTTACCACCAATTCACGCAAGGCTTTGTTGCTGGCAGAGGCGGCCAAGGAAGACGGTGCAGATGTATTTTATGCGCTACATCGGCGTTTGTTCGAGGCTTACTTTGGCGAAGGGCAAAACATTGCTTTGCAAGCCGTGCTGGAACAGCTGGCCCGTGAGACAGGGGTGTCAGATGCTGTGCTGTCGCGTGCCTGGTCTGATGAGAAATATCCACAGCGACTCGATCAGTATATGGCTGTAGCTCGCGAACTGGATGTGCGTGCGACACCCACAATCTTCTTCGGGGAACAGCACCGCATCGATGGTGCGCTGCCGCTGGAGGTCTTCAAAAAACTCGCCAGCGAGGCTGCCGCTGTACAGTTACAGGCAATGCCATGAAACAGAAACCTGAAATGGCTGCTGTGCGTGCAGACAAATGGCTATGGGCCGCACGTTTCTTTAAAACCCGTTCGCTGGCAATGGAAGCCATTAATGGTGGCAAGGTGCATCTTAATGGTGAGCGTATCAAGCCGGCACGCAAGCTGGTGATCGGTGATTGTCTGGCTGTGCAAAAGGGGGAATATTCGTTCGTTATAACGGTTAATGGCCTGTCGCTGCAACGCGGGCCGGCCGACACGGCACGCACGCTCTACACCGAGTCAGACGAGAGCAGGCAGGCGCGTGAAGCATTGACGCGGGCCCGAAAACTGCAGGGTGAGTCGGGCCGGCAGCAGGGGCGTCCGGACAAGCGTACCCGCCGTAAAATACACCAGTTCAAGACCCGTGAACTGGAATGAGTGCGAACCAGTTCACCCGGCCGGTAACCCCGCTGTTAACCGTCGACATCGTTATCGAGATGATCGATCGTCCCGGGCGGCCAATCGTGCTGATTGAGCGCAAATACCCGCCGCCCGGCTGGGCCCTGCCGGGCGGTTTTGTCGATGTTGGTGAAACGCTGGAAAGGGCAGCGGTACGTGAGGCAAGGGAAGAAACCTCGCTGCATGTGACGTTGCAGTTATTGCTGGGAAATTATTCAGATCCGGCTCGGGATGAGCGCGGGCACACGGTCAGTGCGGTGTACCTGGCAACGGCCGTCGGCGAGCCGCATGCTGCCGATGATGCGCGAAATGTTGAGTTGTACAGCCCGCAGCAGCTGCCGGCGCTTGCCTTTGACCATGGACGGATACTGGCAGATTACCTGTATTACCGGGAAGCCGGCAAGATCAGGCCGCTTGAATGACAAGCTTACACCTGATTTTCTCCGACAAATTCAGTAAGATTCACCTTTCTCAAATGTCTCAAGGATTTCGGAAATAACAATGCGTCCTGCCCAGCTATTAACCGTGCTCGAGCGCGAATTTCAGGCGGCCGTGCATGGCCAGCATACTCCGGTCATGTTGTGGGGTCCGCCGGGAGTCGGAAAATCACAAATCGTTGCCCTGGTTGCCGGGCGTCACGGCATGCCGGTTATTGATATACGTCTTTCGCAAATGGAACCCAGTGATCTGCGTGGCATTCCGTTTCGGGTTGATGGCCGCGTTGACTGGGCGGTGCCGTCGATGCTGCCGAATGCGGAACGTCATGGTGAGCAGGGTATCCTGTTTCTGGACGAGATCACCTCGGTGCCACCGAGTGTTTCGGCCGCGGCTTACCAGTTGATCCTTGACCGACGCCTTGGTGCCTATGAAGTGCCTGCCGGCTGGGCGATCTTTGCAGCGGGCAACCGGCAGGGGGATCGTGGTGTGACCTACACCATGCCGGCGCCGCTGGCGAACCGCTTTTCGCACTTTGATGTCGACATTAATCTCGATGACTGGGTTGCCTGGGCCTACGCCAGTAACATAGATGAGCGACTGATAGGCTTTCTGCGTTTTCGACCCGAATTATTATTTGAATTCGACCCGGCTCACAACCCGGTTGCCTTTCCATCGCCGCGCTCATGGGAATTTGCACACCGGGCGCTGCATAAATTCGGTGACTTGCCGGAGCTGTTAACCGGTGCCCTGCAGGCCTGCGTGGGTCCCGCTGCCGGCATAGAATTGTCGGCGTTTGTGGAAAATCTCGACAAATTGCCGGATATTGATGCCATCGTGCGTGGCGAGAATGTGCGGGTACCCAGGGAAACCGATCTGCAGTATGCCGTGGCAGCTGCGCTGGTGGGGCGTGCGATTCGTGCCAGGGACGAGGATAACGCTGCAGAAGTGTTTGGCAATATCCTGGAGTTTGCCAGCTCCTTCCCGCAGCGCGAAATGGGTGTAATGCTGGTGTCGGATATGTACCGTGCCATCGGCCAGGAAGTCTTCGCTGTGCCGCAGTTTTCCAGGTGGGCAAATATCGTTGCAGACGTGATGTTATATGACAAATAACATTTGTTGTCGTAGCAATAGCTTCGGGTGTTATTCGCCTCTCCCCCCGGGACGCCGACAGGGATGTCGGTGCCAGAGCAACGCAGGACGCAGTTGCCAGGAGGGCAGGGAGCGGGGATGCAAATAGTGGTTTCTTGTTTGCATGCAGAAATAGTCCAGTCAGGAATTAAACTACTTTTTAATATTCCGGCGTCCGCGAACGCGATACAGAAATGACCGACGACGTTGCAATAAAACTCTCTGCCGCCTGTACCCGCCTGATCCTTGATCGGCCGTTCCTGGGTGCGCTGGTGCTGCGTATGCCCATGAAAGCGGCAGACCCGAAATGGTGCGCCACCATCGGAACAGATGCGCGGCACCTGTATTACAACCCGGACTACATCGACAGCCTGTCACTGGAACAAACACAATTTGCACTGGCGCACGAGGCATTACACTGCGCCTTGTCCCACTTCGCGCGTCGTGAGCACCGCAATGCGCATCGCTGGGATATTGCCTGTGATCTGGCTATCAACCCGATTCTTGTAAAAGAAGGTATGACCGCGGTACCCGGTGCGCTCTACAATATTGGCTATGAAGGCATGATGGCCGAAGAGATCTACCCGCTGGTGAAGGAAGATACCGAAGAGCAGACCCATGATGAGCATCTCTATGGCAAGGAAAACAGGCCTGCGCAGCAACAACCGCAGGATGGCAATGACAGCCAGCCGGATGAACAGTACCGCGATAACCAGGAAAGTGCGGCTGGCAATGACAGCCAGCCGGATGAGCAGGACAGCGATAACCAGGAAAGTGCGGCCGGCGGTGACGGCGGCGAGGGTGAGCAGCAGGCGGCCGGTGAGTCGGATGCACTGAGCGATGCCGAAAAGGAACAGCTGTCGGTTCAGTGGCGGCAGCGCATGGCCGGTGCCGCGCAGCAGGCCATGCAGGCGGGCAAGCTGGCTGGCTCGTTGCGCAAGCTGGTCGATCATTTATTGCAGCCACAGTTACCCTGGCGGATGCTGCTGGCACGTTACATGACGGCCTCCAGTCGTGATGATTACAGTTACATGCGTCCCTCGCGACGAGAGGGTGAGGCTATATTCCCGAGTTTGCGCAGTGCCCAGGCCGATATTGTTGTGGTGCTGGATACCAGTGGCTCGATCAAGCCTGCCGAGATGCAGGAATTCGTCACAGAAATCGATGCCATCAAGGGGCAGGTGCGTGCCCGCATTACCCTGCACGCCTGCGATGCGGCGCTTGCCACGGAAGGGCCGTGGGTATTTGAGCCATGGGAAGAGTTCGCCTTGCCAGGGAATATTCGCGGTGGTGGCGGCACACGCTTTACGCCGGTCTTTGAACACCTGGATGCGCAGGGTGATTCACCTGACCTGCTGGTTTATTTCACCGATGCAGAAGGCGAGTTCCCCGAAATGGAGCCGCGTTTCCCGGTGATCTGGCTGGTAAAGGGTCGTGGCAAGGTGCCCTGGGGACAGCGGATACAGCTAAACTGACTCATCCCTGGCTTGCTGTGATTACAGCGAGCCTGTGCGGTCTCCCTGAATAGATTACTGAAATCAAATAGTAAACAGGAAAAACAACAAGGGAACGTCTTGTTTTCAAGTACCCTGTGTGCCAGCCGCTGCTTGCTTGCTGCGGTTTATTCCGGGCCTGGTCTGGTGGCCGTACGGCTTCCGGGTATACACTTCTTTCACGAAGCCCTGCATATTCTTGCGTCAATCTTCGCCATGAAGGAAACCGAACCGGGGCTGCCGGGATGGTTATGCCCCGTGGTTATAAAAAAGTTTCTATCCGCGATTGACCTGAAAGAAGCAATGCAGAAGTTTTCATGGCCTGGCTGGCTCGAGGCCGTTTCGCTCAGCTTGACCGCGGCAACGGTGCCGTCCTGCCGGCGCAATCCGGACGATGCGGCAGTATTTTC
>Ga0316189_10003396_pt1 | contig 15465 bp, 13 predicted proteins | sample LowCovwburrow_MG_FD_204930 | JGI IMG/M metagenome (GOLD analysis project Ga0316189, IMG submission 204930) | Coastal sediment microbial communities from Maine, United States - Lowes Cove worm burrow | ecosystem: Environmental > Aquatic > Marine > Coastal > Sediment | place: USA: Maine... | reverse complement strand
TGACCACGGTTGGCACATTGCTGATGCTGGATTGGTTTGGTCCGCGCGGCGAACTTTATGCATTCCTTGCCTTCACGCCGCTGTTTCTGGTGGCCGGCGAAGTGGTGCCAAAGAGTGTCTACCAGCAAAAGACGGCGGCACTCACGCCGATCATCATCTTCCCGCTCAGCTGGAGTGCGAAACTGTTCTATCCGGTGATTTTCGTATTCTCGCGGATCGCACGCTTCTGCACCCGACTGGTGGGAGCAGGCAACATGGAACAAACCCTGTTCATCACACGCGAGCAGTTCCGCACCCTCGTTGATGTGGCGGAGCAAAGCGCAGCGCTCAGTGAGACCAACCGCGGCCGTATTCGCCGGGTCATCCGGTTCGCCGATACTACGGTTGCCGAAGCAATGGTCCCAATGGCCCAGGTCATTTCGATAGACAGTGAAAAAATCGGCAAGAAGAGCATGCGCACAGCTATCGAACTGGTGCGCAAGCATGGCTTCAATCGTCTGCCTGTATTCGAACAAAACACCTCCAACATCACCGGCATCATCACCTTGAGTACCTGGGACATGCTGGAGGGTCATTCCAACAGAAAACCGATTTCGGACATGATCAGGCCGGCATTCTACGTCGCCCCCAATCAGACCATCGACAGTCTGCTGCCAGAGCTTCGCCAACGCGAGGATCACATGGCGGTTGTCGTCAATGAGTTTGGCTCGGCCATCGGCATGATTACCATGGAGGACATCATCGAGGAGGTCCTGGGTGAAATAGACGTTGGGTATGATTTTGAGGAGTACCAGCCCAAAAGACGGCACGAGTTCAATGCGATTGGAGATGATATATACTTGATGGATGCCAGCGTTTCCATTTCGGAGGCCAATGAAGTACTCGGGGTCCACCTGCCAGCCAGGGAATTTCACACGCTTGCGGGACTGGTGATGGCGCGGTTGCGGCGAATTCCGTGCGAGGGCGACTATATTGTCGAGCTGGGGTACCGGCTGACTGTTGTTGAGGCAACCGATCGGTCAATAGTGAAACTGCGGGTCGAGCCCAATGCTGTTGCCGAGACCGATACTACCACCGATGAAACGGAGGACACACCGGCTGGGTGATGCTGGATGGGGCCACGTGCCGCCAATTCCAGCAGCCGGTTGAAGCGATATTGATTTAGCCAGATTTCGGCCCGCCAAGGAGGATGCAAAAATGTCAAAGAAGCACAAACACCAGGACAAGGCGGCCAAGCCAAAGGGTGAAAAAGCCGATAAAAATGATGAATCGACACATCAGCAAGCCGAACTCCTGGGGTCGGATATAAAGGTGGACAAGGGCAAAATTCCCAACAGGCTATACGAGGCCGATCTGGCTGAATTGCAAATCGAGCTGGTCAAGTTACAGGAGTGGGTGAAAGACCAGGGGCTCAAGGTGGTTGTGCTGTTCGAAGGTCGCGACGCGGCCGGAAAGGGCGGAACCATCAAGCGCATTACCGAACCGTTGAATCCACGTATCTGCCGTGTGGTGGCGCTGGGGACCCCGACGGAGCGCGAAAAGGAACAGTGGTATTTTCAGCGTTATGTTGCACATCTGCCGACCGCCGGAGAAATCGTGTTGTTCGACCGCAGCTGGTATAATCGTGCCGGGGTCGAACATGTCATGGGGTTCTGCACGGATGCGGAGTACGAGGAATTCATGCGCTCGTGCCCGGAGTTCGAGCGCATGCTGGTGCGGTCGGGGATCAAGCTCATCAAGTACTGGTTCTCGGTCAGTGATCAAGAACAGGAAAACCGTTTTCAGAGCCGTATTACCAATCCGACGAAACGTTGGAAGTTAAGCCCCATGGACCTTGAATCCCGGCGGCGCTGGGTCGAGTACTCCAAGGCCAAGGACGCCATGTTCATGCACACCGACATCAAGCAGGCACCGTGGTATGTGGTCGAAGCGGACATCAAGAAACGCGCCCGCCTGAACTGCATCAGGCACTTCCTCAGTATGATACCCTATGAGGATTTGACTCCCGAACCGATCGAGTTGCCGCCGCGGGCTGAAGACGTCAGTTATGTGCGTCCGCCCATGGAAGACCAAAACCTGGTCCCGGACAACTACGAGGAGGCAGACAAGTAATTCAACAGGCGTTGACGGCACAAACCTGCCTGAAGCGGGCAGGGGGCTTCAACTGGTGCTGTCACATTGATCACATGAGCTTTGGATAACAGGATTTTGCACAAATGTCGCAGCAGCAGATCGAAGCATTTAGGACCCTTATGCAGCCGGTCATCGAAACTATCGCACAGACCGGTATCACTGCGGACCTTGAAGACAAGCTGAATACCGCTTTCCCGCCAGGCGCGGAACTGTTTCGCACTGTCGAACTTGCCTGTCATGATGCCATCGACGCGGGCTGGATGTGCAGCCAGGGAGGGCAAGGCCGCCGCTTCGGGCGGGTCGTCGAACCATCGAGCGATACCCATGATCTCAGTATCGACGTTGTTGATCTCACAGATATCGCCGGACCCCATCACCGTCATCCGACGGGAGAGGTCTGCATGGTGATGCCAATCACGAAAGCTGCCAGGTTCGACGGGCATGGGGCAGGCTGGTGTGTGAACCTGCCCGGTACTGCCCATCATCCGACGGTGAGCGGTGGTCGTGCGCTGGTGCTTTATCTTCTGCCTGAAGGCAGGATCGAGTTTACGGCTCAGCTTCAGTGACCCGGCCGCCCTTATATGCCAGGGCGAACATTACCAGTGTGTGCCCGGTCTGTCAGCCATGCGGCACTGTTGAGCACGTGCGCCTCACTATTCCTGCACTTCAGTATCGAGCGTCTGCAGATATGTGAGCAGGTCGGTCGCTCGCGATTGCGGCAAGAACCGCAGGGAAAGCATGTCAGCACCTGGTACGCCATTTTTGATCTTGTGAAGCGCTTGAGCCGGTCTGTTTATTGCGACCCAGCCCAGTGCCGGTCTGTCACCAGGTTCTCCTTGAATGTAGGCCTTGCCATCCTTTTGGTGACACGACACACAAGCGCCCTCAAAGATGTCCCTGCCGCGTTTGGGGGAACCCGTTGCCTTTCCGTCGGAAAGTACTTCTTTAATATCGTGCTGTCCCACGCTTATGAACACCGACAACGCCTCTACCTGTTGCGGCTCCAATAATTTGACGATTTCCTGGTGCCTGCCGGATCTCAAGATCGCGGTGATTTCCTGAACAGGTTTTCCAACACTGTTGCGAAGGCTGACAAAAAGCGGAGATGATACCTGTTGGCCCAAATGACCATCGGCCCCGCTATAATCCCAGCCGTGACATGCCACGCACCTCCATGTATCCGCGGCAGGCACATCTATCTCCTTGGGATAATCCGGATAGAGCTGTGAAGGTGGCTTTCTTTCGCTTTGAAGCCAGTGATTGTCGTAAAGTTTTCCACCAAGGCTGATCAGCGAATGTCTGCCAACGTAGTCATCATCAGCAACAGCAGCGGTTGTGAAGAGCAAAAGTGTGCCAACAAAAATGACTATGTGTTTCATCAACGTCTCCAGCCATAAAGGGGTGGTTTGCATGGACTGACCAAACTTGTTGGATGCAGGCATGAAATAGATATCAGCTACTTCACCTGAAGGCTGTCTAGATGCAACAGCAACTCGAGTTCAATCGTGCGGGCAACATACTGATCGTAGTCTCTGCTCAATGATTCACCCCATACAGGCATCTCCCGGCTGCCATGCGCCTCGATCATGTTCCTCCCATCGATCATCTCCAGCACGCGAAGAAATGGAAAATGGCCGCCATTATTCTTTACCAGCAAGGTCAAGTTGGGTGGTGGCGTCTTGAGCATGCGCCACATTGGACCGTTCCCGCGCCCGTTCTCACCATGACAGACCGCGCAAAGCCGGTAGTATTCATCTGCTCCGGAAATCTCGCCCGCCTCCGCAGCATTCTCCGGTTCGTAGGTCGTTTCCGTTTCCGCCTCATCCACCGTCGGCGAGGTCATCTTCGTCTCAGCTTCCTGGGCTGCGTGTGTCGGTGAGAACGCCATCAAGACCAGGGCGCAGACAGTCACTATGCAAAATTCACGCTTCATCAAATTGTCTTCCTGACCTAACCTGGATATCTCCAATTGAGTGAGTTGATAGTCCTCACTCTCCAGTCAGTCAGAATATGGCCAGCCAATTCAGATTTTGTCCTTGACGTCGATCAAGCCGGCCTCGGCAGCTTCCCTGTTCCTGGCATGCTCCGGCTGAGACGGCAGGACGCGGAGTTGCAGACTGGCCTCTATTTTTGTCCGTGGGCGATAAGCATGACCTTGTGATCTTCGACGACCGTAATCCGTTGCCGGCCGCTTTTTATGAGCCCCGCGATTTCCCAGGCACTTAAAAGGCGCGAAACCGTATGAAGTGTTGTGCCTGTCATTTCTGACAGATCCTGACGGGAAATCGGGAAATCTATCAACACCCCTTCGTCGGTTTGCCTGCCGGTTTGCCTGACCAGTTTCAGCAGGGCACTGGCGACACGTTGTTCAACGCGTTCTGTGGACAGTTCGACCAACCGGTCCTGTGTCTCCTGCAGGCGGTCGCCGATTGCCCGGTAGGTGTTGGTCGAGAACGACGGATTTTTCTCGATCGTCGGTTGCCAGACGCTGTTGGGCCAAACCAGAGCAACACAGTCGACCGCTGCAATTGCGTTGGCTGGGTACGTGTCTCTTCCGATGGCTACGGCAATGCCGAACAGTTCGCCGGTTGAGATGTAGCGTGCGATCACCTGTTCGCCATGCTCGGTGACCTTGACGACCCGCAAATACCCGTCCAGCAGAAGGTAGAAATGTTCAGCGTCTGCACCCTGCCTGAAGATATGCGCGTTTTTTGAATAGCGCTGTGCCTGTGCTGCAGAGATGAGTTTCTCCAGACTGTCATTCTCCATTCCAACGAATGGCGGAAGATCGGCAATAAGAGACTTATCCAGCATGTCGTTGCTCATTTTGTTTGTCGGTGCGCAAACCAAGCCTGTTGGCATAGCAGTAAACTGTCCCCCCGAGTACTTAATCGCAGTGTGCCTGCATCCGCAACAATTGCAGCGAGGAAACATGTCAGCAGCCCGACGCAGCTATCAGGGGCCAGCTTTTCTGAGCAGCGGATTTCGCCCGTTCTTCTTTTTTGGCTCGCTGTTTTCCGGTTTGTCCATGCTGCTTTGGCTGCCGCAGTTTTATGACGAGCTTGAACTTGCCAGCCGGTTCGCGCCGGTCGACTGGCATGTCCATGAACTGTATTTTGGGTTCCTGCCCGCAATCATAACGGGTTTCCTGTTTACAGCCGTCCCCAACTGGACCGGGCGAATGCCCATTCGGGGAACGCCGCTGCTGTTGCTCCTGCTGGTCTGGATTGCAGGCAGACTGGCGGTGAGTTTCTCAAGCCTGCTGGACTGGCGGGTCGTGATGGTGGTTGATGTCAGCTTCCTGGCGCTTATCGCAACTGTTATCGCAAATGAAATCATTGCGGGCAAAAACTGGCGCAACCTGAAGGTGCTGATCCCCGTTGTTCTTCTGATCGGTGCCAATGTGGTCTTTCACCTGGAGGCGCATTTTGACGGGGTCAGCGACTACAGCCGCAGGGCAGCGGCGACGGCTGTGATCGTGTTGATCATGATTATTGGTGGACGGGTCATACCGAGTTTTACCCGTAACTGGCTGTCCCGGGAAAGTCCCGGACGGTTGCCGGTGCCGTTTGCACGGTTTGATGTGGTTGCGATTCTCATCGGGTTTGCCGCGATGGCAAGTTGGGTGGTTGCGCCGGAAGCAAAAGCAACAGGTATCGGGATGGCGGTTGCAAGCGCAGTTCACTTTGCGAGGCTGGCGCGTTGGGCCGGTGACCGGACCGTGAAGGATGGTCTCGTGTTCATTCTGCACGTGAGTTACTTCTACGTCCCGCTTGGCTTTGCGCTGATTGCCGCTGCAGCATTATTTGGTGATGTGGTTCCGCAACTGGCGGGTATGCATGCGCTTGGCGTGGGTGCGGCTGGCGGCATGACATTGTCTGTCATGGTGCGTGCAAGCCTCGGTCACACAGGACAACCCTTGCTCGCAGACATGGTCGCCAAGCTGTTGTTTCTGTCGGTGAACTGCGCAGCAGTTGCGAGAATTTTCGCAGGACTGGGTATCGGACCGCAGGACCTCCTGATCCATGCAGCAGGCGTTTTCTGGATGGTTGCCTTTACAGGGTTCGCCATATCGTTTTCACGCGCTTTGCTGCTTCCGCAGAAGCGCCCGGCTTAGGGCATAATAGCGGATTGCCATTGTCCGCGTTCAAGCTCAACTGCATTCTTCCAGTTTCTAAAAAATCCTATATTAATGTTTAAAAATAATAGCTTATGGGTATTTCCAAATATTGGAAATAAGCCTGCCTGTTTGCGGTAGCGCAACGTTGAATTTCGCCTGACCACTAAAATAGCGGTGCGAATGAAAGAAGACGGGTTGGCATGCGATTTAACAGGAAATGCGGCCGCAACTCACTCACTGCATTACTGGTTATGATCACCTTTCTGATGATTGGCGGTCAGATCGGTCACAGTGAACCTCTTGTTGCGAAGTTCTTGGACGAGGTTGATGTCTCGGTCCTGGTGCCGGGCGCAGACAGCTTTGGCGAGTTACGCACAGACATTGCTGTTGTGCCGGCATTGAAGAACGGCAAGCCGGTCGGGCACGTCTTTCTGACCTCGGATTTTGTCACGACCACCGGCTATTCCGGCAAGCCCATTCATGTGGTGATGGGCGTCGACGACAATGCCAGGGTGACAGGCGTAAAACTTGTCAAACACTCTGAACCGATTGTGCTGATCGGTATCCCTGAATCGAAAATCAGGGCGGTGACGGAGAAGTATGCCGGGCTTGACCTGATCAAGGAAGCCGAAACGGGCGGGTCTGCACATGATCTGAATATCGTATCCGGCGCCACCGTGACCATCATGGTCATCGATGATTCCATTGTTCGTGCCGGTTTGAAGGTTGCCCGGTCGCTGGGCCTTGGCGGTTTGAAAGCGGAATTGTCGAACGAGGACCCTGAGAAAAAACTGTTGCGGCCTGCAGGCGATGACATACCCCTATCAAACTGGCAGACCCTGGCGGGGGATGGATCGGTGCGGTCGCTGCGTCTCGATGTGGGGCAGGTCAACCAGGCCTTCATTGACAGTGCTGATACACGCGCCATGGAGCGACCGGAAAAAGGGGACCCTGACGACACGTTTATCGACATGCAGGTTGCCCTCATCAGCGCGCCGGAAATTGGCCGTACCCTGCTTGGTGATGATGAATACAAAAACCTGATCGAATGGCTGGGGGAGGGTGAAGAAGCTATTCTGGTGCTGGGGCGCGGCAAATACTCGTTCAAGGGTTCCGGCTATGTGCGTGGTGGCATATTTGATCGCATCCAGCTTATCCAGGGCGATGCGTCTGCAAGGTTTTTCGACAAGCAGCATCGGCGTCTGGGCCGGCTTGCACCGGCTGACGCGCCTTCGTTTACCGAGCTTGACATGTTCAAGATTCCAGCCGGCATGGGCTTCAATCCGACCGAACCGTTCCGCCTGCAATTGCTGGTGCACCGCGCCGTCGGCGCCATCGACAAGTCATTCATCACTTTCGATCTCGGTTACCGTGTCCCGGACCGTCATGCTGAGCTAGTCGCTGCAACAATTGCAGCGACTGAAACAGCTCAAATTTCCGGTGCGCTGGCGGCCTCCGATCCGGACGAACTGAGCCATTTGTGGCAGCGCATATGGGAACGGAAACGCGTCGAAGTCGGATTGCTTGTTGCTGCCCTGGCGGTGCTGACCGGGGTGTTCTTCTTTCAGATGCAGGTGACCAGGCACGAGCGCTTCACCTACTGGTTCCGTATCGGATTTCTGACGTTCACGCTGTTTGTGGTGGGCTGGTATGCCAATGCGCAATTGTCGGTCGTCAACATTCTGGCCTTCTTCTCGGCGGTGACCCAAGACTTTTCCTGGTCCGCTTTCCTGATGGACCCGCTGATCTTCATCCTGTGGTTTTCGGTTGCCGCGTCGCTGTTGTTCTGGGGGCGTGGGGTGTTCTGCGGCTGGTTGTGTCCGTTTGGCGCCATGCAGGAACTCACCAACAAGATTGCCCGGTTTTTAAAGGTACCGCAGGTTCAGGTGCCGTGGAGCGTGCATGAGCGCCTTTGGCCTATCAAGTATATGATTTTTCTCGGACTTTTCGGCCTGTCGCTGCACTCGCTTGAGCTGGCGGAACGCTATGCGGAGATCGAGCCGTTCAAGACCGCGATCATTTTGAAATTTGATCGGTCCTGGCCCTACGTTCTGTTTGTGGTTGCCTTGCTTGCGGCCGGATTGTTTGTCGAACGGTTTTACTGCCGGTATCTGTGTCCATTGGGCGCCGCGCTCGCAATCCCTGCGCGCATGCGGATGTTTGACTGGCTCAAGCGCTACAGGCAATGCGGCGATCCGTGCCTGCGCTGCGCCAATGAGTGCATGGTCCAGGCCATTCATCCGGAAGGCCATATCAATCCGAACGAATGTCATCAGTGCCTGCATTGCCAGGTGCTCTACCAGAGCACATCAAAGTGCCCGGTCTGCATCAAGAAGGCGGCCGCGCGCGCCCGCGGTGGCGCCCCCAGGCCCAAGCAGGTCAAACCAATTCTACCGACCGACGAGCAAACTGAAAATGTCCAGGTGCCGGCAGAATAAATTCTGCTTCCAACAACGTGAAAGGAGTTAGCGATATGTCAGTTGAAGAAACCAGAAAGAAGGGGTTCTCGCGCCGTGCGGTGATGACCGCAAGCGCTGCGGGAGCCGTGGTTGCAGGGACAGGCGCCGCCACAGGCCTGTTTTCCAACGGAATTACAAAAGCCCGTGCGGCCGGTTCCGCAAAGGCCAATCTCGAACCTGGTGAGCTGGATCCCTATTACGGCTTCTGGTCTTCGGGACAAACTGGTGAAGTCCGCATTCTGGGCTTTCCGTCGATGCGTGAACTGATGCGGATTCCGGTCTTCAATCGCTGTTCCGCGACCGGATGGGGCCAGACCAATGAGAGCCTGAAAATACTCACAGAGGGCCTGACGGAAAAGACAAAGGACTTCCTGGCGGCCCGGAACATGAAGACCTACGACAACGGAGACCTTCACCATCCGCATATGTCGTTCACTGAAGGCACCTATGACGGGCGTTATATTTTTGCCAACGACAAGGCGAACACCCGGGTTGCCCGCATTCGCTGCGACGTGATGAAGTGCGACAAGATCATCGAGATCCCCAACGCGCATGACATTCATGGCATGCGTCCGCAGAAGTATCCGCGCACCGGCTATGTGTTCGCAAATGGCGAGCACGAAGCGCCGCTGGTCAATGATGGTGAAATCCTGGATGATCCGTCGAAATACGTGAACATCTTCACCGCGATCGATGGCGATGAGATGAAGGTCGCATGGCAGGTCAAGGTGAGCGGCAACCTCGATAACACCGACTGCGACTACCAGGGCAAGTATGCCTTCTCGACGAGCTACAATTCAGAAATGGGCATGACCCTTGCCGAGATGACTGAAAGCGAACTTGATCATGTGGTCGTGTTCAACATCAAGGCCATCGAAGACGGTGTGAAGGCCGGTGATGTCGAGGTTCTCAATGGCGTGCCGATTATCAACGGGCTGAAGGGTGAGAACAAGAACTATACCCGTTACATCCCGATCCCGAACAGCCCGCATGGTGTGAATACCGCGCCTGACAAGAGGCACATTGTCATCAATGGCAAACTGTCTCCCACGGTCTCCATTATCGACGTTGAAAAAGTGGATGCGTTGTTTGCAGAAAATGCAGACCCACGGTCCTGCATCGTCGGTGAGCCGGAACTCGGCCTCGGGCCGCTTCATACAGCATTTGATGGCAAGGGTAACTGCTTCACAACGCTGTTCCTTGATAGTCAGGTGGTGAAGTGGAACATGGAAAAGGCGATCAAGGCATTTGCCGGTGAAAAGGTCGACCCGATTATCTCCAAGGTCGATGTGCACTATCAGCCGGGCCATAACTCCACGTCGATGGGCGAAACCGCCGAAGCCGACGGTGAGTGGCTGGTTTCGATGAACAAGTTCTCAAAGGACAGGTTCATCAATGTCGGTCCCCTGAAACCTGAAAACGAGCAGTTGATCGATATTTCGAGCGATGAAATGAAGGTTGTCCATGACGGGCCGACGTTCGCAGAACCGCATGACAGTATCATCGTGCGGGCAGATATCGTGAAGCCGATCAATGTGTGGAAGCGCGATGATCCGATTTTTGCTGATGCTGTCAAACAGGCAAAGGCGGACGGTGTGGACATCGAGAGTGACGACACGGTTATTCGCGACGGTAACAAGGTGCGCGTCTACATGACGTCAATTGCACCACAATTCGGACTGGAGAAATTCACCGTCAAACAGGGTGATGAAGTAACGGTCTATGTGACCAACATGGATGATGTGGATGATGTCACCCACGGCTTCTGCATTTCGAACTACGGTGTCGCAATGGAGGTTGCGCCGCAGGCGACGGCCTCGGTCACCTTCACCGCAGACCGGCCCGGTGTGCACTGGTTCTATTGCCAGTGGTTCTGCCATGCACTGCACATGGAAATGCGCGGCCGCATGTTTGTCGAACCGCGTGCGTCATAGGACTGCCTGACATGAAATGGATGGCCCGAACCATACAAGGTGTGTTGCTGCTGGCATTGCTTGCGACATCGGCGCTTGCTGCCGATATCAAAGTGGTGCCCGGCAGGGATGCGCTGGTACGGGCCATCCAGTCTGCCCAGCCTGGTGACCGGCTGATGCTGGCTGCCGGTACCTATTCCGGTGGCTTGCTCATCACCAAGCCGATTCAGATTCATGGCGATGGACATGCTCATGTCAAGGGTGTGGAAGTGGGCTCGGTCATCAAAGTCGATGCGCCCGATGTTGTTGTGTCCGGTCTGAGGCTGACCGGTTCAGGCTCCGATCACCAGACAATAGATAGTGGCGTCCAACTTACCAAGAAAGCAATGAATGCAATCGTCCGTGACAACCAGATTGAGGGCAACCTTTACGGTGTGGATGTTCATGGTGCACGCAATGCACTGGTCAAAGGCAATACCATCATTGGCCGCCGGGACCGGTTGATGAACCGGCGTGGTAACGGTGTTTACGTGTGGAACGCACCGGGCGCGCAGGTTCACGGCAACAAGGTGCGTTTTGGCCGCGACGGCATTTTTGTCAATTCCAGCAAGAAGAACTCGTTCAGGAACAACAGGTTTGAAAGCTTGCGATTTGCGGTTCACTACATGTACGCCGATGACAGCGAAGTCTCAGGCAATGTGTCGATAGGCAATCATCTTGGCTATGCGATCATGTTCACGACCCGTGTCAAGATCACCAACAACACATCCATTGGTGATCGCGATCACGGCATCATGCTGAACTACGCCAACAGTGCTGTTCTGGAAGGCAATGTTGTGCGCGGCGGCGGCAAAAAATGCCTCTTCATGTACAACGCCAACAAGAATGTCATGCGCAACAACCACTTTGAAGGCTGCCCGATCGGCATTCATTTCACGGCAGGGTCAGAACGCAACCAGATTGTCGGCAACTCATTTGTCGGCAATCAGAGACAGGTGAAGTTTGTCGGGTCCAAGGACCACATATGGTCAGGTAATTACTGGAGTGATCACAGCGCCTTTGATGTGAACGGTGACGGTATTGCCGACCAGGCGTTTCGCCCCAATGATACGATGGATCAGATCCTGTGGACGCAACCGTCGGCGAAACTGCTGCTGGGCAGCCCGGCAGTGCAGCTTATCCGCTGGGCGCAGAAAGAGTTTCCTGCCCTGTTGCCCGGCGGTGTGGTGGACGACAAGCCGCTGATGACGCCGACCCTCAGGCCGGAAGCGAGAATTGGAACCGGGGTACAAGCGCAATGACAATGGTCTTGCACACAAACAATGTCTCGCGGCGCTTCGGGGGTGTTGAAGCACTGAGAAGTGTGTCGCTGGATGTTGCATCAGGTGAGAAGGTGGCGCTGCTCGGCCATAATGGTGCCGGCAAGACCACTTTATTCAGGATTATCCTGGGTTTCCTGCGTACGCACAGCGGCAGTGTTTCCATTAATGGCCAACCGCCCGGAAGCCGACTGGCCAGACGGGATGTGTCCTACCTGCCTGAGAGCGTTGCTTTTCCGAAGATGCTGACCGGCCGGGAAATTGTGTCCTTCTACGCGAAGCTCAAATCTGCCGATGCTGCACAGGTTGGGAGCGCTCTTGAAAAAGTCGACCTTGCCGGCGCTGCTGACAGGCCGTGTGGCGGGTACTCGAAAGGCATGCGGCAGCGGCTGGGACTGGCCCAGGCGATTGTCGGCAGCCCCAAGCTGATGTTGCTCGATGAGCCGACATCCGGGCTCGATCCGATCTCGCGGCAGCGCTTTTACACCCTGATTGGCGATATTGCCGACAAGGGCACGGCCGTTCTGCTGTCATCGCATGGACTGAGCGAGCTTGAATTGAAAACCGACCGGGTGGCGATTCTGCGCAAGGGCGAACTCGTCGCCAATGGATCGCTGGCTGAACTGCAACGCTCGGCAAATCTGCCGATCCGCATTCGGGTTCGTTCAAATTCTGATGACGTCGAAAGCGTGCACAGGCGGTTTGGCGGTGAGCGGGTCAACGGAGAGTCTGTTGAATTTGACTGCGCGCGACCAGACAAGATGGACCGTTTGTCGGCGATTTCACAACTCGGCCCTGCCGTGAGCGATGTGGATATCTCATCGCCGAGCCTTGATGAGGTGTATCGCTACTTTTCCCGTGAAGATGCTGAGGGAGGCAATGAAGCATGAGCGCAATTCTCGCAATCGCGCAGACTGAAATCCGCATAGGGATCCGTAACCGATGGGTTCTGCTGGCTTCGATCATCCTGCTGGTATTTGCACTGCTGCTGGCCCTGTTGGGCAGTGCGCCGTCCGGCGCTACGAAGGCTGATGGCTTGAGCGTCGTGGTGGCCAGCTTGTCAACGCTGTCGGTTTACCTGGTGCCGCTGATTGCCCTTCTGTTGTCGTTTGATGCGATTGCCGGCGAGATTGATCGAGGAACGCTGCAGCTGACACTGGCAACGCCGGTTTCGCGAGGGCAGGTTCTGTTTGGCAAGTTCTGCGGCCATGTCATCGTGTTGTCACTGGCCGTTGTGCTTGGTTATGGCGTCGCCGGTGCTCTCGTGTTCGTTGTTGCACAAAACACAGGTGTGGACGGCATTGTTGATCTTGTACGCGTGATCGGAACCAGCATGGCGCTGGGCGCCACCTTTATTGCGATTGGATATGTGGCAAGTGTCAGCGTGCGCCAGACCGGGACCGCTGCAGCGCTGGCCGTTGCCATCTGGCTGTTTGCCGTTGTGCTCTACGACCTGGCGCTGCTGGTCGGACTGCTTGCCAGTTCAGACGGGGTCTTCGCCAAAGTTCTGTTTCCCTATTTGCTTTTGCTCAACCCTGCCGATGCATTCCGGGTGTTTAACATGGCAGCAATCGACGCTGCCGGGGTATCTACAGGACTTGCTGCGGGTGGCAACGCACTGCCATTCCTGCCGCAATTGGCCATCATCAGCCCGTTTGTGTGGATGGCGATTGCGCTGGGTCTGTCGACCGCAATTCTCAGGAGGGTTCAGCCATGACCCGAAGATCCATTGGTGCCTCACTTTGCCTGGCCTGCCTTTTACTTTTGTCCGCCTGCAATGAGCAAAGCGCAAAACAGGACGTGCCGGCGCCTGTTGCCATGACGGAAGAGGCGGTGGGTCACTATTGCAACATGAATATCCTTGAGCACACCGGACCAAAAGCGCAGGTGCACCTTGAGCGCCTGTTGTTTCCGATCTTTTTCTCCCAGGTGCGCGATGCGATTGCCTTCATGCGGCTGCCGGAGGAAACCCAGGAAGCTGTTGTCATCTACGTCAATGATATGGGTAAATCCGAGCAATGGGATTTTCCCGGCGATAACACCTGGATTGATATCCAGAAAGCCTACTTCGTCATCAACAGCACCAGGACAGGGGGCATGGGGGCGCCGGAAGCCATCCCGTTTGGCACCGAGGCCGCAGCGAAGAGCTTTTCCGGCAAGCACGGAGGTGAGGTTGTGCGCCTGACGGAAATCCCTGATGCCTATGTACTTGGCCCGGTTGAGTTGAAACAGCAAAGTCAACTAACCACGGGTTCGATCAAATGATGTTGTCCCGCCGCCGGTTCATGACGATCTCGGCCGGGCTGGCTCTGGGAGGAGCAGCCTGTCCTGCCGCCGCGAAGACAGTGTCCTGGAAAGGCACTGCGCTCGGTGCTGAAGCAAAGCTGATCATCACCGGCCTGCCGGAAGCCGAAGGCAAACGTCTCATCAGGCTGGCGCTGAAAGAGATCGATCGCCTTGAAAACATTTTCAGCCTCTATCGGGCCGGCAGCACGCTGTGCGTACTCAACTCGAAGAGCCGGTTGCAATCACCACCTGCCGACCTCTTGTCTGTCCTGTCTCAGGTAGATGTCATTCATGCTGCAACAGGCGGGTTTTTTGACCCTACGGTGCAGCCGCTGTGGCAGGCATTTGCCGAATACGGCGGTAGCCCCGAGCAGAGGCTCGTAAACGGTGCACGTGAGAAAGTGGGTTGGCACCTGGTCAACTACAGCATGACGGAAATCGAGTTCACGAGACCCGGCGTGCAACTGACACTCAACGGAATTGCGCAGGGCTTTATCACCGACCGTGTATCCGCGTTGCTCCGCTCTGAAGGACTGGAGAATGCTGTTGTCAATATTGGTGAAATTTCCGCCCTGGGTCACAAGCCCGGCAGTAGCGGATGGCGGGTCGGCTTGGCTGCAAATGGCGATGAGGTACCGACAGATTTCATTGCATTGAAGGATAGGTGTGTGGCGACATCCGCGCCGCTGGGAACGACATTTGATGGTGTAAACAGTCATATCATCTGCCCGGTGACCGGGCGTCCGGTTCGCTCAGGCTGGCAACGGGTGAGCGTAGTCCATCGCTCAGCGGCAATAGCTGACGGACTTTCAACAGCTGCCATCTTGATGGATGAGGCGCAACTGGTTGAGTGTATGGCGACGTTCGGCCAGGTGAGCGTGAATGCGAGGCGGTCTGATGGATCCCTGCTGATCGTCTGACTGCACACACGCCAACGCCTTTCGCCTCTCTTTGACCGCTGGTTGATTTATGCCCGACCCGGCAGTCGTTGTAAGTGCCCGGGTGCCTTCATTGCAATGGTGATCCGGCAGGGGTTGTTGCTGATTAACCTTCGTAGGCGCCAGTTGATGAATTGGGTTATCAGTATCGTAAAGTTGATTTGGTTCAATGAGTTAAGTCTGGTCACTCAAACGTTGAGTCAAGCGTTTGGATACAAGTGCCGCATGAGGGTGCCTTACATGCGCGGCTTGATCAATTCCCTCCGGTGGTGGTTTGCTTCTTGCTCGTTGTGGTGC